>WNFP01000030.1_pt1 | contig 92747 bp, 72 predicted proteins | sample 5400201 | NCBI WGS metagenome assembly WNFP01 (sample SAMN13153355, study PRJNA577476) | soil metagenome | isolation source: 115 cm saprolite under Madrone tree | place: USA:California | collected 2016-06-14
TAACAATCCCACCGGCAACATGGCGCTGGCTTTGCAGTCGGTGCAGTCGGGAACCATTGTGGCCGATCCGCAGTTTGTGAACTATACCGGCGGATCGGATGGAAGCTACGCGTTGAAATCCACTAGTCCGGCGCGCGATCACGGAACCAGCAGCGGAGCGCCCACATATGATGCCGATGGTGGCCCCCGCCCCATCGGCTCTGCCTGGGATCTGGGCGAATTTGAGTATGGCACCACGCCCGCAACCTGGCCCTGGTTCCCCGGCTCAACCCCAGTTTCCACCCCTGTTACAGTCACGATCTCACCAACTTCAGCCGTCCTGCAAGCGGGCGTTACACAGCAGTTCACCGCAACTGTTTCCGGCTCCAGCAACACTGGAGTGGCATGGTCAGTGAACGGCATTGCAGGAGGCAATTCAACCACAGGCACGATCAGTTCATCCGGGCTGTACACTGCACCGGCCTCGGTTCCCACGAGTGGGTCCGTTACGGTGGCTGCCGCCAGCGTTGCCAGCCCCGCTTCTTCAGCCACGGCAACCGTAAGTATCACTGCGCCCGTCCCTGTAGTTTCAGTTGCGATCTCGCCGACCTCGGCCACGGTTGTAGCTGGAAACATCCAACAATTCACTGGGACTGTGACTGGCGCCACGAACACCGCCATTATCTGGCAGGTAAATGGAACTCAGGGCGGCAGTGCAGCTACCGGGACTATATCGACCACCGGGCTATACACCGCGCCGCAATGCCCGTCCGGCGCAGTGACGGTTACCGCCCGCAGCTTCTATGACAGTACAAAATTTGCCAATGCCAATGTGGCACTCACGTCCGGCGCCGCGGCTGCGGGCTATTACGTATCGACGAGCGGGAGTGACAGCAACAGCGGAACGGCATGCAGTCCGTGGCGGACGCTGCAGCATGCGGCCAATACGGCGACAGCAGGAGCCACCGTGCATGTGGCGCCTGGGACCTATACCCAGGACCAGCTCACGTTCAACAACAGCGGAACGGCCTCCGGGCGCATTCGCTTCATCTCAGACCAGAAGTGGGGAGCGCAGATCCGCAGCAACTCGTCTTATACGGTGCTGCGGATGAATGGCTCTTACCTGGACATCATCGGCTTTGACCTGGCTGGCGACAGCAACAGCTGCCTGGGTATGGCTGACTGGGGATCGAACAACCGGATCGTCAGCAATCACGTGCACAACATTCCGGCCCGGGCGGCGGTGTGCGGCAGCAACGGCGGGGCGGGCATTGACCATGCCAGCTTTACCGGGAGCAACGACGACACCATTGGGAACACGGTGCACGACATTGGTTCCTGGCCGGTGCTCGATCAGCGCGTACACGGGATCTATCACTCGAACGCGGGCGGACACGTGTGGAACAACGTGGTCTACCGCTGTTCCGGCTTCGGGCTGCATTTCTTCCACGCGGCGACGAACGTGACCGTGGCCAACAATACGGTGTTCAACAACGTCTATGGGGGAATCTATATTGATGGCACTTCCAACATGCTGGTCACCAATAACATCGTGGTGAACAACACGGAATGGGGGATCATCGAAGAATATGGGACGATCGGTACGAATGATCGCTATTACAACAATCTGGTGTTTAACAATCCCACCGGCAACATGGCGCTGGCTTTGCAGTCGGTGCAGTCGGGAACCATTGTGGCCGATCCGCAGTTTGTGAACTATACCGGCGGATCGGATGGAAGCTACGCGTTGAAATCCACTAGTCCGGCGCGCGATCAATGGCGGTCCCCGCCCCATTAACTCCATCTGGGACCTTGGCGCCTACGAGTTCGGCGCCACGCCCGGAAACTGGCCCTGGAACTGAACCAATCACAAGCAACCATTACAGAGGGCGAGGCGACTCGCCCTCTCTTTTTGTGCCCGATTCAACAGCGAACCACACTGGACGAATGGATGCCGCGCGTCGCGTTCCGTGTGTCGACGACTAATTGTGCCTGACGCACAATTTCCTGGTAGTCGTAGCTGGAGTGGTCGGTCACGATCAACACACAGTCATAGTCGCCCAGGTTTTCCAAAGATGCGCACCGGAGTTGCAGGTTGTACTTTCGGCCTTTGTCCAGTATGGGGAAAAACGGGTCATGGTAGCTGACGGCCGCGCCTTGTGCCTGCAGCAGCTCGATGATCGTCAGGGCCGGGGACTCTCGAAGATCGTCTATGTCCTTTTTGTAAGATACGCCGAGGACGAGCACCCGCGAACCGTTTACCGGCTTGCTTCTGTTGTTCAAAGCGGCCGCCACCGCCCCCACGACATGCTGTGGCATGGCGGTGTTGATCTCACCGGCGAGTTCGATAAACCGCATTTGGAAATCCCACTGCCGCGCCTTCCATGAAAGATAGAAAGGATCAATGGGGATACAGTGCCCGCCAAGACCGGGCCCAGGGTAAAAAGGCTGAAATCCGAAGGGTTTGGTTGAAGCGGCGTCGATAACCTCCCAGACATCAATTCCCATTCGCAAACAGAGGAGCTTCAATTCATTCACCAATGCTATGTTCACGCATCGATAAATGTTTTCCAGCAGCTTACTCATCTCGGCTACCGCAGGGGTAGAGACCGTGACCACGCGATGAAACAGAGCGGCGTACAACTCATGGGCCAACTCTGTCGCCACGGCATCCACTCCGCCCACGATTTTGGGAACGTCCCTGCGGGCGATGCTGTCATTGCCTGGGTCCTCGCGCTCCGGAGAAAACGCGACAAAGATGCGGTTGTCCGGCGGCTCGCCATTGCGCGCTACCCGGCACTGCGCCCGGTTCAGTCGTTCCACTATCGGCACAACCAGTTCCTCCGTGGTGCCGGGATAGGTCGTACTTTCCAGAATTACCAATTGCCCGGGACAAAGATGAGAAGCAAGGGATTCAACGGTTGATCTGACGTAACTCAAGTCTGGTTGCCGATGTTCATCCAAAGGTGTGGGAACACAGATTATGATTGCATCCACGTCGGCGATGTGCGCGAAATCGCTGGTGGCGGTAAAGTGTTTGCTCTGCGCCATTTGAATCTCGGTCTTCGGCACGCGGTAGATGTAGGATTCTCCATCGGCCAGCGTTTTCACCTTCTTCTCGTCAATATCGAACCCGAGCACCGGAAAGCCTTCTTCGGCAAACAACAGGGCCAGTGGAAGGCCGACATAGCCCAGACCGATGATGCCAATTCTGGATTTGCGGCACAGGATGCGATCCAGCAGAGATTGTGCCGGTGCAGTGAGTAGTGATGATGATGTCATGCGAAATCCCTCCCATAAAAATGAACGGCCATACTTTAAAACTGCCTGGCGTACTCAGAGTGAAGTCTTCCACCACCCTCGAACACGAAATTGTTGCCGGACAAGATATTGCGCATAGTCACGGAGTTTCGAGATAAATCGAATGCGTGATTTACAAAGCCTAATCACTGTGATTTGATGGCACCCGTATTGTTCCTTGTATTTGCCCCCGCCACACCAGTCGAAACACTGGATGCCGCGACTGCGCCAGTATTGGAGCACATGCCACTGCATAGCCTGGTTGGGATAGAAATGAAGAAACTGGGTGAAACTGGCGCTTCCCCAGGTTTGTGCAAAGTTGTTCATGCCATGTGAGATATTGGTGGCGATGCACCGCCCTTCGCTGTCCCGGGCATGGAAAAGGGCCAGATGGCCGGTCGGGTAAAGGCACTCTACCAGCTTGCGCACTCTTTCACGCGAATAGGTTGGAGTCAGCCTGTGCTTGCGGAAAACATCCTGCAGTTGATCGTAATATTCAGAAACGAAGGTATCGTCGCCTGCTGCCTCCTCAATGACGACCCCCAAACTGTCGGCTTTTCGAGTGCAGCGGCGATAGTTGCTCGTCATCCCCCGAAAGAGCGCTTCCACTGGCTGGGTAAGATCAAGTTCGTAGCTGTTGTAGCAGCGCTGTTCGAAGCCGCTGAGAACCGCGTCCTCCGGGGTAAACAGACGGTCGACTACCTCAACGTACATGCAGCCGAGATCGTGAAATGCGAATTGCTCGAGGGCCTGCAATGCTTCCCAGCGCGGTACGCCGGGCAGCAGGTTAAATCCCATGTACGTCGTGGTCCATCCTGGAAATGGGCTGCCCAGTATCTTCAGGCCGAACCGCTCGATTAACAGCGAGTGAAAGCAGCCGACGAGCGATGAACCGTCGCGAATCTCGGCAAAAACGGGAGTTGCGTGTTGTGTGTCCGCAATGAAGCGAATCCACTCTTTTGTATGAAACGTGAGGCGGTCGGGGAATTGTTCAAGGCGCTCCCACCACCCGGGACATGGGTTTACCTGGTGTAGCTTCAACATAGAGGGATCACAAGTTTGTGGGGTCGTTTCCATCCCACGATTAATGCGAATGCTTTAGGATTTGCCATCGATCAGAGTTTTTATCTTCTTCGCATCAACCCGAGCACCAAAAGTCTTCTTTGGCAAGCAGCAGGACGGGTGGAAGACCAGATAGTCGGGCTGGTAAATGCCTACCTGAACTTGCGACACAGGATATGGTCCAGTAATGATTGTGCTGGTTGTCCGGCATCATTCGGAATTCCTATCCCGAAAGTTGGTGGCCCTGCCGAGAGTGGAGTTCTTCCACCACCCTCGAAGACGGAACTCCTTGCGTATGACGGACTCAGCGTGGTCACGTAGTTTCGAGAGAAGAGGAATGCGCGATTTCGAAAACTTGATCACATTGATTTTGCGGCATCCATATTTGGCCTTGTAATCGCCATCTCCGCCCCAGTCGAAACATTCCACTCCGCGGCTGCGCCAGTAGCGAAGCGCATGCCAGTGCAGCAGTTGATTTGGGCGCAAATGAAGATATTCACGCAGGCTTGCAGTCCCCCAAAGCTGGGCATATTTATTGATGCCGTGATAAATCCCCGTCGCTATGGATTTTCCTTCAGCATCACGGGCGCGAAAGAGAGCGAGATTACCGGTCGGATAAAGATGGTGAATTAACTTGCGGACAGTCTCAAGCGAATATGTTGGCAGCAGACACTGCTTCTGAAACACTCCTTTGAGCTGCTCGTAATACTCAGATGCGAAGGCATCATTGCCTTCAGCTTCCTGGATCGTCACCCCACAACGCTCAGCCTTTCGAATGCACGTGCGACAGGAACTCACCATTCCGCTAAAGATCTCGTCCTCCTGGATGGCAAGGTTATTTTCATAGCTGCTGGAACCACGTCGTTCGAAGTCAACATGCTCGCCGTCTGCAGCCGTAAACAGACGGTCTGCCACCTCAAAGTACACACAACCCAGGTCGCGAAAGGCGAACGGCTCAAGCGCCTGCAATGCGAGCCAGCGAGGGACTCCGGGGTACAGATTGAAGCCCATATACTCTGTGGCCCAGCCCGGAAAAGGACTGGCCAGAATTTTGAGCCCGAACCGGCGGATCACCAGCGAATGAAAACAGCCGACCAGCGATGAGCCATCGCGAACTTCGGCAAAAACCGGTATCGCGTGCTGTGTATCCACAATGAAACGAATCCACTCCGCCGTGTGAAACGTGAGGCGATCGGGGAATTGTTCGAGCCGGCACCACCACTCGGGAGTTGGGCTTACCTGATGCAACTTCAACATGGATTCTAAATCTCGCTTTTAAAGGACAGACGCGCCCGCGCTATATCCGCAGACAAGCAGGTATACAGGGCATGAAGTCAAGGTGGCAACTTCACAAAATCGTGGGGCCTTCGCCATCACCACGAGTCATGTGGATTCCTGCATTGGTATATTCCAGCGGAGCGAGCTTTTTAGTCAATTCCGGAGAGAGCGCAAGCCGAAAACTGCTAATACCTCCGAGAAAACCGGCGATCGAAAATGCTTTATTCCAAGCATCGCTGCGCTGAACACTGACGACCAGATCGACTCCAAGAGCCTGAAGAAACGTGGTGGCGCAAGCCACCACAGGGTAAGCATTCTCGGGGGCGGCCAGGCAGTCCACAATAGAGCCAACATGCATATCGCCAAAGTATCTGTGACGCGATAATTTTGGCGCGAGTAAGACGGCCCACCCCAGAACGCGATCCGAACACGAGATTCTCAGGCGAATGAATCTGTGGTCTTGTGATGGATACAAGCTGTTAAGTGTGTCGCTGTCTCGGGCAGCGATCAGAGAATATCTATTCCTGCACTGATTCCAAATGGTATCTGCCCAATCTCCAAATTCAGAGACTGGGTCTGCCGATGTTGAACTGAGTGACAACCCGGTATGCGCCTGGGCCATGCTGATGGCTACTTTTCCGATTCCGCTGCGGCGAAGAAACTCAAGCCCAAAAGCAATTGCTGTGTAATGACGTAAGTACCTGACCTGCGCGAGAAAATTTGATGCCGAGATGATACGAGCACGAAGCAGCATTGGCAGGAATGTCCAACCCATAGCGCTCAAAAGCTTTGGCATGCCTTCCCCAACATTGCGTGCATTTCCTGGGCCAAGAGAATAACTCAATGGATACCGCTGTAGAAGATCCCGCACCTGCATTACATTGACTACCTTGTATTCAGGGTTAACCAGTCCCTCGGAAAGGTTGAGTTGCGGTCCGCAGGCCAGCGATACGATTTCATTGCGAATGGCAGCGCGGTACCGAGTCAGCAAGTAACCGCCGCGAACCTGTTTGTGCTCCAGTGCGAGGAAAAACTGCTTATATGGTGTTTTGTCTATGCATCCGGAAAATCGAGGAACGTACGACTCGGGCAGGGCCCAGTATTGTTCCCCTCCTGTCCGGAGCCGCTGGTTGAATGCCCTGATCGCCGGCTCCAAATCCTGCATGTATGGCTTGATCTCCACTTGGTTCTCTGCTGGTTATGTCATTTGGACACTCTTCATTCGAAACCTGCATCTTTCAACACGCCGCATTTCTCTCGCTGGCCCTGTGAGGGCCAGGGCTGCCAGGTTCAGCCCCAGGGTCTGATCCGCACATCCCCAGGCTGGTCCACCCAGCCAACTTCGCTCTCCACCCATTGTTTGCGCAGGGCCAGATTTCCATTGCTTCGGCTGACAAAAATATTCGTGAGCCAGTCATTGTCGGCGCGGCGCGGGTAGTCACGACGATAATGGCTGCCCCGGCTCTCGGTCCGCATGGCCGCGGCTGCGATGATGACCTCAGCCACGTCGAGCAGGTTGCGATGTTCAAAGGCCAGCGCCAAATCCGCCGGCTCGGCAATTCTGAGCCTGGTACTTAAACGCTCGCGGTCGTCCTCCACATATTGTTTGGCCCGAAGAAGCGCTTCAGAGTCCTTCTCCACCAGGAGTGTCTCCCACATGACCTTTTGAAGTCCGCAACGGAGGTCCATCGGGCGTTGGTCGCCTTGGGATTCGTAAAACACGCGAATCTGCTTCTCTATGGGTTCGAAAAGTTGCGGCCCAGTGTTTTTACCGGGCCGGGTCCTCGCGACCTTCGCTGCCTCGACGCCCGCGCGCCAGCCGAATACCTGAGATCCTCCCAGCATGGTCCCGCCCAGCCGGTCCGCGCCCTGCCAGCCGGCTGCTTCTCCAGCGGCAAACAGTCCCGTGATACTGGTTTGTGCGTTTTCATCGATGCGAATACCGCCGTTACTGGTGTGATGATGGATTTGCACCTGCAACAAGTCATGCTGTACGTCCAGACCTTTGGAGAGCATGAATTTTATGAAGAGTTCGGGCTCAAATCCGCGGCGCGCTCCGGAAAGGTCCAGCAGCACCGCATCATTTCTGGTGCCACGACCGGACATTACCTCGCCCTTGATCGCCCGGTCGAGATGCAGGGCCTGATCGCGGCAACTCACGGGCCAGTGCGATGCCTTGCGCCGTGAGACCTCCTCCAGAGTCACGTCCTCCGGCAGATAGTTTTGGACGAACGCCTTGCCATCGGCATTCAGCAGCCGGTAGGGCTGTTCCATGTCATACAGCATCACCATCGCCTGCGTCGGCCAGGTTGTAGCCAGTCCCTGTTGCATGAATTCCATATTGAAAAGATCGGCGCCGGCGCGCAGAGCCATGGCGTAAGCATCGCCTGTGTTCCCTGGGGGGTTGAAGCTGTAACGGAACAACTGCCCGACGCCGCCGGCGGCCAAAATCACCGCACCGGCCGCGATCAACAGCGGCTCTCCATCATCATCAATGCCGATGGCGCCAATACAACGTCCATTTTCTACGATTAGATCGATGATATTGGCGTGCTCAATCACACGGGTGTCCGTGGCTTCAATCACGGCTTTTTGTGTCGCAACAATGCTGTTTGTTCCGCCAGCCTGCGGATTGGCCTCCATGGTCGCCAGGACCTTGCTTTTGAATCGCTGTCCCATTTGCTGGAGTCGCCTGATCGCATCGCCAACCTCGTTGACGAAAATGCGGCACAAGCGCGGGTCGGCCATTCCCAGGCCGGTTTGCATCATGTCGCGGTAGACCATCTCCGGAGGATTGAAGAAGCCGCCTTCCGGTCCAACCGTGCGGATCGTCCAGTAGTCTCCCAGCGGGTTCGATGTTGCTCCGGCGCCGCGAACTCCCGGAACGCCAAAACGTCCTTTGACCGCGAGCATGGTGCTCGCTCCGTTCTCGTGGGCGCTGATGGTGGAAGCTGTTGCTGCGCCGCCGCCTCCAACGATCAGGACATCGGTCTCAAAAGATTTCATACGGCAATTCCTGTGTTGTTTTGGGCTGGAGCTAAAGCTAGTCTGCCTGGAGCAGTTCTGAAAGGTCGATTGAATCAAGCAGCTGTTGTGGCACTCTGTTTTTGTTTACAGGGCGCATGCCATTGAGCGGCAAAGTGGCGTCGATGCCGGTTTTTGTGGTGCAACCCTCGGGCGACTCGCAGGACGGGTCTAGCTCTGTGCCGAGACAGCGCCGCTTAATAAAGATGTCTTTGTCGGCCCTTGTATGCAGCGCAATCGCTGTTGCCACCTGGCGCAGATCGGAGACATCCACGCTGGCATCCACCACCACCACCTGCTTTACATAAATATCGCTGTCGAGGAGGGCTTTGATGACGCGTTCCGGCTGTGAGTCGTCTTGTTTTTTCATGGCGACAAAAACGGTCAGCGGCACTGAAACCTTCAGCGTGGTCGTGGCCGGTACGGCAGCCCGTGCGAGCGTCAACAGCCGGTACTCCATGCCTGGAATGGGAAGCAGCAGGTGCTCCATCAGGCCGCCCACAATATCCTGGAAAACGGCGTTGTAGCGGCAGGTAAGCGCGTTCACAGTGAAGATGGGGCAGCGGGCCGTACCGGTCGAATAACCGGTGAACTCGCCGAAAGGGCCTTCCTCAACCTGCTTGCCCAACGAAACAAAGCCCTCTAATACGAACTGGGCTTCGGCCGGAACGTGGAGATCGTTGGTCACACATTTCACCACCGGCAGCGGTGATCGCTGCAGACCGCCCACAATGTCGTACTCTTCCGTGTCAGCCGTTCCCGTGTACAACGCTCCCAGAGAGCAAGCAGGGTGTACGCCGATAAATGCGGAGATCGGCATAGATTCACCCGCGCTCTCGTACTTGCGATAAATGTGGTCGAGATGTTTCCCTCGCGCCATGAAGATGGTTGTTGTGTTTTCATTCAACATCATGAGTCGATGAAAGCTGAGATTCGATTTGCCGGTTTCAGGATCGCGGGCAACGATGATGGCGGCCGTGATGTATGGCCGTGGCGCATCGTCTTCGTGATAGACGAGCTGCGGCAATATTTCGAGGTTTACGTCTTTTCCGATAAAAACCTGCTCCTGTACCGGTCCCTCTCTCTTTAACTCTGGCTGAATGGGCTGCTCGCATGCCTGGGCATAGCGTCCGCGAAGTTCACGAATGGAGCAGCCCAGTGCCAGGGCCAACCGGAATTGCGTACCGCAGACGTTGCTGACCACCGGGAATGCTGATTGGCCGACATGATGGAAAAAAACTATGGGGAAGCGTGAGGCTTGTTCCAGTTTGGTCAGGATCGCGGCAGTTTCGTATTTCGGACTTACCGTCCGATGGATGTCGAGGACATCTCGAGGCTTTTCCCGTCGGACGGCGTCTATGAAAGTGAACAGATCCGGCATACAGCAGTGATGCCTTTCGCGCAGTTCATCATGCGGCGTTTGCGCGGCGGAGTTCATTGAAATGCGCTACCACACCCCGCCGGTCAATCTTGCCTGACTCAGTTTTGGGCAGACCCCTGGTAAAGAGAATTTCACGCGGAGCGCGGATAAGGGGCAGGAATTTGAGACAGTGTGTGCGCAGCTCATCTGCGTCGATCGCCGCTCCTGGCTTTAGCACTACGCACGCCACGATCTTCTCGCCAAGAATGCGGTCAGGGATGCCAAGCACGGCTGATTCGCGGACGGCCGGATGCATATCGAGAACGCTTTCCACTTCGCCGGGAAAAACGCGTTCTCCGGCAGACTTGATGAGGTCTGATTTTCTGCCTGCAAGATACAGGTGCCCATGATGATCAAACCTGCCAATGTCCCCTGTGTGAAGTCGTCCGAAGGAATCAATTTTCTGGGAGATGGTCTCATCTCCGGAAACATAACCGCACATGATATTAGGCCCGCTGGCAACCACTTCGCCCACGGTCCCGGGTGGCAGCTCCGAACCGTCCTCGGCCAGGATCTGCACTAGTACCCCGGGCAGCGGCCGACCGCTTGATTCCGGATTGCCGAGGACCTCTAGTGGGCCGAGATAGGTGATCCTTGGCGAAGCCTCTGTCTGGCCGTAGGCCACATGGATTTCCACCCCGGGTAATATTCTTGCCAGACTTAGCAGACCGTCCGGACGCATGGCGCCACCCGTGACCAGTACATACCGCAGGTAAGGCAAGGGGCTGTTGGCAAGGTTTGTGCGCTCGAGCAGGGTATAGAAGTGATACGGCGTGCCGGAAAAGCCGGTGACCTGATATTTTGCTAATTCGTGTACCACCCGTTGAGGGAAATGGAAGCCCTCTGAGAAAGCCATGGAGCCGCCAATCATGGTATGAGTCAGCAGTTGCATGCGTCCGTGAATGAAATGCAGAGGAACTACGACCAGAATACTGTCATCGCTGGTCAGGCCCACCCGGCTGTTTGCCGCCGTGATATTCGTAAGCAGGTTGCGGTGTGACAGCATTACGCCTTTTGGCCGCCCAGTGGTCCCGGATGTGTAAATAATCAAGGCTACAGAGGAATCATGCACCGTGGGTAACGTTGCGTTGGAAGGTTCCGAAGCGACGATTTCAGACAGAGAATGGTAACTTCGAATGGTCGAGTTGACATGAGCGGGAGCCTCCATCAGCATAACTCCAGGCAATGATTTTACGCCTGCCCGCAATAGCCGCTCATGCTGATGCGCGGAAAGAACAATGGCGGCAGGATTGCACTCCGCCAGAATCTCATCGATCGTTTGAATCCCGGCCAGGCAGGGAACATCGACCACTTGAGCTCCACTGGCAAGAATGCCCCAGAAGAAGATCACCGGCGCCAACGCATTCTCATGAAGGATGGCAACGCGCTCCCCCGGACCTATGCCAAGCTTTTGCAAACGCGCTGCAATCTGCCTGCTCTGCAGATACAGAGCGCCAAAGCTGATGCTTTGGCCGGGAAAAATGAGAGCAGTCTTTTCCGCAAAGCGCTCTGCCGTTTCGGCAATCAAATTTGATAGCGGCACGGATCACGCCCTTGCTGGCAGGGTATCGCTTCCAGCCCGAGCCATACTTCGCTGTACAAACTCCTCTATGTTGCGGAGCGTGGCAAAATTCTCCGGAGTCAATTCCTCATTTTGAACAGTGATGTTATAAGAACTTTCCAGCCAGAGGATCAACTCCAGAATGGCTGTTGAATCCAGATAGCCTTCAGTCCAGAGATTGCAGTCCAGATCGATGTGAGCAACATCGGTTGACAATTGAGTGCGGATGTAGCTGAGAATCTCGCTGGCGATATTCATATTGCTGCTCCTTGAACTTCCTGAGGAATTTGTGGAGCGGCAGCCGCCCAGAGGGCAAGGTTTTTTTCTGCGACTGCGATGCCCAGACCATGCATTCCATACGCCCCTGAATCTTCGACTATGTCCGCCACCAGGAGGCGTCGATTTTGTCGCTTGCCTTCCAGAAAGTGAAACCCTTCGACCCGCTCACCGAAGATCTCCGAGGCGCGCGACAAAATACCGGTTTCACCAACCAGTGTCCCCAGTTGACAGGTCAGGCCTGAATCCCTTGCCAGCCTGACCATTTCCAGAGAGGCCAGTAAGCCGCCGCATTTGCCAATGCGGATGTTAAATACATCAGCAGCTCGCGCTTGAATAATGGTGTACGCGTCCGTCAAACTGCAGAGCGACTCATCCGCGACTACGGCCATTCCGGTCTTTTCACGGACCTTCCGCATGGCATCCAGTTCGTGCGCCGAAACCGGTTGTTCCACGGAGCACACATTCCACTGTCGCATGCGCTGCACCTGAGAAATGGCTTCATCCATAGACCATGCGCCATTGGCGTCAACCCGAATGGGAACGGTTGGGCCAAGAACGGCGTTCACAATCTGCAGACGGCGCAGATCATCCTCTCGGCCAACTTTCACCTTAATGTGATGTTTTTCGGCGAGACGCAACAACAGGCAATGTCTTTCGAGCTTTTCCGTGGGAACATCGAATCCAATGACGACACCGGTCTCTAATTTCGGCCCGATCGTCTTGCCCAGGACATCGCCTGCGGCGAAGCTGAAAGTTTTACCGGCCAGATCAAGTACTGCCAGTTCCCAGCCGGCGCGGGTCGCCAGGGAGCGGGACCAGCGGTGATGCTCCTCGCGCAGCGCTGCCACGACCTGGTTGCTGTTTTCAAAGATCCGTCCGCGCCAGGATTCCGCCAGTTCGGGCAGCTCACGCGAAAGTACTTTGGCAATGGTTGCGCCGCCAAGATACCAGCGTGGCAGGATCTCTCCCCACCCTTTCAAGCCGGAGTCACTGGAGATACATAGAATGACGGTCTTGGTTTTGTCTCGCCAGTGAAGCGCGTGCCCAAAAGGTTGGCGGAAAGGAATCGAAACCCGGTAAACATTTACATCAGCGATTTGCATGAGACTCGCTCCAGGACTTGAAACTGCTTGTCCCAGTCAAGATCACGGGTCAGGCAGGCTACCTTGATCTGCGCATCGTTTGCTCCTTCACCAATGCGTCTCTGTCGAAGTGAGGCATAACTTCCCGGGCGCAGTAAACACAGCTCTGGGGCGCCGAGTCTGCGTGATGACCTTTTCGAGCGGTACTCAACATTGTGCAGACCCAGATCATCGTCGAGCGCCATGAGGAAGCCACTGGAAAGAAGGCTGCTCAAAGGGGCCTCGACTTCAGCCAGCAGAACATAATGTGGATAAGGACGAGCCGCGGGGCACAGCGTGAAGGTCCCGATGTTCACACCCAGACGGGAAGCCGCCCGGCAAACGGCGTCTGCTACCTGGCTCTCAGTGAGTTTTTCGCCGGTCAATGAGCACGTGTGCCCCGAGCGATGCAGAAATTCGAGGACCGGCGTTGAACCGTTAAACTCGCTGACCCGTACTATGTCGCCGATGTTATAGCGGTACAGTCCCGCCGAGGTGGTCAGTACTACCGCATAAGTTCTGCCGGTCTCGAGTTCGTGTGCCAGCAGAGTTGGCGGATCATTTTGCTCAGCCAGTTCCTCGGGAATGAATTCATAAAAGTGTGTGTGGATCGGCAGTACCCCGCCACTGGTCTCATTGCGAAAAGGAATGGCCAGGATGCCTTCCGAAGCCATCGTCAGATAATCGCGTTGCGGCATGCCGCCGAGGAAAGTCCCGAGAAGATCAAGGTAGGGACGCACCATCGGACTTCTCCAGCAGACTATAAGCTGCAGATTGGGCCATAAACGGCTCGCGGGAGCAACCTTTGCCCCGCTCAATATCTTTTCCAGCTCCCGAGCGCGCCGTTGATTGCCCTCGTAGTGTGCGGCTATGTACTCTCCCACCTCGCGGGGCGCGGTGATGTCCCAGGACAGCCCTCCACGTCCGATGTCATCGATAAGACGTTGCGCATTGCGTTGAATGACCTCGGATAACAGCAGGATTGTGCTGGGATTCAGGGTCATCAATACGGTAACTTCTGTCTCGAGCATGATGCGAGCAATCGCATAGTAACGTGCTTCGGGATCCGTGATATCCGTGATGGCGCGAGGAAATGGGGAGTGGACGTTTCCGCCCACGCCTCGCCAGCATGAACTCCAAAAAGAACTCTCTGAACCGCTCAGCAGCCCGCCTGGTGTGCGCTGCTCGTGCCCGGTATCACTGAAATTGAAAATCAGGCTGCCCTGGGACACGCCGGGATACGCTTCGCGAACGAGATTCCAGAAGATATGGAAAGCGCGCGATTTGTCACGAACAAAGCTCGGGGTTACGGGAACATATTTGGGCGCTGCCATCGAACCGCTGGTCACGAAAAATCGGCGCACCGGCTCGGATGTCAATATGCCGGCTTCTCCCTGCGCCATGCGTTCGATATCATCGCGAAAATCTTCATAGCCACATATCGGAACGGCACGCTGGAAATCAGAGATTGATCGAATGGACGAGAAGCCATGCCTCCTGCCAAATTCGCAACTCGCATTCGCCGGCACTATGCGTTGCAGCAGGACTTCACGCTGCGCTGGCTTGGAGTCGGCAAACGATCGCAAAAAGTCCTGTACTGCGGAGTTAATGAAGCCGGTGTTCATACTACATTCCGATGGACTGGAACCGAGACACCCTGGTGTGCCAGCCAGTGTTTAATGTTGCTTGCTATTTCCTGCGGTGCTTCAAACTGCATTCCATGGTTGCAGGGCAATGTCGCTGAAGTCACGGCAGCGCCGCGGAGCTTCTGAAATCTCGCCAGCGTTGTTTTGTTATCCACGGCCTGATCACGAGCGGCCAGTAGAAGCAGCACCGGGCGCGTCAGTTGCGTCAGCCGGGCAGCGGCAACCAGTTGCATCTGCCGTGAGACCTGAATGAACCGCGGAGTAAACTCACGCACCGCCAGAACATCCTGGGCGATAAGTTCTCGGAATTGGGGAATATCGGTAAACATTTCATCTTTCACTGGACTTCGCAACAAGTGGGGAGGTGAGGCCGCGTGCTGGAGAGCTTCTATGTCGTCCTGCAGTGCGCGTTTGATCCGCGCGGAGGGAAACAGCCCCGGCGCCAGCAGCATGAGGCCTTTGAATTTACTGCCAAACTCCAGCGCAGCATTGACGGCAAGCACAGCTCCCCAGCACCATCCAGCCAGGTACAGTGGGACACCGCTCTCTTCGTGGTCCATGATCCTGCGGAGATCGGACAGCAATACCTGCCGGGACGGCGCGTCACCACGGTCACGCTGGTTCAATCCGGAACCGCGGCGGTCGGCTCCCACCACATTGATCTGCAGTGCTGCCAGCATTCTCGCGAGTTCGCGAAACCATCCTGAGTGACTCATCATGCCGTGCACCAGCACCAGTGTGGCCACCGGCAGGCCTTTTGCCGGCCACACCCTGAATTGCAGGTGATAGCCGTCTTCACCTTCAACAGTCCTGATCAATTCGGCGGATGTGAGCACGGCAGGTGGCATGGGAATGAAACCGGTTAGGGTTTAATGCGGTCACAGTTACGAGGTGACAACTCCGCCGCACTGGTTCAGTGCTTGTCCGGTGATGCCGGCGGCATCTTCTGAACTGAGAAACAGCGCCAGCGCGGCCACTTCTTTTGGACTGATCAAACGGCGTTGCGGGTGATGGGCCAGAACCTTGCTGAGGTACTCCTGGCCATTGTTGCCGAACATTGCAGCTCTGGCATCCATGGCCTCGCGCATCATCGCGGTATCCACGTGCCAGGGACAGATGGCGTTCACGGTAATCCCCAGACGAGCAACCTCTAGGGCGATAGATTTGGTGAAGCCAATTACCGCGGCCTTCGTCGCCGAATAGGCGCTGTTGTGCGCCGCTCCCACGACTCCGGCAATCGAAGCAATATTGACGATGCGTCCTGACCTGGCTCGAATCATCGCTGGAAGAACAGCCTTGGTGCAGTAGTACACTGCGAACATGTTTGTTTCGAACATTGCTTTCCAGCGTGCGTCATTGGAAAGAACCAGGCTGGAGATATAGTTTGTTCCGGCATTGTTGATGAGGATGTCGACTTTTCCAAACCGCGCCAGCGTTGTATCGACCAGGCCGTGCACGGCGGATGGATCACTAACGTTGGTGGGAATCGGAACCGCATTGCCGCCATTAGAAGTCACAGTCCGGGCCACTTCCTGGAGTTGCGCTTCATCGCGCGCGGCCAGCACAACAGCAGCGCCAGCCTGGGCCAATGCGAGAGCAATCTCCCGTCCAATACCCCGGCTGGCCCCTGTCACGATTGCTGTTTTTCCCTTAAGCACAGAGTTCATCAATATTCACTTTGTGTTTGCTCACGCGGAAGCTGTCTTGTCAGTAAGGCCAAACTGGCGCACCGGAGCCTGACTGGTAAGGGCCAATGTCAGGGTTGGCCTGCCTGGCATGTCCATCAAAATCGATTGGTGGAGCGCCTGTTTGTGTTCCCGCTCCGATAGCCGGGCTTGCGGCGGAAAGGTGGTAATCGCCGGAGCCGTCATTTATGTAGCGAACCAGTTTGGGATTAGAATTTATGGTGGCAACATCATGCACGTTCTGTAATGCGATTCCCCTTCGATTGCCCCACACAATATTGTTGGAATACTGATTACGCATTCCGGTCAGGCCAGACTCCACGATGGCCCAGCCTGCGCCCCACGTGCCATTTTCAATGAGAATGTTATTCGTCACGATCATGCCGTCGGCTGTGACTCCTCCGGGAGCATCACCAGCGCCCACGGTTATTCCCCCGTCGCCGTTATGAAATACCAGATTGTTGGCCACTACTACATTGACCGGCGCGTGCCACAAGTGAATGCCGTAACCTTGATTATTGAAGGCCATGTTGTTCCAAATGTGTCCGCGCAGATTCGAGTGGTAGATCCCGTGCACGCGCGGGCACGCGACGTTCACGTCTCCAATGTTGTGCACCAGATTGCCGATTGTGTCATTGTCATGGGCTGCATAGTTCCCGTGATCAATACCGGCGCCGCCGTCAGCACTGCATTTGGCCGGAATGTCATGCACGTGGTTGCCCAGAATCCTGACGAAAGAGCCCAGATTGAGAATTCCCAGATTTCCGTCGCCGCTAATGTCGAAACCCTCGATGTCAACGTAATCTCCGCGGTTTTCCCAGGCTGTATAAGCCGAAGTTGCAACAATCCTCGCGCCCCACTTCGCATCGGAAATAAATCGGATGTGCGCCGAGGATGTACCTGAAACCACTGTCGTCACCGCCGAAGAATACAAGCCTGGTGCGACATGGACTGTATCGCCCGGAGCGACCTGGTCTGCGGCGTGCTGAATCGTTGCCCAGGGATGGTTCGCCCCGCCATCGCCGCTGTCTGTACCCACTGCAGAAACATACCAATCACGGCCTGCTCCTGCGGCGGATGAGGAAGACGCTGGTGGCGCCGTCGATTCCGGCGCCTGGCCGCATGACCAAATCAATCCAACAAAAACCGCGGCAATGCTCGCAAGTACAAAAACAATTCCCGGGGAGACCGATCCACCCTGCCGGAGCTGGCTGCAGAAATATGACCTGGCGTCGTGATGTATGCGCATCGATCCATGACGCGATAGAGTCCTTCTGTTCATTTTGCCAATCTCTAAATCACTCAGGCCGCGTATTCCACGGCGAACTCCTGTGACCAGCGGATAACGTTGAGCCAGCGCCAGACGCGGTTATCAAAACTCTGCCGGCCTGCAAGGATGGCCTCCCATTCGCGGTGCATGACTCTGAGATCAAAAAAGGGCATCGCTGCGGCAGTCTCGCTGTTCAATGTGTCCTTCACCCAGCCATTCAGGTTGCACAGCCATTCACGTTCAGGGGTCGCGAAACCTATCTTGTCCCTGCGGTCAAGAATCGCCTGAGGCACAATGCCACGCATTGCGTGGCGGAATACAGCCTTCGACGTTCCATCCAGCGCCACAATGTATTCCTCCGGCAAAGACAGGACAAACTCTGCAAGTTGTGGCGTCAGAAACGGTACGCGGCTTTCTATGGAGAATGCCATCGAATTACGGTCTTCATAGCGAAGCAGGTGCGGCAGGCTCGTTTCCGTCATGGTCCGCAGCAACGCAGAACGCAGCACATGTGGTCCGGCGCAGTAAGTTGTATGGGCTGTCTCCCCGCCATTTTCACGGAACCATGCTGTGTTGACCCAGCGTGGCGTGAATTCTTTGGCTATCAGCGCGCGCAGGGGCTTTTGCCACTCCCTGGGCAGAAGATAGTCCGCGCTGCACAGCAGCAACGGCACCATTCCGCTGTCCGGAAACTTCGCCGCGCTGCGTAACAGCCGTAAAGCGTCCCCAAAACGGTGCTGTCTCAACAGAGACGCAAATTGTGCGCCGATATAATAACGATATCCGCCGAGAAGCTCATCTGCCCCCTGTCCATCGAGCATTACTTTAATTCCGGCTTCACTCGCCAGCCGAAAAACTCGATGTTGCGCGTAGATCGTAGTACTGCCAAACGGCTCTTCCTGTGCTCTGAGGAGAATGTCGAGATCATTTGCCAGATCTCGGGACTTAGTGTGCACCTTATGCACGTGAGGGGCGAAAGCATTGGCCACCATGTCAATCCAGCGTTCTTCATTCAACCGAGGGTCATCGGCAATGTAGCTGAACGTATGGATATCAAGCTGTGGAGCGACTTTTCTCATGCAGGCTACGATTGCCGACGAGTCAATCCCTCCGGAAAGTGCGGCTCCTATAGGTACGTCGCTGCGAAGGTGCAGCTGGATACTTTCCATGAACAACTCGCGTAGCTTTCGGGCCGCTTCCTCGAAAGACGCCTCGGAAGGAGTAATTTGCGGTTTCCAGTAGCTAAGCGGCTCGGCCAAACCTGGATCGTCGAGTGACACTTCCACATAATGTGCCGCGGGCAGCTGGTGAATGCCGGAAAGCAAAGTAGTGTCGCCCTGATCGGAAAGGCCGTGGCGAAGGTACAACAGCAGCGCAGGCGAATTGACCCGCCTTTTTGTGGAATTGAGGTCCAGCAGCGCCTTGATCTCCGAGGCAAATGCGAACTGCTCCTCCGAAGCTGAATAGTACAGGGGCTTGATTCCAAAAAAATCGCGTGCCAGGAATAATGTCCTTCGCTGACGATCAAAAATCGCGAAGGCGAACATTCCCACGAAGCGGCGCATTGCGTCCGCGCCCCATTCCACGTAAGCCAGCAGTAATACTTCTGTATCTGTATGTGTATGGAATTGGTGTCCAAGGCGCTCTAACTCACTACGCAGCTCTACATAGTTATAGATCTCTCCGTTGTATACGACACTGTAACGTCCGCCGGCAGCGTGCATGGGCTGCCAGCCGCGGCTTGAGAGATCAAGGATGGAAAGCCGCCGATGCATCAGCATGAGATCGCAATCCTCAACGTTCGGGACTAATTCACGGCCGGTTTGCACCGAGCCGTGCGCGTACACAAGCCAACCCAAATCGTCGGGGCCGCGATGACGCAGACGTTCCAGTACTTTGGCCGCACGAGCCGGACAAACTTGACGTGAGCCCGAGATCATTCCTGCAATGCCACACATGGCTAGCTCTTTGCCCCCGCTGTTGACGAATCAGGTCTGGCTCTGAGGACAATCCGCAGCAGGACCAGGTAATAGACGATGTAACAAAAAATACCTACCAGAGTAATGGCCCAAACCGTGTGAACCAGGGTGAGCTTCTGATGCCAGGCGACACCAAATACCAGCAGAATGCCGGTCATAAGAGTCAGATCATAAATAAGTTTGGATTTTTGTCCACGCAGAACAAATACCAGCCTGCTGAGTGGATTAACGATCATCTGCGCCAGTAAAAGAGGAGCGGTAATTCCCGCTAATTCGCCGGCAGTGGTCCACGGTTTACCGAAAACGAGTGCGAACAGCCGGTCGCCGGCAAAAAAAAGTATGAGTGCAGGGCCCAAACCAAGCAGGAACAGTCCAGCGCTGGTGCGTGCGAATAGTCCAGGTATTTGTCCGGGCTGTTCTCGCGAGCAAACAGCCAGGCGGCTATGGAAGGTATCGGCAACACTGGTTGCTATCAGCACAAGGGGCACCGCAAGCACCCTCTGCATCAAGGCGAATTGGCCGCCGAGCGCAGTCCCATAGAGCTGTACCAGTAATGGAAGAGGAAGATTGGCGGCCAGTGTGTCTATAAGAGACGAGGGCAGCGAATAGATTGCCAGATTGCGATTTTCGGCCAACGCGCTCACAATTTCGCTCCGATAGGCCGTGGCAGCACTCTTCAAGGCAGGCCAGGCGTCGCGAAAGAGTGATCCCACGCCAGCTCCCCTGCCGATCATCTCTGCAAAGAGCAATCCTGCGGGGCCAATGCCGAGGAGTCCTAAAACAACCTGGGAGGCCGAGCGTATTGCCTGCTGGACGATCGTTGTCCTGGCAATTATTTCAAAGTGCTCCTGTCGGATTTCCCAATAGCGCAGATTAGAGAAGCCGCCGATGAGAAGAAGCGTCACGATCATGAGTGGAATGGAATAGCCTGGCAGAACTCCATATCCCAGCCATTGAAAATGCACCACGATATAAAGGACAATGCCGCAAAGGGCACAGACTGGAGCACTCAGCAGCATGGAAGCCCAGGTTAGCCGTACTGCTTTCTCCTGATTGGCGGCAGAGACAATCCCAAGTTCATAACTGAGTGATGTCGCGACGGCGGCGACACTTACAAAGCTCATAAATAGTCCCAGCACTCCCAAATCAGCGGGAGAATAGAGTCGGGTGAGCACGGGCGCCAGCGCTATGCCCAGGGATTGCGCCAGGGCCGTTCCCAGGCTCAGAGTTGCTACATTGCGCGCGAACCTCCATCTGGCCGCCCATTGGGCAGCCTGCAGGAAAAATCCCACACGAACATCGTTCGTCCGGACTGGAATGGTGGGTTCAGCCACTGGCATGGAAACTTCTCTCTGGAAAATCTACAACTCGAAGATCAGTGAGCGTGGACGTTTACCGCGGCGTGATGAAGACCCGGAGGGTGGGCGGCTACCGAGCTGTAAAAAGCAAGCAGCTTGCGTTCCTCCAGAAGCCAGTTGAAGTGCTGTTCAACTGCAGTGCGCCCCCGCCTTCCCATGGCCTCAGCTTCATCGTCGTGGGTAAGCAGATATGAGATGGCATTTGCAATCGCCCTGGGATCAAGCGGATCAACCAGAATGCCGCAGCCAAAGGATTCAATGATCCTGCGCCAGAGAGGAAAGTCTGACGCGATAATGGGAATGCCAGCCGCCATATATTCAAACATTTTGACAGGCTGGGAAGTCAAAAAATTCTGCTCGGGGTGAAGCACAATCAAGCCGGCGCGCACGCATCCCAGCAGCTCGGCGATGTCGTCCCGACCCAGTAATCCGTGCCACACAACATTTCCCCATTCCGGCGCGCCGCTGACTTCACGCATCAGCACCGGGTTGGAGAACCAGCCGGCCAGTTCCAGTTTGGCGCCCAACTCCCGAACCTGCGGCACGGCAGCCAGCAGCTCGCGAATGCCTCGCTCCTCAGCGATACCTCCGATGTACGTAACTGATAACCTGCGCTCTGACCATCTTCGTCCTGCCACGGGAACCAATTCATTTGCCTCTGGAAAGTTGTTGACTACTTCTGTATGGGCATTCATCGTCCTAAAACGTTCCGCTATAGCGGGTGTGGCCGCGATCAGGCCCGTCATACCTCGCGCTGCCGTATTCTCCAGCGATTCAACAATCGCCCTGAGAAGCGGCCGAAGTGCCCGGGGAATGTAATGTTTATACAGAACGGTCCTCGGCAGATCTTCATGAATATCGTAAATAACCCGTTTGCGAAGGAAGCGCAGCAACAAGGCCAGGGGCAACAGTTCCGGGTCATGAATGTGATAGATGTCCGCCTTTAGCCGAACGGCCTCACGGCCTATCGCCAGCCCCTTCATGGTCATCCGGTGCAGCCGACCGCGCTGTGGACCAATTCCGATAATCTGGACTCCATCGGAGTAGCTGTCCGCCGAGTCAGTGGTCAACTCGAAGACCTCATATCCGGCACGGGCCAATGACCTGCATTCCTTATAGAAAATGCGGACGTCATTGCTGCCGTGAGCTGATGTGACGTGGAGGACGCGGCTTTTTGTGCATGGCGGACGTGAAGCAGGTGTCCGCATTCCATACGCAGGGTGGGCATTCGACGGAGCAATGCGCATCATCTTCGCCGCTGCATGGGCCACGTGTTCCCTCATCCATCGCCGCTCCATCGCTGCGATCTCACCCGGGGGGATCGACAGGGAACCGCGCTGGTCGCGGAGAAAGTCCAGGAGACGTGAAACCGGCACGAACCAGCCATCCTTTCGCGCCAGCCTGCGCAGAAGCTCTTCAACGCGCTGATCCACGCAGCCATTGGTGCTGAACCCGGACGCAAAATGCGTGTACACAATGCACACTCCACCTTCCGCTTCCAGCCGGTCCTGATTCGACTCACTCAGCAGTTTGCAGAATGTCGCCTTGTCACTGCCGTCCGCGCTGCTGAACCAGGCATTCACCAGGGGCTTGGTGGGATCGTAATAGGGCATACTTGGATTGACTTGCTGCGTATTGATTTCGCTAAAAACCAGATTGCGCACATAATCAATGCGTTTTTTGCATAAGTCGCCCCAAAAATGTTCCGAGCCTTCAACGTGTCCTTCAAAAGTCCGCGAACGCGTAAAGCTCGCAGCCAAACCATACAGGCATGACGCGATTGTGGAGAAGCGCGCGGCGCCCCAATATACGTTGTCTCGATTGCTGCAGTGATTGGCATGGACGCGAGGGTAGTGTCCCACCAGTCTGCGAAACTCTTCCAGACCCCATTCGATTTCCCGGCGAGTTGAGTCTGTATTGCGCACGTTGTGCAGCGCGATTTCAAATCCCCGATCCTTTAGCTCCAGAACGAAGTCGCAGTACTGGGGATCCTGAAGACTGGCTCCTGTAAACCGGGCCCCAGGAGCGCTCGCCAGTGACCACACCGATTTGGTTGTGTGCATGCCGAGCTCTTCCAGCAGCCGATAAACAGGAGCAACATTTTCCACTGTACTAAGGTCGGTATCGTCAAGAATGGAAAACGCAAACTTCTTGTTATTGGGGAATCTGTTCATCAGTCCTCTGGAAAGTGCCTTGCATGCGTTACAGGTTTACTCTTTGGCCACACTCAACCCTCATTGCCGTGCTGTTGGAATGTTTTATTCCGGATGGAATGAGGTGGCGCTCATGTTCGTCCATCGCGGCCGGCATCAGGTACATGAGCAACATCGCCAGCCCGATGCCGTGGGTAAGCAGCGAGGTCAGCAGGCCTGAATTCGCCACAGCAAAAGCCGGAAGAGCAATGACGAGTGCCGTGACATAGCGGTTGCGTCCAGCCGAACCTGAATCATAGAGCCACAAAACCAGCGCAAGCAGCAAGGTGAAGCAGACGATTCCGGCATAGCCGAAATTGGCATAGGCATCGGCCCAGAAATTGGCGTTGGCGGACATCCCGGTATCGTGGTAATAGACAAACCCGATCAGATTCGGGGGGCCGAGTGCGTAAGGATAGTCCACGAACGGCTTGAAGATACTGTGGCCAAGCAGCGCCTTTGGGTGAGTAGAAAAGAACTCGTAGTAATAGCCGGTCAGAAGACCCGGAGTTCCTGTCATGCGTTCCTGGATGAGCCCCGCAAGTGTTCGAGAATAGCCGAAGAACTCCAGCGCAGCCGCGCCAGAGAAGATTGCGGTCCAGGTCAGGACCAGTCGCGTTCCAAACGGTTTGCGGGACTGCATGGCCCAGAGCAGGTACAGCAAAAAGGCGGCCGAGAACAGCACGTCGCGAAAGCCGGCGATTGAGTAAATGGCAAATTGTCCTGCCAGCCCGGCAAGAGCCAATGAGATGCGCCGGGACGTGAATCCCATCGCCATCAGCAGCGGATTGATCACGTACATCTGCCAGCAAACCGCATAGGCAACCAGAGGAGAAGTATTGTGGAGCGTTTCCTCGAATTGCGACCTGACGGTGTAAACGTCTGCCAGTGCTATATATCGGAAATGCAGCCCGAATGCGGCGATGATCAGTGCATAAAAGATTGCGCTCAGCAGGCCGAGCATAACCGTGAACTCATAGCTTTTGAGGTGCACGCGCGGCAAGGGCAGCAACGGCAACCGATAAATCATTCCCACCAGGGCGAGCATGGCCACGATGCAGGCCGCAAACAATAGTGGGCCGCTGGACTGGTCCTGCAGCGCATAGATTGGTACCAGGCATACAGGGACCACGACCAGCAGATAAAGGAGCCAGTAAAGTATCTGCGACGGACGCTTCAGCCCTACAGGCATCCATAACGAGGGCAGGATGGCGAGCACGGCCCCACAAGCCGCGCGTGCCGGCGTGGCTAAAGATTGAAATCCTGCGTAGCGCCAGACCGGTACGATTACAGAGTTGTACACGAGCACGAAGACGACCACGTAGAAAGCGCAACTCAATATGATGGCTGCCCGTGAGCCGAATAGAGTGCCGAACTCAGAACGGGAGCTTGCGGCCATTGAATATGACGCCATCATGTAGCTCAGGCGGCCACGGACCCCAATTGCGCATGGGTGGCTGCATTGAGAACTTTGCGGATTGCGTGCCCAGTGTCGAGCATGTCACTGCGCACAAGCGTGGGATGCACCAGGAACATCAAACTGGTTTCGCCTAATTCCCGGGCGACAGGAAGACGCTCGCGCGGCCTGGCCACGAGGGGAAATGCTTTCTCCAGATAAATCTCACTGCAACTGCCGCTGAAGCAGGGAATTCCTTCAGCGCGCAGGGCCGCCGCCACTCGGTCCCGGTTCCAGTCATCACGCAGGTGCTCAGGCCGCAGGAAGGCGTAGTACTTGTAGTAAGCATGTTCTGCTTCAGGCGGAGGCACGGTCAGTCTCAGCCCGGTGACACCGCTGATTTCCCGCGCAAGGGCGCCGGCGTTGGCGCGCCGTGCTGCTACTCTGTTGTCCAGTTCCCGCAATTGTACCCGGCCGATGGCCGCCTGCATCTCTGTCATGCGTCCGTTGGTTCCAAAGCCGTCATGCACCCAGCGGAACTCCGGTGACGACGTCCTCGGATTCATTGCGTCGTAGCTCTTGCCGTGGTCTTTGTAGCTCCAGGCTGCTTTAAAGATGGCTGGATCGCTGGTAATAATCAGCCCGCCTTCGCCGCCGGTCGACATAATCTTGTCCTGGCAGAAGGAGAAAGCGCCGGCATCGCCCATAGAGCCGACCTTACGCCCCTTGTATGCGGCTCCGTGGGCCTGCGCGCAATCCTCCAGCACCTTGAGTTTGTGTTGACGCGCGAGTTCCAGAATGGGATCCATATCGCACGGCCAACCAGCCAGATGAACCGCTATGATGGCGCGAGTGCGGGGAGAGAGTACCTGTTGAACGGAAGCAGCTGTAAGATTCTGGCTCTCACGGTCTACATCAGCCATCACAGGAGTGGCGCCGCACATCACGACCGCACTCGCGGATGCAATAAAGGTGCGTGATGGAGTGACTACTTCGTCGCCCGGCCCAATACCCATGGCCTTCAGTGCCGCTTCAAGGGCTATGGTCCCGTTCGATACAGCGATTGCGTATCGACAACCTGTATACGCCGCAAACTCCTTCTCAAACTGAACTCCTTCTTCGCCCGTCCAGTAGTTCACTTTTCCCGAGCGCAACACGGCGCTGGCGGCGGCGAGTTCGCTGGCGCTGAACTCAGGCCACGGAGCGAATGGCTGCTCTCTGACCGGGACACCAGCGTTGATCGCCAGTTCAGCGTTCTGATTTTTCGTAATCACAGGAAACCACTCTCGGCTGAGCACGGTGATGTTCTGCCGGACTCAGTACCGCCAGCAATGTCAGCCAGAGAATATGCAGGTCCATGGCAAAGGAGCGATGCTGAACATAGTGCAGCCCCAAACAAATCTTTTCCGGGCGAATCAGCTCGTGATAGGCACGATGCGGGTCCGTGCTGCCGCGCAGAATCTCATCTTCGTCGCGAAACCGGATGGAAGCCCAGTCCGTAATGCCGGGGCGAACCAGCAGCAAATTCTTTTCTTCATCGGTGTAGGAACTTACTTCGTCCATGACTTCGGGGCGCGGCCCGACGAGGCTCATTTCACCCTTCAGCACGTTCAGCAGTTGCGGCAATTCGTCCAGCTTATATTTGCGCAAAAAGTGCCCTGCCCGTGTGATCCGTGGATCATTGGCCGGGGTCTCGGCTCCGCCGATTTGTTCGGCATCAAGGACCATGGTGCGCAGTTTCCAAATGCGGAAGGGACGCCCCAAACGTCCGGCGCGCACGCCCCGATAAAACACCGGCCCGGCGGAATCGAAAGCGATCCATACCGCGCAAACTGCCAGCAACGGCGAGATCAACAGAAGTCCACAGAAGGAAACGACAATATCAAAGAGTCTTTTCATTGCCCCTTGCCTCGCTCGAGTGCTGGAGCGGCCCCGTGGTACAGATCGGTTTCGGGCGTGCTGGTTTGCGCACGACGCGCCACAAGCCCGCAAGTGTGCCCATTCCGTAGCAAATATGGAAGGGGAAAGCAAAAAATGGAAGCAAAAGTCTGGTCAGAAGTCCGGCTGTGCCTGACTGACTGGAGCTGAAGTAAAAGCCGGAGAGGAGATACAAGAGTATGGTCACTGCAATCAACGTCCACATCGCGGGGAAAAAGATTGCCGTAAGACCTGATCCCGCCAGAAGCAATACCAGGAAGACCGGTGCGAAACGGCGCAGAGAGAATGACTGCGGATTTTTCACCGCGGCAAGGTACTGCCACTTGCCATCCAAAAAAGCTTTGCGCCAGAGTGCCTGAAAAGTCGACACCGGATAGTAGTGAGTTAGCAATTCGGGAGTTTGGTAAATGCGTCTGCCAGCGTTACGGATGCGCGCGTGCAGCTCGGTATCCTGGGCGCGAACCAAATCTTCGTTATACCTGCCGCAATGGTCAAAGACTTCTTTTCGGTATGCTCCATACGGGACCGTATCGACCCAGCCTTCTTTCAGCCCTGTCCGGAAAGCCGCGTTGCCGACACCGAAGCGGCTGCTGAGGATTACGGCGATCATTCCGGGGACAAATCCGCCGCCCCGGGCCGCTGTGAGCAAGGGACCGCCCACGACATCGGCCCCGGTTTTATCCAGATACTTCAGGCACGTCTCAAGATAGTGTGCAGGATAGCTGGTATGCGCGCCGGCCACAATGATGACCGGTGAAGCTGCACGATGCAGGCCGATATTCATTCCGGCGGGCATGATGCGGGAGGGATTTTTGAGGACGATCAAATTGGACGCTTCTGCCCGAAGCTTGAGTACGATTGCCATTGAATCATCCTCAGACAGTCCATCCACAACGATGATCTCGTACTGTGAGGGCGGAATGGTCTGCGACAACAAGGAATGCAGACAGGGCGAGATCGTTTTCGCCTCATTGCGTACCGGCACGATAACGGAGACTGCTGGCATGGCAAAGTTGTGGTTCCACTCTCAAGCCGCAATGGGCTGCTCTGCCGGTCCGCTATATTCCGCCGGGGCCGCCAGTTCGCGGCAGATGCCGTTCTCATGAGAGTAATGGCGGCCGCAATCCGGGCAGGTTGCATCCGGAGCAAAGCGGGGCAGGCGGCTCCCGCAGTAGCATATCCAGCCCACTTGCCGCGCCGGGACACCCATCACCAGAGCGTAATCGGGGACATCGCGCGTTACCACGGCGCCAGCCGCGACAAAGCAGTATTCACCGAGGGTCACTCCGCAAACCACGGTCGCGTTCGCTCCGATCGAGGCGCCGCGTTTCACCAGAGTGCGGCGGTATTCATGCTTGCGATTGATATGGCTGCGCGGGTTGATGACATTGGTGAAAACCATGGAAGGCCCGCAGAATACATCATCCTGAAGTTCCACTCCGGTGTAGATGGAAACATTGTTCTGGATCTTTACGTTGTCACCGATTTTGACCCCGGGCGAGATGACCACGTTTTGCCCGATATTGCAGCGTGCGCCGATTTGTGCTCCCTCCATAATGTGCGAGAAGTGCCAGATTTTTGTGTCGCGCCCGATCTCGCACCCAAAGTCAATGACCGCGCTGGAGTGTGTGGAATATGAAGGCCCAGCGCCATTGAGTTCGACCGGACTGCCCCCACTGCGCAATGACCGCTCACAGGCATCCAGCACCTCCAGTACCTGCAGGGCGCTGGCAGCGTCTGTGCGTGGTTTGCGCTTGTCCCGGATGCATTCCAGAAAGTGCTCGCACTCACGCTGCAGAGGCTCATCCTTCGAAACAGGTACCAGTTGCCCATCTTCTCGGTGCGCAACCGGCATGCGGTCGACCCAGTCAATACGATGCGAATACAACACCAGCTTACGTTCGGGCTCCACATCGTCAAAGACCGCCATCTTTTTCCCGCCGACAATCGTCAGCTTTTGCTCTTTGAAAGGATGCAGCCAGCTCACGAAAATGTGGACGTTGGCCCCGCTGGCAAATTGACAGGTGCTCAGTGTGGTGTCCGCGACGCGTGAATCTACATAGGTTCCACCCTGGCTGGAGACCCGCGTGGGCATCTCTTCCAGCAGATACAACACCGCGGAAATGTCGTGCGGAGCAAAACTCCACAGTATGTTTTCCTCGGCGCGCAGCTTGCCCAGATTGAGTCTGGAGGAATAAATGTATTTGATTCTCCCCAGTTCTCCCGCCGAGATCAGTTCTTTCAGCTTAAGAATTGCAGGGTGATACTGCAGGATGTGGCCGACCATGAGTACTCGCGAGCGCGAGTCTGCAATTTCGGCCAGATGCCGCCCTTCTGTCAGCCGCAGCGCCAATGGCTTCTCGACCAAAACATGCTTGCCCGCCTCCAGTGCCTGCCTGACCAGTTGATAGTGATGGACAGCCGGTGCTGCGATGGCTACGCCATCTACTTCAGGATCTGCCAGGACTTCCGCAATGCTGGAACTCGTCTGCACGCCATATTGTTCACGAACGGTATCGAGGACCTGCGAGCGCACGTCACACACGCAACGCAAAGCGCCTGTTTTGTGAAACGTGCGCACAACATTTTTGCCCCAGTAACCACAGCCGATGACAGCGATGTTCGGACGGTCCATAGGTTATTTCTCCTTCTGCGCACTTACGGAAACATGGTCAAAGAAACGAGCGACCGCACTGACGATTACCTGCTGCTGATGCTCGGTGAGTTCCGGATAGACTGGAAGAGACAGTACTTCACGAGCAACGGTTTCTGCATGTGGAAGGCTGCCCTCTTTGTAGCCGAGATAGCCAAATGCGGGCTGGAGATGCAGCGGATATGGATAATAAATCTCAGTTGGGACCCCTTCGCGCTGCAGGTGTTCACGTAATGAATCGCGGTCGGCACAGCGGACCGTGAACTGGTTATAGACATGGCGCATTCGGTCCGGCTCGATTGGCAACACGAGGCGGCTGGCGGCCATGGAATTTGCAAACAGCCTGTGATAACGCTCCGCATTGAGACGTCGCTGTTCTGTCCAGTCGTTCAGGTGGCGCAGCTTGACTCTCAGAATCGCGGCTTGCAGCGCATCAAGGCGGCTGTTGGCGCCGAGAATTTCGTATTGATATTTATGTCTGCTGCCGTGGACGCGCAGGAGCCGCAGCCGATCAACGTGAGCCGGATCGTTGGTGGCGATCATGCCGCCATCTCCGGCTCCGCCCAGGTTTTTTGAAGGAAAGAAACTGAAGCAACCCATCGCGCCGATAGTCCCTGCCTTCCGGCCCTGATATACGGCGCCAATGGCCTGGGCTGCGTCTTCGATCACGGTAATCCCGCGGCGCCCTGCCACATCCATCACAGGTTCCATTTCCGCAGGCAGGCCAAAGAGGTGGACGGGGATAATGGCTCGGGTCCGGGAGGTAAGTGCACGGGCCACGCTTTGCGGATCAAGGTTGTAAGATTGCGGATCAATGTCAGCGAAAACCGGGGTCGCTCCCGCCCGTACAATTGCGCTTGCGGTAGCGACAAAGGTAAATGGCGTGGTGATTACTTCGTCCCCAGCCTTGATTCCCGCCGCCATAAGGGCCAGAATCAGGGCGTCGGTTCCAGAGGCGCAAGCCACGGCGAAACGGCAGCCCAGGTAATCGGCTATTTCCTCTTCCAGTTGCTCTACCTCAGGTCCGAGCACAAAACGCTGGGTGTTTAACACCTTTGTTACAGCTTGCATTACCTCATCGCGAATCTGCTCAAACTGCAGTGGCAGATCGAGGAACTGCAGCGGCGCCGCCTTTTCCTGATGCTCAACTGCTGAATTCAGTACTGCTTCAGTTATCACTTCTGCTCCTTTTTGAATGGAAATTTCAAGCGTAGAGAATTGCGACCTGCAGAGAAGAAACTCACTTTTGAACTTGGGAAGTTAAGCGGCAACGTCGCTGAAAGGAACTTCAAGACTGGCCCGGGAGCGCCGATAGCGTGATATGGAATCCTGCCGGTCCACGTCGCAAAGCGCCAGAATCTCTTCGCTGGGAGAGTATTCGGGAACCAGCGAGATCAGTGTTTGTACCAAACCGTGTACGTTCCTTGATTCCACAAGGGTCGAGAGTTCATCCAGCCAGCCGCGCACCTGTATGAAATCAACCTTGCCATCCTGCAGCACGCGGAGGATCTTTTCATGAGTCGTTGTCGCCAGGTCTTCGGCCTGAAGCCACAACTCTTCCACCAGTTTCTCGCCTGGGCGCAGGCCGGTGTAAACGATCCCGATCTCCTTCCCGGGCTCACAGCCAGCGAGCCGGATCACGTTTCTGGCCAGGTCATCTATCCTGACGTCTTTTCCCATATCCAAAATGAAAATTTCGCCACCTTGTCCCATGGTCGATGCCTGGAGCACCAATTGGACGGCCTCAGGAATCAGCATGAAGTATCGTTTGGCGTCCGGGTGAGTTACTGTGACCGGCCCGCCATTCCGGATTTGCTCTTCAAATATAGGCAGTACACTGCCGTTACTGCCGAGGACGTTGCCGAAACGCACTGCTACAAAGCGCGTGCGCTCATGCTGGAGCCCGAGGATAATGAGTTCGGCGATTCGCTTGGTCACTCCCATGATGTTGGTTGGTTTTACGGCTTTGTCGGTGGAGATCATCACAAAATCCTTCACCTCGAATTGCCGTGCCACCAGCGCCACGTTGTATGTGCCAAAAATGTTATTGGTTACAGCCTGGAAGCAATTTGCCTCCATCATGGGAACGTGCTTGTAGGCGGCGGCGTGAAACACGGAATGGGGCCTGTGGGCCGCAAACACTTCCCGCAGCAAACCTACGTCAAGAATATCGCCGACCACTGGAACGTAGTGCAGCATGGGGAAGGTGCGGCGAAGTTCACAACAAAGACGGAACAGATCGTTTTCCGACCGTTCCAGCAATACCACTTTTTCCGGGTGAAACTGGGAAACCTGCCGGGTCAGCTCGGAACCAATGGAGCCTCCGGCCCCCGTAATCAGTACTGACTCGCCCTGCAGCTTTTTCTGAATGTTGCCGAGATCCAGACGAACGGGTGCTCGACCCAGCAGGTCTTCCAGGCGGACCTGCCTTATTTGACTGATACGTGATTGTCCCTCAATGCGTTTTCCAACTCCATTGAGTATCCTGAATTCCACTTTGGATTGCGAGCACTTGCTGATGATCTCGTCGATCTTTTTACCGTCAGCAGACGGAATTGCGATCAAAACGCACTTCACGCCGTGTTTCGCCACCAATGTGGTGATGTCATTGGTCGTGCCCAGTACCCGCATCCCGTGAATCCTTACACCCAGCTTGGTGACGTCATCATCGACGAACCCGATCGGTTTATAATCCAGATCTGGATTTTGCTTCAATTCCCGCACGATAGTGCTGCCGGCGACCCCGGCTCCCACCACGAGAGTTTCCTTTCGGGCAACACAGGTCTGCAGGGTTTCGGTATAAGCGCGAACAAGAAACCTGGCTCCTCCAATGGAGAAGATTGTAAGTACCAGATCAATGAGAACGACCGATCTTGGATATCCTGGCTGGGGCCAAAATCCAAACCACAGGGCCGTGAATATTAATATGCCGCTGATCACGCTTGCCTTGGTTATGTCCACCAGATCGCTCATTCCCGCATATCTCCACCATCCCTGCAGGAGTCCATAGCTGCGGAAAATCGCCAGCTTGATGACTAATACCACCGGCAGTGACAAGAAGAATACTGTTCGTGATGTGGCATCTACAGAGAAGTCCAGTCTCAGAACAAAGGCAGTGTAATAAGTCACTGTGATCAGCAAGGCCTGAAAGGCGACGATCAGCACTTTGCGCCGATACAGGAAAGACTGCATGAGGCGAGTTCCATTGTTCATGTGGCGTTCAGTCTATGTGTCCGGGAATATGTCCCGTGAAGGTTAATTGCGTTTATAAGGATAGTAGTAGTAGTCCTGATTAGGAAAATTATGGGCGTTAAGTACGGCCTTGATGATTCGCGGCGATCTGACCTCACACAGCAATTCCATGCTGCGAGCCATTACGGGGCCGGGGGTAACTCCAGAGCGGGTCACAAAAATGATGCCGTCAGTCATAGTGGACAATGCGCGTCCTTCGGCATAGGGAATGAGTGGAGACGAATCGATGACAATGAAGTCAAATTGTTCACGCAGCAATTCCATGACCGACTTCATTGCCATGCCGGCGATCAGATGTGCGCGCTCGTCACTGGCCTTTCCCCCGGGCAGGACCATTAGATTTGGGGAGCCTGGCACCATTACCAGGGCATCTGCTAATGGGACAGATCCAAGCAGAACGTCTCCCAGGCCTATGTCAGAACGCACGCCGCAAGCGGCTGCTACACAGGGGCGGCGAAGGTCGGCATCTACCAGGCAGGTTTTCTGGTACTGCGATAAAGCCAGCGCCAGATTTACCGCCACTGTTGTCTTGCCCTCGCCGGACAATGAGGAAGTGACCAATACAGCCTGCGGCTGCTCCTCTTTGGGCAAAACAATGTTCGTGTGGAGTGCGCGCACTGCCTCCGATTCAGGTGAATGCGGCCGCTCAACCAAAAACTTCGCTGGCCCCTCCTTTAATTTCCTCCAGTGGAATCCATTGCCGGCAAATTCAGGAATCAAGGAAACAGAGAGAATACCGCTCCAATCGCGAATGTCCTGTGGAGTGCGCAGCGGGTGATCTGCTTTTTCCCGCAGGAATGCAAGCATGATTCCGCCGATAAGTCCGGCCACAAGACCAAACCCCAAATAACGGAGGCGCTGAGGGCGCGTGGGCTGGTCCAGGATGCGGGCCAAATCCACTATACGAATGTTGCTGGACTGTGATGCCGCCGCGATACCTGCTTCTTCTATTCGGCCCAGCAGAGTGTTGTACAAAGAAGCCTGCGCCTGCGCCTGCTTCCTGAGGATGTTATATTGCGCCATGTCACTGATTGTTTTGCCGGCTTCTTTCTTTTGCGCGGCCATCAGCCTTTCACGCGCGCGTGCGGCGTCATAGCTGATGCGCAACTGGTCGAGCGCTTCCTTCCTTTGCAGGCTGAGCTGTTTTTCCAGTTCAGCCGCTTGGTTCTGCAGCTTTTTCGTGTTTGGGTGGTTGATTCCGTAAATAACCATGTTCTGTGAGAGTTGAGCACGCACTTCAGCCAGGTTCTGCGTGAGCTTCTGCACCACAGGGTTTTCGCGTACCTGAGGCAGGGAATCAACTCCTCCCTCGCGGGACTTCTGAAGGTATGACTCAAGCTGAATACGTTCTGACTGGATCTGCGTCGTCTGTCGATTCAGATCAGTCATAAGATCGCCAAATGTGTTTCTTTCCCCGTCGATGTCGGCAACCCCTGTCTGCTTCTGGAAAGCCGCAAGATCACGGTTGGATTGTTCTGCTTTGGCGCGAACATCGTTGAGCTGGTCCTGCAGCCATGCCCTCGAACTGGCAATTGCGTCATGTTTCATCTTCACCGTGCGATCCACGAAAGTTTGCATGAGCGTATTGGTAACGTCAGCAGCGAGCTGGGACTCATGAGCAGTCACGCTGACCTTAATGATGTGGCTATTGGGGTCGTGCTGGACTTTCAGGCTTGTGCGGAAGGTGCGCAGGGCGGCATTCTCCGCGGCAGTAAGCCGGAGCGCATTTGCGGAGACTGCGGTGGATGGGACCTTTGCATTAAAGTCAGGGTTGTGGTCGAGGCCCAGCTTGCGAATGACTACAACGGCCAGATCGTCGGTTTGCAGGTTCTGCGCCTGGGTCTCAAGGTATTGCGTTTCGTTCAGAGAACTTACGTTGGCCTGCATCGTAAACGTTTCAGATCCGGGGGGATCGATCTCAAGCTGGCCGGAAGGTTGATACTCAGGCTTGATCCAGAACGCAAACAAAGCAGCAGCGCCCACGACCATGGCGGCAAATAACGTTGCAATCCGCCATCTTTTTCGAACAACTGCAAGCGCTTTCACCCAATCGGATTCTCGCGTGCCTGCCCATCCGGCCAGGCTGGCGGGAGTTTGCGATTCGGTGATCGCTGGTGGCCGGAAGAACTCAGAGTGGACTTCCCGGCGAGGAACTTTGGCAATACTTTTCGATCGCTGTTCTGCCTTTCGCAATAACTCGAAGTCTCTGCTCATAGGCCGGACCTTTTTGAAGAATGTGCGTGCAAGATCGTTTTTCGGTGCACAGATGTCATCTCTTGGCCTCAGAATCCAGTTTGAAAGTGAACCGTACCCGCGTGACAGCAGGAGTTTGAAACTGATTTTCGGAATAAGGCGGATACTGCCATTGCCGTGCTGCTTCTTCCGCGGCGTCGCCCAGCAGAGAATTGCCGCTTATGGTTTGTACCTTCTGCACCTTTCCTTTCGAATCGACCTGCAATTCGAGCAGCACATCTCCCTCAATGTGTCTCAATTCCGCCAGCTTCGGATATTTCGGTGACACAGTCCGGATCGGCTGCCGAAGAAAGATTTGGTCTTTCCTGATCGGTTGTTTTGCCGTTGCAGGCCCTCTCATTGCCGTCCGCGCGCTTAACTGAGGCGCCGGCACGAAAGTGGGACTTGCCACAAAGGGTAATGTCAGATTGTCAGGGATACTGGAGATGTTCGGGGTAGCAGGTGGGGCTGCGTCAATTGAATTAGCAGGCTGTTGGCGAATCTTTGATGGGAGCAGACTTTGCTGCAGAGTATGAATTACTGGTACATGGGTTTTGTTCGCGATTTCAGTTTTGTTACTGCCCATGAGGTGGTGGCCTGGATTTGATTCCCCATCTGTATTTTGCGAATAGAGCATCTCGGAAGACGAAGAAGCCGGTTTCTGGTTCTGGACTGAGCCAGCGACCGGGGCGCCCCCAGCCGGCCTCTCCACCGTGGCGCGAGATTGGTTGCGTAGCTCATATCCCCATAAGCCCAACGCAATGAATATGAGAGCGACCAGGACCAGGGTGGAAGGGTCGTTCTTAAATCCTTTGGATTTCAACCGGTGAGTTTCTGAGGCGGCAGCGTGCTGGGGAGAGTTGCGCCGCGTCCCATCGGTTTCAGATATGTATTCTTCCCTCCGGTGGGCTTCCGGAATAGCTTTGGCCTGCGCTGGCGAAAATGGCGCTTGCTGGACGCAGTCCACTACAGCGGACATTACAGCCGGACGGAACGGTATTTCCCCTTTCGTTGCCGCTTCCGGCACATCCGGACTCGATGTTTTTGGGGCGAGAGCTGTATGTTTTTCTTCTGAAATGATGGGTGCAGGGAATGAGCCAGGCGGATTGTTAGTTCTCGGGAACTGGCCCACGGTCATCAAATTCACCGTACCGGAGTGTGACAAATCCAGATCTCTGGCAGCCTGGCGCACCAGCATGCCGTTGACACGGCGCTCGCCAATGGCATAAGCGAGCGAAAGTGAGCGATAGCAGATGGAGTTTACTACTCTTGGAACGCCCTCACTCTGATCAGCGACCTCAGCGAGCGCTTCCGGGGAGAAAAGACTTTCAGCGACTCTGCATTCCGCAATTCTCAGACGGAACAGTATGTAGTCCTTCACTTCTTCAGGGGGCAAGGGGGCCAGCCGGCAGATGACCGAGATCCGCTGTGCCAACTGCGAAAGTTCAGGCGCAAGCAGTGCTTCACCCAGCCGTGCGGAGCCGGCCAGGATGATATGCAGGAGCTTGGCCCGGGCAGTTTCAAAATCAGAAAGCAAGCGAATCGCTTCCAGGGACGAGTGGTGCAGATTTTGCCCCTCGTCAATAAAGATAAGCACCTTTCGTCCAGCCTGGGCTTCGTTTACCAGCATTTCCTTTAACCGCTGGTGAAGCAGGACTTCGTCATGCCTCATCACCGGCAACTCAAGCTCCGAAGCGAGATAGCGGAGCAGTTCATATCGCTTGCACTGTGTCTGAAAAATAAACGCTGTGCGCGCAGAATCGCGGTATTGCGACAATAGCTGAAACAGCAGGGTGGTCTTTCCCATCCCAGGATCTCCGAGAAGGACGGTAAAGCCCAGGTTCGACTCGATCGATTGAATCATTGACTGCAAGGCAGCAAGGTGCATCCGGGAGGAGAAGAGGAACTCTGGATTCGGCGTAACGCCAAAGGGTGACTCGCTAAACCCAAAGTATTTCAGAAGCCCTTCGCTCCGGTCCCTGGCGCTTCGGAAGCCCGGAAGAGGTACTGGGCTGAGCATCGGGCCGTTGCCTGTAGAAGTCGGACACATATCGAGCACACCGCGCTTGAAATCAAACTTTAGCGCAAGGCTTCCACGTCTGTGGCATCGAGAGATATCGCCACAGAGCGAGCCATCCATTCGAATGAAATAATTACCTGTACTCTGTTCTTTATCTCAACCACTATGCCTTCCAGCCCCGCGAGGGGGCCGGCCGTAACCCGAACCCGCCTGCCAGAGTGGAGATAGACATGAGGTTCAGCCCTGCCTAAAGCCATTGCTTGTTTAAGAGATTCGATCTGGGGCTCCGGGACTACTGCCGGAGAATTATTAAAGGAAACCAATGAAACAATGCCCGGCATTCCCAGGATGTGGATACGATCCTGGAGAGCCATGTAAACAAAAACATAAGACGGGAATAGCGGTAAAAGAACCTCGGCACAGCGCTGTTTCCAGCGACGCTGCACGTGGTACAAGGGCAGAAAAGCCGTTACACCCCGCAGCCCACAGTGGTCAGCGACAGATTTTTCATGACGGGTGCGGGTGTACACGACATACCAGAATTTTTCATGCAACTGCTTAGGGAGATAAGATGCGCTTTTAGCATTAAACATTTCTAATTTCACGTTTGCCGCGATACTCGCTCTCCATGGCTTCGCCTATCTCAACTACATTGAGAGTCTCTTGTATCCAGAGTTCGCTGCACAGGCTTGCAGCAACAGCAGTAGCCTGCTTCTTTCCAAAAAAATCGTAACCCGTGGTCAAATAAGCCGCAAGGAGTAGCTTGCTGTGTTCTGCATGAGAAGAAAATCTCCAGTAAAGATGCGCATTCAGGCGGGGGCAGTACAGAGGAATGGTTCTCAGGAGCGTTGCGTTATGCAGGCTCCCCGTGGTCCCAGGGGGCTTAATGGCGATCAAGCCTGTTTAACTATATGCAATTTAAAGTTTATGTGGTCGCGTGCAAACTCCATGGCATGGCGTGCATCTTTCTGCAAGAACGTTTAAGCAAGTTAAAGAAACTATAATAGACATGTCTCATGAACGGCTCTTTTTTCCTCGGCACGTTTGACCCAGGGACAAGTCTGCAAAAAGCAAGCCCAGTACAGGTCGTTCGTTTTCAGAAATGGGGCCACCCGGCATCGCGCGGGAGAGAAGTGTGGCCATTGGGAAGAGCAATACCTGATGTTCGATCGGGGAGATGATGGTTGGTAATGGGGCCATCGTGTTCGAACGCAGCATCAGTCTCGACGTTGCCACACGATGCTCGCAGCCGAGCACCCGCCGGACGACCCAGGAAGGAGGGATGCACGACCAGGCACGGCCCGTACCAGGACAAACGCAAGCGTAACTAATACTTCAATCAACAAGTGCAAGCGGGCCGCAAGAGGGACAAGTCTGTTCGCCTGCGAACCGATCTTCGCAGGAAGCAAGTGATCAAACATCGCAAGTGTGTCGACGTGTATTCAGCAGGAGTATTGTATGAGAAGTCGCGTAGAGACCGCCGCGAGTGATCGCCCGGAAAAGGCGCACGAAACAGGGCACACATCTTCCAACTCTGGCGAACATGGGCAAATTACAGATCGAGCATCCAGCCGTGATCAAAGAATCTCTGTTGTCGTAAGTGACGCCAGCTTTATGACTTCCGAATTGCTGGCCCAGGCACTGGGCCGAGTGAAGACACTCAACATTCTAAAATGTGCCGTTAACTTCGGAGAAACTCTTAAGGCCATCGTGGAGAATGCTCCGGATATTGCAGTTGTGAGCACACATCTGGCTGATGGTCCCTACAGAGGACTGGAAGTGGTCCGCCAGGCACGCCAGTTCTCCGTGAAAACGCGGTGTGTACTGTTGATGGATGACTCAGACCACGCGATCGTCACGGACGCATTCCGTGCAGGTGCACGCGGTGTTTTCAAACGGTCTGCCTCCATGCAGCTTTTGGGAAGATGCATTGCCGCCGTGCACAGCGGACAGATATGGGCGAGCAGCGCCGACCTGCAGCAAGTGCTCGGAGCGCTCGAAATGGCCATCCCTTTCCGATGCGTCAATTCCCTGGGCGAGGCATTGCTTACGAAGCGCGAACAGGAGATCGTGCCACTTGTCGCGCAAGGTCTCACGAATAACGAGATTTCATTACGCCTTAGCGTGAGCGAGCACACAATTAAAAATCATTTGTTCCGCGTCTATGAAAAACTCGGCATTTCGAGCCGTGTCGAACTGATTCTTTACGCGGTCTCTGATCGTGAAGCTGCGTGACGTTTTTAAGGCGTGTGCGCATCGTTGCCGGGAATAACTGTAATAACGCGCGTACGGTGCGCCATCAAAAAATAAAGACGGGACACTCGAGTTCTCGGCTGTCCCGCCCATATGATTTACAGGCCGTTCTCGTCGGCAGACGGGCCGTACAGCGCCGGAACCGGAATATCATTCAGACGCAGATAGACGCCCAGCTGGGCGCGATGGTGAATCAGGTGATTCATCACGAAGCTCCTCATGCAGACGATGCGGGGAACGGTGAAGATCGTCTGCTCGTTCTTCAGCAGCGACCAGGGCTTGGACCACGAGGCATCGTCGGCGGCAGAGATGGCCTTTTGCGCCTCCGCCACGTTCCGGTCGAAGTACTCCATAAGCTCCTGGGACGACCTCGGGATAAAGGGCGTATAGGCAGGGCCGCCGGGAGGGTCAATGTCCAGCGCCTCCGTGCTCATGGTAATCGTCCCCCAGTGGGGCAGATCGGCCACGTGTCCGGCCAGCCAGCCCATGGCGCCGGATTTATCGTGGGGCTTCCACGCGAATTTTCCCTCCGGAACGCGCTCCAAAGTTTTGCGCGTGCCGGCCATTTCCTGAGTGAACTCGTACAAAAATACCTGGCCGATCGACATTGTAATTGCTCTCCTATGTTTGAAGAAAAATGAAGGGCGTCAGCAACTTTAAACGAACACGGGGCGAATCGTCGAATAGCACCTTTAACATTGATGAGCTATGGTAATTAATTCATTCGACGTTCTCGAGATCAAGTTCAATGTTGTGCATTATATTAAACTGGCCATCGCCGCCCCAAATCAAATGAATCTCTATCAGTTGCTTGCAATATGGTAGCTGGTGAGGTTCGAATCTGTTTTCACTGTCAACTCGAGGATCGTCATTTCGATCATCAAGCGCTGCAGGTTTTTCTGGTGTATTTTTATTGAATACAACCGCAATTATTTTTCCTGTTTCACCGCGTTCAAGGCTAATGAGGCGATAACCACCATCAATCCAAGGAGCACCCGCAATTGATAGTTCGTTTCCTGTCTTGCTGTCTTTAAAAACCAAATGTGCCCTTATATATCGCGCATCAACTTTCGACGCCGTGGGGTGATTATAGATAGGAATAAGCACGCCAATTAACCCTGTGACTTCGTCGGTAGTATGAAAGCCGTGATGGTCTAACGTAAGAAATTTACGGACAATTGGTTTAAATTTAAGTTCAGCCTTCTCATGTCTCGGGTTAAGAATCTGAGGCGCTGAAGCATCATGTGTAACCGATTGAGTTTGAGGATTCGATTGTGTTTGTGTTATTACTGGAGAATTATCAATCTTGATGCTCACCAGTGAAGGCGTGGGTATAGAAGATGGGTATTGTTTTGCATCCTTTGGTTTTTTAATAAACAAATACAGTGTCCAAATAGCCAGCAAGACAGCCGACCCTATTAAGGTCCATCTTGTAGCGCCTTGAAGGAGTACCGACAATAAAGCACAAACGCCTGCGCCTACGAGAGTCACTTGTACCTGCCAGTTCTGCATAGCGTAATTATCGCCTTGTCGGATGGATTAGGTAAAGATGTTCTTACTGGCTCACCCTAGTTGCTTCTTCAACTCATGCAGCAGATTCATGGCCTCAAGAGGCGTGAGGTTATTGAGGTCAGCATCTTTCAGCTGGTCCACAATCTTTTGCGATAACGGGGTGAACATGGTCAACTGCATGGTCTGTTCCGCTTCTCTCGCGCTTGCCGCCGGTGTTCCTGAAGAAAGATGTGCGCTGGCCTGCTGTTCCGCGCTTTCATGCTCGTGCAGCACCTCGCGGGCGCGCCGCGTGACCTCGGGCGGCAGTCCGGCCAGGCGGGCTACCTCGATGCCGTAGCTCTTGTCCGCCGAGCCGGGCTCGACTTTGCGCAGAAAGACGATTCCGCCCGCGTTCTCCTTCACCGATACGTGAAAGTTCTTCACGCCCTCCAGGCTTTCGAGATCGGTAAGCTCGTGGTAGTGCGTGGCAAAGAGCGTTTTGGATTTGCAGGCCGAGTGAATGTATTCCACCACTGCCCACGCGATGGCCAGGCCGTCATAGGTGGCGGTGCCGCGGCCGATTTCATCCAGAAGAATCAGCGAACGTGGTGTGGCGGTATTTAGAATTGCGGCGGTCTCGGTCATCTCCACCATAAACGTCGAGCGGCCCCGGGCCAGGTTGTCACTGGCGCCGATGCGGGTAAAGATCCGGTCCACCACCGGCAGACGCGCCGAGCGTGCCGGAACAAATGATCCCATCTGGGCCATCAGCACAATCAGCGCGGTTTGCCGCAGATACGTGGACTTGCCGCCCATATTGGGGCCGGTAATCAGCAGAATGGAGTGCGTGGCGGTATTCAGATAAAGATCGTTGGGCACGAAGCGGTCGTTTCCGGCCAGCTCAATGTGATCGAGCACCGGATGGCGGCCTTCCATGATCTCCAGATCGCCGGACTGGTCAAATTGCGGACGACAGTAGCCGCGATTCTGTGCGATGAACGCCAGCGCGGTAAGCACGTCCGTTTCAGCCAGCGCCAGCGAGGTCTGGCGGATGCGCCGGGCTTCGGCGGCGATGGCGGCGCGCAATTCGGTGAACAGCCGCCGCTCGATCTCCACGATCTTCTCCTGTGCGTCCAGCACCTTGGCTTCGTATTCCTTCAGCTCCGGTGTGGTGAAGCGCTCGGCATTCACCAGAGTCTGCTTGCGCTCGTAGTCCGTGGGCGCGTGGTGCAGGTTGGCCTTGCTGATTTCAATGTAATAGCCGAAGACCGAATTAAACTTCACCTTCAGCGAGTGGATGCCGGTCCGCTCGCGCTCCCGCTCTTCAATCTGCGCGATGTACTGCTTGCTGTTGCGGCTGAGATTGCGCAGCTCGTCGAGTTCGCCGTCGATGCCAGGCTGGACCACGCCACCATCGGCCAGCGTGAGCGGCGGTTCGGGGACAATAGTGGTTTCAATGCGGGTGCGCAGATCGGCCAGATCGTCGAGCAGCAGATAAAGCTCGGCCATCCGCGCGGCGTGCAGCCGGTTCAGGGCCGCTTTGATCAGAGGAATGCGGCTGAAGCTGGAGCAAAGCGCCAGCAGATCGCGTGGATTGGCATTTTCCAGCGTGACGCGGCTGAGCAGGCGCTCGATATCGAGCACGCCTTCCAGAGCGCGCCGCAATTCTTCTCGCGCGATAAAGTCTTTGACTCCGGCTTCCACGGCGTCAAGGCGATGGCCGATTTCATCTTCGTTTATCGAAGGCCGCAGCAGCCACGAGCGCAGCAGGCGCTTGCCCATGGGCGTGAGCGTGGCATCGAGTGCGCGAAACAGCGTGACTTCATGGCCGGTATTGGCGAAAAGCGGCTCCACCAGTTCGAGGTTGCGCACGGTCACGGCATCGAGCACCAGGCATTGCTGGCGATCATAAAAGCCGATGCGGTCCACGTGGTCGAGCGTGCCGCGCTGCGTGGAGCGGACGTAATGCAGAATGGCGCCCGCCGCCGTGGCCGCCGCCGGTCGGCCTTCCAGACCAAAGCCTTCGAGCGAGAGCACGCCAAACTGATTTTCAAGAAGCGGCACGGCATAGTCCGGGGCAAACACCCAGTCTTCGAGCGGTGTTTCCGTAAAGCGCGGGCGGTCGCCGCCAGCGGGCAGAGATGCCGGAGCTTTTTCCGTGGGAGCGCGATCAAACAGCGGCAGGCCGGAAGGATAAAGCACCTCACGCGGACGCAGTTGCTGCAGCTCATCCAGAATGCGGCGTTCGGCGTCTTCGCCGCGAAACTCAGTGGCGCGAAACTCGCCAGTGGAAAGATCGAGGGCCGCGAGGCCAGCCGCTCCCGAAACCCGGGCCAGCGCCGCCAGAAAATTGTTTTCCTCCGAGCCCATGCTCGCATCGAGAGCCGTCCCCGGTGTGAGCACCCGCGTGACCTCGCGCCGCACCAGCTTTTTCGCGACTTTGGGGTCTTCCATCTGCTCGCAGATCGCGACCTTAAAACCTTTGCGCAAAAGCTTCGAGAGATAATTTTCCGCCGCATGATACGGTACGCCGCACATGGGAATGGCCTGGTCTTTTTCCTTGTTGCGCGAGGTCAGCGTGATCTGCAGTTCGCGCGCCGCGATCACCGCGTCTTCAAAGAAAAGCTCGTAAAAATCGCCCAGACGAAAAAAGAGCAGGGCAGTGGGATGCTGCTTCTTGATCGCGGCATATTGCCGCATTAAAGGTGTCGAGGGTTCGGTCATCAGGAAACTGCCTGGCTGGTGAGCGGATTATATCGCAGGCGAAAGGCTCGCTGTTCTCTGCGAATATCTCTCCTTTATTTGCGTACAGACCGGGCGTATGCCTGGCAGAATATAACAGGTTTTACCGCGGATTTACGCGGATGAGCGCGGATTGACCCCAAAGCCACAGCCGGGGGCGGCTGTGCTACATGTGCATGGGAGATGGGGCATTTTGGCCTTGCCGCTGATTGCCGCAGGGCAAACTGGCTGGTCTCTGGGTAGTATGGAAGAGCAGGAACCAGGAACTAAAGAATTTAAAGACCGAACTGATGAAATCACTGGCACAACTTACACCGCTGTATCGGGAGCTTGGGAGCGAGACGGCGTTTGTCCACCGGCGCGAGGGGAGTCTTGCTCGCTGGAGCTATGGCCAGGTGGCCGAATTAGCGTCTCGCTTTGCGCGCGAGCTGGAGGGCCGGGGCATTGGCCGGGGCGAGCGGGTGATGATCTGGGGGGACAACTGCGCCGAGTGGGTGGCCGTATTCCTGGGCTGCATGTTGCGCGGGGTGGTGGCCGTCCCCATGGACAGGATTGCGGCCCATGATTTTGCCCGGCGCGTGGCGGACGATGTGGACGCCCGTCTGGTGGTCTGCTCGCGGGCGCTGGCGGGTTGCGGGGGAGATCGTCCGCATGTGGAGTTGGAGGGGTTGAGTGATGCGCTGGCGCATCTTTCCGCCGATCCGTACACTCCTGCAGAACTTTCGCGGGACGATACCGCGCAGATTGTCTTTACCTCCGGCACCACGGCGGAGCCTCGCGGCGTGGTGCTCACGCATGGCAACCTGCTGGCCAGCGTGGACCCAATCGAGCGCGAGATTCCCAAATATCGAAAGTACGAGAGGATCTTTCATCCCATACGCTTCGTGAACATGCTGCCGCTGAGCCATGTGTTTGGGCAGTTTCTGGGAATGTTCATTCCGCCGCTGATGGGCGGTACGGTGATTTTTCAGGACACGCTGAAGCCCAATGAGATTATCGCCACCATACGGCGCGAGCGCGTCTCGGTGCTGGTGGCGGTGCCGCGCGTGGTGGAGTCAGTCCGGCGGAAGCTGGAGCACGATTTTCCCACGCTGGGCAAGCAGCTGGAAAATGCCGAAGGGCACTTTCTCAAGCGCTGGTGGCGCTTCCGCAGGGTGCATCGCTCGTTGGGATGGAAGTTCTGGGCCATCATCTCCGGGGGCGCGGCGCTCGATCAGGATACGGAAGAGTTCTGGCGGCGGCTGGGCTATGTGGTGATTCAGGGCTACGGCCTGACGGAGACCAGCTCGCTCATCAGCCTGAACCATCCGTTTAAGGTGGGGCGGCGCTCGATTGGCAAGGTGCTGCCCGGGCGCGAGATGAAGCTCGATCCGGAGAGCGGAGAGATTTTGGTGCGCGGGGCGAATGTGGCCCGGCAATACTGGCAGGGAAAAGAGCTGAAGCCGGTGTCGGGAGAAGAAGGCTGGTTTCGCACCGGCGATCTGGGCACCATGGATGCGGAGGGCAATCTTTACTTTAAGGGGCGGAGCAAGAATGTGATCGTGACGCCGGCGGGGTTGAAGATTTATCCCGAGGACCTGGAGCAGGCGCTGCGCAAACAGCCGGAGATACGCGACTGCGTGGTGTTTCCGGTGGCACGCGGCGGAAATTCCGAGGCCTGCGCCGCCCTGCTGATGAACAATGGCGCATCGGCCAAAGCCACGGTGGAGCGGGCCAACGATTCGCTGGCCGACTTCCAGAGAATTCGTTCCTGGTTTGTGTGGCCGGAGGCGGATTTTCCGCGAACGTCCACGCAGAAGCCGAAGATGAACCTGATTCGCGAGGCGGCAGAGGCGCAGTTGGGCGTCACGAGCGAGGCAGAGAGCGCACCGCCGGCCATTACTTCAGCGCAGGGCGTTACGAATGCCAATGCGGCTGCCAATTCTGGTCCGGCGGCCAGTGAGTCGCGCTATCCCTACTCGCGCTGGGCGCAGAGCTGGCCGGTGCGGATGGTCCGGTCACTGGTGTTTCACGTGATCACGCTGCCGTACATCCTAATCATGGCGCGGCCCAAAATTACAGGACGCGAAAAACTCCAGGGCGTGCGCGGCCCGGTTCTGATTGCGTGCAACCACATCACCAAGATTGATGTTGGCTTTGTTTTGATGACGCTACCATTGCGGCTGAGAACGCGGCTGGCCGTGGCCATGTCGGGCGAGATGCTGCGGGCCATGCGCCATCCGCCGCGCACGTGGCCCTGGCCGCGCCGCTTGTGGGAGCAGATGCAGTACATGCTGGTGTCGGCGCTGTTCAATGTGTTCTCTTTGCCGCAGCGCGCCCGCTATCGCGAGAGCTTTCAGTTTGCCGCCGAGACGGTGAAGCGCGGATACAGCGTGCTGGTTTTTCCCGAGGGCAAGCGTACGGAGACAGGCGAGCTGCAGGAATTTCGCAGCGGCATTGGCCGGCTGTCGTCGCAATTGGAACTGCCCGTGGTCCCCATGCGCATTGACGGTCTGTTCGCTCTCAAGCAGCAGAAAAAGAATTTTGCCAGTCCAGGAGCGATTCAGGTGAGGGTAGGAGAGCCTGTCCGTTTTGACGCCAGCCAGGATGCCCAGGAGATCGCGAATGAACTGCAAAAGATTGTGGCGAGTCTTTAATCACAGCGCAGAAATCGGTCCGGAGAAAGTGATGCACAATTTCATAATTTGATAACACGACCCTAACGGTTTGTTAACAACTGCCTATTAGGATGCCCTGTTTGCTTCTGACAAGTTCTTTTGGAGAGAAGTATGGCATCCCGCAAATTTTTGCTTTCGTTTCTTTTCCTTATGCTGGCCGTGAACACAGTAGCGTTTTCCATGGACGCGCAGCAGCAGCGCAGGGCCACGATTTCCGGTGCTGTCACCGATACCGATAGGGCCATCCTGCCTGGGGCCATCGTGGAGCTGCAGCCTGGCGGCCAAAAAATCGCGTCCGACAGCAAGGGAAGATTTGTGATTCCCGATCTGGCGCCGGGAACTTACAAGCTGCAGATATCCTATGTTGGCTTCACCGCGTTTTCAGCCGACATTACTCTGGAGCCGGGCCAGGTGAAGAATGTAGATGCCCTACTCGAGCCAGGGAAGCAAAATCAGGTGGTAGAGGTGAGCGGCGAGCGGCAATTCGGCGAAGTAGAAGCGCTGAATCGGGAGCGCACTGCCGACAACATTTTGGAGGTGCTGCCCAGCGAGGTGATCACCAGCCTGCCGAACACCAACGTTGCCGACGCCGTAGGCCGGATGGCCAGCGTGTCACTGGAGCGCGACGAGGGCGAAGGCAAATATGTGCAGATTCGCGGCACCGAGCCGCGCCTGAGCAACGTGACTGTCGATGGCGTGCATTTGCCATCACCGGAGAATGTGCGCAATGTAAAGCTCGACGCCATTCCGTCCGACCTGGTGGAGTCGGTGGAGCTGAGCAAGACGCTCTCCGCCAATCAGGAGGGCGATGCCATTGGCGGATCGGTCAACCTGGTGACCAGGAGCGCGCAGGACAAGCCTTATGTAAGTGTTTCGGGCATGGGCGGCTTTACTCCCATCGCCGGCGGGCGCAATCTTTATCAGTCTGACATCACCGTGGGGAACCGCTTCCTTGAGAACAAGAAGCTGGGAATTCTGGTCGGTGGAGGTTATGACTGGAACGCGCGCGGCATTGACGATGTGGAGCCCAGTGTGGGCGTGAACCCCCTCACGCAAGGTGGGGTATTCAATGGCGTGAATGGCTACGACCAGCGGGAATACTGGTATCGCCGGACGCGTTTTGGATTAGGCGGCACGCTCGACTACAAGCTGGGTGACTGGTCCACTGCTTACATTCGCGGGATATTTTCCCAGTTCAAGGACAACGGCGAGGACTGGATTTATTCACCATCCGTTGGCTCTTTTAGCAGCCCGACTCTGACTAATGCTGATGGAAGCTCCAGTTTTTCTCATGTGACGCGCAAACCGGGCCAGCGGCTCTTCAGCACCAGCGCCGGCGCGCACCAGACCTTGGGCAAGACACTGCTGAATTACGAGGTCGCCTTTTCCCAGGCACGCTTTACCGGGTTCTTTCCCAGTTCCAATTTTCAGCCTTTGGCCAACACCGTTCTCGCAGGCGGAGATGGCAAAGCAGTGCCAGGGATCCAATATAGTCTCAATACCAAGGATCCCTTCACACCCGTGCTTACCGCGTTGAATGCCAATATCTTTGATCCAACGCAATACGCCCTTTCCCAGTTGACGCGCGGAGATGACCATACCTTTGAGCGTGACGTGACCGGATCCGCTTCAGTCACGCACAGCTATAATGCCGGCCCGTACTTCAGCACTTTTGAAATGGGATTCAAGGTCCGCGACGCACATAAATCCGAACTCAATACGCAGCAGACTCTGATTGCGACCGACCAAAGCGCGCTGCTCAGCAACTTCCTGGGTACCTTTACCAATCCCAATTACTACTTTGGGGCGTATCCGCACTTTGGGCCGACGAGTAATTACAGCAAGATCGTGAACTTCGTGAATGCCAATCCCGCGCTGTTTGTGGACGATCCGCTGGCGGATGCTACCCGAACTCTGCCCGCCGATTTCAATGTGGATGAACGGGTGATTGCCGGCTATGTGCAGAACACCATCAACTTCGGCGGCCGCTTCCGGCTGCAGACGGGAGTGCGGGTGGAAGGCACACAAGGGGCCTTCCTCGCCAACCAGGTGCAGACGCAGAAAAATACTGATCCCAGCAGTCCGTTCAACGGTCTTCGGGAAGTTATAAATGTCGCGCCGGTAACCGGCAGCCAGGACTACATCAATGTGCTGCCTAGCGTGCAGTTCCAGACCCGCTTCAGCAATGACACGATCCTGCGACTGGGTTACGGAATCGGCATTGCCCGCCCGAACTTCGGCGATCTGCCGCCCCACGAGAGCGTGGACGTAAGCAACCCCACCAAGCCGCGAATCAGCGTGGGTAACTCTGCGTTGCAGCCGACCCGGGCGCAGAACTTCGACGTGACACTTGAGCATTATCTGAAGCCATTCGGTGTGATCGAGGCCGGCTTCTTTTACAAGGCGCTGACGAACCCCATCTTTGCCGCACAGACTACAGTAGTGGGCGGTCAATTTAACGGCTTTCTGCAGAACCAGCCGATTAACGGACCGAACGCCCACATCACGGGCGTTGAACTAGCTTGGCAGCAGCGGCTTTCATTCCTTCCCGGCATGCTCAACGGGTCGGGAGTGAGGGCCAACTATAGCTGGACCGGCTCGCAGGCCTCATTCCCGGCCACGGCTTTCAGCGGTCGGACCGACCACCCGGCTCTGCAGCGCCAGGCCCCCAACAACTGGAACTTCGACTACACCTATGACAAGAAGGACTTTTCGGCGCGCATGGGCCTTACCCATAATGACGCCAACATTTTCTTCTATAACTTCCAGCAGGGCGCCGATGGTGGAATCAAGGGACCGAATGGCGACGTCTATCTCTATCCGCACACCCAGGTGGACCTGCAGGCCAGCTACTGGCTGCCGCATGGCCACGGACTTCAGCTAATTGGTTACGTGCTCAACCTGACGAATGAAACCTTCGGCTTCTACCAGGGCAGCGAACAGTTTCCCATTCAGCGCGAGTACTATAATCGCACTTACACCGTCGGCCTGCGCTGGGCGCTCGGCAGGGAGCACTAAACAGCATCAGACTTGAATATGCTTTCAATATCCAACTATCTGGCCCGCCATAATTTTTGGCGGGCCTCTGTTTTCTTCTGGCTGTTGAGTTTGGCGGCAGTGGGCCAGCAGTCCGTAAATACTTCCAGCATTGCTTTAACTTTTGGCGCGTCGGGAAAGACTGGCAATGCTCCGGCGGAAACGAATATTCTTCTGGCAGCCGGCGACATTGCGGAATGCCCGTACTATTCGGATTCGGAAAAGACCGCCAAACTGCTCGACAAAATGCCGGGGACAATTCTGGCCCTGGGCGATTTGTCCTACCCTGAGGGGAGCGAGACCACCTTCCGGCAGTGTTACAGCAAAACCTGGGGGCGGCACAAGGAGAGGACGCATCCATCGCCAGGCAATCATGAATACCGCACGCCGGGCGCTGCCGGATACTTCCAGTACTTTGGCGCGGCTGCCGGAGATCCAAAGCACGGCTATTACAGCTTTGATCTGGGCGGCTGGCACATCATCTCGCTCAACAGCGAGTGCTCCGCGATTGGCGGATGCCAGCAGGGTTCTCCGGAGGAAACATGGCTGCGCGAAGATTTAAAACACAATGCCGGTAAATGCATTCTGGCTTACTGGCATGTCCCGCTGTTTAGCTCCGGCTCGGAGCATGGCAACTCGCCGGAGATGAAGCCCTTCTGGGACGCTCTTTACGCCGCCGGAGCGGACCTTGTGCTCAACGGCCACGACCACGATTACGAACGTTTTGCGCCGCAGAATCCCGCGGGGGCTTCCGATCCGCAAAAAGGCATTCGCGAGTTCGTGGTGGGGACAGGCGGCGGACAGCTGCGGTCGTTTCGTCCGCAGCTGCCGACGACCGAAATCAGAAACAGCTCCACGTTTGGATTACTGAAGCTTACGCTGCAGCCCCGCGGTTATGAGTGGGAGTTCGTGCCCGTTTCCGGCAGCAGCTTTACCGATTCCGGCAAAGGGGCCTGCCATGCAGGTCATTGAGCGCGCCTGGCGGCTGATTTGTTTCCGCGAGAGCGCACGGCGGCGGGCGGCGCACTCTGGACGCCTTCCAGAGCGGCAAGCTCAGGCAACTCTTGTTTCAGCCGCAGGACCGGTTCGAACAGGTCACCCATTTCCGCAGCTCGTTTGAGGACCTGATCGGAAGTGAACACCAGCAGCTCAGGGTCTTCCTTCTGCAGGCAGTTCTCCACTTCATTCCAGGTGACCGGAGTGGAAACCGTAGGCCGTTCTTTGGCGCGGAGAGAATATGCGCAGACAGTGGTCTTATGCGTATCATTCTGGCTCCAGTCCACAAACACTTTGCCGGTGCGCTGAGATTTCTTCATCTCGGAGACCACGCGGTCAGGATAGCGATCGGCAAGCTGCCGCGCGACGGCGTGGGCAAACGATTTGGTCTGTTCGTACGTCACCGCCGTGTTCAGTGGCACATAAATCTGTAGTCCTTTGGAGCCGGATGTTTTAGGAAATGCCTGAAGTCCAGAGCGCGCGAAGAGTTCGCGGATCCAGAGCGCGACCTGGCAGCAGGGAACAATGGTGGCAGGAGGACCGGGATCAAGATCGAAGGCAATCACCGTGGGGCGGTCCATTTCCGGCGAGCAGGCCAGAGAGGTATGCAACTCTATGTCAGCAAGGTTGGCCAGCCATACCAGCGAAGCCACGTCTTCCACCACGCAGTAAAACATGTGGCGCTGGTTGCCCTCGCTCCAGACTTTGGCGGTCTTCATCCAATTTGGGCGGTACACGGGACAGTTCTTCTCGTAAAAGAACATGCCCTTTACGCCTTCAGGATAACGCTTGAGCGTGAGGGGGCGCGCCTGGAGATGCGGAAGCAGGACCGGCGCAATTTGGACGTAATAATCAATCATCTGCCCTTTGGTAAAGCCAGTTTGGGGATAGAAGACTTTGTCCAGCCGGGAGAGCCTGATCGGATGGCCGTCCAGTTCGGTGACAATTTCCTGCCTGGCCATTGCGCACCTCTGATAATTCGATGCAGGGCGGACTAGCCTGGGAGCGCCGTTCTGCCGGCTCGCCTTTTCAGAATGTTCCGCAACACACAAGCGAGAATGTGCCATCTAAGAGTGGGTGTCCAGGGACGAGAAACCACTTCCGGTTAGTTCTTCGCAGCCGCCCGATTTTTCTCCGGAGCAGGAAGCCGTGTTCCGCGAGGTAATCCGGCTGATGGATGGTAACAAGGTGCCATTTGCCGTTTCCGGGGCCTTTGCTCTGCACGAGCATACCGGCATCTGGCGCGACACCAAGGACCTCGACCTCTTCATGCCCGCGGAACAGGTATCGCGGGCGTTGCAGGTGCTGGACGCGGCAAAGTTTGCCACGGAAATTTGCGATGCTGCCTGGCTGGCCAAGGCGAGCCGTGGAGATTATTACGTGGACCTGATTACCGGAATGAGCAATGGCGTGATTCGCGTTGACTATTCCTGGCTTCGGCGTGCGGCGAGGTCGGAAGTTTTCGGAATGCCGGTGCGGGTGCTGGCGCCAGAAGAGCTGATCGCGTCCAAAGTTTTTGTGACCCGGCGCGAGCGCTTCGATGGCGCGGACATCTGCCATGTTATTTACGGCACGCGCGGCAAATTCGACTGGACGCGGCTGCTGCATCTGGTGGGCGAACACTGGGAGATGCTGCTGTGGTACCTGGTCCTGTATCACTATGTTTATCCCTCGGCCGGCGACTCGATTCCTGCGGAAGTCTGGGATGAATTGCTGCACCGCTTTCGCGTAGAGCTGGCTCATCCCAACCGCAGCGTGGAGTTTCGCGGCAGTCTGATTGACGAAAAGATGTTTGCCATTGATGTGACGGAGTGGGGCAAACGCAACATCATGGAGGAATACCGCCAGATGGCGGAGATGATTCATCCCCGTTCGCGCAAGGCGTCCTGATCCGGCAAACACTATGAGAATCGCGGCCACAGCCGACATTCACTTTTCCCCGCAGAGTTATGACCGTCTGCGCGAGCCGCTCTCCCGCGTGCGCGAAGAGGCCGACGTTCTGGTGATTGCCGGCGATCTCACCAATTACGGCAGGCCGGATGAGATGCACTCGCTGCTCAACGCTCTGGTGCGCCTGCGTGTTCCCATTGTGGCCGTGCTCGGCAACCACGATTACGAAAGCGGACAGGAACAGGAACTGATGAACCTGATGACTACCGAAGGCATCAAGGTGCTCGACGGCAGCAGCTACGAGCGCGACAGCGTAGGCTTTGCCGGCGCCAAAGGTTTTTTGGGCGGCTTTGGCCGCGGCGTGCTCACTGCGTTTGGCGAGAAAGAAGTAAAGGCTTTTGTGCAGGCAGGCATCGACGAAACCATGAAGCTCGAGCGCTCGCTCGCTATGCTGCGCACGCAAAAGACCGTGATTGTGACCCACTATGCTCCCATTGCCGAGACGGTGCAGGGAGAGCCCACCGAGATATGGCCTTATCTCGGCAGCTCGCGATTGTCCGATGTGATTGACCGTCATGGTGCGTCGCTGGCGCTCCACGGTCACGCCCATCACGGCAAAGCTGATGGCAAAACCACCGGCGGAGTTCCTGTAAGCAACGTGTCACTTCCGCTGTTGCTGGGGCAGGATCCTCCACGTGCGTACCGGCTGTTTGATGTATAGCTCAAAGCACTTAGCAGGCAGCATTCAGTCGTCAGCCAGAAATATCCTTACAAACTGATTGCTGACTGCTGAGTGCCGATTCTCCCAGTGCTACTATTATTTTCGTGAACTCCATTGGCTCCAGTGTGGTGCGGATTGAAGCTGAAGCTCTGCGTGAACTGGCTGAGCGTCTTGAAGGTCCCATGGGGCCGGACTTTAACCGGGCAGTGGAGTGTCTGCACTCCTGCGGCGGGCGCGTCGTGGTTACGGGGATGGGCAAGAGCGGAATCATCGCGCGCAAAATCGCCGCCACGCTTAGCTCAACCGGAACGCCCGCGCTGTATCTTCATCCCGCAGAGGCCCTCCACGGTGACCTGGGGATGCTGGTGAGGGGGGATGTAGCGCTGGCGCTCTCTTTCAGTGGCGAGACCGAAGAGATCCTGCAGCTTTTGGCCAATATTCGCCGTATTGGCAGCAAGCTCATCACTATTACCGGCGATAAGCTGTATCCGGTTGGGGGCAATGGCAGCCGCTCCACCCTGGCCCAGGCCGCGGACATCGCTCTGGATTGCTCGATTGCCCAGGAAGCCTGCGCCATGGGCCTTGCTCCCACGGCGTCGACTACGGCCATGCTGGCTCTGGGGGATGCGCTGGCCGTGGCGCTCTCGGAAAAGCGCGGCTTCCGGGAAGAGGATTTCGCCAACCTGCATCCCGGCGGAAAGCTGGGCAAGCGGCTGGCCCGTGTCTCGCAGCTCATGCACAGTGGCGATGCCGTGCCTCTGGTTTCGCTCCATACGAAGATGCCGGACGTAATTTATGAAATGTCACGCAAGGGGTTGGGTATCACCACAGTGGTGGACAATGGCCGGCTGGCCGGCATTATCAGCGACGGAGACCTGCGGCGGCTGCTGGAGCATCGCAGGGACATCCTGCATCTCACCGCAGGCGAGTGTATGACGGAAAGTCCCCAAACCATCAGCGCGGACGAATTTGCAGCGACAGCCCTCAATCTCATGGAGCAGAGGAAGATTACCTCTCTGGTGGTGACGGATGCAGCCTCCCATGTGGAAGGCGTGATTCATCTGCACGATTTGTGGGGAACGGAGATGGTGTGAGGGAAACAGCTTTTAGCTCTTAGCCATTGGCCCTTAGCTTTTGTGTCGCAGGTGCAGGCAGCACCAGCCCTTAGCCGTTGGCCCTTGGCTCCTGTATCGTATTGCATACAGCATTGACTAAAGGCTAAGTGCTAAAGGCTAACGGCCAAGAGCCAAAAACCAAATTCCCATGTCCACCGACCGCGCCAAAAAAATCAAAGTTGTCCTTTTCGATGTGGATGGTGTCCTCACGGACGGCACCATCTGGCTGTTTCCTTCTCCATCTGCTGCGCCGCGCAGCACGGATGCTCAGGTTGAACGGGTTGACCGTAACGCCAATTTGCCGGGTTACGGCATCATCAGCCAGAGTGTGATTGAAGCCAAGGGCTTCCACGCTCATGATGGCACAGCTGTTTCCCTGGCGCGGCTGGGTGGTTTGAAAACCGGAGTGGTGACCAAGCGTATCTCCGAGACCGTGGCCCTGCGGGCGCGTGACCTGCGTCTCGACTACGTTTTTCAGGGTGCGGCCAACAAATCTGAAGTGCTCGATCAGATCCTGGCTCAGAGCGGTATTCGCGAAGAGGAAGTCGCGTATCTTGGCGATGATGTGATTGATCTTCCCATCATGCTCCGGTGCGGCCTGGCCATGGCGGTGGCCAATGCGCGCCAGCAGGTTAAGGCGATAGCGCACTATGAAACGCCTTCCGATGGGGGCAAGGGCGCGGCGCGCGATGCGGTGGAATATATCCTGAAGGCGCAGGGAACTCTGGAGCAAACTATCGAGGCGTACATTCACGCGCGGACGTCAATCAGAGAGCAGTAAAACAGCCGTAAATTAAGTTTGCTATAATCAAAAGTCGTCCTGCAATTGACCTTGTTGGCGTTGGTCCTCAGAGGGCAATTCGGGCAGTGCGGAAGTGGTGGAACTGGCAGACACACCATCTTGAGGGGGTGGCGCCGTGAGGCGTGGGGGTTCAAATCCCCCCTTCCGCACCATAAGTTTCTGAAAGGATTTTTCCCGTTCACCATGTGGCTTATTTGGCTTCTCACGACCATTCACGTGATTGTATGTGCTGTTCTTATTCTTGTTGTGCTGCTCCAGCATGGCAAGAGCGCTGACATTGCCGCCACTTTCGGCGGTGTGGGCAGCCAGACGGCGTTCGGTCCGCGCGGTACGGCCACGCTGCTTTCCAGAGTCACTACCTGGTGCGCGGTCATTTTCATGATCACCTCCATTTCGCTCACCGTGCTTTCCAATCGCAGCGCAGCTGGCGCGGGATCGGTGATGAGGGGCGAAAAAGCGCCGAGCGCGCCCGCACCGCAAAGCAAGTAGTCGTTTCCATTTGCAGGCAAAGCAAGTTTCGGAGCGGACGACTGTGAGTGATCACAAGACAGCGGAAACACTGAAAAGCATTCTGGCTATGCCGGTTCCACGGGCCGAGCGGGCCAGGCGGATCACCGAGACGATTCTCGCGACCGGTAAGTGGCGCTGGGTCGGCATTTATGACGTGGATATTGATGGCGGCCTGGTTTCGAACATAGCCTGGAGCGGCCCCATCGGGCCTGTCTTTCTTACCTTCCCCATCTCCAAAGGACTCACCTCGCGAGCCATCATCACCAAAAAGACCGTGTCGGTTGGAAATGTCGGCAAAGAGCCCGACTACCTGCAGGCGCTGAGTTCCACACAGTCAGAGATCATCATTCCGGTTCTGCATCCCCAAAATCACCGCGTGATCGGAACGCTGGATGTGGAGAGCGACCGAACCAATGCCTTTGACCAGGAATCCCAGGAACTGCTGGAGAGCTACGTCAGCGTACTCGGTGATTTTTGGGTTGATGGCAATCAGAACTGATTGCCGGTGTCGAACACTCATTCTTATGATACACAAAGTCATTCCTGTTGGCCCGCTGCAGTGTAACTGCTCCATCATCGGCGATGAGCAGACGCACGAAGCCATGGTCATTGATCCGGGCGATGAAATCGAAGGTATTCTCGCTATCCTGCGCGAGGAAGGGCTCACGCTCAAACAGATTGTGATTACCCACGCCCACATTGACCACGTGGGCGGAGCCATGCAGCTCAAGGCCGCGACCGGAGCGCCCATCCTCATGAATCAGAACGATCATGAGCTGCTCAAAATGCTCGAGCTGCAGGCCGCGTGGATTGGTATGCGGCCACCGGAGCCGGTCCACATCGATGACGCTCTGGAAGAAGGCCGCGTTCTGCAGGTTGGCCCCATCACTTCCAATGTGATCTGTACGCCCGGACACAGCGAGGGCAGCATCTGCCTGTACTTTCCCGAAGAGAAGAAGCTGATCGCCGGCGATACGCTCTTTGCCGGCAGCATTGGCAGGACGGATCTTCCCGGCGGATCGATGGAGAAGATCATGCGGTCACTGCATAATCGAGTACTCGCCCTGCCGGACGAAACCGCAGTCGCGCCCGGTCACGGCCGAGGCACCACCATCGGCGCAGAGCGAGAGAGCAATCCTTTTTTGCAAAAAGGCCGCGCCTTTTACTAAGACCACATAAGTATTCACACAACTACAGTGCGCGAATTTCTGCGCGCGCCGAGCCTTTACGTGCTGTAGTCCGCGTTGATGTGAACGTATTCCGCCGTGAGGTCGCAGGAGAGAAAGTCCAGCTTCTGCTTGCCCTGGCCCAGCTTGATGCGGATTTCATAGGCCGGCTGCTTCATGTATTCGTGCGCCTGTTTTTTATCGAAGCTGGCTGCGGCGCCATTGCGGCAGATTTGCTGCTTGCCCAGGTAAATGCTGATGCGCTCGGGCTGCACTTTGATTCCCGAGTAGCCAATCGCCGCCAGCATCCGCCCCCAGTTGGGATCGGAGCCGGCCCAGGCGGTCTTGACCAGCGGAGAGTTGGCGATGCAACTCGCAATCTTGCGTGCGTCATCGGAGTTGCGGGCCTGCTCGATCTTCAGCGTGACTACGTGCTTCACGCCTTCGCCGTCCGCGATAATCTGCTGGGACAGCGATTGGCAAATGCCGGTCAGCGCGCTCTCGAACGCCTTGCTCACGGATTTGAAAGCCACGCCGCTTTTGCCGCTGGACATGAGCAGGGCGGTGTCATTGGTGGAGGTATCGCCATCAATGGAGATGTTGTTGAAGCTCTGGTCCACCGCACTTTTCAGGCTGCGCTGCAGATCGCGCGGGCTGGCGGCGACATCGGTAAAGATGTACACCAGCATGGTCGCCATATTGGGATGGATCATGCCCGCGCCCTTGGCGACTCCCACCATGCGGATCGGTTGCTTCTTGAAGACCAGCTCTTCCGCCGCGATTTTTTTGCGCGTGTCCGTGGTCATGATGGCCGTGGCGAAGGCGTCCAGCGCCTCCGGACTGGCCTGCGCCCCTGCGATCAGATCGGGAAGCGCGGTGAGAATTTTTTCGACCGGCAGCGGAACGCCGATGATGCCGGTAGAAGAAGGAAAGATGCGGTCCGACTTGGTTCCCAGTACTTTCGCCGTCTCCGCGCAAACGGTCTTGGCCGCGCGCAGTCCGTACTGGCCGGTGGCGCAGTTGGCGTTTCCGGCATTCACGATCAGAGCCGATATTTGCCCTTTCGACTTGCGAAGGTGGTCGCGTCCGGTGACTACCGGCGCGGCGGCCACCTGATTGGTGGTGAACATGGCCGCGGCGGAAGCGCCTTCCGGAGCCAGCGCCAGCGCGAGATCAGGCCGTCCGCTGGCCTTGATGCCAGCGGTGCGTGTGGAGAATAAAAAACCCTGTGGAATATGAAAGCTCATGCGCCCAGCCTCACCAGAGGAATCAGTATTTGTGGATCGCGCGGACCCGTTTGCTGTGGAATGCGGCCGCGCACCATGGCGACCTCGTCGCAGGCAAACAGGTTGGGGCAATGCACACAGTCTTTGTAGATCTTGTCCGGCAGCTCTTCGCGCCGGGCTACGGTAAATCCCAAACGGCCAAAAAAATCAGGAATGCGGGTAAACAGGCAGACGCAGGCCACGTGCTGCCGCGTGGCCTCTTCGAGCAGGGCTTCCACCACTTTCCGCCCCGCGCCACGGCCCTTGGCCACGGGATCCACGGCGATGGTGCGAACCTCGGCCAGGTGCATTCCGTAAAGATGCAGGGCGCCGCAGCCGATGATCTTTCCCGCATCCTCGGCTACCACGAAATCGCGGACGTTTTCGTTCAGCTCCGCCATGGCGCGCGGCAGCAGCGTCCCTGATTGCGAGTAGGGATGGATGATGCTGTAAATCTGCTCCACGTCGGGCAGAATGGCATTACGCGTACGTACCATGGACTCCCTGCAGTTCGGCCAGGCTCTGGCGCGCCGCCTTCAGTGCCCGATGCACCTGAGCGGGAGCGGTGCCCCCGACCACGTCATGGCAGGCCAGCACAGCTTCAATGGTTAAATGCTGGTGCGCGTCCTCGGCGAATGCAGGACTGAACTCCCGCAGTTCGGCCAGCGAAAGGTCGCCCAGTTCGCACTTCTTCTCGATGCATTTTTGCACCGCGTGGGCCACGGCTTCATGCGCCAGGCGGAATGGCACACCGCGCTGCGAGAGATAAGTGGCCACCGCCATGGAGTTCATGAAGCCCTTCTGGCAGGCGCTGCTCATGCGCTCGAAATCGAAAGTCACCTGGCGCATAAAGCCAGCGGCGATCTCCACGCTGTGCGTAATGGTCTCGGCGATGTCGAACAGCGGCTCCTGGGTTTCCTGCATGTCTTTGTTGTAAGCCAGAGGCAGGGCCTTCACCGTGGTCAGCAAGCCCATCTGCGAGCCGACCAAACGGCCCGCCTTGCCGCGAATGAGCTCCAGCGCATCCGGATTCTGTTTCTGCGGCATGGCGCTGCTGCCGGTAGAGTAGGCCTCCGGCAGGCGAACAAACGCATACTCCTGGGTGGCAAACAGAATGAACTCTTCCGCCCAGCGGCTGAGATGAATTCCCAGTTGCGACGCGACATTGGCAAATTCAAGGGCAAAATCGCGGTCGCTGGTGGCATCCATGCTGTTGGCCGTGGGACGGTCAAATTCAAGCTGACTGCTGGTCATCTCACGGTCCAGCGGTAGTGTTGCGCCAGTCACCGCGCCCGATCCCAGCGGACACTCGTTGAGCCGCTTGCGGCAATCGGCGAGGCGTTCGCGGTCCCGCCGGAACATTTGAAAATAAGCAAGCAGCCAGTGAGACACCAGCACGGGCTCCGCCCGCTGAAGATGCGTATATGCCGGCATCACAGCCAGTTTGGCCTCTTCGGCGCGGTCGACCAGGGCTTCCAGCAGACTGGCCAGCAGGGCAGAGGTCTCGTCAATTCGCTCGCGGACAAAGAGCCGCAGGTCGGTGGCGATCTGTTCGTTGCGGCTGCGTCCGCTGTGCAGCTTTTTGCCGTGGTCGCCAATCAGCTCGACCAGCCGCTTTTCCACGAAATGATGGACGTCTTCGGCTTCCGGATCATCCATGAAGCCGGGTACGGTTTCGCTTTTCTTCCCAATCTGGTCCAGACCGGAAAGAATAGCGCTCCGTTCGTCCGCGTTGAGGATACCGGCCGCTCCCAGCGCCTGAGCATGGGCGCGGCTCGCCGCCAGTTCGTGCAGCAGCAGCTTCTGGTCGAAAGGAAAAGAACGCTGCCACTGCTCGAACTTTGGGTCAAGAGGCTGCCGAAAACGGCCGGACCACATCTTCATTTTGCGGTCTCCTGCAGCTTCGTCGCTTTGTTGCGCAGAGCAAGAGAGCGCGCCGGCAGGCCCAGAATGCGAATGAACCCTGCCGCGTCCTTCTGGTCGTAGCTTTCGCCCATGGTGAATGAGGAAAGGTCGGTGCGATAGAGCGTGAACGCGGATTCGCGGCTCGCGACGATCACATTGCCTTTGTACAGATGGAGCGTGACCGTGCCGGTAATTTCTTTCTGCGTGTCGTTCACGAAGGCGTCCAGGGCTTCGCGCAGCGGCGTAAACCACAGGCCGTTATAAACCAGGTCGGCGTACTTGAGCGCGAGCTGCTGCTTGAAATGCGCGACTTCGCGTTCGAGGCAAAGAGCTTCCAGTTCGCGATGCGCGGTGAGCAGCAGCGTGCCGCCCGGAGTCTCGTAGCAGCCGCGCGACTTGATGCCGACAAAGCGGTTTTCCACCAGATCCACGCGGCCAATGGCGTTGCGTCCGCCGATCTCGTTGAGCAGTTCAACCAGAGAGACGGAGTCCATCTTTTTGCCGTTCACGGAAACGGGTGTGCCCGCTTCAAAGCCAATAGTGACGCTCTCGGTTTTGTCCGGCGCTTCCTGAGGCGATACGGTCATCTGCCAGGTAGAGTCGAGAGGCGCGTTGGCCGGATCTTCCAACTCGCCGCCTTCGTGGCTCAGGTGCCAGATGTTGCGGTCGCGGCTGTGGATCTTGGTGCGGCTGGCCGTCACCGAGATGCCGCGCTTTTCGGCGTAATCAAGGCAGTCCTCGCGGGACTTCAGGTCCCACTCGCGCCACGGCGCAATCACTTTTAGTTCGGGCGCCAGCGCCTGGAAAGCGTGTTCAAAGCGCACCTGGTCGTTGCCTTTGCCGGTGCAGCCGTGCGCCAGGGCGGTTGCGCCCTCGCGCAGTGCAACCTCAACCTGATGCTTGGCGATCACCGGCCGCGCCAGTGAAGTGCCCAGCAGATATTTGTGCTCATAGACCGCGCCCGAGCGCAGAGCGGGGAAGACGTATTCGGCGAGAAACTCCTCGCGCAGATCTTCGACAACAACTTTGGCCGCGCCCGTTTTGTGGGCCTTTTCAATCACGGCATCAATGTCGTCGCCCTGGCCCACGTCGGCGATCATGGCGATCACTTCGCAGTTATAGTTCTCTTTGAGCCATGGAATGATAATGGAGGTATCGAGACCTCCCGAATACGCCAAAACAACTTTCTCACGCATGAATTACTCCTTGAAGGTTCCCGGCGAATATTTGCCGCCGAGCAGTGAAAGTAGAATTGCTTTCTGTATGTGCATGCGGTTCTCCGCCTGGTCAAAGACCATGCAGCGGTGCGAACCGATGATGCCGTCGGCAACTTCCTGTCCGCGATGCGCGGGCAGGCAGTGCATAAAAATGGCGTCAGGCGCGGCGTGCGCGAACAACGTTTCGTTCACCTGATACCCGGCAAAAATCCTGGCCCGCTCCTGGGCCTCATCTTCCTGCCCCATGCTGGCCCACACATCAGTGTAAATGGCGTTTGCGCCCTTCACCCCGGCAACCGGATCATGCACGACGTGAATTTTTGCGCCGGTGCCTGCCGCCATCTCCAGCGCTGCCGCCGTGATCTCCTTGCCGGGAGCGTGCGTGGCCGGGCAGACAATGGAGATCGTGCTGCCCAGGCTGGCCGCGGCCAGCATGAGCGAGTGCGCCATGTTGTTGCCATCACCCACATAGGCAAGATGCACTTTGCGCAGGTCGCCAAATTTTTCCCGCAGAGTGAAGAAATCGGCAAAGGCCTGGCAGGGATGCTCCAGATCGCTCAGCGCGTTGATGACCGGAATGGACGCGTATTTCGCCATCTCGGTGACCGTTTCGTGGGCATAGGTGCGCAGGACTACGCCATGCACCCAGCGCTCCACGTTGTGGGCGATGTCGCTGAGCGGTTCACGCTCTCCCAGACGCGCGCGTGTCTGGTCCACAAAAATGGACGTGCCGCCCATGCTCATCATGCCGGCTTCAAACGTCAGCCGCGTGCGCAAGGAAGCCTTCTCAAAGAAAAGGACGATCTGTTTTCCCTTCAGAGCGGAATGAAAGCTTGCCGGGCTGTCCTTGACTGCCTGGGTCAAATCAAACAGTTGGCCGATCTCTTCCGGAGAAAAATCGAGGATGGAAATCAGGTCCCGATCCGTCAGCGAGCATTCTTCTGCCACGTCCTCCACCATTTTTTGCTGCGTCATTTACTTCCTCCCTCTGGCGGCGGCTGCGGCTACGGCGAGTACGCCAGTCCGGGCAAAAATTTTGCCCAGTTCGCGGGCGACCAGATCCACGTGCTGTTTCCGGATGATATAAGGCGGCAGAAAGCGGATGACCGTCTCATCCGTGCGGTTGACGATGATTCCGCGCTCCAGCATTTGCAGATGGACCGATTTGGCCAGGTCGGCTGATTCAAGTTCCATGCCCAGCATGAGTCCCATACCGCGAATGGTCCGGATCGCCGGATACTCCTGCTGCAACTCTTCCAGTTTATCCAGCATGTATCTGCCGGTCTTCTGGATATGGCTGAGCATCTTTTCTTTTTGCATCGTGGTCAGCAGTTGCAGGGCCACGGCGCAGGCCAGCGGACCTCCGCCAAACGTTGTGCCGTGCATTCCAGGATGAATGCACTCGGCAACTTTTTCGGTGACCAGCAGCGCGCCCAGGGGGAGTCCGCCCGCGAGCGGCTTGGCCACGGTGACCAGGTCCGGCTTGATGCCGAAATGCTGATAAGCAAACCACTTGCCGGTGCGTCCCAGACCGCTCTGAATTTCATCGGCGATCAGCAGTGCGTTGTATTTGCGCGAGAGCCTGTACGCGGCATCAGCAAATTCCCGGCTCACCGGGCGAATTCCACCCTCGCCCTGCAAAAATTCAAAGCCGATGGCGCAGACGGAATCGTCAAAATTGCGCTCCAGATCGGCAATGTCGTTGAACTTCACAAAATGCACGCCCGGCACACCTGGCTCAAACGGTGTGCGGTATTTCTCCTTGTGAGTGGTGGCCAGCGCGCCAAAAGTACGTCCGTGGAACGCATTCTCGAGCGCCAGTATCCGCCACTTGTAAGCGTTGTTGCCTGCGGTGGTGCGGGCATAGGCGCGCGCCACCTTCAAAGCTGCTTCCCACGCTTCAGTCCCGCTGTTGGAGAAGAAAACACGGTCCAGTCCGGAGATTTTGGTGAGCACGGCCGCCAGACGGCCCTGGTATTCGTGATAAAAGAGATTCGAGGTATGCACCAGCAGCTTCGCCTGGCTGGTGATCACCTTCGTCAACGCCGGATGGTTATACCCCAGCGCGTTGACGCCGATTCCGCTGAGCATGTCCAGGTACTTGCGGTTGCGGTCGTCATACACATGGACGCCCTGGCCCTTCCGCAGATGCAGCGGATAGCGGTCATAGGTTGAGAGCAACAGTTTGGATTCGAGCTTTTTGACTTGCTCCAGCTTCACGCCAGGACCTCCGTGCCGGATTCAATCTTGGTGAAATAAAACTGAGGCAATACCTCGACTTCCACCGCGGGAAGAATGCGCACCCGCTTCACGCCATGCTGAAGGGCGTTTTTGCACGCCGCCAGCTTTGGCAGCATGCCGCCGGCAATCACGGATTGGGCGGTCAATTCAGCCGCGCGATTGAGTTCGAGCCAGCGGATCACAAGGCCGTCGGCATCTTTCACGCCCGGAACGTCGGTCAAAAATATCAGGGCATTGGCATGGCAGGCCACGGCGCAGGCCGAGGCCATTTGGTCGGCATTTACGTTGTAGTACTGGCTGTCGGAGCCGAGAGCAACGCTGGAGATCACCGGTACGCACGACTGCTGCCAGATGGTTTCAATCCAGCGCGGATCGACCGATGAAATCTCGCCGACAAAGCCGAGGTCGTGGCCGTTGGACGTTTTCTTACGCGCGCGGAAGGCCATGCCATCGCCCCCGCAAAGCCCCACGGCAGGCTGCCCCACGCTGCCCAGCGCCGCCACCAGTTTCTTGTTCATGTGGCCGGCGAGCACCATCACGGCCAGGTCGCGGGTCTCCGCGTCGGTCACGCGGAGGCCATCCACGAATTCAGTAGTCTTGCCCACCTGGGCCAGCATGCGCGTGAGCGCCGCTCCGCCGCCGTGGACCACGGCGACCTGGTGTTCGTCTGCCAATAGTTTGATCGACTGCGCGGCGCGATAAAGCAGGGCGGAGTCCTCCAGTGCTGCACCACCAATTTTTACGACGATCTTCATCTCAGCCCCTCCTCTTCATTCCAGCCAAAAATTAAGTTCATGTTTTGCACCGCTTGTCCGGCGGCGCCTTTCATCAGGTTGTCCAGACAGGAAACGATCACGATGCGCCGCCCGTCCGGCGCCAAAGTAAAACCAATGTCGCAGTAGTTCGTGTACAGCGAATACTGGATCTGCGGCAGCTTGCCTGCGGAAAAAATCCGCACACAGGGCGATCCCGCGTAGAACTTGCGCAGGACGGCCTCAACTTCCTCCGCCTTCATCGGCGATTTCAGCCGGGCATAGATGGTGGAGAGAATTCCGCGAGGAATCGGCAGCAGATGGGGTGTGAACACCAGTTGCTCCGGCGCAAGCCCAAGCTGCTCCAGTATTTCTCCCGTGTGCCGGTGCGAAAAGACCGCATAAGCCGAAAGATTATTCGCCGCTTCTACAAAATGCGTCTTCTGCGTGGGCTCCTTGCCCGCTCCGGAGACGCCGGATTTGGAATCGCTGATCACGCCGTGGTCGAGATCCAGCAGACCGGCGCGTACCAGAGGCGCCAGCCCCAGAATCACCGAGGTTGCGTAACAGCCAGCGTTGGCCACCAACGCCGCGTCCTGCAGTTTGTCGCGATGCAGTTCGGGAATCCCGTATACAGCACGTTTGGTCAGAGAGTCCGCCAGTTGCGGGTCCGCATCGTTAAATTTATAGACGGCGCGATATTCGGGCGTGAGCAGCCGCCACGCGCCACTCAAATCAACCACTCGTATGCCCTGATCGAGCACCTGCGGGACCCACTTGCGCGAAATCTCATGCGGCGTGGCCAGAAAAAGGACGTCAATGCCTTTCTGCCTGAGAGTGTCCCAGCGCAGCGGCTCCATAGGCGAAGCGCCGTTGCCGCTGATGTGGGGATAGACGTCGTCCAGGCGTGCTGGACCTTTTTCATCACCTTCGCGGGTGAAGAGCAAGGGCTTCTTCATCCGCGGATGGCGAAGCAGAAGCCGTGCCAGTTCAAAACCGGCATACCCCGTCGCTCCGGCGACGGCGGGCTGAATTGTTTGCGGCATTATGCGCGCATCTCCTCAAGTCGTGATTGAATCTGTTTGGCTCCTCTGCCACTCGCCGTTACAACAAGGACGGTATCGTCGCCGGCTATAGTGCCGACCACGCTGCTCCAGGCTCCGGCGTCAATGGCCACGGCCACGGGCTGCGCGCTGCCAGGAATGGTCTTGATCACCAGCAGGTTCTGCGCCCGGCGTACATCGCGTACAAACTCCCGCACCACGCGTAATATTCCCGGCAGAGGTTCCGCTGGCATGTCGCCATTGCGCAGGATGTAGCCTTCCGAAGTCTTAACCAGCCTCAGCTCCGTCAGATCACGCGACAGCGTGGCCTGAGTCACGGGAAAGCCCTGCCGCGCCAGCACTTTGACCAGCTTCTGCTGGCTGGGTAGAGGACCGCTATGCGCTAGATCGACTATCAACTGCTGGCGGGCCCGTTTGGTCATCTGAATAATTATTAATGAGCATGTATAAATATGCAGGCCGCTGCCTGGCTGTGTCAACAAAAATGGTCGGCCAATTGTAAAAATAATGTGACCAATAGGCCATGGCTTCGGCGGGAGAAGTCGTGCCCCGAGACGGCCCGTGGTACCATCGTCCCCGCATGAAAATCAGAACAGTATTCATCCCCATACTTCTGCTGGCCGTGATCTCGGCTTACGCGGCCGATCCGTCCGCTTTCACCATTAAAAAAATCGGCGAGGGCGTGTATGCCGCCGTCAGTCCTGACCGCAGCAAAGCTGGAAGTAATGCTGGTTTTATCGTCGGCAGCAATGGTGTGCTGGTGGTGGATACCTTTGTCGCCGCAGAACCGGCGAAAGAGCTTTTGGAGCAGATCCACGCCGTTACCAGTCAGCCGGTGCGCTGGGTGGTCAATACGCACTATCATCTCGATCACACTGGCGGAAACCAGGTGTTTGCCGATGCCGGCGCCACCATTCTGGCGCACCGCAACGTACGAGGCTGGGTGCGCACCGAGAACCTGAAATTTTTTGGGCCCAGCCCCAAACCGGAACAAAAGGCCGGAGTGGAATCGCTCGTTCAGCCGAATGCGGTGTACACCGATGCGGTGGATATTTATCTGGGAGACCGGCTGGTGCAGGTGCGCTTTATGCCCGGCCATACCGGCGGCGACTCCGTAGTAATTGTTCCCGATGCCAGTGTGATTTTTGGCGGCGACCTGGTCTGGCAGCATCATCTGCCCAACTTGATCGACGCTTCCACCCAGCCGTGGATTCAGACTCTCGACCATCTGCTGGCGGAACATCCGTCAGCGACCTACGTTTCCGGCCACGGCGACATTGCCACGCCTGGTGACGTGCGCGACTTCCGCAATTATCTGATGACTCTGCGGGACGCAGTCGCCAAAGCACAGAAAGAAGGGAAGTCTGGCAAGGAAGTCATCGAAGCTGTCTCCGCCGAACTCAAAACAAAATATGGCGAGTGGGGATTCTTCAGCTACTTTGTGCAGCACAACATTGAGCAGACCGCGGACGAGCTTACCAGCAAAAAGAAGGTGCCCGTGCCGGTTGCAGACAAGGAGAGCGGCGTGAAAGGGGCTACCGCGCATTGAGCGGAAGCCCGGTATTTACCTTTAGCGATGTTCGCTTGACCCAGCAGCCTGGACCGGGCTTGCCTGCGAAGTAGCCGGGAACAGCCGGTAAAAATTGTTCCGCGTTTGCTCTCCTGTTTCTTTCGGCGTGATACCGCGCAGGGTTGCTATGGTCTCTGCGGTATTCACCACGAATGCCGGTTCATTGCGCTTTCCCCGATGGGGGACGGGCGCGAGAAACGGTGAGTCCGTTTCGATCAGCATGCGTTCCAGCGGTACTTGCTTCGCCGCTTCGCGAATGTTTTCCGCTTTCGGGAAGCTGACGTTTCCCGCAAAAGAAATATAAAAGCCGATATCCAGTGCGGCTTGGGCGTGCTTCCACTCACCGGTAAAGCAGTGCAGGATGCCCGGCAAACCGGAGGGCGCCCAGTGGTCGCGCAGCATCTGCAGCGTGTCGTCCCAGGCATTCTCGCTGTTGTTGGTCGGGCGGCAGTGAATAATGATGGGCAGCTGCGCGGCGCGCGCCAGCTCCATTTGCCGGCGAAAGACTTCTTGCTGCACCTCGCGCGGCGAATGGTCGTAGAAGTAGTCCAGGCCAATCTCGCCCCACGCAATCACTTTAGGATCGGCCACCAGTTGCTGCATTTCCGCATAATCGGCTTCGGTCGCCAGCTTTGCTTCATGCGGATGGATGCCGATGGTCGCGTAGATCCAGTCATGATGACTAGCGACTTTGATGGCGCAATCGAGTGTGCCCGGCCCCGTACCGCTGCCAATGGCGAGAATGCGTTCTAATCCAGCCTCGCGGGCGCGGACTAAAACCTGGTCGCGATCAGAATCGAATTTGGGGCCGTCGAGATGTGCGTGCGAGTCGATGTACATGGGCCGGAACTTATTTCAGCTTCGCGCCCACAGGCACGTCTTCCAGAAAGCCAGCCAGAATCGGCTTGCCGTCTTCGCCTACCGATGCCGCCACGATCATGCCGTTGGACTCAAGTCCGCGAAGCTTGCGCGGCTGCAGATTGGCCACGATCACCACTTTTCTGCCGACCAGGGTTTCCGGTTCATAGGCCAAAGCAATCCCGGCGACTACCTGGCGGACCTCAGTCCCTATGTCCACTTCCAGGCGCAGCAACTTGTCCGCGCCCTTCACTCGTTCGGCGACTTTCACCTGGCCGACGCGCAACTCTACTTTCAAAAAGTCGTCAATCCCGATCTTGCCATCTGGCGCTGCGGCAGCGGGCGCGGGGTTGGTTGCTGAGGGAGCTGCTGCCGGAACTGCCTGAGTGGCTGCGGCTGGGCGAGAGGTTTCCTCGGGCGCCAAAACAGCAGTGGATGACGAGCCTTGTGTGCGGTCCTGTTCCATTTGTTGCATCCTTTCGATGGCGCTCTTGTCGGCGCGCGGGAATACCGGTTCTATTTTGCCCAGTTTTTCGCCCAGGGGAAGCTGGCCCCATTTAAGTCCGGCAAGGTCAAAGGTGGAGATGTCACCCTGTCCCAACTGCCGCCATATCTTTGCCGCTGACTCCGGCAGCACCGGATAAGCGAGCGCGGTCACAATGCGCAACGCTTCCGCCGCGGTGTACAGAATGGTGGCCAGGCGGGAGCGGTTCTCTTCGCCTTCTTTTTCGGCGATGCTCCACGGCTCCTGCTCCACCAGATATTTATTCACCGTGCTTACCAGCGACCATGCCGTTTCCAGAGCGCGGGAGAACTGATAATCGTCAAAGAGCCGGGCGAACTCGGCGATGGTGGCTTCGGCGTGCTCGACCACGCTGTCATCGGCGCTCTTGCGGGAGGCAGCGCGTGAAGGATACGGCATGCCATTCTTAAAGTAGCGGTCAATCATGGTCAGCGTGCGGCTGGCCAGATTTCCCAGATCATTGGCCAAATCGGAGTTGTACCGCTGGACCACGGCGTCAAAGCTGAAAGAGCCGTCTTGGCCGAAAACGATCTCGCGCAGAAGGAAATAGCGCAGAGCGTCATTGCCCAGAACATCGATCACCGTATCCGCGCGCACGATGTTGCCGCGCGACTTGGACATCTTGCTTTCTTCAAACAGCAGCCAGCCGTGGGCGATGACGGACTCGGGCATGGGAATTTCCGCCGCCAGTAAAAACGCCGGCCAGTAAACGCAGTGAAAGCGAATGATCTCCTTGCCGATCATATGGACGTCAGCCGGCCAGTAGCGCGCGAATTTCTTCTGCTCCGCCTCGTCCTCGGATCCAAAGCCAATGGCGGTGCAGTAATTGCTGAGGGCGTCCAGCCAAACGTACATCACATGTTGCGGATCATCGGGAACCGGAATGCCCCATTTGAAGGTGCTGCGGCTCACCGAGAGATCGCGCAGTCCGCTTTTCACAAACGCGATGACTTCATTGCGCCGCGTTTCCGGGCGGATGAACTCTGGATGCTGCTCGTAATACGCCAGCAGCTTTTCGGCAAAAGCCGAGAGCTTGAAGTAATAATTCTCTTCGCTCACCGTCTCCGTGGGCCGTCCACATTCCGGGCAGGGTGCGCCGGGGCCGGCGGCATCGACATAGAGTTCGTCGAAGACGCAGTACTGACCGGTGTATGTGCCTTTATAAATGTAGCCGCGTTCGCGCAGGCGCCGCCACAGCTCCTGTGCGCCCTGCTGGTGCCGAGGCTCGGTGGTGCGGATGAAATCGTCGTAGCTGATGTTCATCCGGTCAAAGAGCGAGCGGAACTCGCTTGCGACTTCGTCGGCGAACTGCTGCGGTGTTTTTCCCGCGGCAGTGGCGGAGCGTTCGATTTTCTGCCCATGCTCGTCGGTGCCGGTAAGAAAGAAGGTGTCGAACCCCAGCATGCGTTTGCGGCGGGCGACGGCATCACACACAAGCGTGGTGTATGCATGGCCCAGATGAGGACGCGCATTGACGTAGTAGATCGGAGTTGTGATGTAAAACTTTTTGGCCTCAGCCATGTTCACTTTCCAGATACATTCTGATGGTTTCCTGCAGAACGCTCTTCAGCGGCACGTGATGCTCGGCAGCAATCCGGCGGCAGTCTTCGTACTCGGGAGCATAATTGCTGATGCTGCCATTCAGCCTGGCGAGCTTCATTCGTACCTCGCCCCATTTCGTCTGGACCACAACGTGGCGACGGGCGAGGGTTGCGCGGGATTCCTTTCTCATGCGAATACCCAGCGTGGTTGTTTCGGCAAAGACAAGTTTCGCCAGCCGGGCTTCGTCTTCCGGACGGCACAGAAGAGTCAGCAGAATACCGGGCCGGCTCTTCTTCATTTGCACCGGAGTGCCATAGACGTCCAGCGCTCCCTGCTCCATGGCCCGTTCCAGGACGTAGCCAAAGACCTGGGGCGACATATCGTCCAGGCTGGCTTCAAGGATACTCACAGTCTCCAGCGGCAAAGGCGATTCAGCTTCCTGCTCCGTCTCGCCGATGGTGAGCCGTACGACGTTGGGATGGTCTTTGAAGTCGCGCGTGCCCGCGCCATAGCCAATCTTCTGCGTCTTCATCCGGGGAAATGTGCCGTAACGGTTGACCAGCACTTTGACAATCGCGGCCCCGGTGGGCGTAACCAGTTCTTTCTGAATTTCTCCGGAATAAACCGGAGCGTTTTTGAGCAGGTCGAGCGTGGCCGGAGCCGGCACGGGAAAAGTGCCATGGGCGCACTTCACCATTCCGCCGCCCACGTTGAGAGGCGAGCAGACCCATTCATCCACACCCAGCGCCTCGGCTCCCACAGCAGCGCAGGTGATGTCCGCAATGGCGTCGATGGCGCCAACTTCGTGGAAGTGGATCTTCTCAATATCCACGTTGTGCACCCGCGCCTCGGCTGCGCCCAGAGCTTCAAAGATAGCGATGGCCCGTTGTTTGGCGGTAGCGCTGATGGCCGCTCTATTGACGATCTCGCGAATTTCTTTCAGCCCGCGATGCGCATGCTCATGAGTGTGGCTGTGCGTGTGACCATGCTCATGCTCGTGATGATGATCATGCGCATGGCTGTGTTCGTGTTCATGCGTGTGTTCATGATCGTGCGCATGAGAATGCGAATGAGTATGGCGATGCTCTTCCGCCTGATGATGGCTGTGTCCGGCGGCGTGATCTTCTTTCTGGAAGAATTCCTCCCGAGGCAGCTCTTTTTCGCCTGCGGCCAGAACGTCTACTTTAACGCTGTTGATGCCGCTCCGATTGGCGCGGGAAATTTCCAGCTTCGCGTCCACGCCCAGGGAGGCGATGGTCTGGCGCAGGAGATCCGGAGACACGCCGGCATCCACCAGGGCGCCAAGGAACATGTCGCCGCTGATTCCGGAAAAACATTCAAGATAGGCAATACGCATTCGTCTCCGCTTCCTGACCGCAATAAACCAGTTTAATTCATAATTCGAATCCAGGTCTTTCAGCAGCACTGAAGCCGGCGTTTGTTATAATCGCCTTTTTCGTCAGCGACTTACGGCAGAGAAAATCCGCACCAGCCATTGGAAATCCACAGCAAAGGCAGAAGACTTTGTATTTAGAGTTACAGCAGCAACTTATCCAGCGTGTACGCGATTTTCTCAAACGGCAATATGACCTTGAAGTGGCGCGAATCGTCGTAGACCAGCCGCCGAACGTGGGCCTGGGCGAGTATGCGCTGCCGCTGAGCTTTGAACTGGCAAAAACTCTGCGCAAAGCGCCGCGCAAAATTGCCGAAGAAATCGTCGCCGGACTGGGGACGGTACCGGGTTTTGAAAAGTTCGAGGTGGCGGGCACGGGTTACATCAATGCGCGCGTGGACCGGGAGCAGGCCGCTCATCTTCTGCTGCAACCCAAACCGAAAATGAAAGCAGATGCTCCCGAGAAGATTCTGGTCGAGCACACCAGCATCAATCCCAACAAGGCCGCACACATTGGGCACCTGCGAAATGCGATTCTGGGTGATACATTCGTTCGGCTGCTGCGCGCTTCCGGCGCACACGTGGATATCCAGAACTATATCGACAATACCGGCGTCCAGGTGGCGGACGTGGTGGTGGGCTTTCTTTATCTCGAAAAGAAAGGGAAGCGTGAGGTAGAGGCTCTGATCGCCAATCCACCCGGCGGCAGGCCCTTCGATTACTACTGCTGGGACCTGTATGCCCGAGTCTCCCAGTGGTATGAAGAGGACAAAGAGCACGTTAAGCTGCGCCTGCAAACGCTGCATGACATTGAGCAGGGCGGGAACGAGGCTGCCGAGATGGGGAAGGTCATCGCGACCGCGGTCATCCGACGGCATCTCGAAACCATGCAGCGGCTCGATATTCAGTACGACTTTCTTCCTCAGGAAAGCGAGATTCTCCATTTGCACTTCTGGGACCTGGCCTTCGAGCAGATGAAACAAAAGGGCGTGCTCTACTTCGAGACCGAAGGCAAAAATAAGGGATGCTGGGTGATGAAGCGTGCAGGCACGCAGCCTGCTGAGAGTGAAGATGGCGGGCCGGACGAAGACGCCAAGGTGATCGTTCGCTCCAACGGCACGGTCACCTACGTGGGTAAGGACATTGCGTATCACCTCTGGAAGTTTGGGCGGCTGGGACGGGATTTTGGCTATCGCCGGGTTTATCGCTACCCCGACGGACACGAGGTCTGGATTTCCGCCGAGAGTAGTGATCCTGGAGCGCAGCATTTTGGCGGGGTAAGCGCCATTTATAACGTGATCGATTCGCGCCAGAGTGATCCGCAAAACAATGTGATCGAGGCCCTGCGCGGGCTGGGCCACACCGAGCAGGCGGACAACTATCATCATTTTTCTTATGCCATGGTCGCCCTTACGCCGCTCTGCGCGCTGGATCTGGGATATGAGGTCTCGGAAGAAGATAAAAAACGCTCTTACATTGAAGTTTCCGGACGCAAAGGCTTTGGCGTAAAGGCCGATGATCTGCTCGACACGCTGATTACCGCCGCGCAGAAAGAAGTGGATACCCGCCATCCGGAGATGAGTGAAGGCGAGCGGCGCGACATTGCGACCCAAATCGCCATTGGCGCGCTTCGCTACTTCATGCTCAAGTTCACCAAGAATTCGGTGATAGCCTTCGACTTCAAGGAAGCCCTGAGCTTTGAAGGGGAAACCGGGCCTTATGCGCAATATGCGATCGTGCGGGCCAGCAATATCTTTCGCAAGGCAGGTCTGGAGCCGGAGAAGCTGCTTGCGGAAAGTCTGGATCTGCGTTTTCTCGCCGAAGACGACGAGATATGGCTACTGTGGCTGACTGCGGGACAGCTCTCAAGCGTGGTGCAGCAGTGCATTACCACCACCGAGCCTGCTGCTGCCGCCAAATATGCTTTTCAGCTCGCGCAGCAGTTCAACAACTTTTATCACAAGCACCACATCCTCACGGAAACAGACGAAGCGCGCAAACGCTTCCTGCTCGCCACGGCAGCCATCGTGCGCAGAGCGCTGATCGAGTGCCTGGCGCTGATGGGAATTTCTGTTCCGCCGGTAATGTAGTCCACTATGGCCTGCTGCTCCGCCAGGATCAAACTGCGCGGAGCAGCTTCACTTGAAATTCAGGTCAGAAATTCAGACCAGGTCTGGATTCCCGTGCCTCTGGGCGGTTTACGCTCCGGGAGGCGGGTTCCGCTGGGAGTTCAACTTTTGGTCGATCTCCTGGGCTTTTTGCAGGTGCTCCTGCAGTGTGGGTACCATTTTGCCTGCCCACTGCTTTACGTCAGGATCGCTGGCGCTCTGCGCTGCGGTCTGAAATTCCTGTACGTCTTTTTGATGGTCCTGCACCATGCCGTCCATGTAGTCCTTGTCGAGCTGTTTCCCGGTCTCATTACTGAGTTTGCTTTGCATGTCTTTGGCATCTTCCGGAATGTCATTGGAAAGCGTGATGTTCTTCTGCTGGGCCAGCTTTTGGAGCTGATTCAGGGCTTCGGTATGGTCCTTCACCATTTGCCTGGCGAAACTGCGGACTTTAGGGTCAGAAGCCTTGGCAGCGACCACGCGGCCCAACTCGACCTCAGCTCGGTTTCCTTTTGCCGCGTTGGTGATGAACTTTTCGTCGGAAGAGTTCGGCGTGCTGGATTGGGTCATCTGATTTCCTGCGGTGCCGGAGTTGGAACTGGTGCTGGACGGGCTGCTTGTATCGGGTGAGGCACTGTTGCCTGCAGTCCGCTGGTTATCGCTTTTACATCCAAAGCTGACTAATGCGAGAAGCATAAGCAGACACATGCTCTTTTTCATGTGGGTTCCTCCTGGGGGATTCAAGAGATTTGGATGAGAAGGAGAAATATGGGGATGGGCAGGAAGCAGAGCCGCCGTTTTTTTGAGCTCCAGGCAGCAGAGAAGAATTGCGAGGGGCAGCTATATAGCTGCCCCTTTGGCAGAATACCGGGACCAGAACGTCTTTCTAGCTGGCGTAGCTCTTCACGAACTCCACCAGGCTGCGCACGGCGATACCTGAAGGGCCTTTCGTGATCCAGCCTTTGTTCTCTTCCATCCACGCGACGCCAGCAATGTCGAGATGGATCCAGGGCGTGTCTTCCACAAATTCTTTCAGGAACATGGCTGCCGTGATGGCCCCGCCCCAGCGTCCGCCACTATTGACGATATCGGCAATGCCGGACCGGATCATGTCCTGGTACTCAGCATCGAGCGGAAGACGCCAGAATTTTTCTCCGGCGCGCTGCTGCGCCTGTGCGAAATGACCGTAAATGTCTTCATCATTGGCAAACACCCCGGCATTCACCATGCCCAGCGCCACCACGCAGGCGCCGGTGAGGGTCGCGGCGTCGATCAGGTGCGTGCAGCCGAGGGTGCGGGCGTAGTGCAGGGCGTCGGCAAGAACGAGGCGGCCTTCGGCGTCGGTATTGATGATCTCAATCGACTTTCCGGACATGGCGATTTGCACGTCACCCGGTTTTTGCGCTTTGCTGCCCGGCATGTTCTCGGTTGCGCCCACGATTCCGATGACCTTTACTTTTGGTTTGAGCAGAGCAATGGCGCGCATGGCGCCGATCATGGCCGCACCGCCGGCCATGTCATATTTCATTTTCTCCATGCCGTCCGCGGGTTTGATGGAGATGCCGCCGCTGTCGAAGGTGACACCTTTGCCCACCAGGCCAATCACCGGCCCGGCTGCGGCGTCTGACGGTTCATAGCGCATGACGATCAGGCGGGGCTCTTCGGCGGAGCCCTGCGAGACGCTCCAGAATGCTCCCATCTTTAATTCTTTGATTTTGTCCGGCCCCAGAATTTCGCAGCCCAGTCCGACGCTCCTGCACATTTCCTGCGCCCGGTTGGCGAGGATGGTCGGCGTAAGGCGGTTGCCTGGCTCGTTGACCAGTTCGCGGGTGAAGTTCTGCGACTCGCCCACAATGCGCGCCTGGTCCAGCGCCTTTTGCAGGCCGCCCTGGTCCGCGCCAGCAGGCGCTGCAAGGGTGATCTCCTTCATGCTGAGGTCTTTGCGTTCAGAGCGATATGTGTCGGGATCGAAATCCGCCACGAATGCCGCTTCCACGATGCAGCGCACGGCCTCGTCATCACCATTCGCCAGTTCCGGCATGGCAAAGACGCAGCTTTTGATGCCTTTGGCGCGGAGAAAGCGCACCGCGGTTCCCGCAGCCCTGCGCACTTCGGGAGGACCAAAACTCTTCGCTTTGCCCGCGCCGGCAACGAGCAGCCTTTTGGCTTTCAACCCGGCAGGCCGGTGCAGAAGAACAGTTTCTGAAGCTTTGCCCGTAATCTCTCCGGAGGCGATCAGTTCAGCCGCCGATTTTTCGAGCGTTGGGTCGCTGGGAGAAAGTTTTGGAGTGTTCTGCTGTTTTTCGCCGTGATCGGCTGCAATAACGACCAGGCACTCGGTCTCGATTTCGGCCGGGCTTGCCGCAACTAATCTGATATCCATTGGTTCTTCGCTCGCTTTTCTTCTGCCTTGCAGATCTTAAAGTGTTTGCAGATCTTAGTGTTTTCTGGCCCGCGCCATGGCTTCACGCGTTTCTTTTTCCACCGTGCGCCGGCGCTCGGTTTCCCGCTTGTCCCAGATTTGTTTTCCTTTGGCCAGGGCAACTTCGCATTTGAGCTTGCCATTTTTGAAGTACATGCGGGTGGGAATCAGGGTGTAACCGCGCTGCTGCGATTTGACCAGGAGTTTGCGCAGTTCTTCCTTATGGGCCAGCAGTTTTCGCGTGCGCAGCGGCGCATGATTGGCATATCCGCCGTGCTCATAAGCTCCGATATGCGCATTGAGCAGCCAGAGTTCGCCGTCCTTCACCAGAGCGTATGCATCCTTCAGGTTGGCGTGGCCAGAGCGGACAGATTTGACTTCAGAGCCGGTGAGCATGACCCCGGTTTCCAGTTTGTCCTCGAGAAAATAATTATGGCTTGCCGCGCGATTCACGGTCGCATCGCGTTCGCCGGAAGCGACGGGATCGCGCCGGACATTCTTTGGTTTTCCCGGCTGAGTTGTATGTACGGTTTGGCGGGCCATGAGAGCACGTTCTGGTGGTCTGTAAAATTTTTATGCTAACACAGCGCAAAACTTCGTTCGTGGCCCGTTCTGGCTTAGGAAGGGCGAGATTGGCAGTGTATAATCGCGCTTTCTGACATTCTACGGCCGCTAAACGGAGGGATAGCGTGGTTGCCTTCCCATCTTCAGGTCGTGGCGATTCCAATGACTCAAGGGAGCGTATGAGAAGTTTACGTGGAGCGCTCGCATTATTAGTGCTGTTTTCATCGATGTCGGCCTCGGCCGAATCGGCCAAATCTCTCTTTAAAAAGGGGGTATCCGCGGATGCACGCGAGGATTACGAAGCTGCTTATACGTATTACAAGGCAGCCTGGGAAAAGCAGCCAAAGAACCTGGAGTACAAGATTCCGTATCAACGGACACGCTTTTTGGCGGCGGCTTCCAAGGTAAAACGCGGGCAGAAGCTGCGGGACGCAGGCAAGCTGCAGGAAGCCGCGAATATGTTCCAGCAGGCCGCGGAGATCGATCCCAGCAATGAGTTGGCAGTGCAGGAGCTCCGCCGCACGCTGCAGATGATACAGGCGCAGCCCGCAACACCGGCTGGCGGCAATGCAGCGCCAGCGCCCGTTCCCCAGGCGGAAGACCCCATTCGCAAGCGAATAGAAGAGGCGAGGCCCCCGGTTGAACTGCAGAAGCTTTCCGACGTCGCACTTCCGGCCCTCAAGATGACGGAAGACACGCGCGTGATCTACGAAACCCTGGGCAAGCTGGCGGGGTTGAATGTGCTGTTCGATCCCGATTTAAGCTCCAAGCGTATCTCCATTGATCTGCAGCACGTCTCCTTGCGCGAGGCGCTGGACATTGTGTCTTTGGAGTCGAAGAGTTTCTGGCGTCCCGTCACGCCCAATACGATTTTTGTTGCTCAGGACAACAAGCAAAAGCGCTCGGAGCTGGAGCAAAACGTCTTTAAGGTCTTTTATCTGGGCAACAACAGCGGCGGAGCGGGCGCCAGCACCGGTACCGACCTTCAGGACATTGTCACCAGCATTCGCACCATCACCGACGACCAGAAAGTGCAGCATATTCCATCGCAGAATGCGATCATCATGAAGGGCACGCCCGACCAGATCGCGCTGGCCCAGACGATTATCGACGATCTGGACAAAGTGAAACCGGAAGTAGTGGTGGACGTGATTGTGGCCCAGGTCACCCGCTCGAAAACACGCGATACCGGCATTACGCCTCCGCAAAATGCCAGCGTTTCTTTGCAGGGAACGAATACTGCCACCACAACGAATGGCGCAGCTTCCACCGGGTCTTTTACCTTTCACGATCTGGAGCACCTCACGGAAGGCAATTTTGCCGTTTCCATCGATAAAGCTTCGGCTGTACTGCTGAATATGCTGAGTAATTCAAAAATTCTCCAGAGTCCGCGAATTCGGTCGAGTGATAACGAAAAGGCTTCATTGAAGATCATCAGCAAAATTCCGGTTGCTACCGGTTCATTCGGCACGCCACTGGGAGTGACGGGCGGCGCCAATCTGGGCGTGAACACGCAGTTTTCTTTTATTGACGTAGGCGTAATTATGGAAATTACTCCCCACGTGCATCCCGATGGGGCAGTTACGTTGAAGACCTCAGTTGAACTCTCCAGCCAGACCGACACCAGAACCATCGGCGGAGTTGCACAGCCGGTAGTTGGCACGAAAAAATCCGAGCAGACGATTCGCCTGAAAGACGGTGAGCCCAATCTGCTGGGGGGCCTGATAGAAGACACTGAAACCAAAGCATCCGAAGGTACGCCGTTTCTCAGCTCCATTCCGGTCCTGAAGTTCTTTTTCTCTCACGAGAGACTGGATAAGTCGACCAATGAGATCATTTTCATTTTGGTGCCGCACATAGTGCGCGGAAGGGAATATTCGCCGCTCAATGACCGCGCCATCGACATTGGCACGGCAAATGGAATTGAACTGCGCAGCCTGGCCGCGCCGATCATAAAAATAGACGGCGATCAGCAGGCTGGCTCTTCCGGTTCACCGGCTCCAGCGCAGTCTGGAAGACGGCCCTCTGTCCCGACGGCTGCTTCCACTTCGGCGCCGGTAACCAGCGCGCCACCGACAGTCACGGCGCCACAGAATGGCCCGAGTACGGCTGCTCCGCCGGTTGCGAATACAGCTCCATCGTCACCCGCAGCGGGAACCACCGGAGGCGATGCGGTAGCGTTCCATCTTGATCCACCGCAGGTGGCCCAGGCGCAGGGCAGCAGTTTTACCATCAATGTTTCTCTGAGCAATGCGCATGATGTGGCCGGAGTTCCGCTGCAGATTACCTACGATCCGAATGTGCTGCAGTTTGTGAGCGTCTCCAACGGAGGATTTCTTACCAAAGACGGTCAGGCGGCCCCGCTGGTAAATCGCAATGACGCGACAACGGGAACGCTGCAGATCACGGCGCAGCGTCCTCCGGGCGTATCTGGCCTTTCTGGCGATGGCACGGTCTTCAATTTGGTCTTTATGGCCAAAACGAAGGGCTCAGGTGTAGTCGCCATCACGATTCCCGGAGCGCGCAACAGCCAGAACCAGCCGATTAAAGCCATGGGTTCACAGGCGGCTGTCACGGTGAATTAGGATGCTGGCAATTGCCCAAAAACCGGCTGCAGATCGTGGATACAATAGACACAGGACATTTATGCAGTCTCGTTCACAGCACGGCGTGACTCTGCTGGAGCTGATTGTAGCCACCGCCATTTTGCTGACCCTGATGGGGGCCGCCGTCCCGGTGGTTCGCTTCCAGTCCAAGCGCCAGAAAGAAGCGGAACTGCGCCACGATCTTTGGGAGATGCGGGCCGCCATTGACCGCTACAAGCTGTATGCGGACAATAACGCTTTCCAGGTCAAGGTAGATACGGACGGATATCCGCCCGATCTCGAAACTCTGGTCAAAGGCGTGGACGTGCAGGGCAAAACAGTGCGTTTTCTGCGCCGTATTCCCATAGATCCCATGACCGGCCACGCCGAGTGGGGGCTGCGCTCCGAGAAGGACGATCCTGATGCTGAATCATGGGGCGAACAGAACGTTTTTGATGTCCACACGAAGTCAGACGGAACGGCCCTCAACGGGACCAAATATAAGGACTGGTAACGGCCATGAGCTTTGCCCAAAGAAAACTTCGGTATCGCGAAGGCGGCTTTACGCTGATCGAGATGATCATTGTGATCGCGCTGATAGCCATTCTGGTCGGAATCGCCGTCCCCATGTACAAAACCCACCTGCTGCGTGCGCGCGAGGCCGTTTTAAAGGAAGATCTTTTCACCCTGCGCCAGGCAATTGACCAGTTCACGCAGGACAAAGACCGTGCCCCGCAGGCACTGGAAGATCTGGTGGGCGCAGGATATCTGCGTGCTGTCCCCAACGATCCCTTTACTGCTTCTGCCAATTGGCAGACAGTGCAGGAAGATGTTGTCCAGAGCCCGGAACAACAGCCCGGCATCACTGACGTTCACAGTTCGTCGAATCAGCTCAGCTCAGAGGGAACAGCGTACAGCGCCTGGTGACCATGCATCTTTACAACCTGATAAAACAGAGCCGTCTCTTTTCCACACTAGTGCTGGCCGGAGCCATGTACGCTCTTCCGGGAGCGCAGCAGCCGAACGCGGACAAGCCTCGGGAACCCAATTCGCAGACACCGACAAAAGACCAGGCCCAGAACGCCTCAGACAGCCAGCAGGATTACAACGTAATGCAGGCCGGCGCCGGCCCATGTACGCTGGACCTCACGGTGACTGATAGTGAAGGGAAGCCGGTCTTTTCGGCGATCATCAGCGTCCATATGGCTTACGGTTTTATGGGACTGCACAAACTTGATCTCAGCGTTTATACCAATCATGAGGGCAAGGCAAAGTTCACCGGCCTTCCGGATAGAGTACACAAAGGCCCACTCGAGTTTCGCGCCAAAAAAGACAACGCTGCTGGCGTGGCCGTATACGACCCGGCAATCGAATGCAGCGCAAAGCACGACATTGTGCTGCAAAAATCTAAAAGCTGAACTCGCGTCCGGCTTACCACTACAGGCCTTTACCGGCTCTGCCATCCTGCTTAATTCACTCAGGGAATCTCCGAACAGGCACTATATCTGAAGTCCTCCATAATATGCTTTGACATTTCGTCCAAACACACGGAGAATTCTGGGGTTCAAAAATGGGACGGGCAGCGGAGGAGCAAGAGCAAATGCCAATTCAAGTAACGATCCAGACTGAGGACTCGTCTAAGCCGAAGGGCTTCTCTCCACAAACGCTGAATGCGCAGATAGGAGATGCCGTTTTTTGGCGCAACAACGACCAGACTACCCAGCATCAGCCTACGCCGGATCCGGGAAAGCCAGCGTTATGGGTACCACCCATCCCCGGCCAAAACTCCTCTTCGCAAATCAATCTGGATACTGCAGGAACTATTTCTTACCAGGATGCTCTGCACCCCGGCATTACCGGCAAGATTGTGGTCGCAACCCCAGTCCAAATCGGTCAACAATTTGGCGGTGGCGCAGCCTTTAGTCCCTCGTCCGTTAGTATTGATTCCGATACGGCCATTTGCTGGACTAATGCCGATCAAAAGCCCCATCAACCTGCTCCGCGAGGCGGCCCGGCGGATGCATGGCTGACTCAGCCGATTCTCCCAGGTCAAACGTCCCCGCCAGTTTCCAAATTTTTAATTGCCAGCACTATTCACTACGAGGATGCTCTGGATAAAAGCATTCAGGGTGTGATTGAAGTGGGCTAGGCAATCAAGCCAGAAAAAATGAATCAGGAGCAATAAATTATGCAAACGGCAGAAAAGGCCGGCAACAAAGAAGCCAATATTCCGAACCGGCGCACGTTTCTCCGCTTGGCGGTTTCCGCCGCCTCTGGACTGGCGCTTTGGCAATTAATTCCCGATGCCTGGTCCCAGTGCCAGACGCAGGGGGCCGAGTTGGTGCCTATAGGAGAAATCCTCAGCGAAAACCGCCTCCTGCAGGGAATTATTGACACGCAGGTCGTCAAGCGCTCCATTACTTACTTTGATGGCGCCGTTTTTGCCTGTGACAACCACATGCTGCGCTCTTATCAGGGCTATCAGGGATTTAAGCTGGATCCCGCTCACGCCGTGATCAGGAACATGGCGGTATCGCAGCCTGGGCCGACCTTACGAGTTGGCGTCGGAGAGACCATTGAGTTGATTTTCCTCAACCGCATCGATCCCGCGATGCTTCCTGCCACTTCGGTAACCAGCATCAGTGGGAAGTGTGATACTTCAGTGAATGCGTCCGATGGCCAACAGGTCTATCCTGGCGTTGATGCTACACATTTTCCCAATTGCTTCCACGCCTCCAATACAACCAATATTCACTGGCACGGTACCCATACCAGCCCCAACAACTTTGCGGATAACGTTTTTCTGGGAGTTCTTCCTGATTCCAGGCTGGACGTTCAGGCGACGATTGCAATATTCAAACAGGCCTTTGCCGACTGGAATGACCGAAAGGATCCGAGTAAGGGATTAATAGCAGAAACGGAGAAGCAGCTGAAAAGTATGTATGAGGCCGCCGTTAAGAGCAAGAATACCGCTTTGGCGGAACAGCTCGAAGCCGCGATTGCTGCCAACAAAACCGATACGGATGCTGGTGAGTTTCCACAATTTTGGCTGGGAGCGTTCCCTTATCGAGTGGAACTTCCCAGGTGGAGCGGGAAGCTGACGGAATATCCCAGAATGGGACAGGCCCCAGGCACTCATTGGTATCACTGCCACCAGCACGGATCCACCACCATTCAGATACTCAATGGCATGGCTGGCGCTGTAATTATTACCGATAAATCTCCCGACGGCTACGATGGCCGTCTTTCGAAGCTTGGCTATAAAGAGCAAGTCATGGTATTGCAGTTATATTCCGAACAACCGAACCGCGTTAACCGGGGTCCTTCTGCGAGTCAGGTGGCGGTCAACGGACAAATGGTACCCACCATAACCATGAAACAGAACGAGGTCCAATGGTGGCGGATTGTAAATGCCACGCAGAAAGCCCATGGGATTGAAAGTTTCTTTTTCGTCGGCAATGAACAATTCGAGGGCTGGATTAAGAACAAGACGAAATTAGGAGGCCCGCTGCCAATCATTGCGGGGGCCGCTCCCGTGCTTAATCAGTGTGCTCAGGACGGAGTGCAGTTTGCCTGGGAAAATTTCCAGCGGGCTAAGAACGCGCCGACCTTCAAAATGGCCCCGGGGAATCGGTCTGACTTCCTGATCCAGGCGACAGCAATAGATGGCGCTTACTGGCTGGTGTTTTGGCCACCGGCAGGAGCAGCCGCTGTGACAGCGCAGACAGCTTCCGTGTTAAAGGTAGTTGTGACCAAGGACAAGTCGGAGCAGAAATTGCCGACGCAAGCGGAATATCCACCTCAGCCTGGATTCCTTGCTGATATTACGGACGCGGAAGTTCACGGCCGCAAGCAGCAGGTGGATTTCAGCATGACCGGGGGGATTGGCGACCCGCCGTTCTTCTATATAGATGGAAAGCAGTTCAAAGAAGGTGTAATCGACCATTCTATGCTGAAGGATACCGCTGAAGAATGGACGCTGACCAACAGCTCGCTGCAATCGATCTCGCATCCTTTCCATATTCATATCAATCCTTTCCAGGTGATTGAGATATATGATCCCGCGAGTATGACTCCGCATGGGCGGCAGCCCGATCCGGAACGCGACGCACAGAAATTGCCTGCGCCATGGGTATGGTGGGATGTGATCTCAATTCCTCCCGGTGTGCAACTTACGGATCCTCTCTTTAAGACGCCTGCGGTAGACAGGAATGGTAACCCGATCATCGTTCCGGGTCATATCAAGATCCGGTCGCGCTTCACCGATTTTATTGGGAAATACGTACTGCACTGCCATATCTTAGGTCATGAGGACCGAGGGATGATGGAAGTAGTTGAGGTAGTGAACAATACTACGGTGGAGAAGCATCACTAGGGCGTGTTAACACGCCCTGGTTTTGCAGGGACCTTAGTATCGTGCGTCTTTGCGACAACCGGGCAAATTTATCGTCTGGAGCCGGTCGATTTTCGAGCGCTTAAGGAGCGCTCCCTGGGTTGCCTGGCGCCTTCGAATAGCACCAGTACTGCGCCTTCGATCTTATTGTCGCTGGTGCGGCAGGGCGTGATTTGCAGGCTATACCATTCGCTGCTCGGGGTGTGGAACTTTTGCTGTTTCGGCGTCAGGGTCCGGATCACATCCAGCACGGATTGTTCAAGATCGGGGATAGGGAACTTCATCTTTATCTTTGCCACCGGGCGCCCCACGTCAATGGCCGAAAGCCCCAGAACTTTTTCCGCCTGCAGAGTAAAGCGCCTTACACTGAGATCGGAGCCGAGCATCACGATGGGAATGTTCACGCTGTTGAGCAGGTTGGTGAGGTCATTGGTGATCTGCTGGTTGCGCCGCTGCATTTCTTCGGTGGCGGTGTTGAGCTCTTCATTGGCCGCTTCCAGCTCTTCCTTCGAGGTCTGCAGCTCTTCGTTAGTGCTTTGCAGTTCTTCATTGCTGGATTGAATTTCTTCGTTGGCCGACTGCAGTTCTTCGCTGGCGGCTTCGCGTTCCCCAGCGAGGGACTGCAGATACTCCCGGGTGATGGCAAGCTCCTGCCTGAGCTGTTCAATTTGCTTCCTCATTTGATCGATTTCCCGAGCCGCGGGAACTGCCTTAGGCTCGACAGCGCTTCCCGCTTCCTGTTCATGGAAGACGATCAGAAAGTTTTGCTGAGCGGCGACTTGAATGGGAGTGATTTCAATATTGACGTGGCGCAGATCACCGTTGCTCTCTACCGGAGCCTGTTCGCGCAGCAGCATGGTATTCACTTTGCCGGTTCCTATTGCTTTTTGCAGCGCAAACAGCAACCCCGGGCGGAACGTGCGCAGCAGGTTACGGCTGGCCTTTCCCGGTGGCAACTCCAAATAACGCTCGGCAGGGCCGCGGGTCTGCAGAATATCAAGGTGCTCATTCACGATCACGGCCGCGGGGACATATGTGGCCAAAAGCAGCCGGTCGGCCTCGCGCTGCAAATCCGTTGGCTCGTTTTGCGCACTCCCAATGGGAAATGAAACCAGAGCAGGTTGCGGATGGGTTGTTTGTTGTTTTGTCCTGGCGAGGGGGCCGGTTTGGGTTGTTTTTTGATTTTTTCTGCTGGCGGCGGGCTTTCTCCTGAATTCATTCATAGGCCGTTGGTGCAAGCCCCGTTGGAATTAAAATCGGAGTCCAAAAAATATCCCGATAAACATTTGCGGGAGTTATTATACCTCCGGAAAATGGCCAGGTTAGCAGTACATTTGGCATTTATTCTTAACATCACAAATCTGCATCTCAAATATTTACAATCCGGGCCATTTATCCGGCGAGCGCAGGAGTGTAACATAGGTGGAAAGCAAGACTGCAGCTCATAAAGGCCAGGTTTGTTGTCTGGGGCGCATCTGCCCCTACTCCTCATTGTAAGAAGCAAGTGTACGAAGCACGTTGTAAGACTTCATTCATTTTGGTGCACCACCAGGATATGGAGGAAGACTCGGATGGACTCTCTTTATAGTTCGCCTACTGCTTCGCCTGAAATTTTGAACTCCTGGAAAGAAATTGCCGCCTACCTGAACCGGGGTGTGCGCACGGTACAACGCTGGGAAGCAGATTTGCGCCTGCCGGTTCGCCGGCCCAGCGGGAGGAACCGCAGCGCGGTGATTGCCATACGGTCCGAGATTGATTCGTGGCTCCGATCATGTCCGCTCGAAAAACGACAGAAGCACGCGGCAGACGAAGCGCCCATACCGGCGACTTCACTGCCTTCCTGCAGGGAGTTGCTGAGTGCCGCGCGACGGCTCAGGGCAGATATATTCCGCTCGCGGCACGAACTTTCCACAGCGCTGCACGAGCTCTGCACGACAGTGCAGAAGATGAAAGTTGCGCCGCATAGCGACGCTCAGGACAGTGCTGCTCAATCGCGGAACGCGGGTCACCCAACCGCGAGTGCATGAAGTTTTCCGCATGCTCAGCCCTGCGCTGAATTGATTCTCCGGCTCTGGCAAGTGTTGCTGGCCAGAGCCGGATCTTTGCCGTGAGAGCTGCATGTGAGGCTGCCCGTCCGTTTTAGGTGTCATCTCATCAATCAAAGGATCGAAATGCCCCGAAGACGAGGGAGAGTGTCCAATTTTTTGCAAATTGGACCGGGCGCAATACCCGTCCTTAAAGTGAGGTTTTCTATGGTGCGACACAAGCTGTTTCTTTCGCTGGCGGTAGTATTCATGGGTTCCGTTTTGGTTGCGCAGCAGGCGGCCACCCTTCCCGCGAACACAAAAATCATGGTCAGGACTGACCAGCAAATTACCGCGGACACAAACAATGTTGGACAAAGGTTTACCGGAACCATCAGCCAGGACGTTGCAGACAGTACCGGAAATGTGGTGATTCCGAAAGGTTCTCGGGCGGAGCTTGCCACCATCGCCAGTGGTAGCAAGGTAGCTGTGGATTTGACCTCCGTTACCGTCAACAATACGCGTTATGCAATTGAGGCTGGCGCATACAAATCCGGAACGCTGGGCGCGAACAAGACTACGGCCAAATACGCCGGAGGCGGCGCCCTGGCTGGCGCACTGATTGGTGCTCTGGCCGGTGGAGGCAAGGGCGCAGCCATTGGTACGCTGGCAGGCGGCGCAGCTGGCGCGGGTGCTCAGGTCGTAACGGCAGGTAAGAGCATTAATATCCCGGCAGAAACCGTACTGACGTTCACCACGGCCCAGTCGCTCCAACTGCGGCCCCAGACGACCAACAACAGAGGTTTGCAGAAGCGCTGATGGCCAGTAAAACTTAATATCTGTGAGTTGCTGATTGGCCCGTGAGTTGAATGTCACAAGCCCTGTTCTTTCGCCATCGCGAAGGGCAGGGCGTTCTTTTGCCCGGTATGTGGTAAAGCTTGATATACCAGTCTCCGCTGTGTGATTTATGTCACGGTCTTAAATCATTTGTTCAATTACAAATCCCTAATAGAGAAGATTTTTTAAGGATTAGCTTCTCTCGTTATGTAAGGGGACTTCCATGAAAATCGAAATCATCATGACGAAAGAGCCAGTTTGCTGCAGCCCCTATGACACGGTGCAGCGCGTGTCACAATTAATGAAGAAGTACGATGTAGGCGCTCTGCCCGTGGTCGCCGACGGAATGTCCCGCCATCTGGTGGGAATTGTTACCGACCGTGATTTGTGCATCTCTGTTATGGCTGAGGGCAAGGATCCTCGCACCACTGCCATTGCCGACTATTTCACCAGAAATCCGATTACCTGCTCCGCTGACGCCCCAGTGGAGATATGCGAGCAAAAAATGAAACGCTACCGGATACGCCGTATCCTGGTGGTGGACAAGCAGCATTCCTGCGTGGGGATCGTGGCCCAGGCAGACCTTGCCCGCATGAATCCCCCCGAAAGAATCCAGACGCTGCTCATGGAGATTTCCTGGCCCAACAGCACCCAGGGCAGCCCGTATCGCGGCGTCATATTGGGTCCGGTAAACGACCAGCCGGGCCATTACCGACTTACCGGATTAAGCCAGGCCCCGGGAATTCCGAAAGGAGTTAACGCTCGGTATTCTGCGCAACGGGCATGGAAAACGGCTGGTCAACGGCGAACTCCAGCAGAGTTTCGCTGGGGACATTGATACGCTCGCCGTGAGTGGCCACCTGCACGGCTCCGCCTGCGCCCGCGCCTACTCCCGCGCCTATGGCTGCGCCTTTGCCGCCTCCGGCAATGGCGCCGATAAGCGCGCCAACGGCCGCGCCTCCGCCCACTTTTTCAGCGGTATTTTTGCCCCGGGATTTTCCGGAGAGCGAATAATCTCCCGTGGTAAGCGCGATGGTCTGGCCGTTGATCACCATTCCCGTGAGCGAAAGTTTGAGCTGCGAACGTCCGGATATGTGTCCGGCCTGCTGCGCTTCGTCCAGGCGTCCGTAAACTTCAGTCCCGCGCGGAGCCACCAAAACATTGTCCACATAGAGTGCCTGATCGAGCGTGGCGGAAAATTTGTCGCCCGCGCTGTTCTTGCTGGAATCAATAGAGTCGGTCATGCGCACCAGCAGGCGAGTGCCGGAAGCAACAGTCACTCTGACCGCGTCCACTCTGTCCGGGGACGAGCTGGCGCGAGGCCGGTCATCGTCGCGGTCTTTATCACGGTCTTTACGCGGGGCAAAATCGTTGTCCCGCCGCCGGGGAGCAGGAGAACGATCGGACTGCGCGGGTTCGGATTCAAAGCGGAGCGTAGCCACATCATTCACGTCATACTGCTGGACCGAGGAGCCCACGCGAAAGCTGATCTGGCTCTCATTGCCGCCGACGTACGTGCCTTTGATGACGCTCCCGTTTCTCAGCTCCAGCGTGTCCGCCAGTGCCGTGTGTGCCATTAGTGCCGCGCAAAGCATAAAAAATCCGTGCCGGAGTTTCTTCATGGACCGATCCTCTCCTGAATTCCTGGTTTCGTAAAATTTCGGTTTGCTGCATTTGATGCAGCCGCAGGTACTCCGGATGTCCGGAACTCTGCCGTTTCAATTGTATAATCGCAGCCGGTAGCCTGGTTCGTGGCCGAAAAATACAGGAAAGCGATTGAGGCAACGTGAATATTCTGCTGAACGAAACAGAAGTACGAGTGCTGGGATCGCTGATCGAAAAAGACAGTACCACGCCGGATTACTATCCACTGTCGCTGAATGCCCTGGTCAATGCCTGCAACCAAAAGTCGAGCCGCGATCCGGTGATGACGCTGGACGAAGACGCGGTGTGCCAGTCCCTGCACAGCCTGGCCGACAAGCGATTGGCCGGCCCCACCAGCAGCGCCGACAGCCGCGTGAGCAAATATGAACACCGCATGCAGGAAGTCTTCAACTTCAGCCGGGGCGAGATCGCCGTCCTCTGCGTACTCCTTCTGCGCGGACCCCAGACTCCCGGCGAGCTGCGCGGACGCACCGAGCGCATGTTTCGCTTTACCGAGCTGGAGGAAGTTCAGGCCACTCTCAACAAACTGATGCAGCGCGAGCCGCCGCTGGCCAAAATGCTGCGCCGCCAGCCCGGAACCAAAGAAGCGCGCTATATGCATTTGTTCTCGGGTGATGTCGAAACCTGGGAGCCGCCGGACGAGTCACTGGCATCCGCGCCGGCCAGCAGCAGTGAACCAGAACGAGTCGCGCGGCTGGAAGACGAAATTTCGGCCTTGAAAAAGGACATGACCGACCTCAAAGAGCAGTTCGCCAGTTTTCGCAAACAGTTCGAGTAGGCAGGCGTCAGCCCGACTCACACCCTGCGTCTTATGGCTGAACCGGGCGCATCAGTGAAACCGGGAGCTGCTGGCTGATTTTATCCGTCAAAACGTACCCCCTCCTGGTCGATCCCCATCCCATGTGCTTTTCGTGAAAAGTTCATGAATTACAGACACAGCCATTGGACGGATGGCCACATGATTCTTCTAGAAAGACTCGATACCCAAATGTGAATAATACGGCGGGTACTATTTCAACCAATGGAAACAAGAATTTTGGGAAAGTGCACATGGATGCTCTTCTATGTTCAGATATCCACGTTCGCTGCCGGAATTTCTCTGCAAGTCACAGCCTTGACGACCATTTATCACGCACAAATGTTTTGAAAATGATGAGCTTTGCTTATTTTTCTGCAACCGTTCCCATCAGCGCGGCGCAAATTGGCCGCGCTTTGGGTGTCAGCAAAGATATCGTCTTTTATCGACCGGCTCCGGAGATAACCGTCAAAACCGGCTGCGACTCCGAAACAGCTTGGTTTGCTGCAATCTTGCGGTAGCCGACTCGCGGTCAATTACTTCCTCATGGGAATACCAGCCCATCTTTGTCCATTCACGGGCCTTCTTGATATTTCGTGCATAGCACCTGTGAAGGTCCTTGCCTTCCACCCAGTTCTTAAACAGCAGTCGGCTTCCTTCCAGCCCGGCATTCGGCCTGCCGCAGAATACTGCAAACTTTGCAAGTGTCGCCAAGGCTCTCCGAGACGAAGTCAGTTTTGAATTAGCCCAGCGTTGGAGATCTCGCATATCCTCTGGTGTGATATGAGGATGGTTCCATACCAGATTGCGGGAGTTGTACTTGCTTAGATTCATATTAAAGATGCCGTAATTCGTCTCGATGGAAGCGCGTTGCGCGGTCTTGGGATAGGGAGTGAGGACCTGCACTTGCACTACATCGATATCGAGGCCGGCCAATATCTCGACATCTTCGTGAATAGACTCTACCGTGTCCTGTTCGAATCCCAGGATATAAAAAGCTTGCACAAACATGTGATGCTGCTTCATCCTCTCAAGCAATCGAACACTGTCAAGCTGGTTGATCTTCTTCGCCGCGCCGGAAAGAGAACCTTGGTTCATGCTTTCAATGCCGAGATGTGCGCCAAAAAGACCTTTTTCTTGCCAATAGTCAAAGTTTTTCAGCAGAGTATCTACCCGCGTCAATGCGATCCAGCGCATCTTGTAACGATGCAGGAGATCCACCACTTCTCGTGAATGGCTGGTATAAGTTCCGAAATTCTCGTCGAGAATGTTAATGCCTCTGACGCCTCGGCTGCGATAAGTCCAGAGAACTTTTTCAATTTCTTCCAAAGGAACCTTGACTGGTTTCCCATAGAAGTCGGGTGTCTGGCAGAAGTTGCATGTCCAGGGACAACCACGGGATGTAAACAGAAGTCCCGAGAAGAGCATTTTCGGAAATAAATTGGTGCCGATTACGCCGTACATCTCAGGATGAACCAGAGTCTCGGCGGTGACCGGCGGCAAATGCAGTAATGAAGCAACCTGTGCTTCCCCCCATCCGGTGATGACGCGGTCAAAAAATCCTCCGAGCGATGAAAACGCCCCATAATTTCCGGCCCATATTTCTTTGACGCCAGCGCGTCGCGCCATCTCAGCCATCTTCAGGACCAATTCGGTTTCATTAATATAAAAAGAAATCCCGAGCACCTTGGGCGGATCGCTCAACGCCGCCTGGTATTGCTCAAGGCTTGGATATTCCAGAATTTCACAAGGAATATTGGCCTTCAGAAAGCAAAGGCCCGGGTGGTTGATGAATGACATGGCTATTCTTACGCGATTCGGAGACTTGTCCCAACTATAAACATTGGGAGAACAACCACTGATAGGCTGAATAGGTGATGTGAAGAGAACTCTTTCTTGCGGGCATGCCTTAATAGCCATCTTGCTCATTTCCGGCTGCTGATCTTGTGTGCCGTCAGGTTACTTCAACGACTATAGAAATGCAAGGGATTTAGCTTGCGGTTCGATGGAAGTTATCTATTCCATCTGTTCCGTGCCACAACTGCCAAGCATAGCCGTGCTGGCTGGACTTCAGATCCCTTTCCTGTCCGCAGTGAGACCTCGGTGATCAAAAATTCATCTGCATTCCCGAATGCGCTTGATCGGCAATAAGTTAAGGATCACAGAATGGCCTTTCGTCATTCTCTCTGGCTCTGAGACCCGGAATGCGCTCAAAGTTTCGAACGAAGAGGACTGTAGCAAATTTGTGACAGTGAAAGCCTCCAATTTCAATAGAGGTCAACAGCTTTCCACGAACGGCGCAAGGCATTCAATATCAATCACTTGGAGCAACAGATTCCAATACGATCTGGAATCTGGTTCGGAACTAGGGGGCTGAGGTTCAACTCCTCTCTCTCCGGCCAATGTGTTCAACCAGTTGTCGGGAGATTGCGGACCTTCCGTCCGGCGCACGACGAGAGAAGGAGGGATTCACCCGCATCGTCGATTTGGCCCCTCCCGTATACGCGCCTGCGCGGGGTCTACGACGTATGATGGCGCATGCCCGGAGGAGCGCTATATCCCCATTCCTGGATGATTGCCCGCTTACTCCCAGTCATCGAGCACCTCCGTGTTCTCCGGGCGAGCGTCCGACTGGCATACGGCAATCTCCCGTTCAATCTCGGTGCGTGACCGACCAAAACGGAATCGGGAACGGTTTTGTCGGTCGGTCGTGTCGATCTTCGAGTCATGTACCGCAGGGACGAAAATGTCGGTGGAGCGTTTCGCACCGCGCTTCACGATGGTGCGGCGTTGTGCAAGATTCTTGAGGCGTTCGACCAGTGGCCGTCCCCCGGCGGAGCGCGTGCGAGGTGTCCGGCATCCGCTGAGATCTACGACTGGGGGGAGCGCAAGTGGATTGGTATGAAGAGTGGGAACTGCTGGGAGAGAGCGGACGAAGTTGGCTCATCATGAAAAGCCTGAGCGCTTTTGCCCGGCTGGCGACCAGGAATTACTCAACAACACTGCCGGAATCACAGTTAGGTAAAGTTACAAAGATGCTTAAGAGACTTACAGTCACAATTTCCCGCACAGCAGGGAAAGTACAGGAATGGCTTACGGGATGTACTGTCACAAATCTACTGAGGATTCACGGCCCAAGGAGCCGCTAAGTAAAGTTCAAAAAATGCTTAAATGACTTACAGTCACATTTTACACACAAGAGGTGAAATATAGGGATGCTTAAGAGCTGTACTGTCATAACCGGCTCAATTATGAGCGTTCCGGCCCTTAATAAGGTGGAAAGAGACGCCAGCTTTCGTTGTTTAAGGTAGCTCCACGCGCTTCTGGCCACTGCCTCGTTCTCCTGTCTCATCCAGTTTTACCCAATTCATTAGTCCGCGCCTGAGCCGCTCCCCAAAAAAGTTGCCCGAGTTCTGAATGGGCCTTATTGTCGGCCTCGAACACAGTAGCAAGTTGTGTTTGAGGAGCAGACAGACGATGAACTCTATTCATTCTCGCCAGGGACTGAGCCGGCTGATATTGGTGCTGGCCTTATTGGTTCTGATTCAGACGATGGCTCTCGCGGCCTGCTCAGAACCTCGGTGGCCAGCCAGCATTTAACAAAGCCGTACAGGGGCAAACGGCGGCCCAGCCGGAGGGCGCATTTCTGAATGTCGTGAACTGGATTGGCAACCTGTTGGAGCAGCGCTGTGCGTGGTGATGGCCGTCGTCAACTACACCCATGGAAGGGGAGTGGCGCGGTGGGCGATTGCGGCCGGCGGACTGCTGATGGTTTCCGGACTTACGCGGCTGATTGAGTCGTGGATCATATCGGGAACGTCAGGCGTCCAGTAAGGGAGGTCCGATCTTCAGGAGCGGAGTCAGATAATGAATTAGTCACATAACCAGCAGGAAACGGCCGAAGTCCCGCGCCTCATGCGTGAAGCGTTGGCCCCATTGGCCAGGGTATGCGGTCCGCTTATTGTGGGCAGCTGTAAGCGCCGGAGCAAAAATAGACCACGCCACGCCGCGAGAGCGGGGTGATGCGGCGGAGGAAAACCAGACCGCCGGATTTTAAGTTTCGCGAGCTGTTGAGGGACCAGCAGAGATCGTGAAACACCGGAGGGATGTACTCAGTGGAGCTCTATGGACGTATACGGCGAGCGGTGTTCGTGGAAGGTAAGAGTCAGCGTGCGGCAGCGCGGGAGTTTGTCGTGGCCCGCGAGACGGTGCGCAAGATGCTGTGCTACTCGGCGCCGCCGGGCTACCGGCGGGAACAACCAGTCAAACGGCCCAAACTGGGACCCTGGCTGGGCGTGATCGACGCTATTGTGGAAGGCGACAGGATTCGACCCAACAAACAACGCCACACGGCGAAGCGGATCTTCGACCGTCTGCGGGAAGAACACGGCTACACGGGTGGATACACCATCGTGAAGGACTACGTGCACCTGCAGAAGGCGCGGAAGCGGGAGATGTTCGTGCCGCTGACGCACGCTCCCGGCGGGGCCCAGGCCGACTTTGGCGAAGCCCTGGTGGTGATAGCCGGGGTGGAGCAGAAGACGCATTACTTCGTGATGGATCTGCCGCAGTCCGCCGCCGCTTTAGTGCATGAGTTGATGGAAGCCCGCGACGAGAAGCGGCTGCTGCGCTTCCAGAAACAGATGGCCAGCTATGAACTGCTGATTGTCGATGAACTGGGATTCGTGCCCCTGTCCAGGACGGGCGCTGAGTTGTTGTTTGAAACCTTCAGCCAGCGCTACGAGCGTAGCTCAACCCTGGTAACCAGCAATTTGCCATTCCAGGAATGGACCGAGGTACTGGGTTCGGAACTTGACAGTTTCCTCTTCCTTTTCGCATGTACCAGCAATATCTCGGCACCACTACTGTCCGGTTAAAAGTCGAAGAGAATCAACTGGTTGGCGCTTTCGGCAAAATTGGCGTCCGGGTCGATAGTCTGAAGGGCGCATAAAATGGGCGTTTTCTCAAAAAGCGTGATGCTGAGAATCTGTAGAATCTG
>WNFP01000052.1_pt1 | contig 92440 bp, 81 predicted proteins | sample 5400201 | NCBI WGS metagenome assembly WNFP01 (sample SAMN13153355, study PRJNA577476) | soil metagenome | isolation source: 115 cm saprolite under Madrone tree | place: USA:California | collected 2016-06-14
CGGCCGTCATTATCGTAGTCGAAGAGCGCAGCCCCGCCGCCCATCGTTTCTATCAAATATTTTTTCAAAGTGTGAGAGGCTAGGTTGCGAAAATCCAAACCCAGCGCCGCAGTGACGTCGGTAAACTTCGCTGCCGTCGCTTCTGGCGCGCCAAAGGATTTCGCCCAGGTCTCTGCGCCAGGCATTTTCGGCGCGGTTTTACGTCCCAAAATCGGCACGACCGGAACAAACGCCGAGAAAAGAAAGACAAGCGCCGAGCGCCGATCGATCACGTACCGCGCCCGCTCCTTGGTTCTTTGAACAAACCGCGGAGAAACATTCTGACGCTCGGGAGCCCCCCAAAGCGGTAGACCCGCTAGAAAACGCATAGGAACAGGCACTATAACATCCACTGAGAAACTGACGCCAGAAATTCTTGACGCGCCAGCAGATGAACTCGAAATCGTCAGAGGACATGGCTCCTTTGTTCGCAAAGACGAAAGCCTCTTTCAAGCAAGCGCCTATCTTCGGTCCAGAAGATCCATACAGCACACCCTTCCGAACCACGTTCGTTGGGAACGCGATGAGAAGGGATTTGTCGCCGCCGCTGCCTTCTTATTTCCAAGGAAGACTGAATCGGGCGCTCCTACTATCTCTCCTGATGAGAAGAACGTCGAATTCCCTGCAAAATCGAAGGCTCAACTCTGCGCGTCGCTTTCGAACTCCAGAAAACGGACGACCAAAACGGCCCAGCGCTTAGAACACCGCGCCGCCTTGCCGCCATCGCCGTTAGCGTTCTGGCTGTCAGCGGTTTTTTTCTTGGCAAACTTAATTCTTCTGTTAAAATCCGTCGTGTTCCTCGAAATCGCCATCGTAATTTTCGCCATGCTTGTCACGTGCCTCTGTACGCCCGTTTTTGCTGCACCGACACTAACGCTTGTCAAAAACAGCCGCCCCCTTGGAATCAGCAGTTCCGGAAATACTCGGAGGGTTGGGGGCATCGCCTTGGTCCTCACCGCCCTCGCCGTGATGCAATGGACCACACCTAAGTCGGCCTGCGCAGCCTCGCCTCAGTCAGCCTCCATCAAAACGCTGGACTCTGGGCGGCAGAATCGCGCCCAAGCCTCTGCAGGCAGGGGTAACTCATCAGAACCTCCGCCGCCTCTCGATCCGATTCTCGCCGAAGCCAGATCGCTTGCTGATAAGGGCATGGCCTCAGAAGCTGAACGCAGGGTCCGCCAATATCTCGCCGTGCATCCTGACTCCGCGAATGCTCATTTCTTGCTCGGGCACATCCTTTTCCGGGAGATTCAATCAGAAGCAAGCCTGGAGAGCCAGCTGGCGCTTCCGGTTCAGACTCCTTTGGGCGGCGCGAAGGTGCTCGGTCGAAATTCCTCCGACGCAAAGGACCGAGACGAGAAGGCTAAGGCTTCGCTGGCGGAGTTTACCGCAGGCGCAAAATACAGTGCCCCCATCGCCGCCGATTTGAAAGTCGTGGCTTTCGATTATGTCCTGCTGGGTGACTACTTGGACGCCGACAAATGGCTGACCAAGATGCTCGAGTGGACTCCCGATGATGCCCAAGGCTGGTACTACCTTGGCCGCACCAAGTACAACGAGAATCGATTTGCGGAAGCCGTCAGCGCGTTTGAGCAGTGCTTGAAGGTCGATCCGAAAAATGTCAAGGCGGAAGACAACTTGGGACTGTCGTACGCGGGTCTCGGCCAGAACGAGGAAGCCGCCCGCGCCTACCAAACTGCGATTGCCTGGCAATCGCAGTTGCCGGTCAAGAATCCTGGACCGTACATCGATCTAGGCAGCTTGCTTCTCGATGACAACAAACCGGATGAGGCCATTGCGAATCTTCTCCAGTCTGTGGAGATCTCCCCGCGAGATTCCAAGGCGCATGAACTCTTGGGCAAGGCCTACGCCCGGCTGGACCAGCTGCCGAAGGCGCAAACGGAACTGGAGAAGGCACTGGAGTTGTCTCCCCAAAGTACCAATCTCCATTGCATGTTGGCCCCCGTCTATCGAAAGCAGGGACTCGCCGAAAAGGCCAAGCTCGAAGTTGACCGCTGCGCTACCATGCACGGAACGCATTCTTCGCCAGAAACTCCTCGCCCTTGAAAAAATTAAAGCCGCCAACGAGGAATCCTTTGGAGCTCTGAAGCAGAATTGAATTCGGCTGCAAGAAATACGCCGAATGCGAAAACGGCAAGAACATCTTTTTCCGTTTATTCCTGCGGTGGATTTTCCTTATTCTGCAAGACTTGCTGCGCGCGCTGCGCCGTTGCGGCCCGGGCGCTTTCTTCCAGCTTGGTGAACACTTGCATTTCCGCCTTTGCGTCTTGCGCGCGCCCCAGCGCGCGATACGCTTGGGCCAGCAAAAAGTGGATGCTGGGATCGGAAGGGTCGGCCGTCTCCGCCGCCTGCAGCTCTTTCACCGCCTCCCCGTTCCGGTCAAGTCTCATCAGCGCGCGCCCACGGTCCCCCCGAGCCGGCATGAGAGTGGGGCAAATAGCGAGCGCCTTGTCGATGTCAGTGATTGCCAGCTGGGGGTCTAGGTGCTGCTCCAGGAGTATATTGCCAATCTTCCATTGCGCCGTACAATTGTTCGGGTCGTTGGCAAGTTCGGCCTCGAACTGCTGAGTGGCCGCATCCCACATGGAGAGACTCCAGTAGGTACTGCCGAGTTTGTAGTGGGTGCCGGGCCGCTGCGGGGCCATCTCCACAGCTTTCTTATACTCGATCAACGCTCCATCGAAATTCTTCATGCTTTCCATAACCTCGCCGGAAACTTCGTGCATCAGAACTGAATTTGGATCGATCTCATTCAGCTTTCCGAGTGCCTGCTCGGCGAGTTTCATGTACGCGCCGCCGAGCAGATACCACACCTCCTGGTCCTTGGGCTCGCGGTGTGCCAGCTGCTGGAGATGAACTGTCGCAGCTTCCAGCTCGCCCATCTTGATCAGAGCGTTCGCCAAGAGCAGTTCCGCATTGTTGTCCTTGGGATTGGCCCGAAGAGCCGCCTCAAGCCTAGGGCGCGCCGAAGCGTACTCGCCCATTTCGTAAAGCGAGATACCGAGCAGGGCGGAGGCGGAAGACATCGCCGGGTCAATCTTTAGGCCTCTTTCGAGAACGGCCGCAGCTTTACGGTACTCATGCTGCTTCAAGTAAAGGGAGCCAAGGTTGTTATAGGCAGCGCCGAGACGCGGAGAGATTTGCAGGATCGATTCGTATTTGGTGATTGCACCATTCACGTCGCCACTGGCCTGCGCTGCTTTTGCCTCGGCATACAAATCTTGCACGCGGTCATCCGCTGAAGTAGTCTTCGATTGTGCTTCGAGCATTTGGGAGGGGAATAGCAGGAGCAGAACAACTGAGACCAGCGCCACCATGAGAGAGCGGCGCGACGGAATGGAAGCATAAGGGAACAGCATTGCGAGCGCAATTTTACACTTCGATAGAGAGATATCAAAGCGAGTTAGAATTTGCGACCGGATAGGCGTCTTAGGCATGGCGAGGCAAACCCTAAGGGGTCCAACTGCTGCAATTTGGCTTGCGTTGGGAGGCGGCGCGCCAATGATGAGAGATATTAGAGAGTCTTGATAACGCCGAATTCGCGTGCTACCCTTCCGCCAAATCTAGGGGTCGTGAGCCATGCAAGCCGCTCAGTGTTCGGGTCGAACTCTACGGTTTGGATTTTTTGAAGTCGATCTCCGTGCGGCCGAATTGCGCAAGCACGGGATTCGAATAAAAGTCCAAGAGCAGCCCTTTCACATACTGACTCTTTTGTTGGAGCGCTCCGGAGACATCGTCACGCGAGAGGAACTCCGGCAGAAACTCTGGCCTGCTCATACGTTTGTGGATTTCGATCGCAGCCTGAATAAGGCCATGACGAAGCTGCGGGCCGCCTTAGGTGATTCTCCTGAAAGCCCTCGGTATATCGAGACCCTGCACCGCCGCGGCTACCGCTTCCTGGCGCCCATCACGCCAATTAGAGAAGATCCAGCCGAGAGCCACGCCAATTTCAATCATGCAGTACCCGAGCGACCGGCTTCGCTCGAGAATGACCAGTCTCAGGATCACCCGAAAACAGGTTTCCTCCTGTCTCATCCCCGACCACCAGCAACCTGGACACGGTTTTCGCTCCTGCTCGGAACCTCAACCGTGCTGGTGTGTCTGACCGCGCTCTTCTTGCTTCGCGTCAATCACTCCATCGCACTCGGGAGTTCCTTCGGCAATCTCAATCCCCGGCGTTCCGTTGCCGTGCTGGGTTTCAGGAATCTCTCAGGTGACTCCCAGAAAGCCTGGCTGTCGACGGCGCTTTCCGACTGGCTGACCACGGAACTTTCGGCGGGAGAGCAGCTTCGGACGATCCCGTCGGAGAGCGTTGCACGAATGAAAATCGAACTCTCTCTTCCCAACGTCGATAGCTTGGGTGCGGCCAGCCTTTCGAGAATTCGCAAGAATCTGGGGACGGATTTGGTGGTCGTGGGATCCTACGCCATCCTGGGAGAGCAGTCCCATGGCCAGATCCGACTTGACCTCCAATTGCAAGATACTCAGAGCGGTGAAACGGTTGACGCGATTTCCGAAACAGGTACGGAAGCACGTCTGTTTGACCTGGTTTCCAGGGCAGGAGAGCACCTACGTGAGAAACTGGGAATTCGAGCGGTCACGCGCGAAGAAGCCGCGGCGTTGGCGGTGGCACTGCCTTCGAATAGGGAAGCGGCGCGGCTCTACTCGGAAGGTCTAGCCAAGCTTCGCGTCTTTGATGCACTCGCGGCTCACGATTTGTTGTTGAAATCGGTCGCCAAAGAATCGAATTACGCTCTATCCCATGCAGCTTTAGCCACCGCATGGGGACAGCTCGGATACGACGAGAATGCCAAGGCGGAAGCAAAGAAAGCCTTTGATTTGTCTGCCAATCTCTCCCGCGCGGAGCGCCTGCTTGTCGAAGGCCGCTACCGCGAAACCTCCCGCGAATGGGGCAAGGCCATCGAAATCTACCGTGCCCTTTTTGAATTCTTCCCGGATAACCTCGACTACGGTCTTGCCTTGGCGATCGCACAGGTCAGCGCGAACAAGTGGAAGGATGCGCTGGACACCATTGCAACGTTGCGAGAAATGCCGTCGCCGCTTCGAGACGACCCACGAATCGATCTCGCGGAAGACGATGCGGCTAGGTCGCTGGGAGACACCAAGAGGGCCGAGGCGGCTCTGGCCAGAGCCGCGGAGGGGGCAAGCGTGAAAGGGGCAACGCTGCTCCTCGCTACGGCTCGGCTCGATCAAGCCTGGCTATTCGAAAATATCGGAAGGCTCGACGAGGTCGAAGGAGTGGTGCGCGAAGCGATGCCGCTCTATGTTGCAGCGAATGACCGAAGGGGTGTCGCACGCGCGTTGACTCTGAAGGCCATCGCGCGGGAAGACCAGGGAGATTACCTGGGAGCGAAAAAAGGCTACGAGGAGTCTCTGGCCATCTATCGGGAGTTAGGTTGCAAGCTCCGCCTTGCCAGCGAATATATCAATATGGGAGGCATTCTTCTGCATCTGGGTGACCTACCCGGGGCGCGCGGAAACTACGAGCAAGCGCTCGAAACCTACGACGAGATCGGGGATCAGAATGGCGTGGCACTGGCGAAGAACGGCCTGGGCGATGTGTTTCAAGCGATGGGGAGGCTGATGGAAGCCAAAGCCATGTTCGGAGAAGCACTGGAGATCTGTCGCCAGATCGGCAATCGAAGCCGGCAAGCCTCATCGCTGGTTGGATTGGGCGGAGTGCTCCGCTTTGAAGGCGACACTGCCGCAGCTCGGAAAAATGAGATAGAAGCGGAAGGAATATTTCTGGAGGTCGGAGACAAATCGTCAGCGGCGCAGGCCAATCTCCATCTAGCCAGGCTGTTCCTGGACGAAGACAAGAGCGCGGACGCTGCGCTTGCGGCTCGCCGGGCAGCAGAAGTTTTCGAGAAAACAAAAGCCTCAGTGGACGAAGCTTCGGCCCATCTCGTGCTGTCTCGAGCACTGCTTGCACAAGGAAACATGGTTGAAGCGCGGGAGAGTGTCGAGCGAGTAAGAGGCGTCGCAAAGGAAACCCACAGCCGAGAACTGGAGTTGTCAGCGACGATCACAGCGGCTCGCATCCGCGCGACTTCCGGGAGCGCCGCCGACCGCAACGAAGCGGCAAAGCGCCTCAACACCGTGATTGGCGAAGCGACCACTGCTGGTTTTGCCGATGTAGCGCTCGAGGCGCGTCTCGTACTGGGAGAGGTCGAAATTGGCTCTGGACAAGCGGCCGATGGCCGCGCCCAGCTCGAAGCCTTGGAGAAGGATGCTAAGGGAAAAGGCTTTGGTCTGGTGGCAAGAAAAGCCAGAGCAATTCTCCGCCGCGGAAGTGAAAATCTGTTTGGTAACTAATTGAAGCTAAGCAGCGCGGAAAACCTTAGCCGCCTCGGTAGTGTCCTAAGTTGATCTTGATTGAGTTTTCGCGAAATTCCACGGAACATCCGTGAGTTCCGCGTATGTCTTTGGAGGGCAGGTGATTTCTGGTGCTCACGTAATTGTGTACAGTAAAGACGCCGAAGCGGATCGCGCATTTTTCCGCGACGTTCTCGGGTTCAAGTCCGTGGACGCGGGCCATGGTTGGCTGATCTTCGCCCTCCCACCGGGAGAAGCCGCATTTCACCCGTCCGATGAGAATGGTCTCCACGAACTCTATTTCATGTGCGACAGCCTGAAAGCCGAGATAGCTTCACTCGCGAAGAAGGGTGCTAAGTGCTCCGAGGTTCAAGAAGTACGATGGGGTTCAATTACAAAGATGCGGCTTCCCGGTGGAGGCGAGGTCGGCCTTTATCAGCCGAAGCATCCGACAGCCTTGGGCCTCGGCACGGATTGACGTGCCGGTCAAGTTAGGACACGGTCCGCGCCTGAGGTGACAGTCAAGACTCCGATTCAAATAGGCGGAAACGGCGCTCCAGTTCCCATTGCTGTTGCGCTCTCTCACTGGACTTGAGGAAGTCCCCGCAACCAGTCGAAGGTTTTTCTGTGCCGAGAGAGTCGTGTGAGCATGGGGAAACGGCGCGATTGAACACATCCGGCGCGCTCCACAAGCTGGCGCCGGGCAGGAAGCCATGTTCCAGTCCGCTACGAACCATGCGCTTGAGTTCGGCGTAGTGAAGATCGTAAGTCAGGACGGCGCGGACGTATTCATGCGTCAGGTCAATTCGCGGAATATGGCAGCACAAACCTTCGTAAGGAACCAAACCCGGTGCAAGCTCGCCCGCGTGTAGGCTCACGTGGATTTTTGCGTACCGCTCGTGAAGGAAGCCGACGATGCGCATGTGCAGCGCGTAATCGGACATGGCCGTGTAGCCGTCTTCGGGCATGACTAAATTGATGCCCACGAATCGCGGATCAGCCGACGCCGTCTCAAAGCAGAGCAGCGCCTGTGCAAAGACCTGCTCCTGGGAGAATCCGCGCAGAACCTGGCACAGATAGCGGACCTGCACGTGGCAGGCAGACGCCGCATCCGGTTGTCCACAGTGTTCACGCTTCAGGCGGAGGGCTTCAGCCTGGTCGAGGCCAGTCTTGGCGAGGGCCACGTCGTCACGCAATCCGCGAGCTAGCAATTCATCGCGCAATTGGCTGAAATCATCGCGCCAGCGAGTTTCTCTGGCGATAGCGGCAGTGTGACTGAAGTCGGGCGTGTGCATCAGCTCGAGATATTGCTCATTCTGTGCGGCAGCGCGAGTAGCGACCTCATCGATCCACTCGCCAAGATGGCGATGATCGGTACCGCCGAATTTCGCAAAGGTATCGAAGAAGTGATCGTGCCCCGATACTCCCGGTGAGGGCAGGAAGCCGCGCATGGAGAAAGCATCCACCAGCGCGTCAAAGAGATGCTGGTCTTGGTGCGCCTCGGCCGCGGGGACTTTACCCTCTCCGCAAGCAGGTTGGTCCGAGCCGCTGTCGGAAGAGGATTGCGGCTTCGAGAAAGCGAGGTTCCGAAGATCCACGCACAAACGATCCTCGGCTGCGGCGCGAATCCAGGATTCTGCGTAAACTGCGCCGCTCAGATGATTGTGCAAATCAGCGCCCTTGGGCATGCCGAGGAGAAAGTGACGAAGGTGAAGCAGATTCCGCTTCGCGGCTTGGAGTCCGAGTTCGGTGCGCTGCTCAGAATTTGTGGGGACGGCGAGGGTCTTGGTTTGTGCCAAAGCCGTGGATGCGAAGATCAACAAAATTAGAACACGGTACGATCTGGAGAAGGTGAGGCTTCCTAAACGATTAATTTTTGAGTTTTTCATAAAAAAGATTTCTCCAGGAAATCGCAGCACGATCGGATTGGCCACGAAACAATCGGATTTTTGCGGCAGTGACCTGTGATATAGAGTCTCATTCGCGCGAAGCACAGCATATCAGGCAGATCGAACAACTCAAGAGGTTGGGGGATTTCATGAGCAGGTTGCTTAGGCGGGGCGTTCTGTTGTTGATCGAGCTCGGAATTTCTCCGCTACTGCTTCTTGCCCAAGGCGCGCCACCCAGCAAACCAATCCGCATCAAGGTGGTGGTGGTCGCCATGTTCGAACGCGGTGAGGACACCGGGGATACACCAGGAGAATATCAGCTCTGGGTCGAGCGCGAGCACTTGGATCAAATCATCCCGCTGCCCGCCGGGTATCACCATGTGCGCCTGAACAAAGACGGCGTGCTGGGCATCTTGACTGGCGTGGGAACGGCCAAAGCAGCGGCATCGGTGATGGCCGCCGGTCTGGACCCGCGATTCGACCTATCGAAAGCGTATTGGATTGTCGCCGGAATCGGCGGAGGAGATCCCCTGGACGTGTCGCTGGGCTCGGCGGTTTGGGCGGATCACGTTCTCGACGGCGATCTGGCTTACGAGGTCGACGCGCGCCAGATTCCGGAAAGTTGGCCCACGGGGTATGTGCCGTTGCGCAAGGCGACTCCCTACGAAGAACCGGTACGCAAGGAGCTTGAGGGCGAGGTCTACACGCTCAATCCGGAACTTGTTGGCTGGGCGTTCCGCCTGACGAAGGATCTAGCGCTTCCCGATTCCGATTCTTTGCGCAGTTCGCGGGCGCGCTTCGCCGGATTTCCGAATGCGCTGAGGCCACCATTCGTCACGCGGGGCGACACGCTCTCGTCGAGTACCTTCTGGCACGGCTCAAAAATGAATGAGTGGGCCAACGCATGGACGCGCTACTACACGGGCGGCAAAGGGAATTACATGATTTCAGCCATGGAAGACACCGGCACGATGCAGGCGCTCACCTTCTTGAGTCAAGCCAGTCGCGTGGATTTGCAGCGCGTATTGGTGCTGCGCACGGTAAGCAATTACGACCGCGAGCCGCCGGGCACGATCGTTACCGACAGCCTGAAGACGATGGTATCCGGCAACTACTCGGCTTACTTTCCTGCTTTGGAAGCGGCTCAGATCCTCGGCGATAAGGTGGTGCGGGAGATTGTCGAACATTGGGCTGATCGCGAATCCACGCTTCCACATCAGCCGTAGGCGGCCAGCAATTGTTTTTTTGCGAGCCGCGCATGAGGGCAATTCTTTTGCGATTCTGCCGTTGACGCCGGGTTACTCCCTGCCTATGGTGGCGCACATTTTTGTTTGAGGAAAGCCCGCTTGCCTGAGGGGACACGTGATGCGGGAAGGATACGGCGCGTTCAATCGGTCGAAGTGAAATGCGGCTCAAGCGGACAGCTTCGCCAGTGACTCCGCTAGCACCAGCGTGCCCCGGGAGACATCTTCCGGGGCTGCGTATTCATCGGGGCGATGGCTGTAACCATGGCGGCAAGGAATGAAGAGCATGCCGGTCGGGGCGATGCGCGAAATAAAAAGCGAATCGTGGTAGGCGCGGCTCACCATTTCGAGAAACGCGAATTCATGCTTGCGGCAGGAATCGGAGAAAGCGGTGCGCACCTCGGGCGCGCAATCCGCCGGAGCATCGGCATTGAGCAATTTCGGCTGAATCGAAACTTGGCGTTTCGCGGCAAGATTTTGCCATGCGCTCTCGATCAATTGCAGAACGCTATCGCGCCGCGCTTGATTGGTGTCGCGGATGTCGAGGGTCAGCTGGACGCGGCTGGGAATGCTGTTCACCGCTCCGGGAAAAACTTCACACACACCGACGGTGGCGACGGTATCGCCAGCTCCGCTCGTGCGCGCTGCGTTTTCGATGGCTAGAACCAGCTCGGCGGCCGCACAAAGCGCGTCTTTGCGGTCCGGCATGAGCACTCCACCGGCATGCCCGCCGGCTCCCTCGACTGAAATGCGAAGACTGGCGGGCGCTGCGATGCTCATCACGACTCCGAGGGGTGTCCGGGTGCGTTCGAGGAGCGGGCCCTGCTCGATGTGCAACTCAAGGAACGCCTTGTAATAGCCTGTCGGTAGTTTCACATCCTGAAGATTTCCGTTGAGGCCGGCTTTTCTGCGAACCTCGTCCAGCGATTCGCCGTCGCCATCCGTCAACCGTCCGGCGGCGTCCGCGGAAAGAGTTCCCGAGAGTAACCGGCTTCCCAGGCAGCCGATGCCGAAGCGCGTTGGTTCTTCGGTCGCAAACACAAGAAGTTCGAGCGAGTTTTTGGGCCGGAATCCGGCCCGCCGCAGCGCGCGGAGCGCTTCGAGACCGCCAAGTACTCCAACGACCCCGTCGTATTTGCCGGCGTTGGGAATTGCATCGATGTGCGAGCCTGTGCCGACGGCTGGCGCCGCAGGATCGGCCCCGTTCCAGCGGGCAAAAATATTTCCAATGGCATCCTGTCGCACCGTAAGCCCGGCCTCCTCGCAGCGGGAGATCAGCCAGGTGCGAGCTTTCAAGTCCGGCGGGGTGAAAACGATTCTCGTGACCGCCGGCGGCGCTGCGTCCGAAAAAGAGGCCAGCGTTTCCAGTTCGGCAAGCAAGCGGTGCTGATCAATTTCCAATTTCATTTCTTCGCGTCGCCGAGAGGATGTCGGTTCCAGTCTTTATAAATAAGATACTTGGCAGGCACTTTTCCGAGGGCTCCGAACCATTGGGGACACCACGGCCCCATCCAGATGAAATCGCCAGCCGCGACGGGATACCAGGAATCGCTGAGCCGGTAAATGCCGCCTCCTTCGAGCATGATCAGTCCGTGCTCCATTACATGCATTTCCACCATGCTGAGCGAAGCGCCAGGCTGGTACACCATGGTATTCACAGCAAAATCAAAACTTGGGTCGTCAGGAAGCAGACACTTGACCTGCAGATCGGGGTCATCATCGAGAGTGTGAGAAGAAACGGCGTCCTCGCTGGATACCAGCAGGCGTGGTGGTTTGGCAGTCTCCAATGGTTGGTATCGTTTTTCAATCACTGCGACGCGGCTCTTTTCCTTGGCGAGGACGCGATGCGGCAGGCTTTCGGGCAAGTACGCGTAACCGCGCATCCCGAGGTCGTGTCGTTTCTGTCCAGCTTCCAGGACAATGGCGCCCTCCATCACATAGAGGAATCGCTGGGCGGCGGCGGGGGCCAATTCGCCTTGCGGCTCCAGCTCGGCGGTGTATTCGGCAAACGCCGCGCCAAGCGCGGGGCCAATGTGAACGACCGCGGAGGCATTCTTCATGCCGGGCAGAGCGGTGCGCACAAAGGTGTCGGGAGTGAGAAGCAAGTGGTTGCGCTGACGAGAGCTGCGCGTTTGACCTAGATTATGCACGGCACGTCCTTCCCAGAAACTCCCGCGAGGCGGCAAGCTGCGTCAGCAAATGAAGCCCGCACTCCAGCGCTTTCGCGACGTCGTCGAGATACACTGATTCCAAGGGGTCGTGGCTGATGCCCCTGGGGGTTCGCAAAAAAATCATTGCCGCGGAAATTTTTTCCGCCAGGATCATGGCATCATGGCCTGCACCGCTGGCCATGCGATGGGGCTTGCAACCAGCTTTTTGAATGGCATGCCCGATCTGCGCCACCAGGAAAGGATCCATGGCCACGGCATGCTGGGCAAGCAGCGTCCGCCACCTCAAGGTCACACCGCGGCGCGCGGCGATCGAGTCGGCTTGCCGAATCAACTCGTCCAGAGCTTCAGTTCGCGCACCATCTGAAGCGTGGCGAATATCCAGCATGGCGCGCGCTTCTCCGGCAATCACGTTCGTCGCGCCGGGCTTGGCTTCAAGGAATCCCACGGTCGACACGATTCCCGGAGTGCGCTGTGCCAAGTTCTCTACGGCGAGAATCCACTCTGCAGCCGCGGCCAGTGCATCGTGCCTCAGATTCATGGGTGTCGTTCCGGCGTGGTTCGCTTGCCCTGAAAATGTAAATTCCACGCGGTTTTGGCCAACGATAGCGTCCACAACTCCGAGTGGCCGCTCCAAATGTTCAAGCACCGGCCCTTGCTCGATGTGAAATTCGATATATGCCAAGACATCATCTCCGAGCGCCGCTCTCGAAATCTCATTCGGGTTCAACCCAAAATCTTGAATCGCCTTGCGAACGGATATGCCCTCACCATCTTTGCGGTCGAGAAGTTCTTGGTCGATTTGGCCAACCAGTGCGCGGCTTCCGATGAACGGAACGTCGAACCGCACTCCCTCTTCTTCCGAAAAGCCAATGACCTCGATCCCAAACGGGAGCTTCCGGTCCCCCAGCGATTCCACCAGCCCAACTGCCAGCACTACTCCCAGAATTCCGTCGAAGGCCCCGGCATTCGGCACGGTGTCCAGATGCGATCCAACCAGGATTCGCGGCGCTCCGGGCGATGTTCCAGGATAAAATCCCCGCAAATTGCCAACTGCATCTACCGATACGGTCATGCTCAGGGCTTTCATCCAGGAAGAAACTTCCCAGTGACAATCACGCATCGGCGCCGAAAGAAACGTCCGCTTCGTCGAGCCTGCGTCTTCTGAAAACGACGCAAGCTTCCGGCAGCGCACGGTAACCTCTTTCGCTAGATTTGCAAAACCGCTGGTCGTCAGCACTGGATTCTATCTTTGCTCGAGCACACGCTTTGTTGGACTCAGAACTCCCGGATAAGCTTCGCTGCCACCCAGCCCGTTAGAACGAGGGCCAGCAAAATCTGCCAGCCGTAGCGGTTTCCGTAGGTCGCAACGGGAAAATGATTGCTCAGCATCAAAAAAACAGCCGGCACGGCCATAAACGTATTGTGCTTGGACCGCAATTTCGCTTGCGCGCCCAGCGACGGGTCGAACTTCTCACCCGTTGCTGCCGCCGCGATCATCTTGCGCTGCGCGGGAAGAATAGAGAACCACACGTTCGCGGTCATGATGGTGCCGAAGATCGCTCCCACATGGATGTACGCAGCGCGGCCGCTGAACACGTGCATCAATCCCCAAGCCACGGCCGCCGTCATCACCACACCAAATCCCGCGAACATCGCCTGCGACCTTCCGAGCGGTGAACGCACAGCTAGATCGTAAATGAACCAGCCCGCCACCAGGGTACCGAATCCGATCGCCACGCCTGCTTGCTTGGGAATGTCCGCAACATCCGGATCAATAAGCCCATCCCCCAGGTAATACACAAGCACGAGGAGAACCATGCCGCCCAGCCACGTCATCAACGCTTCCCAGCGAAACCAGTGGACCTGTTGCGGCGCAACGCCCAGCGACTTTTGTTTCTCGACGGAGTAGAAGCCTCCGCTGTGCACCATCCACACCGCCGAAGCTGTTTCGCTCGCCGCCACTTTCTTTTCGAGCCTTCCGAACTGGCCGTCCAGCCACGTGAAGTAGTACGTCTGCCCGAGCCACATGATCCCCGCGAAAACGTGAAACCACCGCACACTGAGGTTTAGCCATTCTCGGATCGCAGAGCTCATCTCAGCTTCCTCGGTACGTCGTGTATCCGTGGGGACTCAGCAGCAAGGGAATATGAAATTGCGACTCTCCGTCCCGCACCTGAAACGTGATTTCCACCACGGGATAGAATCCCTCCACGCCACAAGCGCCGAAATACCTAGAGGTGTCAAACGTCAGGCGATACACGCCTTGCGTGAGCGTTGCACCTTCCGGCAACAATTGGCGGCATCTTCCGTCCTGGTCCGTTTGCCCGGAACGGAGAGAAGACCATTTGCCGGCAGGATCTTGTCGTTCCAGGCGCACCGGCACAGCAGAAGCGGGTTTGCCCTTTGCTGTATCCAGAACGTGCGTGGAAATTCCACTCATCCCGTGATCCATTTCTTCAAGCGGATGTGCATGATTTGACGCTGCTCCTCAGACGCCTCGCGGAGTTCGGTTGTCTCATCATTGTGCAGCCGGCGGCGCAGAATCTCCAGGATTTCGCTGGCCGATTTTTCCGCCGCGCAAACAATAAAAATCCGCCCGAACTTTTGCTCATACTCGCGATTGCCCCACTTCAGAGCCATCTGCAAGGCTGCATCGGGTGTGGAAGCTTTCTGTTGCTCTTGCGCCGACCACGAGGAAGACTGCGCCCCAGCAGCCTCTTCCGCAGGCATTTCTCCGATTCGCGGGTGACTCTCGAAGGCCTCTAGCCAATCCGTCTTGCCGAGACCGCGCCAAGCTTCATCGGAGGCCGCCAGCAGTGCCGCCTCTTCGTGCAGCGGCCTTTTCGAGGCCATGGTGGCGGCCCAAGATTTCGAGCCGCAGCAAGGGAGAATCTCGAGAACAGCTTCCTCCTGCGGCAACCCATTCCAGCGAGCGAGTACCTCACTCATGCGCGGGTTCTTTGGAGCGGCAAGCTTTTCAAGAAACTCGACGACGAGATTGGCAGCCACGGCGGCCCGATAGCGCGCGGTAGAACGAATATCGTCGATGGGGCAAATCTCTCTCGCCACGCTCTGTCGAACAGCACCGATCAACGAAGGCTCGATCTTTTTTCCGGCGAGCGAGCGCTCCGTTTCATTCAAGCGCAGTGGAATGGGCGCAACGCTTCCTAACGCGAGACGCGCATCCCGGATCGTGCCGTCCGCGATTATCCCCAAAGCGGCGAGACAAACCTTGGAAATGGCTTGGGCGTTGCGGGCCCCGACCTTCCGCGCATGGGAAACATATCCTGAGAATCGGCGCGGCAGTGAAATATCTCGAATCAATTCGTCAGCAGCCAGAGCTGTCTGCTTGTAGCCCTGGTGAAAGTCTCGATAAGCTACCCGGCGGTTCCCACGCGCCGAAATCAGCGTCACTTCCGCATCGTAGACAAGCAACGCGGGCAGGGAATCGGCGGCAGGAGACGCGTTCGCGATGTTGCCTCCCAGTGTTCCGCGATTCTGATTTGCGATCCCGCCGGTCCATGACGCAGCGGCTGCCAGCAAGGGGAATTCCCGTGAAACGACCTCATGGCCGCGTAGTGCCGTATACGTGCACGCGGCGCCAATGCGGATGGTATCCGGAAAAACTTCGATTTGCCGAAGCTCGGGAATATTCCAGATGTTGACCAATTTTCGATTGGGAAGTTTTCCAGCAGAGTACAAAACCATCAGGTCGGTCCCGCCCGCGATAGGCAGCCACTCGGCCGGCTCGCTTGCCAGCAGCGAAAGAACGACCTGCAAATCGCCGGGCGAAACGAGACTGAATTCGGCTGGATCGGCTCTCATTTTCGAACCATGCGCCGCCCCGCCATCGCCACCGCTTCGAAAATCTGCTGGTAACCTGTGCAGCGGCAAAGATTACCTGCAAGTCCCTCACGTATGTCTGCCGGTTCAGGCTCAAGTGTTTTCTCCAGCAGATGCACGGCGGCAAGAATCATTCCCGGAGTGCATATGCCGCACTGCGCGCCGCCGCATTCAAGGAACGCCTCTTGGAGGGGAATCATTAAGGCATGCGCCGACATCCCTTCGATGGTAACAATGCTCGCCCCGGTTGCTTGCGCCACGGGAACCAGACAGCTATTCACCAGCATGCCGTCCAGAAGAACGGAGCACGAACCGCATTCACCCTCGCCGCAACCTTCCTTCGTACCCGTTAATGCCAAGTCGTTCCGCAGCACATCCAACAGTCTTTCCATAGGATGGGCGAGCACCTTCCTGGCCTCGCCGTTGACGGTAAACAGAAGTTGGCACTTCGTGGCAGTTCCCGGTGATGGATTCATGTGGTCCCTCGCGTCGAAGAAGGACCCTGCTGCTTAGGCTCGGGCTGCAGAGCCTCAAATAGATCCTCAGGCAGCAGCGGAATCGAACGGAATCGAACACCGAGCGCGTCTTCCACGGCGTTCACGATCGCCGGCGCAGGGCCATCCATGGGCAACTCTCCGATGCCCTTGGCGCCATGGGCGCCGTGAACGTTGCCAAGCTGCTCAAAAAACACGTGGATCGGTGGCAAATCCGCGGAAGTCGGGATGATGTAGTTGGTCATCTGATTGTTGATCATGCGGCCATTCTGCCAGACGACCTTTTCATAGAGAGCGAAGCCGATCGCCTGCGCTACTCCGCCGGTGATCTGACCTTCGGCCAGAACCGGGTGAAGAACCCTTCCGACTTCCTGCAGTGCGACAAAGTCATCTACGGTCACAGCATAAGTTGTCAGATCCACACTGACCTCTGCAACGTAGACGGCCCAGGCAAAGGCTGCGTAGGCTTCGCCGCGATATTTTTCATCGTCCCAGTAGACATCGCCAGGCGCTTCATACCGGGCATAAGACTTCAGCGCGCCGTGCGTCCGGATGAACTCCCCACAGGAGGCGCGGAATTGTTCAGGAGTGTAGTGGTCACCCAGAAGGCCGGTCTTCATCAGGGTTTGCTTGATTCCCTTCGCCGCTGACTGAACCAGTGTTCCGACGATCATCGCCGTGCGCGAAGCCACCGTCGGGCCGCTGTTCGGCACCACTGTCGTGTCCGGTCGCGCGATCACCACACCTTCATAGGGAAGTGCCAGCTCCTCGGCCGCAATTTGGCAAAGCACGGTATTGGTTCCTTGACCAAATTCCGCGCTGGACACCAGCACTCGAACACCGCCGTCTGCTCCGGCTTCCACGCCTACCAGAGAATTCAGATAGCGTTCGCCCGAGCCGGTGAATCCCGCGCCATGCAAAAAAGCGGCGATTCCCATTCCTTTTTTGCGCATTCCGTTTCTATTTTCTTCCGCAAAGCGCGCTTTCTTCGCGGCATAGTCAGAGAGTTCCAGTGCCCGGCCGAGCAAATGATCCAGGTCAATGTCTTCCCGGATAGTCTGTTCTGTGGTTGTCGTCTGGCCGGGTTTCAGGAAATTCCTCCGGCGGACTTCGACCGGAGAAATACCCACGACTTGGGCGATGTTGTCCATGTGCCGTTCCATGGCAAAGAGACTCTGCGGCGCACCGAATCCGCGAAAGGCTCCGTGTGGCGGCGTATTTGTTGCCACGGCCTTCGCTCGAATGCGCACAGACGGCCAGTAATAAGGACCGCCGGCGTGAATGGTGCCGCGAGACAGAACCACCGACGACAACGTCGCGTAGGCTCCACCATCGATGGTGAACTCGATCTCGCCTCCGAGAATTTTTCCATCTTTGCTCACGGCGGTGCGATGACGCGTGCGCGAGGGATGCCGCTTCGTCGTCGCAACCATGTCTTCCATGCGGTCGTAAACGATTTTCACCGGCCTGTGGGACTTGATCGAGAGCAGCGCCGCATGACCCGCGATCATGGACGGATACTCTTCCTTTCCTCCAAACGCGCCTCCGGTTTCCATTTGCACCACGCGAATCTTGTCCTCCGGAAGGCCGCACAACGCCATCAGCGCCTTGTGAACGTAATACGGACACTGCAGTGAGCCCCACACGGTGACTCCATTTTCCGGATCGAATGCCGCGATGACTCCATTGTTTTCGATGTACAGTTGCTCCTGCGCGCCGGTGAAATACTCGCCCTCGACGATGTGCGCGGCTTCCTTCCAGACGGCGTCCAGGTCGCCCTTTTCAACCAGGTAGCTCTTGAAGGCGTTGTCGGTGCCCCAGATGATAGTGGATTGCTGCTCGCTTTCTTCCATGGTGTGCACGGGCGGGAGCGGCTCGTACTCGATAGAAACCGCATCAACGGCCTTACGAAGCATGCGACAGTCTCGATGGGCCAGAAGCAGAATCGGCTCTTCGGGATGATTCACTGTTTCGGCGGCCAGGCAAGGCTGGTCGTCCAGGATCAAGGAGATGCAGTTTTTCCCCGGAATGTCTTTGGCTGTTACTAAGACAAATTGGTCCCACGCAATGCTCGGATCAAAGCAAATCTTTCCGATCTTTCCCCGCGCTACGTTGCTACGTACGGTTGCGCCGTAAAGCATGCTGGGCAGAACCATGTCATCGACGTAGCGTGCAGCTCCTGTGACTTTGTCCCAGCCTTCCTTGCGCGGCACTGAAGCCCCGACGATGTGACGTTCTCGCAAATTTGCCGACCTCACTCCTTCGTGCAACAAATCAGGTGGACGTGTCCGCGGCGGCGGAAAGCCTCCCGTACTGATTCTACGGGCGGAGCTTCATGATTGCGGACGATTATAAAGGTTTTTTGCAGGCAGCATTTTGCAGGAAAGAGCGGCAGTTTCAAATGTCTATACGAACCTTCCATCAGCTTGTTAGCGCCGCACTTCACGCCCGCCTGGCTCGCCAGGAAAGTTCCCATCGGCGAATACACACTTTCCGCGCAGATAGGTTGCCTTGACGACACCGCGAAGTCTTTCACCCAGATAGGGTGAAACGCGGTGGTGATAGGCAAGATGCTCCTCTTTGGCAATGAACTCCGCTTCAGGCTCAAACACCACGAAGTCGGCATCGAAGTCCTTGGCAAGGCGGCCCTTGTGCGACTCACATCCGGCAAGCCGCGCTGGACCTTCCGCCATCCACCGCGCGATATCTATCAGTGTGAACCCGCGGGCACTGGCCTCCGTCCACAGGACCGGCAGCGCCAGGGAGAGGCTGGAAATTCCACCCCATGCCGTTCGAAAGTTTCGTTCGTCAAGCCGCTTCATCTTCGGCGGACAGGGAGAATGATCCGTGGCCACCAAATCAACGACCCCCTCTCGGAGTCCTTGCCACAGTTTTTCGCAATTCTCCCGGCTGCGGATCGGCGGCGCGCACTTGAACAGTGTCTGACCGTCGGGGATTTTCTCAGAAGCGAGATGTAGATAATGCGGACAAGTTTCAACGCTCACGGGCAGCCCTTCTGATTTTGCACTGCGCAACATCTCCAGTGCCCGACTCGTCGCCAGATGTACGATGTGCAGCCGGAAATGGTATTCGCGGCAGAGGGAGATCATGAGCTGAATCGCAGAAAGTTCCGCTTCATCCGGTCGCGATTGCAGATACGTCTCATACTTGCTCCAGTCCGCATGCGCCAATCGTTGTGTTGCGGCGTCCACCGGTCCCGGTAATTCCGCATGAACCAGCAGCGGCAAGCCGGTCCGCGCGACATGCGGCAAGGCCGCGCGGAGTTGCCGCTCGCTGACCATTGTGAAGCCATCGATGCCCGGGTGAATCAGAAAACACTTGAAACCGGGGACGCCGGCGGTTGCCAAGTCTTCGATGTGCTCCTGGTTGTCGCTTACAACTCCGCCCCACGCCATCCAGTCTACCTGGCACTGATCGCCCGCGGCCTTGCGTTTCGCCTCGAGTGCAGCGACCGTCGTCGTTGCGGGCAAACAGTTGAGTGGCATGTCCACGAGCAGCGTGCAGCCGCCAGCTGCGGCGGCCCGGGTGGCCGTCCGGAATCCCTCCCATTCCGTGCGCCCAGGTTCGTTGATGTGGACGTGAGAGTCCACCAATCCCGGCAGGATGGCGGCCTCGCCAAAGTCCGCCGTACAAATCTGCGCGGGCAGTTGATCCGGTGAAACAACATCGAGGATTCGTCCGTCCTGGATGAGCACAGCCGCCGCTTTGATTCCGTGCGGTGTCACTACCCGTCGAGAGAGAAATGCTTTGAGCCTCATGTTCCCGAGCTGCACGTATTGCCGGAGCTATACATCACGGAAGGGTACCGCAACCAACTGCAACTCCCAAGACGCCCGCGACTCCTCCGGATTTCGGCCGCAAATTCTCAGGCTGAATGCAAAGCAAATCTGGGATAATAGCCGTCGTTGAAAACGCCCCTCCAACTTCTGGACGGATTCAAGGCGCATTTTGGGACGGCCGCGAGCATTTACCGTGCGCCAGGCCGCGTGAATCTGATTGGCGAACACACCGACTATAATGACGGCTTTGTGCTGCCTGCCGCGATTGAATTCTATTGCTGGGTGGCCGCAGCGCCACGCCGTGACCGGAAGCTGGTCATCCATTCCGAGAATTTCAATGAAACGGTCGAGGCTGGCCTCGATTCGTTGACACCCTTAGGGAAGAAGCACTGGGCCAACTATCCTCTGGGCGTGGCGTGGGCACTCGGTCAAAAGGGAGAATCGCTCACAGGAGCAAATATCTATATTGTCGGCGAGGTTCCGCTCGGAGCGGGGTTGAGTTCATCGGCCGCCGTTGAAGTTGCCGTTGGTTTTGCGTTGTTCAACCACAGCGGGCATGCCGTTGATCGGGCAGAACTGGCTCAACTGTGCCAAAAAGCGGAGAACGAATTCGTGGGCGCCCGCGTTGGGATCATGGATCAGTTTGTTTCCTGCTACGGGCGCGCCTCACATGCGCTTTTGTTGGACTGCCGGTCGCTGGAACACAAGTTCGTGAGACTTCCGCCGGACCTCCAGTTGGTGATCTGCAACACCATGGTCCGGCACGAACTAGCCTCCGGCGAGTACAATGCGCGCCGCGCGGAATGCGAAGAAGGCGTTCGAAGCCTACGCATATTTCTAACGGAGATTCGCGCGCTTCGTGACGTCACACTTTCTCAACTGGAAGCTCATCGTCCGAACCTTTCGCCGAAGGTCTTTGCCCGGTGCCGCCACGTCATTTCAGAAAACGCGCGCGTGAAGAGCGCAGTCGATGCATTTCACCGCGGAGACTCGAAAGCGCTGGGGCCGTTGCTGCAGGACTCGCATCGCAGCCTGCGGGACGACTATGAGGTTAGCTGCAGAGAACTCGATCTAATGGTCGAAATCGCAATTGCGCAGCCTGGCCTGATTGGCGCCCGGATGACGGGGGGAGGATTTGGCGGCTGTACCATCAATTTGGTGGAGTCCGCGGCCCTGAGCGATTTCACCAGAAAGGTGGCCGCGGAATATTCCTCCCAGACAGGTCTGACTCCTGAGATTTACGTTTCTCCGGCGTCCGAAGGCGCGCAACAGATGGCACTCGAAGAGAACAAGCCTGCCAGGTGACAGGAACTAGCGGGGGACGGGAACCCAGGAAGTTGCTGGAGTCCGAGAAATTTCGATCTTGGACATGAGTTTCGACGAGCTAAATCGAGCCCCACACAGGCGTTTCAATCCGCTTCTGCGCGAGTGGGTTCTCGTCTCTCCTCATCGCACCCAGCGCCCGTGGCTGGGGAGAGTGGAGAAGCTTCAGAAACCGCGCGCGGTCACTTTCGATCCCGGCTGTTATTTGTGCCCGGGAAATCGGCGCGCGGGCGGAGCACAGACGCCGCGGTATACGGGAACCTACGTTTTTGACAACGATTACCCCGCGATGTTGCCGGAGGTCGCGCCTCTCCAAATTGATACGGTAGGCTTGCTGGTGGGGACGGCAGAGCAGGGAATCTGCCGGGTGATGTGTTTTTCTCCGCGTCACGATCTTACTGTTCCGCGAATGAGCCTGCAAGAATTGACCGGAGTCGTGAACGGGTGGGTCGAGCAGTACTCCGCACTCGGGCAGATTCCGTGGATTCGCCATGTGCAGATTTTCGAAAATCGCGGCGAGATGATGGGCGCCAGCAATCCCCACCCGCACTGCCAAATCTGGGCGAATGGTTCATTGCCCAACCTTCCAGTTCGGGAGCTGGAGTCTTTCCGGGAATATCACTCTGAAAAGCATTCTTGTCTGCTGTGCGATTACTTGCAGTTGGAGCTGCAGTTAAATGTGCGCGTTGTCTGCCAGAACGACGCTTTTGCTGTGGTCGTGCCTTTTTGGGCCATTTGGCCGTTCGAATCGCTGGTGTTGAGCAAGCGCCATCTCGCTTCCATCGATCAACTCAGCGGGAAAGAGCGGGAGCTCTTGGGCGACATCATGCGTCGCATCACCGTTCGTTACGACAATTTGTTTGAGACTGCTTTCCCTTATTCCATGGGATTCCACCAGAAACCCACCGACGGCGGCACCTATGAAGAATGGCACTTGCACGCGCACTACTTTCCTCCTCTCCTGCGCTCCGCAACGATTCAGAAATTCATGGTTGGCTACGAACTTCTCGGCTCCCCCCAGCGCGACGTCACGCCAGAGCGCGCCGCGGTACACCTCATCGAGGCCGGCGAGACACACTATTTGGATCGAAACCCGGATCAAGGCATCTAGATCGCGATCCCCTCACACCTCGCAAAGTCCAGCCTTGTAAACGATTGCCCCTTGGCGCCGTAGTCGGTGCCGTGTTAACGTCTCGCCCTGCGTCCCGCGAAGATGGTGGAAAGCCCGGGCACCGCGGATCTCCGGGATCTGTGAGACCAATTCGAAGTATCTTGGGCTGTCCGGCAATTTAGAATCAGGTTCTCATTCTTTCTGGACCCGCAACCAAAACGATGCTGCTCCCTGATCTTCGCAAAGCGGTCCTGGAAGCAATCCTTGAACTCGCGCGCAAGGGTCTGGTCCTCGGCACCTTTGGGCCGGCCGGCACCATGTCCCGTAAGAAGTCTCTGGTGGTCAGGAAACCATCTCCACGGAGAGTCGGCGGATGAATAATTTCTGCGAGCGAAAGAGTGCATCCCCAAGTAAACTTAGTGGGGCTTCGCGTTTCGCAATCGAAAAGCTTTATGGTTGGGGGATTCGAATGAAACGACCGATGACGTTAACAATCTTCACGGGAGCGTTGCTTATGACCACTCTGGGGGCGATTGGTGCAACACCGCGGCTTGGTTCCACAATCAAGAAGTCCTTCGGGAAGACTCCAGACGGCCAGCCGGTCGATCTTTATGTGCTGACCAACATCAGCGGCGCTGAAGTTTCCATCACTAACTACGGCGGCGCGGTGGTCTCTTTGAAGCTGCCGGACCGCAGCGGCAAGCTGGCGGATGTGGTCCTCGGCTACGAAACCGCCGACGGCTACGTGAATGACAAGAGCTATTTTGGCGCGCTCGTTGGACGCTACGGAAACCGCATCGCGCACGCGCAATTCGTGCTCGATAGCAAAACCTACACCCTCGCGAAAAACAACGGTGAGAACAGCCTGCATGGCGGCATCAAGGGCTTCAACAAGGCGGTTTGGTCCGCCAAGGTTCTATCCACCAAAGACGGCCAGTCGCTCGAACTGTCCTACCTCAGTAAAGACGGTGAGGAAGGGTTTCCCGGAAACCTTAAAGTCAACGTGATCTACACATTGACGGACGCCAACGCATTGCAAATCGAATATTCCGCGACCACCGACAAGAAAACCGTTGTCAATCTGACCAACCATTCTTATTTCAATCTCGCCGGTCAGAGTTCCGGGAATATTCTCGGCCACCAACTCATGATTCAGGCCGACAAATTCACTCCCGTTGATGCCAGCTTGATTCCTACTGGAGAACTCCGGGACGTCGCGGGCACTCCGTTCGATTTTCGCAAATCAACGGCCATCGGCGCGCGCATCGATCAAGAGGATGAGCAGTTGAAACTCGGCGGCGGATACGACCACAACTTTGTCCTGCGGCGCGCGGCTGACGTTGGGGAATCCCTGGCCGCGCGTGTCGTCGAGCCCACCACCGGCCGGGTCCTGGAAGTTTGGACCACCGAGCCCGGCGTGCAGTTCTATACCGGAAATTTTCTCGACGGCAAGACTGCCGGCAAGGGCGGCATGGCCTATCCGCGTCGCGCTGCGTTCTGCTTGGAAACGCAGCACTATCCCGATTCTCCGAACCAGCTGAAATTCCCGTCTGCGGTCTTGAATCCCGGCGAGCGCTACCACACCATCACCACCTACAGGTTTTCCGTTGAAAAGTGACCTTCGGCGACCGCTTCAGGGTTTGACGTGAGACCTTAGAGCTGGCTGGGTTGACGAAGGTGCTTTCACCAAAGACTCTCTTCTAACGTTCGGGCGCCGGTCGAATCTCCGCTGCCAAAGTGGCTGCGCTTCATTTGCGAGCGAGGTTTCTCCATCTTGTCGCCGTGACTACTCCACGGTAGCGTCTGCTTTCCATCAGTTAACTTCTCGCCCTTCCTGGGTCGGGGGGGCATTCCCGAGCGGGGTTCTCAAATTTCAATCGGATGTATCAATTCATTGCGTTTGTCATTTTACGCCCGGCCCAAACACAATTGCCCAAGGGTCATCCGTCTAAGATGGAGGGTGGTTCGAAAACTTGCCGGGAAATGGCACATCTCTGGGATCTTCAAGGACCTACCTGCTTTGCGCTGCGGCCAATAAGGCATGGAAGTTGCCCATTGGCGTTGGAATTCTTGTCGGAGAGGTCGAATGGATTACGTGAATCCCGTGGAGCTCGTTCAGGAAGCGCTGCGAGTCGCCAAGAAAAAGGCCGCACTTTCGACGTGTGATCTTCTACTCCGAGGATTTCTTGCCGGGGCTTTCCTCGCTTACGCAACGTCGCTGGTCATGATCGTTTTATCGCAGGGATTGCCGCCGATTGTGGGAGCCCTGCTTTTTCCGGTCGGCTTTGTGATGCTCGTATTGCTCGGGCTTGAATTGGCTACCGGCAACTTTGCGCTATTGCCGGCGGCACTCGCGGCCGGGGAGGTGTCCCTGGGCAAACTGCTCCGAAATTGGGGCTGGGTGTACCTCGGCAACGTGCTGGGAAGTGTCTTCTATGCGGCTCTTTTCTACCTGGCGGTAACGAATTGCGGGGCCTCCGCAGGCGGCCCGCTGGGCGATTTGCTGAAGCAGGCTGCACAGAGAAAGACGCTGGCTTATATGGCGCTCGGCGGCAGTGGATGGACCACCGCACTTGTAAAAGGAATCTTGTGCAATTGGATGGTCACGATCGGAGCGGTGTTGGCGATGGTTTCCCGATCGACGGTTGGAAAGGTTGTAGCGATGTGGCTGCCGATCATGACTTTTTTTGCGCATGGGTACGAACACTCGATCGTGAATATGTTCGTGATTCCGGCGGGGATGTTGTTTGGCGCACCGGTTTCGGTGCGGCAGTGGTGGCTATGGAACCAGATTCCCGTCACGCTCGGGAATATCGTGTCGGGCGCGCTCTTAACGGGCCTGGCGTTGTACGTGACGTTTCGAGTGAAGCAAACTCCCTCCGATGCCGCGCCGGTCGCTCTTCCGCAAAGGGTGGAAGAGATCAAACTAGACCGCACGGCGGAAGCGCAGGTGTTGTGATGAAGTGTCCCGGCATTCTGCAAGAGGCGCCACGATGATGGAGAGGCTCGTGGTTGTAGGAAATGGAATGGCGGGTGTCGCTTGCGTCGAACAAATCCTGAAGCATGCGTCAAAATTTGAAATCACAATCTTCGGGGATGAAACCCACCTCAATTACAACCGCATCCTGCTGTCCTCGGTGCTGGCTGGCGAGAAAGCAGCGGATGAAATCCAGCTGAATGGCCTCGAGTGGTATGCAAAACACGGGATTGAGTTGCGTCTCGGCATTCGAGTCACGGACGTGGATGCCGAGCGCAAGATGGTGACCGGCGATGACGACAGCAAAACGCCGTTCGACAAATTGCTGATCGCAACGGGAAGCACTCCGCTGATTCCTCCGATGGATGGATTGGAAAAAGAAGGCCTGTTTGTCTTTCGCAATCTGGACGACACACGCGCGCTGCTCGATCGCGCGGCGCCAGGCAAGAAGGCGGTGGTGATCGGCGGAGGTCTGCTTGGGCTCGAAGCAGCGCGCGGCTTGCAAGTGCAAGGTTGCGACGTAACGGTCGTCCACTTGATGGATACCCTGATGGAGCGCCAGCTTGATCTCGCAGGTGGCAGTTACCTCAAAGCGAAAATGGAATGTCTTGGCGTGAAGGTGCTTCTGGAGCGCAGTACCACCGCTATTCTCGGGAATGGAAAAGCAGAAGGCGTGGCTTTCAAGGATGGCAGCAGCATCGAGGCGGATTTTGTAGTCATCGCCGCCGGAATCCGTCCGAATGTGGAACTCGGGCGCAAAGCGGGCTTGCAAGTCAACCGCGGCATCATTGTTAACGACTATATGGAAACGTCGAATCCCGATGTCTTCGCCGTCGGTGAGTGCGTGGAGCACAACGGCACATGCTACGGCCTTGTGGCGCCACTCTTTGAGCAAGGGAAAGTACTGGCCGCGACGATTACCGGAAACCGAGGACCGGTTTACCGCGGCACCATCCAGGCAGCGAAGCTAAAGATCATGGGAGTGGACGTTTTTTCCGCCGGTAACTTCAGCGAGAAGGCTCCCGGGACGGATGCGGTGCGCTACGAGGATCCCGCGCTGGGCATTTACAAAAAGCTGACCGTGCGAGACGGCAAGCTGGCCGGTGTCATTCTCGTGGGAGACACTTCGGAGAGCCATCGCTACATGGATTGGCTACGGTCACAGACGGACTTGACGGCCATGCGCCGCCAACTTCTTTTTCCCGGGCCTGCGGATGATGCGGGTCTTGATGTTGCGGCGATGGCGGACAGCAAGGTGGTTTGCGGGTGTAATGGGGTTACCAAGGGCGTGATTATTCATGCCGTGCATGAGAAGGGAATTAGTACGCTCGCGCAGCTGAAAGATTCGACGCGGGCGTCAACGGGTTGCGGCAGCTGCACGGAAGTTTGCCAACAACTATTGAAGGCCGTTGCGCCGGAGTTTCAGGAAGAAGCGAAGAAGTCTCTCTGCAAGTGCATCCCGTTTCCCGAGGACAAGCTTCGCGAGATTTTGCGCAGCCAGAGATTGCGATCCGTGCAGGAAGTTCTGGAGATCTACGGGAATGGCATTGGCTGTGAAATCTGTAAGCCGGCGCTGAGCTATATGGTGGATATGCTGTGGTGCGGCGACCACGATGAAGATCGCTCGGCCCGTTTCATCAACGACCGCGTGCACGCCAATATTCAGAAGGACGGAACGTTTTCCGTGGTGCCGCGAATTCGCGGCGGTGTCACCTCGGCGAAAGAATTGCGGCGTATCGCGGACGTGGCCGAAAAATACAACGTGCCGATGGTGAAGATCACCGGCAGCCAGCGTATCGACTTGCTCGGCGTCAAGAAAGCGGATCTACCGCAGATCTGGGCGGATTTGGGAATGCCCTCCGGCCAGGCGTACACCAAAGGTGTGCGCATGGTGAAGACTTGCGTGGGCACGGATTTTTGCCGCTTCGGCGTGCAAGATTCGACGAAGGCAGGCGTCGAGCTGGAACGGCGGCTGGAACATTTATACACGCCTCACAAGCTGAAGATGGGCGCGGTGGGCTGCCCGCGCAATTGCGCCGAAGCGACCGTAAAGGACATCGGCCTGGTCGGACAGGAGGGGAGCTGGCAGGTGGTGGTGGGGGGCGCCGCCGGTAAGAAGGTTCGCAAGGCCGACCTGTTGATCACCGTTGAGTCGACGGAGGAAGCGCTGCAGGCGGCTACTTTGTTCTTCCAGTACTACCGGGAGAACGCGAATTATCTGGAACGCACCTACGATTTCGTGGAGCGCAAGGGAATTGAAAATGTTCGTCGCGACACGGTCTATGCGCCGCTGGCGATCCAGCAGGGTTTGCGAGAGCGGCTGCGAAAGTCCAAGCGCATTTCGCGAGATGCGTGGCTGGAAGGCGATGCGCCGCGGCACCCCACGCAGTTCGTTCAAATTGAGCCGCTGGAAAAGGTGCCGGCGTGAACAATAAACAATGGATTCGTGTCACGGCGATGCAGAATATCCCGCTGCGGGAGGGGCGATCGGTGAACGTCGCCGGCCGTGAGATTGCGATTTTCAATCTTGGTGATCGCGTGCTGGCCATCGATGGGCGTTGTCCGCACCAGGGTGGCCCGTTGGCGGAAGGAATTGTTAACGGCACCACAGTGGTTTGTCCCCTCCATGCGTGGAAAATCAGCCTGGAAACGGGAAGTATTACGAAGCCAAACGAAAACCCAGCCTGCGTCGCGACGCATCGCACGCGCATCGAGTCGGGTATCGTTCTTGTCGAAGTCCCAGAGGCATCCCAAAAGATGGAAGAACGTCCACTTTCGTGCGGAGAGCAGAAGCGCGCTCGTTTGGGTAACTCCCCTTCCCCAAGCCCTGCTTTGTAAGGATCGCCGATAGATGGGGCTGGCGGCGGGGACATTTCTAGTTGACAATTCAATGTCATGAGCGGATTTGCCGGATTACGGGTGCTAGCGCTGGAAAGCCGCCGCGCCCCAGAGCTTGCCAAGTTGATTTCCGCTTACGGCGGCGAGCCCGTTGTTGCGCCGGCAATGCGCGAAGTACCGCTGGAATCCAACAGGGAAGCACTGTCCTTTGCGGCGGCTCTCCTCGCTGGCGAATTCGACATGGTCATTTTCCTGACCGGCGTCGGCGCGCGGGCAGTTCTTAGCGTCGCCGAGACGGCCTACAAACGCGACGACTACATCGCCTCCCTCCAACGTGTGAAAGTGATTGCGCGCGGGCCGAAACCGGTCGCTGTTCTGCGTGAACTCGGCGTGACTCCTGCCATTACGGTTCCCGAACCAAATACTTGGCGCGAGCTTCTGCTCGCGCTAGACGAGGCGGACGCTTCCCAAGGGGAGTTGCGCTTGCGTGGGGCGCGTGTTGCTGTCCAGGAATATGGTGTATCCAATCACGAATTGCTGAGCGGGCTTCGTGAACGAGGCGCAGCGGTTACACCGGTGCCCGTCTACCAATGGGCGCTACCAAACGACTGCGCTCCCATTCGCGCTGCCGTCAAGTCAATTGCCGATGGAGAGATTGATGCCGTGCTTTTCACCACTAGCGTCCAAGTTGCGCACCTGTTGCAAATTGCCGCGGAGATGAAATTGGAAGAGCCGATGCGACTGGGTCTGAGCCGTACGATTGTCGCTTCGATTGGGCCGACGACTTCCGAAGAACTCGAGAGACAGGGGATTCGAGCCGACCTTGAGCCGTCGCATCCCAAGATGGGTTTCCTGGTGAAGGAAACTGCTGAGCAATCCGCGGAACTGTTTCGCCGGAAGCGGCAGGGGAGTGGCCCCGGACAAGGCCGTGCCTAGCCATCAGTCAAGTCGCTTTTTCATGCCCGGATGGGCGTATCGGTTAAGTGCAAAACCTCTTCGTGTGGCTTGCTGGCTGCGCGCGGCGATGCTTTTTCGCCCTCCTCGAAATGTGGCAGGGGGCGAGCGACGTCGCCGATGATGAGCAGAGCAGGAGCAGGCAGGCGCGGCTCCAAGGCCAATTGGTGCAGCGTGGTTCGATGAATTTGTTGCTCTGCCTGAGTGGCGTTGGCAACCACGAGGCAGGGTGTCCGGCCGTTGAGCCCGCCAGCGCTCAATCTGGCAGCGATCTCGCTGTAATCCGCCCCGGGCATGTACACAACGTGAGTAGCATCTTGGGAGATCACGTCATCCCACACGGCGGGCGTGTCACCGGCTGCATGATTGCTGACGAAAACCAGTTTCGACGCAAAGCGCCGGTCCGTTAGCGGAATTTTTGCCGCCGCTGCCGCTCCCATGGCCGAGGTAACCCCGGGCACAACCTCAAAATCGATACCTGCCAGAGAAAGAGCTTCCATCTCTTCCCCGACGCGCCCGAACAGAAGAGGATCACCACCCTTGAGCCGCACGACCTGACGGCCGTCCCGGGCAGCGGAGATGAGCAAGGAATGAATTTTCTCTTGGGAAATTGCGGCCTGTCCACAACGTTTGCCCACGTTGCGGACCTGTGTCGAAGCCGGGATCAAATCGAGAATCTTTGAGGAAACCAGGTCGTCGTGCAAAACGACCTCGGCTGCTCGAAGTACGCGTAGCGCTTTGACCGTCAGGAGATCGGGATCTCCTGGACCGGCTCCCATCAGATAGACTTTCCCCTTCATGGCTGGCGCGGACATTGGATGCCATCCCGCCGCTAGCTTTAGCCAGCGGCCTTTCTTGCAGCGGCAGTCCGAAGATGCTGCCAGCCGCTAATACCGCACTAGAACACTAGCACTATCGCTGGCCGGCGAGGTGCGGAAGAATGAGTTCTTTGAATCGACATTCCTGATAGTTGACAGTGGGGAAAGCCAGGATTGCAAAAGGTCAACCGGAGCATTTCGATTGGCGGCGATTTCGGCGGAAAGCTTCGAAGGCCTCCTCGCTGGCGTCCTCGTGCAGCAGCCGTTTCCGTTCCTCAGGATCTAGCTTGGAGGATTGGAGCTTGTCGCGAACTTCGCCTAATTGAGCGAGCCATTCTTCGAATTCCGGGCCGAACTGTTCTTCGAGTTGCTTTCTGAGGCGCTGAGCGAGGGCCGGGCTTTTTCCCGCCGTCGAAATGGCGATCTGCAGCGCTCCGCGCTGTACCACGGCGGGATAGTAGAAATCGCAAAGAACGGGAACGTCCACGATATTGCAGAGCACGCCGCGCCGCGTCGCTTCTTCGAATATGCGCTGGTGAAGTTCCGCAGACGATGTGGCGGCCAGAACCAAGAACATTCCTGTCAGGTCGTCCGGTTGGAAAGAACGCTGATGCCATTCGATGCGGCTCGATTGCGCCCAGGAGCGCACTTGCGGCGTCGCTTCAGGAGCCACCACGCGCACGCGAGCGCCGGCTTCCAGGAGGCCAGCGATCTTTGATTCAGCAATGGTTCCCGCTCCGAGCACCAGGCAGGGCCGCGCCGAAAGCTTAAGGAACATGGGGAAGAGTCTTGTAGGTCTCATTTTCTTACTGGAGGCCGCCATGCGCTGAAGTCGGGCTATCAAATCTAACGCAAATCTGAGCTGTTATTGTACTCACGATCAAGCCGTGAACGCGGGAAATTTGGTCTTACGAGAGTCGATCGGGAGTCAAGAGAGCGGTCATTTCGAGGACGCGGCGATAGTAGTCGCGCTGGGTGAGTTGCGAGGCCGCCGCATCGTCGATGATGAAAGTGACGTCGGGATGGAGTTGAAGGGCGGAGGCGGAGACTGCGGAGGTGATCGGCCCTTCGATGGACTTCGCGACGGCAGCCGCCTTGGCCTCGCCGGAGGCGAGCAAGAGAATTTTTCGTGCCTCCAAGATCGTACCAATGCCCATGGTGATGGCGCAGCGCGGACTCTCCTCACCAGGAGCGAAGAACTTAGAGTTGTCGTCCGTCGTTTCCTGGCTCAAAACCTTCAAACGCGTGCGGGAGCCGATGCTGGAAGTCGGCTCGTTGAAGCCCACGTGGCCGTTGCGTCCGATGCCCAGGAGCTGAAGGTCGATTCCTCCGGCGCTTTGGATTGCCGCTTCGTAGGAAGCGCAGTACTGATCGTAATTGCCGCGGATGGTTCCGTCGGGAATGTGGATGTTGCTGGGATTCACGTTGACATGCGCGAAGAGGTTTTCCCGCATGAAGTGATGAAAGCTCCGAGGGTGTGCGGCGGTAAGTCCAAGATATTCGTCCAGATTAAAGGTTACGACGCGAGAGAAATCGAGTGAGCCCTGTTTGTGAAGATCCACGAGATATTTGTAGACGCCGACCATGGTGCCGCCGGTTGCCAATCCGAGCGCCAACGAAGGTTTCTTGCGCACCGCACTGGCGATGAGTTGTGCCGCCTGACGACTGATTTCTTCGTCGTCGCGTTTCAGGATAGCCAGCATGCTCGGTCCTCTCTGAACTCCGCCTTTCCATCTCTTGAAATAACTATGCCGGCGAAAAAGATTCGTCGGCTTTAGCGGAACATAATGACGAGATTGTGCCGGTCCGAACGATAGAAGCCCAGCCGCGAAATCTGAGGCTATTCGTCTTGCCGCGCAAACACTTCTTGCGCAAGATGAAAGGCCGAGTTCGCAGCAGGCACGCCGCAATAAATAGCCGTTTGCAGGAGAACCTCGCGGATTTCTTCGCGGGTCACGCCGTTGTTCAACGCGGCGCGCAGGTGCAGGCGAAGCTCTTCAGGCCGATTCAGCGCCACCATCATCGCCAGAGTGAGCATACTACGTGTCTGCCGGGGAAGGCCGGGACGGCTCCAGATTTCTCCCCAGGCGTAACGCGTGATCAGGTCTTGAAGCGCTTCGTCGAATTCAGTCCGATTCTTCAGCGATGTGTCTACATGCGCATCCCCCAGCACGGCACGCCGCACCTTCATTCCTTGCTCGTAGCGCTGGCGCTCATCCATCGGCAGGCCTCCTCAGGAGTGCAGAAACGCGGAAATTTCATTGTTGAATCGGTCTTGCTCTTCGATATTGGAGAGGTGCGCAGCGTTGAGCTCAATATATCGCGCACCTGGAATCTGATCCGCGAGAAAGCGTCCGTCCGCGGGCGGCGTGGCCGGATCGTGCGCACCGGCGATCACCAACGCTGGTATGCGAATCCTGCTTAATTGGTCGCGGCAATCGAAATCGCGAACGGCAGCGCAACACGCCACATAGCCATCTGGGTTTGTTTCCTCAAGCATTTTCTGAGTATTGGAAATCGTTGCCGGTGCCTTCTGGCGGAAAGCGGGTGAGAACCATCGCTCGACCACTGCGGAAGCGACCGGTTTCATGCCATTGTTTCGAACCGCTTCGATACGGGCATTCCAAGTTTCTGGAGTTCCAATCCTTGCGCCAGTGTTACAGAGTACGAGTCTTTTGAGGCGTTCGGGTGAGTTGATTCCCAGCCACATGCCAATCATTCCGCCCATAGATAGTCCGCAAAAATGGACGTGGTCCAGCCCCAAAGCATCCAGCAACGCAATGACATCTCCCCCGAGCTGCTCGATCGAGTAGGGGCCCGGGGCGACCGACGATTGTCCGTGACCCCGCGAGTCGTAGCGCAAGACCCGGAGCTTCTTTCGAGCCTCGGGAACTTGCGGGTCCCACATGGAATAATTCGCGCCGAGCGAATTCGAGAACACCAGTACAGGTGATCCACTTTGACCTTCGAGCGCGTAATGAATTCGGGTTGCACCCGCCTTCACGATGGGCATACGGATTATTTTTCTCCCTTAGGAATTTTGCCCCGGCTTGCGGCGACCACTCGGTAGACATATTCTTCCGCTGCCCCCAGGTAATTGCGAGGGTCGAACAAGCGATCCAGATCACGCGTCGAAAGTTGCGCTCCGACCTTCCGGTCGGCGCTCAAAATCGTCCGCAAATCGCGCTTCTCCTTGCGCGCCGTTGCGCACGCCGTCTGGAGGATTTCATGAGCCCGGGCTCTGCCGATTTTCTCGCCAAGCGCCATACTGACCGCTTCCGTGAAGATCAACCCTTGCGTTAGGTCGAGATTCTTGCGCATGCGTTGCACGTCGACTTCAAGTTTCGGCACTATCGTAGCCAAGTGATGGATTGCGCCGGCCGTCAATTGGACGATGTCCGGCAAAGTCTCCCACTCAGCGTGCCAACCGCCCAGCCCGCGTTCGTCCTCTTGCACTATCGCCGTGAGCAAACTGCTGACCAGTCCGGGAACACGTATGGCAGCCTGGAGCATCACCGCTGAACTCACCGCATTGCGCTTGTGCGGCATGGTTGAAGAGTCTCCGCGTCCCTCGGCGGCGGGCTCAAAGATTTCTGCAACTTCGGTTTGCATGTGCAAAGAAATGTCGCGCGCAATTTTTCCCACCGTTCCGCCGCACAAGCCCAGTGTGACACCGACTTCGGCGATGCGATCTCTGTGGCTGTGCCAAGGGAGATCGGGCAATCCGAGCCCCAGTTCCGCGGCCAGGAGACTTGCAACATCCGGACCGCGGCTTCCGAGCGCAGCCAGTGTTCCCACGGCGCCGCCGAGCTGTACCACGATGCAGCGCTTTCTTGTCTCCGTCAGCCGCGCGAGATGCCGCATAACAGCATCCAGCCAGCCCGCGATCTTGACCCCCAGAGTGGTCGGCAATGCATGTTGCATCCAAGTGCGGCCGGTGATGAGCGTTGACCGATGTTTCTCGGCGAGCGCGCCCAGTGGCTTCGCCAGGCTGTCTAAATCACGCGCGATCAGGTCCAACGCCTGGCGCAATTGGAGTATGCGGCCAGTGTCGATGGCATCCTGGCTGGTTGCACCCCAGTGCACGAAATGAGCGGCTTGTTTGTCTTTTTTCGCCACCAGTGCCGTGAGGTTTTTTACGAGAGGAATCAGAATATTTCCGGCGTGAGCAGCCGCTTGGGCCAGCGCGGCAGTATCGAAGAGCTCCGCCCTACACTTTTTAGCGATCACCGCCGCCGCTGCGCCTGGAATGACACCGGCACGGGCCTCGGCGCGCGCAAGCGCAGCCTCGAAATCGAGAATTCCTTGGAGCGTGGCGCGATCGGTGAACAGGCTGTCGACGGCTGATGAGCGGAAAAGGGGATCGAGAAGATTCATGCGATGAGTGTAATCACTCCTGGCAGACAATGAAAACGGTTTCCTCGCGCTCTTGATGAAACAGATCTCCTGCTTGAAGGAAATGCAAGCTTCGGAGGGACTGAGGCCAGGCTAGACGCGTTCGAGAATTATGGCAATTCCTTGCCCCACGCCGATGCACATGGTGCAGAGCGCATATCTGCCATTGGTTCGCAAGAGCTGATAAAGCGCCGTGGTTACTAGCCGTGCGCCACTGGCACCCAAAGGGTGCCCGAGTGCAATCGCACCACCGTTCGGATTCACGTGCTTCGCATCGTCCGGAATTCCCAATTCGCGCAAGACCGCCAGCGCTTGTGACGCGAACGCTTCATTCAATTCCACGACGTCCATTTGCCCAACCGACAATCCTGCCTTCGCCAGAACTTTTCGCGTCGCAGGAACTGGTCCCATACCCATGATTCGTGGAGCGACGCCCGCCGCCGCCGCCGCAACGACTCGGACTTTTGGCGTCAATCCGTGCCGTTTCATCGCCGCCTCTGAAGCCAGCAGCAATGCACAAGCTCCATCATTCACTCCAGAAGCATTTCCAGCAGTGATCGTGCCATGTGGTTTCACCACGGGTTTCAGTTTCGAAAGCGCCTCCAGCGTCGTGTCCGGCCGGGGATGCTCATCCTCTGAGAAAAGAAACGGTTCACCCGTCTTTTGTGGAATCGGCACGGCCAAAATTTCCTGTTTCAACCTGCCGCTCCGGATGGCCTCAGCCGCGCGCTGCTGGCTCCTGAGTGCGAACAGATCTTGATCCTCGCGAGAGATATGAAATTCTTCGGCGATGTTCTCGCCGGTTTCCGCCATGGAATCAACACCGTATGTTGCTTTCATACAGGGGTTTATGAATCGCCAGCCGATCGTGGTGTCTTCCATTTTCATCGAGCGCGAATACGCAGCATCCGCCTTGCCGACCACAAAGGGTGCTCGCGACATGCTCTCGACGCCCCCGGCAATCATGAGATTTGTCTCGCCGCATTTGATGGCCCGCGCGGCAGTCGCGATGGCGTCCATGCTCGAACCGCAAAGCCGGTTAACAGTGGTGCCCGGCACTTCTTTCGACAAGCCCGCTAGCAAGAGCGCCATGCGGGCAACGTTTCGATTGTCTTCGCCTGCTTGATTAGCGCAGCCATAGACGACGTCATCAACCATGCTCCACTCGACACCGGGGTTGCGCGTAATCAGAGCTCTGATTGGTATTCCCGCGAGATTATCGGTGCGAATCGCCGCAAGGAGTCCGCCGTACCGTCCGAATGGCGTTCGAGTGGCGTCGCAGATGTATGCAGTCTCCATGGTTATCCTTGGAATTTCCTCCTACCCGTCCTAGCCGTAAAGCCCCGGCGTTCAGACCGAGGATATAAGGCTGCTTTCTTTGGTTTGTTCTATCATCCTCGCGTCCAAAAGACCTCTGGGCGGATAGCCCACAAGTTAAGCCTCTTCGTTGTCCTGGTCTGAAGTAAGGGCGTTGTGGGAGGAACCCACCGAAGAGACCGGACCAACATCCGGCTCCGTAGGAATCTTCTCCCTTTTGGGTGAGCAGGATGTCAACTCTAGTTTATACGCAACGGCTGCGGTGCGCGCTACCGCAACATGCATCTCGCCGAATTGGACCACGTCACTACTTCGTTGGCCGAGAGCTCGGTCGTCCTTCTGGAGCCAGTTTTCATGCCAGGTGGTGCGCCAAAGGCGCATGAAGTTTCCTATGAAGGAAGCCGTACGTCGTTGATTCGGCAAGACCGAGACGTGGGCTGTATTCATCCTTTGTTGTGGCTCTCCGAGAGCCATGAATTACTTGTTGCGGGGAGCTTCAACAGGATTAAGGCGCGCCGCGCGCGCGGCGGGGTATAGACCGACGAGACTGACGATAATCGGCAGGTTGAACGACTGGAGAACCAACCCGACCATCTCGCGGCACTACCTGGCGAGTTCGTCCGCCTACCATTCGGCCAGATTGCGCTCTTGAACGCGGATCGTGCCAGCGTGGGGGTTAGGCCCGGCCATCAAGCTCAACTGCGTTGACTTGCCAAAGCCGGAACCATCCCAGGAACTCGCCTTTTCCAACGGTGAGGGAGACGTCGCCGACCGCGCCAATGGCAGTTTCTCCCAGCTGTTAGGCGATTTTCTTGGCTCCCTTGAAACGAATCTCCAAAGCCTGATCAAGGGAACCAAGTTGCGTCGGCACGTATGGCCCGTAGAGAAAGCGCTTTCCAGGGCCGGGAAGCCCAGCGGCTACTTTCGTTTGATCTCAACGGGCTGAAGCAGTTTGAAATCGAGTGCCGTCTCCGCAGCAAGCGTGAGCTCGCGATTGCCGGTGAATCCCGCACCACCGGTACCTGCTGCAGCACCGATCAACGCACCGATGGCAGCGCCCTTGCCGCCACCAGCGATCGCGCCGATAGCCGCTCCGCCGGCTGCGCCACCGCCTACCATGGTCGCAGTGCGTTTGCCTTTTCCCTTGCTGGACATAGTTGGTGCGGAGGTTTGAATCTCATAATCCTTCCCGTTTACGGTGACGCTCTCAAGTGTGAGAGCCAGCGTAGCACCGCCTTTGAATCGTCCCGCAGCTTTCGCGTCCTTTACGACTCCCTCTGCGCGCGCACCCTTCGGGATAGCAACCTTGCCGTCGACTTCAACGGGAGACTCGACGGTCGCTGAGAACCTGTCTCCAGACTTGCTGGTCTTCGAACTTATAGTTTGATCCAGGACGACGGTGATAACGGTCTCAGCGGGAACGACCACCGGCTTTGGTTCGATGGCTTTTTTCACGGCGGTTTTTGCCGCTTCTGCTATGGACGGAGAAGAAGAGCTAGCGTCCGGGCCGGCTTGTTGGTCAGCCGGCTTTTGGCACCCTGCGACCAGCATGCCCACAGATAAAGCAGACACCCAGATTGTCGCGAGACGACGATTCATCAAATCCTCCACAGGCTGGACGGTATTCTTCAAACATACTCTCATCCATTGTGAAGTCAATTTGCCTTATCATATTGGTCAAATGCTCGAATGTTGCTCCCGGGAACAAGATCAGCGTTATGTTCCGGATCGTGTTCAGATGTTCAGGGCTGCTGAGTTTATAGTAGTTTACGGCTCCCTGAATCCAAGTTCGTTACGATTCTCCTCGCCCGCGGCACCTAACTGATGAATCCGTTTCACCGCATGGGGAGCTACAGAAACGAAGGATTGACAAATCAGTCGGAGTCCGATATACCGGACACCGATATGATGGATGATTTTGAATCAGTTCCTGCCTCTCTCACCGGCAGTCTTGCATATCCTGCTGGCCCTCTCCAGCGAAGACCGTCATGGATACGGGATCATGCAAGAGGTGGCGCGGCAATCCGAAGGGCAATACAAACTGAGGCCAGGGACGCTCTACGAGAATCTACAAAAACTGCTTGAGCAGGGCGTCGTCAAGGAATCTCCCCCGCGGTCCTCAGCCGAGGCCCTAGAGCGGTGGTGCTCTTTGCGCTAACACGCGCTCACATTGTCTTGACACTCCTGGGCACTCCGTCCAAACTGAATCTACCCCTTCTCCGAAAATCTAAGTGTTTCGTGTGAGCCGATGCGCATTCTTGTCGCCGAAGTTGACGCGCCACTTGCAGAATTTCTGCACCAGCGGCTGGAGCAAGAGCAATTCGCGGTACAACTGGTTTCCAATGGGGCGGAGGCTGAACGGCTGGCCTCCGAGCAGCCCTACGATCTCGTGATCCTGGATCTCAATCTGCCAGGAGCCGGCGGGCTGGATGTCCTTCGCGGGATTCGCTCCAAAAAGCCGGATTTGCCGGTCGTCATGGTGACCGACGCGAGCATGGTTGAGGAACGCGTCCGTTGGCTCGATGCCGGTGCGGACGATTATGTCGCCAAGCCTTTTGCCTTTGTCGAACTTGCCGCGCGCATTCGCGCTGTTCTGCGCAGAGGGAACCGGCCCGCGCGCGCGATTCTGCGGATTGATGACCTGGAGGTCGACCGCGTCAGCCACACGGTGCGGCGTGGAATTCGCAACATCGAACTCAGCCCAAAGGAATTCGCTTTGCTTGAATTCCTGATGCGCCACGAAGGCCGACCGGTTTCACGTGCGGCCATTGTCGAGCAGGTCTGGAAACTCAATTTTGACGTTATAACGAATGTCGTGGACGTGTACATCAATTATCTTCGCCGCAAGGTGGATTTCGGATACAACCGGGCTCTGATTCGAACCATTCGGGGTGTAGGCTACCAGATTGGCGGAAACGGCCGGCACGCCTAATCGCCGGACTGAAATCCGCATTCAATTTCCATTCCGGGAAATTATTTTTGAGCGCGGCCTCGCACCGAGTTTGCTATCCTACGCCGCGTGAAACCTCTTTTCCTGATTGATACGGACACCGCTTCCGATGACGCCGTGGCCTTGATCATGGCACTGCGCTCTCCTCAAGTAGGCGTGTTGGCCATTACCACGGTTGCGGGGAACGTAGCCGTTCAGCAGTCCACGCGCAATGCCCTCTTCACCGCGGAACTCTGCGGCACCGACGTCCCAGTCTTCATGGGCGCGGAAAAACCGCTGAATCGCGCGCACCAGAGCGCGCACTGGTTTCATGGCCGGGATGGTCTGGGAGACCACGATTACCCGGCTCCCCACAGGGCACCGGAAAAACAGTATGCCGCCGAAGCCATCATTGCCACGATCGAATCCAACCCGGGCCTGGTATTGGTGACCTTGGGACCTCTTACGAATGTTGCTTTGGCTTTGCAGCGGAAACCAGACATCGCAGCGAAGGTCGGGCGCTGTGTAGTGATGGGCGGTGCACCGTGTTGCGAGGGGAACGTGACTCCGGCCGCCGAGTACAACATCTGGTGCGATCCTGAAGCTGCGCGAATCGTGCTGCACAGTGGACTTCCGGTGGAGCTGGTGGGTTGGCACCTCTGCCGAGGTGAAGCCGCATTGAGCCCAGACGACATCAAATATGTGCTGAGCCTTGGCACGCCGCAGGCGCGCTTCGCCATTGAATGTAACAGCCGCGCTCAACAAGCCTATTTCGAGCAGACCGGTGAACGTGGAATTTCCTTGCCGGACCCTGTGGCGATGTCCATCGCGCTGGACCCGGCGATTGTCACACAGCAAACCGAGAATTATGTGGACGTGGAAACCTCCAGCGGATTGACTTTGGGAATGACCGTGGTAGATCGTCTGAACGTGGCAGGCAACGATCGCAATCGTGCGGTTTGGGCGCCGATTTTGGATCGAGGCGAGAAAGCCAAAGTCCACTGGACTATCGACAATGCGCGGTGGAAGCGCATCTTGTATTCTGCGCTGTGTTAGTACGGCCAAGTGCCGCCCTGGCCTAAAGTATAGATATCAAGTAACTTACCTAAGATAATGGGGGCTACATCCGGTTCCGTCCGCGCACCCGGGGACCAGCATCATCCCGGTGGGCAACTTCTTTCCCATTACGGTGTTCTACCTAATGGGAGCCATAGGATGTTACGCTCCCATCGGCCGGAACATTTGCCCGAGCCACCTTCACTAGGTTGGCCGCCCGGCCGCAGAACCGAGGGTTGTCATGACGACATTTACCGGTAAGAGCAGGCTAGGCTTGCTGCTGGGTTTGGCCGGTGTTTTGATTCTGGTGGCTTCGCAGGCGCGAGCAGATGAAGAAAAAGATCCGCCCACACGCGTCGCACGCATCAGCCACGTCGATGGTTCCGTTTCCCTACAGCCCGGTGGACAAGGCGATTGGGGCAGCGCCGCGAAAAATCGTCCGGTCACCATCGGCGACAAAATCTGGGTTGACAAAGATTCCCGCGCTGAATTGCAAGCCGGCACAGCCGCCATCCATCTCGGCAGTATGACCGCTCTGTCGTTCCTAAATCTTGACCAGGGCATCACGCAGATGCGCCTTGCGGAAGGCAGCATCAACTTCCGCGTCAGTGAACTGCGCGAGGGCGACCTTTACGAAGTTGACGCCCCGAACCTAGCTTTCACCGTGAAGCAGGCGGGGGCATTTCGCATTGACGTAAATGAAAACGGCGACTCTGCGCGTGTGACCGTGATTCGCGGCGAGGGGGAAGTTACCGCCGGCGGCAAGACCTATGAAGTGCATCCCGGTGAGCGCGGGGAATTCACCGGTACGGACCGCATCGACTACGTCATTCAAAAAGCTCCCGGTCCCGACGGCCTCGACAGCTGGGCCGCTGAGCGCGACGGCAAAGAAGACAACTCGGCCTCCGCGCGCTACGTATCGCGCGACATGGTCGGTTATGACGACCTCGACGACTACGGCACCTGGCGCGATGAGCCTGAATACGGCCACGTTTGGTATCCCGCTGCGGTTGACCCCGGATGGGCTCCTTACAGCAGTGGCTATTGGAACTGGGTTGGGCCATGGGGCTGGACCTGGGTTGACTACTCGCCGTGGGGCTTTGCTCCGTTCCACTACGGCCGTTGGGCGTTCGTCGGCGGCGCTTGGGGTTGGTGCCCGGGCCCGATTTTTGGCGCCCCCATTTATGGGCCTGCGTTTGTAGGCTTTTTTGGCGGCGGTTTCGGATTTGGAGTTGGCTGGTTTCCGCTGGGCTTTGGCGAACCGTTCTTTCCGTGGTTCCGCTGCCGCCACGACTTCATCGAGCGGATCAACATCCACAACACCTTCATCCGCAATAGGAGCGTTCTCAACAGCAGCGCTCGTAATTTCAATTTCGTACATGCTCGCAACGTGAATGCCGTGACCGTGGCGAATCGCAATGCCTTCATGAACGGCCAAGCCATCAACCGGGGGGCCACACGCCTCACGGCAGCTTCATTGAGGGGCGCGCAAGTGACCAACTCGGTCGGGATCAAGCCGACGCAGCGCAGCTCGCTCGGAGCGGTAAATATCAGATCGCATGTAGCCACGCCACCGGCGGCGGTTCAGAACCGCACCGTGGTTGCGCGCACAGCGCCGGCGCAAGGTGCTTCCCAGATGCATGTTCGCACGTTCAATAGCACAGGTCGCGTTGGCAATGAGCCTGCAAACCGCGGTCTGAATCAGCGTGAGGGTGCAGCAAATCTGCCATCGCGCAACATTCCTAACACGTCCGGGATGACAGCCCGGCAACGGGAGCTGTCGCAGAGCCGGCCGCCTTCGTCGATGGCGGGCTCGAACCGGACTTCGGCCGCTGCTACGGGTAACACTGCGTCGCAGCGTGCTGGCAATAGCCCACGCACCTGGGAAGCGCAGGGAAATACAACGGATCGCGGCCGCGCGCCGGCAGGTTTCGGAAGCTCGAATCAGCAGGGAAACCCACGGGCGCAAACGGCCCGCGAGGCTTCCGGCAACCGTCCGCCGTGGGCACGCGGCGATTCGCAGTCTGCAGCCGTCGGTGGCCGAGGTTCACGGCCTTCGGCGCCAAGCTACCACGGAGACCGCCCAAGCTCTTCCAACAACGGCCGTTCTTACACACCGCAACGGACCTACAGCAACTCGCCGTCCTACGGGAACCGCGGATACTCGCAGCCTCGGTCGTACAACCCGCCTCCCACGCGGTCTTACTCGTCGCCGCGGACATACTCCGCCCCCAGCTACAGCAATCCCGGTCCGTCTCGTTCCTACTCCGCCCCGAGTCGCGGCAATGGCGGCGGGAGTGGGGGGGGTGGCGGCAATCGAGGCGGCGGGGGGGGTGGTGGCGGCAATCGAGGCGGCGGTGGCGGTGGGAGCTCGCACGGCGGCGGTGGCGGTGGGAGCCCGCTCGGCGGCGGTGGCGGTGGGAGCCCGCACGGCGGCGGTGGCTCCACGTCTCACGGCCGGCACTAATCTCTTTGCCAACTCAAGAGCTCGTTCGGATCTTCCCGCGCGGGCTCTTTCTGTTTGGAGGATGTTTTGACACTCTTGTTTCCACGCCGATTGAACTTGTTAAGAATCTCCCGGTTCCGAAGTTTCGTTCTAGTCCCAGTCCTTAGTGCAGATCCGACGGTTGTATACGCCGCTCAGAAATAGGTCCGCCACAACTCTTTCTATTGTCATGTGTTAGATGAAGTGACGAACCTCCTGTCAGGCGTTTCCTGTTTCGACATGCAGAAATGGCCTGACAGGTGCACCACCCCGATGGAGTGTTAGTGTGCCAAAGGGGATAGAGAATAGGTACAAGGCCATTAGAAAAATGCGGCGGAATCTAAGAGACGCCGCTCGTGATTCAGGAGAGATTTAGAAATGAGAAAACACGTACTCAAATTGGCGACCCTTCTCAGCGTTCTGCTGGCCACGGCTCTCGTTGCGCCGCAACGCGCCGCGGCTGATGATGATGACGATCCGCCAAGCCGCGTGGCGCGACTGAGTTACGCTAGCGGCACCGTTTCGTTTAATCCGGGAGGCACCGACGATTGGGTTTCCGCGGTCGTCAACCGGCCCATTACTACCGGCGACAAGCTTTGGACCGACAACGGCGCACGCGCCGAGCTGCACATCGGCTCCGCAGCGATCCGCCTTTCCGGCAACACTGGTTTTTCGTTTTTGAATCTGGATGATCGCATGGCGCAGATCCGGCTCACCGAAGGCACCCTGAACCTGCGCGTGCGGCGTCTCGAACAGGATGAATCTATCGAAGTCGATACCCCCAACCTTGCTTTCTCGATCCTCCGTCCGGGCAACTACAAGATCAACGTCAACGAAGCAGGCGATTCCACTTTCGTTGTTGTCCGCGACGGTGAAGGAGAAGTCACAGGTGGCGGCTCTGCTTATACCGTTCATCCTCGGGAAACCGGCACGTTTACCGGCACCGACCAACTCGATGCCGACATTCAGCGATTCGGGGATGACGATGACGACTTCGACCACTGGTGCGGTGACCGCGACCGCCGCGAAGATCGCTCGCAATCCTCGCGCTATGTCTCTTCCGATGTGATTGGCTACGAAGACCTCGACGACAACGGCGGCTGGCGCACGGTGCCCGAGTACGGCACCGTTTGGTTCCCCCACACCGTCACTGTCGGTTGGGCGCCTTATCGCTATGGCCACTGGGTGTGGATTTCGCCTTGGGGCTGGACTTGGGTAGATGATGCTCCCTGGGGCTTTGCGCCGTTCCATTATGGCCGCTGGGTGACGGTCGCCGGAGTTTGGGGTTGGGTGCCATGCGCGCCTCGCGCGGTCGTCGGTGTCGCCTATGTGCGTCCGGTTTACGCTCCGGCGCTTGTCGCCTGGGTTGGCGGACCACACTTCAGCGTAGGCATCGGAATCGGAGGCGGCGGTGGAGTCGGCGTGGCCTGGTTCCCGCTTGGGCCGCGTGAGGTCTTCGTGCCTTCCTATCACGTAAGCCGCACTTACGTGACAAACGTGAACGTGTCCAATACGACGGTGAACAACACCGTCGTAAACAATTACTACAACAACGTGGTGGTTAACAAAAACGTTACGAACATCAAGTATGTGAACCAGACGGCGCCTAATGGGGTAACTGCCACATCGCAGCAGAATTTCACTTCGGCGCAGCCTGTCGGACGAAACATGATCAAGGTCGATCAGCGCGAAGTAGCCTCGGCGCAGGTCCGTCCGACCACTCCAACGGTAGCGCCGCAACAAAGAAGCGTACTTGGCGCTGGCGCTGCGGGCGCGGCAAGACCTCCAGCGAGGTTTCAGGAACGCCCCGTCGTGGCTAGGACGGCACCTCCGCCCACTCCCGTATCCTTCGTAAAGCAACAACAGGCCATTCAAGCCAACGGCGGCCTCCCGCCGGCCGTTTCCCAGATGCGTCAAGCGCAGACCGAGAACGCGCAACAGGCTCGTCCGAACATCAAGATCGCACCGCCCGCTAGTGCTGGCATGCAAAACATCCAGCCCAACAGGCCCGGCTCGGTACCGAACAACCGCGGCAATCGACCGGGGCAGCAACAAACGAACGTTCAGAATAATTCGAATAAGCCGCCAACTCCCAACAACGCTGTACAGCCTCCCCCGGGTAATCAACCGGGTAATCCGCCCGCAAACAACGGACGGAACAAGTCGTACAACGACCGCCCGCCAACCGCGCGGCCGGACGGCGGCAGCCCGAACTCCGCGGTGAACCCACAGCTCGATCAGAAGCATCAGCAGCAACTGGAACAGCTCCGTCAGAGACAGGATCAGGAACGCCAGAGAATCGAGCAGAAGCAGGTCCAGGAGCAACAGAAGATTCAACAGAAGAGTGCCGAAGACAGCAGAAGGCAGCAAGTGGAGCAGAAACAACAACAGCAGCTCCAACAGCTGGAACAAAGACACGGGCAGCAACAGGAGAAACTGCAGCAAAAACAGCAGCAGGAACGACAGAAGCAGCAGGAACGCCCGAAAGACAAGCCGTCCAGCAAGCCGCCGAAGGACGACAAGCCTACCCATTGAGGCTAGTGCGACTCTTTCACGAACAGCAGTCCGGGCGGGCGCTTGTTGAAAATCAGCGCCCGCCCGTTTCGTTTTCCGCACCTCCCATTTTTCGATGGTGAAAGGTCTCCGCGCCTCGTCTGATTCTCTGCGGGGTGCCACCTCTCGGTTTTTGGAGGGTGGGGGATTGATAGATGAAAGCTTTTGCTGTGTCGCGTAAGATTCCTCTTCCGGGCTCATGGCGAAACGATCTAAATCCCGCAACCCCTCCGCTGTCGTCTCGGCTGGGTCTCAGGAGTTGCGGCTGTTTTCAATACCAGGCATTCCGGAGATTCGCCCCGGCAATGATCTCGTCAAATGTGTGACCAGCGCCGCCCGTCGAGCCGCCATCCACTTCGCACATGGAGACATTCTCGTCGTCGCCCAGAAAATTGTTTCAAAGGCGGAAGGCGCCATGGTTCGGCTAGCAAGCGTAAAGACTTCGCCGGAGGCCCGCGCGCTCGCTACGCGTCTGAAAAAGGATCCTCGCGCGATCGAAGTGGTCTTGAGGGAGTCGCGGCGCATGGTCCGCAGCGATCATGTGCTGATAACCGAAACCCGCCACGGTTTCGTCTGCGCCAATGCAGGCGTCGACCATTCGAACGTCCCGGGCCACGATGTTGTAACACTGCTTCCGCGAAATCCAGATCGCTCCGCAAAAAAACTCGCTGCCGCGCTCCGCAAAAGAACTCGCAAACGCATCGCGGTAATCATCAGCGATACGTTTGGCCGCCCCTGGCGCCTAGGCTTGACAAACGTTGCCATCGGGGCGTCAGGCGTTCCGGTGCTCCTCGATTTGCGGGGTACGCGAGACCGTCAGGGAAAGGCTCTTACCGCAACGATTCTCGCCGTCGTCGACGAGCTCGCCGCAGCTGCCGGTCTGCTGATGGGCAAATCGGAGGGCTCCCCGGTTGTTGTGGTTCGTGGCTATCGTTACGCGTCCGTAGACGAGCCAGCGGCCCGCATCATCCGTCCCGCTGTCGAAGACCTCTTCCGGTAATCCCATTTCTCACCGCGCGAAGCGAAGGCCTTCATCTGATCCACACCTCGGCGTAAGCGTTGGGTTGAAATCCTTCGCTTGGGTTTCCTCGAACCGTCTCCTCCTCTCCGCGTCACTGTGTTAAATTCTTTTCGTACCGCTGCTTGTCTGCCCATGCACACTCCACGCCATCCCATCGCCCGCGAAGCCGCCCTTCTTTTTGCGGAACAAGCCACCTTGTCAGACCTGCTGGCCGCCGCTGCGGAAATCCGTGCCGCCGGGAAGGGAACTGTCGTCAGCTTCTCAAAAAAAGTCTTCATCCCTCTCACCACTCTTTGCCGCGACTATTGCAACTACTGCACGTTTCGCAAGGACCCGGGCCAGCCTGGCGCTCATTTCATGAGCCCCGACGAAGTCCTCGCCCTCGCCGAACGCGGCCGCTCGGCCGGATGCCAGGAAGCTCTCTTCAGCCTCGGTGACCAGCCCGAACGGATTTTCCCCGAAGCCCGGGAATTCCTCCGCACGCAGGGTTATTCGCGCACGCTCGACTATCTCGCGGCTATGTGCGAACTCGTTCTGGAAAAAACCGGACTCCTTCCTCACGCCAATCCCGGCGTCATGGACCGCGCCGCCCTGGCAGGTCTGAAAGATTCGAACGCCAGCGTGGGCTTGATGCTGGAAAACGTCAGCCCGCGGCTAATGCGTGATGGCTTGCCGCACGCCAACGCCCCAGACAAAGTGCCAGCGTTGCGCCTCCGCACCATCGAAGAAGCGGGGAAACTCTCCATCGCGTTCACGACTGGAATTCTGATCGGCATCGGCGAGACCATGGAAGAGCGCATCGACTCTCTCCTCGCGATTCGGACGCTCCATGAAAAATACGGTCACATTCAGGAAGTCATCATTCAGAATTTCCGTGCCAAGCCGGAAATCCCCATGGCCGCGCATCCGGAGCCGTCTCTTGAAGATATGCTACGCACTATCGCTCTCGCCCGCTTGATCCTCGGCCCGCAAATCAACGTCCAAGCCCCGCCGAACCTGAGCTACGACGATTTCCCCCGTTTGCTCGATGCGGGCATCAACGATTGGGGCGGGATTTCCCCGGTGACCAGGGATTTCATCAATCCGGAAGCGGCCTGGCCGCAGGTCGCGCGGCTCCGAAGCGAGACGGAGTCCCGCGGCTTCACCTTGCGCGAACGCCTAGCGCTCTATCCGGAATTCGTTCATCGCGACGAATTCCTCTCTTTGCGCGTCCGCAATCGCGTCAGAGAAGTAGCCGGGACCGACGGATTCGCGCGTGACGCCGCCTACGCCGCCCGCATCTGATTTGTCTATGCCTTCAACGAGAAAACTGAAAATCACCGCCCTGGCCGGCGGCGTTGGCGCTTCAAAACTCCTCCTCGGTCTGTACCAAGTGATGGACCCGAGCTTGCTGACGATCATCGTCAACACCGGCGACGACATCGTCCTTCACGGCTTGAAGATTTCACCGGACCTCGACATCGTCACCTACACGCTCGCGGGAATTGTGGATACTGCAAAGGGCTGGGGATTTCGAGGTGAAACTTTTCATGCGCTCAAACGTCTCGCCCGCTATGGGCGCCCCGATTGGTTCAATCTCGGCGATCGTGACCTCGCCACGCATATCCATCGCACGGCCATGCTGGCCGAGGGAAAGACATTGTCCCAGGCCGCGGACTCCATTCGAACCGCCCTGCTGGTAAAATCGCGTATCCTCCCGATGTCCGACGAACCCGTTCCTACGATGATCGATTCGAACGAAGGGCTGCTGCATTTTCAGGAATACCTAGTGAAGCACCGCACCGAGCCAGTTGTCAGGGGTATTCGCTTTGCGGATGTGGAATCAGCGAAGCCTGCCCCGGGCGTCATCGAAGCCATTCGCGATGCCGACCGTGTCGTCATCTGCCCCAGTAATCCCCTGATCAGCATCGGCCCGATTCTGGCAGTGTCCCAAATCCGCGACCAACTGCGAGCTCACAAAGAAAAAGTTTACGCGGTTTGCCCCATGGTGGGCGGGAAATCACTAAAGGGCCCTTCCGACAAAATGCTTGCCCAGCTGGGCCACGAGCCGACCGCCCTGGGCGTCACCAAACTGTATGCTGACTTCGCCGGCGCATTGGTAATCGATCCCGCGGACAAATCGCTGGCAGCAGCGATCGCCGCGCTAGGCATGAAAGTTGTAATTCTTCCGACGGTCATGACCACGCGCACGCAGAAGAGCAAACTCGCCAGCGCTCTCCTGTCCTTTCCCCTGTAGGGCCGCAGTGGGCGCTCCTGCTTGGCGCCATCTGCAAGTAGCGACTCTCAATCGCGGCCCACTGAGAACTTGGTCATCACTTCGTCCGGACGCTATCTCAAAGGCAATCCCGTAAATCGAATCCCCGCACCGTGAACCTTGTAACGCATATTCAATCCAATCAGCAGCGCCGTCAGTGATTCCACAATGCGCGCATTCTCCAGTTTTCCTCCATTGAGCGGTCGCGCCCCGCGAATCTTACTGACCAGCTCGAAAGCCACCTGCTTGGCTTTCTCATCGTCGCCGCACACCAGAATGTCGCAATCGACAGGTTCGTTTCCAGCAAGCGACTCCGCTCCAAGATTCTGGAACGCCGCTGCGAGACTCACGCCTGGAGGCAAAAGCTCTTTGGTCTGCTCGGCTGCCGAGCCCTGCCACACTCCAAGAACCCGCGTCGCTGCGCCGCCCACGGTCGCCGCCAGGGGCACGGTCGTATCGATTACCATGGTTCCCGGCTTCCAAGCACTCATCAATTGTTTGAGCAGTGCTGAAACGCCCGAAAAGGGAACAGTCAAAATCGCTACGTCGCAAGTTGCCGCCGCCGAAGGGTTATCCATCCCCTCGATCTGCGAATCCCCGCCAATCCGCTCGCGCAACCGCTTCGCCGCTTCCTGTGCCCGAGGCGCGTCGCGCGAACCAATCAAAACATTCTCCCCGGCCTGCGCCAGGCGGTAGGCGAGCCCGGAACCTTGGGCCCCCGTTCCGCCCAGCATTGCGATCTTTCGCGCCATTACTCTTCACCCCGTTTCAAATCCGCTGCTTCGCTTTTCCCGCACCCAGTATGGTATCTTCAAAAACTTCCAAGATGCCAAACTCCTTACTTTCGTCATTCGAATTTCGCAAAGCTCTCGGCCATTTCACAACCGGCGTGACTGTGGTTACCGTCGAGCGCGAGCCCGGGAAGATCCACGGCATGACCGCCAACTCGTTCACCTCCGTCTCACTCGACCCCATGTTGATTCTCGTTTGTGTCGACCAGCGCGCCAAGATGCTTCGCCTGCTGCAGAAGAAAAAGCGTTTTGGCATAAGCGTCTTAAAACAAAACCAGCAGGCCGTTTCTGAATACTTCGCAAAACGCGAACACAGCGTCGAGGCGGAACAGCGGCTGGGAATTCACATGCGGCGGACACTCGGGGGAGTTCTCGTCATCGATGGCGCGCTTCTCCAAATGAGTTGCAAAGTGATTGCCTCGCATTTGGCTGGCGACCATACCATCTTTATCGGGGAAGTACAGGACGCGGAAATGAATGAAGGCGAGCCGCTGGTATATTTCCGCGGCGAATATCGAAAAATTGCTCGCCACTCCTAAGCCTGAGTGCCAGATAATTTTCGGGGGTTCACGGGGAAAATGCTCTCGAGAAAAATTCCTAGCGTTCGGAATTCCCGGAAGGCCGTGGTGATTCTGTCGAATCGCCCATCTCTTTACGGTGGCTCTTCACTTCGCGCAGTGCATAGATCGGTTTGTTTTGCGATTCATAATAGGTGCGCGCGATGATCTCGCCAAGCAATCCCATGGAGAAAAACTGCACGCCGCTAATAAACAGTGCCACGGCAAGCAGCATCAGCGGCCCGTGCTCCGCCATGATCGCCTTGTGCAGGTAAAACTTTTCGTAGGCCAGGAAGCACGCCAGCAGGGAACCCAGCCCCGCCCCCGCCACTCCCAGCAACCCGAAAAACTGGAGCGGCCGCGTCGAATAATCCAGCAAAAACTTCACGATAATCAAATCCAGGAATACACGGATGGTGCGCCCAATCCCGTAATTGGATCTTCCGCTCTTTCGCTCGAGGTTTTCGATGGGCACTTCCGCGATTCTCGCGCCCGTCGAACTTGCCAGCGCGGGGATGAACCGGTGCAGCTCGCCGTAGAGCTGAATTTCCTGAATGATCTCCCGACGGTAGGCCTTGAACGTGGTGCCAAAATCGTGCAGATCGATTCCCGATAGCTTGGCCATCATCCAGTTGGCGATGCGGCTGGGAAGCTGCCGCATCAGCCAGTGATCTCGCCGGTGGTGGCGCCAGCCACTTACCAGGTCGTAGCCCTCTTCTATTTTCTCCAGAAAGCGTGGAATCTCTTCGGGGTCGTGCTGCAGGTCGCCGTCCATGGAGATGATGACCTCGCCCCGGGCAAAATCAAAGCCTGCTTTCAACGCCGATGTCTGCCCAAAATTCCGCCGCAGCCTCACCAGGTTCACGCGCCGGTCGTGCTCATAAATTTCAGAGAGCACCTTGAAGGAATCGTCCTTGCTGCCGTCATCCACAAAGACCAATTCGTAGGGTTCACCGATCCCGTCCATTACTTCGGTCAACTTCATGTAGAGAGGTGGGATGTTTTCCTGTTCGTTGTAGAACGGAACGACGATGGAATACCGAATGGGAGAATCGCTTGCCATTCTTCTCCGCGAACTCCTTTTCTTAAGCTTCCTGGGCCACGAAGCCATAGTCTATCAGGCGAATCCCCAGTGAGGCGACAAGATTTCGGATCCCCGTGTCCGTCAGGATGTGCAGTTCGCTCTGCCGAGAATCCTGCAGCCGGGTCTCTGTCTTGCGCAACGCAGCATCAACATAGCCGGGGTGGCACATCAGCTCGGTCGTGCCGTCCGGCAGGCTCTTCACCAATTGAGCCACGCCCTCCAGTGTCAGCTCTCCGGTTTGCGCAATCCCGCAAAAATGATCGGCCGTGGAAATACCCGCGTGCTTGGCTTGCTCACGCGCATCGCGCGCCAGCAATTTCAGTCCGCGCGCCTGCACGCCTTGTTTCATGACCACCGCGGTGTGCTGTCTTGAGCCGGAAGAAAGTGCTGCGCGTAGACTAGACGCTTCCAGCGAAACTCGAATCGCGCCGATGTCATGCCGCTTCGCAAGCCGCAAGGCGATCTCAAACAGCCCCGGTAGCATATGTACATGTTTGTGCCCGTCGAGGTGCGTTGGCGCGATCCCGGCGTCGCAGACTTTCTGAATCTGCGCCTCCAACTCGGTCTCCACTTCCGCCAGCGAGAGCCCGCGCCGCGCGCGACGCAGAAGCAGGCTCTCGGGTCCGCCCGCGAACTCGCCGCCGTCATTCAGAAGACTGGTAACGCTTTCCCGGTCGGCCACCGGCGGGCCATCGCTCAAGTTCAAATGCACGCCCACCCCTAAGCCGGGCGCCGACCGCGCCGCCTCCACACCCCCAGCAAACGCAGCGCCGTTGGCCAGCAGCGAAGTGCTGGTCACAATCCCGTGATGAAACGCCTCGACGATTCCGCGGTTTACGCCGTCCGTCCACCCCAGGTCATCCGCATTGACGATCAGATTCTTCATCGCCTGTCCTGCTCCCGCGGGCTCACCTGTCCTTTCGGACAGCTACTCTTTCGTGTTCCCATCCGTATTCGTACCATTGACCCTTTTCGTCCCCAACTTTAGCATGTCGTTATAGAGGCGAAAATGAAGGTAAAGCTGCGTGAATCCAAGCGCCTTGGTTCACGGCACCACGAGAAGCGCCGTGGCCGCCGCATGAACTCCCGGGTACCTGTGCGCCTTGAATGGGACGACGAAGCCGGGAAGCGCATCAGTATCGAAGGGCACACGCGGGTCGTCAACCCTTACGGCTGCATGGTGGTTCTCTCGCAGTCGCTCAATCTCGAGCACCGCCTGGCCCTCAACAATCTCGCTACCGATACCAGCAATGCGGCGATTATCGTGTGGAAAGGCAACCAGCGCCCTGACGGTTGGGAATACGGCGTTGAACTGGTGGCCCCGGAAATGGATTTCTGGGGACTGGATCTGTGAAGCCCGCCACGAATATAAAACCTGTGCCCACTCTCGCGGTGCGCCCCGCGATCGCACGGCAGCCCACCGCCGAGGAACGACGCCGCGCCCAGCGTGTCCTCCTGCGTATGCCCGTGCTTGTGCACATCGCCAAAAGGCCCGAGCCCATGAAGGGCTTTACGCATACGGTCAGCGCTACCGGCGGGATGATCATACTTCCCGAGGGTTTTGCCCAGGGCACCAAGTTCACTCTCGAAAATCCAAAGACGCAGCAGCGCGTCGAGGTGAACGTTCCCCGTTCGCCGCAGATGAATCAGGAAGGCTCACTCGTTCCTATAGAGTTCCTGACCCCCGCGCCCCAATTCTGGAATATCTTCTTCCCTCCAAACATCAACTGACCCTGCGAGCGGAGCAAGCCCCGGACTTCAGGCCGGGGTGGAGCCACGACTATAGCGGTGTCGCGAGCAATCCCGGCAAAAAAAAGAGCGGCCCCGGAACATAGGGGCCGCTCGTCCTTGTTGAAAACGTTCCGATTTAATTGATGGTGATGTTGACGGTCGGCGAGCCGTTGGACGCCGCCGGCGTCGCCATGACTGCAAAAGTGGTCGCGCCGGTTGAAGTGACATTCAGCGTGCCGCTGTTGGATGCCTGGGTATACGTATCGCCCAGATAATGTGCGCTGATCGAGTGTGTTCCCGGTGCTAAGCCAGCAGTTGTAATGGTGGTCGTCCCGTTTGAGACAGTCACGGCAGAGCCCAGCATGCTCGATCCATCAAGAAGCTGCACCTGCCCATTGGCCCCCACGGACGCCGTGACGTTGATGGTGAACTTGAAGCCAGTCGGATCGTTGGATGCTAACTTGCCACTATTCACGGTTATCTTCGTGGTCGTGGCTACGGGCCCGCCTCCACCACCACCACCACCGCCGCCGTACCCTCCGCAACCCAGCGTGAAGCTCAGCACGCACACTAGGCCGAGCCCCAGCGCGGCGCGATAACGCTTGCGCCCGGGCAGGACGAGCACGAGCATCGCGGCAAGGCCGGCGCCTGCGCTCAACATCCACCAGCCCTTGACTCCGCCGGGAGGATTCGTCCCGGCTGCATAGAGTGTGCGCTCTGCCGGTGGGGCCGAAGCCGTCAGCGTCGTCGATGGCGCTGCCACGGCTACGGCCAGCTGGCCCGTCACCGCCGCCGCGCCCGTCACGTTGATCGCCAAGGGACTCGGTGAGCACGTGACACCAGCGGGCAATCCGGCTGCGGGACAAGTCACATTCACGTTGCCTAAGAACCCGCCGCTCGGCGTCACGGTGATGGTAGCCATAACGCTGGCTCCCGCCGTAGCCGTCACTGCGCTCCCGCCCAAGGTAAAAGTGCCGGTATTGGCATTCACCGTGAAGTTGACGCTATTTGAAGTGCCGCCCCCCGGAGCTGGGTTCGTCACCGTCACCGCCGGTGTGCCGGCGGTAGCAATGTCCGCTGCCAAGACAGAGGCCGTTAGTTGAGTCGCGCTGACGAAGACGGTCGTCTTCATGGCTCCGGCAAAGTTCACCGTCGAGGCATTCACAAAGTTCGTGCCATTCACTGTCAGCGTGAACGCTGCTCCTCCTGCCGTCGCGCTGCTCGGTGCAAGCGTGGTGATCATCGGTACCGGATTATTGGCTGCAGTGATCGTAAAAGCTACCGCAGTCGAGCTACTCGCATTAAAGCTCGCATCCCCACTGTAGTTCGCGACGAGGGAATGACTTCCGACCCCAAACGTGGAAATCCCTGGGACAGTAAACGCTTCATTAGCCGAATTTACAGGGACATTGCTGGCTACTGTTGAGGGCGTTCCATTAAACGTGTCCACGAAAGTTACCGTACCAGTCGGCGCGAGTGGACTGTTGTTCGCCACGACCGTCGGGCTGATGCTGGACTGCAGGAATAGGGTTTGCGGTGCCTGCCCGCTGGTGAACGCTGCAAATCCAGCGCCAAGCGCAACGAGCACGCTGCCGGTTGTGGTGCTGCCCGCTTTCGTAACGGTCACCATCACCGGGGCCGAAACACTCGGCGCAAATGTTCCGTCTCCAGAATACCGGGCCGTGACTTGATAGCTCGTGCCATTGTTCCCAGTCAGTTGGGTCGTCGTGCCGTTGACGACGGACCCGTTAGCATTGAGAGTGAAGCCGTCAACGCCATCTCCCGTCGAAGCGTTCGAGACCAAAGCAACGTCGCCCGTCGGCTTTGCCGTGCCAGCACCCGGCGTGACGGTAACGTTCACCGTTACGCTCTGTCCGGCGGTAATTCCCGTCATAGGAGACAAGGTCAAGCTCGTCGTGGTCGGTGTAAAGGCCGTGAGGGCGGTGTTCCAGTTATTTACCAGGTTGTTCGCATTTACTGAGCCGAGTCCTGTTGCCAAATCATAACCCGCAGTCGTTCCGTAGCCGCTGAGGACGCCGATGGTGTCGGTCCCCACAGTTACGTTGCAGTTCGGGGTGCCCTTCGTGCAGGGCACGGCAATCGTGCCCGTGGTGACGTCATTGAATGTGCAAGTTGCTGCGGGGAGTGGACTCGCCACGGAATTGCAGGCCGTCGCCGCCGCATATTGCGTCTGCGCCAGCTTATAAAGCGCAAAATTTGCGTTACCCTGTCGACCGTTTTTCTGATTCACCAACGCCATGATGCCCGCAAAGCTCGGCGTGGAGGCAGATGTACCGCCAACACCAAGGAAATGGAAAACCTGGCCTTTCGCACAGGAAGGCGAAGAAACGGTGTCCGCTTCGCAAACGACGTAGAAACTCTTATTGAATCCGCTGCTGGCAAAGAAAGACACGTCGGGAATGTCTCTTGCCCCATCAGCGGGCATGCCGTTGGTGGCGCTGATAAACGACTGATACGGTGGTTTTGCATAACCGCCGCTGCAGACGTTATTCACTAGGGTGAAGCAATGACTGCTACCGCCGCCGCCACCCACTGTAAAGACCGCCGCTTTGTTTGCTGCCACAGCGCTGTTGCAGTTGGCCTCCGGATTAGTTCCAAAAAACGAGTTTGTGCAGGACTCGTTCCAGGTACTCTCTGGAATGTAGCCCTTCGCCGATGCCAGGGTATTGGGGTCATTGGTAGTGTTGAAGTATGTGGTTTGCGTCGTACCATCATTGAAATCCGTTCCACCTACGGCCACGTTGAAGGGCGTGGACGCGAAGGCGTTTACCTGAAGCCCTGTGGTTGCCGGATTGGGTGCAGGAGCGTTCTGGTTCTCGCATCCGGCCGAGCCTGGATCGCCTGAGGCCACCGTCACGGTGATGCCTTGCGCCGCCGCCTGCTCCCACAGAACCTGCCAAAGCCCAATGTTGTTTCCGCCTTCATGTGGTTCGCAGTCGCCGAAGCTCAGACTCAAGATGGGGTCGGAGTTGTTGTCTACGACATTGACGATTGCAAGGAGGAAGCCGGAAGCAATGTCTGTATCCGCTGCGATGACCAAATGAATCTGAGCGCCTTTGGCGATAGCCCCTGACCATTCAACATCGAGGAGCGCTTCGGTCTCCGCGCCTCCGCTGACGATTCCCGGATCGGCGCCATCAATGACAATGATGGGGGTTGCAGCCCCTCCTGTTGGCAGACCAAAGAGCGTCCGGAAGTCGGTAACGTCCTGCTGATTGATATTGGAGTCGCCGATGACCGCAATGCTTTGGCCCGTCCCGTCAGTTCCGGCTGCCCACAGCGGAGCAACATTGTAGATGGTCGCAAAATCGGTCGGCCCGATGGCGAAAAACCCTCCCGACGTTGTGAACTCCGGGTTGACTGACTTAACTTCGGTGTTTCCTGCCGATCTCGTGTACTCGCCAGCAATGCGATGCGCCGGCCTTGCTCTAAAATTGTTAAGCGGGGCTAATCCGCGCACCACGGGGGTCAGCGCCACCGGGACTTGTGGGTCGCTCGTGTTAGCAAAACGTGTTTCCCCCTGCACTACAAATTTGTGAATCTCTGTGTGGAAGGCTTCGAGTACCTGCGCGGCAGTCCCTGAAAACTCGATGGCAACTTTTCCTTTGCTTACTTTCGCGACTTGGAAGCCATGGGACTGCAGCCAGGCGCTAACTGTCTGAATGTCCGCGTCGGCGGGCCCAAACTGCGCGCCGAACCCTTCCGGCGTTAGCCACTTGTGGTAGTTGGCTGAGGCCATGTTGTATTGGTCCACCATCAATTGTGCGAGCGCCGATTCTTGCTCCATACTCCGCCTCAACACCAGCAGCATCCGCTGCATGGGTAATTCTGACGGTACCGGCCCCTGATCAAATTCTGGCCGGGCGAGCGGGTGCACGTTGCCCTGTAGGCGCGCCAAGTGCGTTTCATCAATTGCTTGGGTGATACGCGCGGGGATGGCGACGGTCTGAGGGGCAGTGGCGCTATCCAGCTTGATTTGCGCACTGGCGCGAAACGCCGGCAGCACCAAAGTCAAAGTAAGACCGAGAAGGGAATTGCGAAGCATCAGAGATTGGAATTTCATATTCCGCCCACGCTGCAGATTTGAATCCGATTCCCACTAAACGCATCCGGCCTGAGGCGTGGCCATTTCGACAGAGGCACAACTTGCGCAAATGGCTTCTCGCGGACTGGGGCTTGGACCGGAAACGAGACACCGTTGAACCCTTAAAGCGTATCACAGGCTATTAGCAGACTCTCTAGTACCCGCCGTAGGAGCTAGCTCAGCGCATCACTGCTAAACCGGAGCATCACCGATCCACCTAAGCGATCGCCATTCCAATGCACCACAGGATGCTTCAGCCATTTTTTGATGAGCGCCGTACCTCGAGGTGATTTTCATGGCGCCCGCCTTTGCAGAAATTCTCCCTTTGCTCCAGTTCCAACTCCCCTAGTGCCACTTTTATTCCACTTATGATCGAAGCGCTGCGGGCGTTTCGGTTTTCTGGAACGCCCGCTCCTGCCATTCCGTTTCGCTCCAAGTCATTTCACGAGACTCAGTGGCGCAAGCCACCCCTGCCATAGAAACCCGGACCCCGGCCCCAGCCATCATAAAATCCCACGAAGCCTGGGTAGGCGTAGCAGGAGCCATAGTAGCCGCACGGATAGAGCACTGGTCCAGGGTACCCTCCGGCCACATGGCGTGGTGGCCCCCTACGCTCCAATCTCCCGCCGTCAAAATCCTGCTGCGTGACGGGCAAGAAGGCCTGCTGGCTCTCGGTCGTGTCAATCCTAACCGGATCGACCAGCCGGAAGCTCAATTGTTCCTCCGGTTCGATTATGGTGGGGCGCCCTCGCGTTAGGAGCACTGCGCCAATGCCTGCTGCCGCGCCGGCTCCCGCGCCGATCGCTGCACCTGTGCCCCAGTCTGCCGCCGCTCCGATCAGCGCCCCAAGCCCTGTGGTGGTGCCAATCGTTGCCGCATCTTGTCCATGCGACGTCCCAGCCGAACCTTTCGATAGCTCGGTAAGAATCGGAACTTGGCGGCCATCCACCACAGTCATGTCCGTCAGCTCGACGCCCAACTGGGAAGTGCCCTTGACTCGGCCGGCTTTGCGCACCTCTTTGACCTGGCCGACCAGCACCTGGCCTCGCCTCGCCACCACCCAGCCATTAACCACAATCGGGTTTTCCAGCACCGCCGTGAAGTGGTCGCCAATCTGGTTGCGGTCGCTCGAAAGGTATTCATTGATGCGGATGAGCAGGATCGTTCCGGCTGGCACGGTCAGAGTCCCGGGAACTGGTTGGACTTGTGTGGCGGGTGTGGTGGCGGCTGGCCGGTCGTAGGAATAGGGCGGCTTGTCGGCGTCTTGTGGGGCGTAAGTTGGCTTAGCCTGCGAATCTTGAGCTTGCTGTTCCTGTCCGTAAGTGCCTGCGTTGAGGCACGCGGCGAGGGCTAGGGCTGCCGTTGCCCTCGAAATGAAACTGAAGCTCCTCGAACTAGCTGGGTGGTTCACCATAATCTTTTCTCCCTGGACCTCCGGATCCTCTCCGCACTTGGACCAGTTGGATGACCTCGCTTCCGGCTGGGGATGCCCGGGTCATTTAGGGTTTGTCGAATTTGCTGCTGGCGTGGTGCCGCGAAACTTTCCGCCAGTTCCTGGGTTTAATGTTGGGGGAAAATCCGGAGAATTGTGTCCCTAATCTTACCTTTCTCCGGCTGCTGCTCTTGTCCCTTGCTGAAAAGTGTGAGCTCACTACTGGTTTCCCCTCGAGCGTCCAGCCTCTTTATTCCGGCGTTCGAACGCATCCCAGTACACCTCCCCCATTTTGAGGAGTGCTGTAATTCCCAACTCCTGCCCATCACCTCTTGAAAGCGTGAGCCGCTCCGCGCGCAGAAATAGCTCACGGTATGAGGCGTAGTTGAGAAGCCCGCTGATCCGCAGCGCTACGGAATTGTCCGTCGAGGTGACTCTCGACGCATCGGCGATGTCAATCACCTGGTCGCATTCCGTGGTGACCGCGCGCTCCAATTCGCTCCAGCTTACTGATTCCTCACGACACGTAGATTGGGACTCGGCAATCAACCGTGCTTCCTCTTCGCGGGCGGCGCCGGCGGGAACCGAAAACTCTCCCGGCCACACCGCACAGTGGACTACCCGCGCCGATTGGATCGACACAATTTGCGCGTCGTGGAGGCCCGCCCACAGTGTCACCTTCAGTCACGCCGTGCGGCAGGTTCATCCAATCAACGATCCCCGTTTGTTCTTCAGGCATGCATCACCGTTTTAAGTGAAATCGCTGGCGGAGTACAGTCCGCACTCCGCCAAATCGAAACGCATTGTATAATCCTGCTTCCAATCCATCCACCCAAGGGGGGCGCCATGGCCGAGCCAACATACGAAGAACTCAAAGCAAAACTCGCAGAAATGGAAAAACAGGGAGGAGCGCGCCGCACCGGGGCGCTCGAATTTCGTGTCGGCGAAAAAGGGGGCGTCAGTGTCTACGGTCTGGGCCGCTTCCCCGTTACGCTGTACTACGAACAATGGATTCGGCTGCTTGAGGCAACGCCGCAACTTCGCACCTTCCTCGAGGACAACAAATCCACGGGAAAGTTGAAGCTCAGAGAAAAATAGTACTTGGCGGTGAGGTCACTGCTGCTTGACTTAAGCTGGTAGAATGGTAGAAAGCACCGCGCCTTCACGCTTTCGCTGCTGCTTTCTTAACGATATCCGTCCGTTGCGGTTTTATCGACACGTCACAATCCATCGCCGCGCGTATTCTGCATCTGAATTTCCCCTTACACTACAAGAAGCTCTCTTATTTCTTGCGAGGAATCCGAAAATGACGAAACTAGCAATTCGTGCAGGTCTCGCCGTGCTCGGCATGGCCATCACATTGACGTGGTGGTCCATGCACCCCGGCGATTCGCACTCGCAATCTTCAAGCCGTATTCCTGACAAGGTCTGGAGCGGCGGACACACCCTGGAGATCGAGGTCGAAAGCACGTCCGCAGCGACTATGCGCGTCAGCTTCTCGCAGCACGATAAACCTGCGGGCGAACAACAGACACTCGAGACGTACGAAAAGATCGCCGCCGGGGCTCGTTCTTGGACGATTGATGTTCCCGCTCATGTCGGCGGCTATATCGAAATCGGGGCGGATAAACCCAGCCCCGGAGACAGGCTGGCAATGAAGGTGAAGTCGAGTGGCAAGCTGGTGAACGAGCAAACAGAAAAACTGGATCAGCCGCTCCAGTCTGGCTATGCTTTTTTTCTCCAGGTTCATTACGACGACTATTCGAACGCCGGTTCGGAAAGAGAAGAGTCTGACGCCGAAAGCGGCGGCACATCACCCGGCGAGGACGATTAGCCACCGGATGTCGTCGTCGTTCAGGCCATGGAATTGGATGACCTGAATCGCTCGCCGCGTTGACCGTAGCTAGCTTCAGGCGTGCAGTCCAGCCTGCCAGGGGAGAAAGTTGAATGGCAATGGATCCAACTGATCTTTCGGAGGCGCGTGTAGCCGAGATGATTTCCCGAGTCGCGACGTATCTGCGCCAGGAAAGAGGTCTTTATTCCCCTGCGAGTGAGCCGCTGACGCTGGGATGGAGAACTGCCGTTCAGCCTTATTTCTCTAAGATTTTGCTTGAGAACGTCAGGGCGGTGATTCTGAAGGGTGCCCGCATCCCACCCCCGCCTTTTTATTCCGAGGCCATGGCCTTCAGCGCCGGCAGCTTTCCTGACTTCGTGCACCTGGCTTCCGTCACTTACCTGGACATAATCGTTTTTCACGACGAAATCGCGCCACGAACCCTCTTCCACGGGTTGGTCCATGCCACACAAATGGCGCTTCTTGGAGTGGACCGTTACAGTGACCTTTACGTTCGAGGTTTCGTCAAATCTCGTTCCTGGATCGCCATACCTCTTGAAGCTCAGGCCTATCAATTAGACACCCGCTTCGCTATGTGTCCCACAGCCCCCTTCTCCGTGGCGGACGAAGTAAGCTCCTGGGCCCAGCAAGACCGGTACTAAGCAAGACCGCTTTCGTCACCCTCAATTTCGAAATTCTAGCCTACGAAAAGAATAGCCCCGGGTGTCTGTGGGGAGGCACCCGGGGCCGGGGGGGAGTGAGGAGGAGACTAGGCAAGCTCTCTAGAAGACTGGCTTACTACTTCGAAGACTGTGCGGCTAGCAGGCAGAGCCTCTGCAGCTCGTCGTACGTGAAAACCATTTGCTCTCCCCGGTCGCCACACTCGAGGTGTCCGAGGCCGGATATCCGCGAAAAGCTCCGGATTTCGGTCATCGTGAGCCCCAGAAGCACTGCTGCCCGGTCCTCTGCTACTCGCTCCTGGCCATTCATGCTCATCTGTATCCCATTCCTGCCGAGTGTGTCGGAGCATGCGGTTGTCCAAACTTCCCGTAATCTAAGTCCTGGTTTTTCTGTAAGAAAGCTTTCGTCAGACCTAGGCTCTTGCACAATGTGCATAATTCCTTGCACAAATAGTGCACGGATTTAGCACAGATCCTCGAGCTGGCCGGAGAGGGCCGAGGATGGACTGCCGACTTGGGTCACATCCACGGCAGGGAAGAAACGTCCAGGTTCCCGCCGGAGAAGATCACGCCGAGCTTCGGAGTGCCCCCGTCGGTACGTTTCGGCAGATTCAACGACGCTACCACGCCGGGCTTTAGCAGTGGAGCAATCGCCACAGCGCTCGATGGCTCAATGACGATTTTCATGCGCTCCCAGACCAGCCGCGCCGCCGAGATGATCTCCTCCTCGCTGACCAGGAGGATACATTCCACATGACGCCGCAGGATCGCAAACGTGCGCGGCGCCAACGATGCCCGCAACCCGTCAGCAATGGTGTCGCTCGACTCCAGCGATTGCAGCGTCCCGCTGGTCAGGGACCGGTAGGTGTCATCCGCGCGTTCCGGTTCGCAGCCAACTACCCGCACATCTGCGCGAATTCCCTTGGCGCCGAGACACGTCCCGCTGAGCAATCCGCCGCCGCTGACTGGTGCAAACACTGCATCCAGGTCGCCTACCTCCTCCAGCAGCTCCTTCGCCGCCGTGGCCTGTCCCGCGATGATGCGGTCGTCGTCGTAAGGATGCACCAGGTGCGCGCCTGTTTCTGCCTGGACTCGGTCGCAAGTTGCCTTTCGGGCAGTCACCGTTGGCTCGCAGAAAACAATTCTCCCTCCGTAGCCCTCGATGGCCGCGGCTTTTACCGCGGGTGCATTTTTCGGCATGACGATCCATGCCGGGACTCCTCGCCAGGCGGCCGCGCAAGCCACGGCGGCGCCATGATTTCCGCTCGATTGAGTGACGATCCCCCGCGCCACCTCTTGTTCTGTCAGGGAAAGGATCGCATTGGACGCCCCGCGAATCTTGAACGAGCCGGTCTTCTGCAGATTTTCGCACTTGAAGAAGAGCCGCGTCCCGGCGATGGCGTTCAGGGATGCGGACGTTAGGACCGGCGTGCGGTGGATCCTGGGGGCGATGCGCGCATGCGCCGCTAGGATGGCCTCCCATGTGGGTGGTTGGTATTGGATGGATTCGGTGGATGAAGCAGTTTTCATAATCCTCGTCTTGGGTTCGAGTCGCTTGTCAGTTCTTCACTCTTAGCGCGCCTTATAATGCGTTGTCCGCCGCTGTTAAAGAGGCATTATGGTACGCAAATGATGGCTCCGTGGGCTCGGATGATCTAAGCCGCAGGAAACTCATATGGGTACCGGTACTTCTGGGCCATGCCACCTTTGATGCTTGACCGCCGGACTGGCTCTGTTACGCTGGAAGTCCCCTCCACCATATTCGCGAGAGTAAGCGCGCCAGACCTTATCCTAGCGCGCAGGGGACAAGATGAAAGTAGCAGAACGCCGACAACTGACCCGCCTCAACCTACGGACACCCTTGCGCTTCCGTGCCCTTGGGGTTGCTTCGGACAAGATCGAGCATTTTACGGAAGCTCTGAATGTCTCACGGGGAGGCTTCTTCTTCGCCTCCTCGGCTCCACTGCAGGTTGGTATGCCCATCGAAGCGACGCTGCGCATGCCCGCCGAAGTGACCGGGAATTCCTCCCAGGAGATGCGCTGCACCGCGCGCGTCGTGCATGTCCGCAACGAGCCATACGGAGACGGCCGCATCGGCTTCGGCGTCGAAATCGAGAAGTTCCAAGCCATCCCTCCCCAAGACCGCTGGTTGAGCTGAAGGGCAGTTGGCAGTTTTCTGTTTTGGTAATCAGTCAAAACAAGGGCAGAGACGGCTTCGCGGGCGGCCGAGGCTGGGCTTGAGGGTTAGCACCCGCACTTGAAAGTGTGGGGTGTGTCAGCTGAGACGTTGCGCTCCGCAATCCATGCCAAAGTCGTACTTCGCTGGAGAAAGGCAGCGCAAGGCCTAGGCTGTAGGCTAGGGTTTTGCGGCCGGAACGGTGACGATGGTTTTCGCGCTGCCGACGTTTTCGAACCGGTCGTAGGCTCGCACGGAAATTACATGTTCGCCCGGGCCAAGTCCGCTGAGGGAAATCTCGTACCGTTGTTCGGGCGCATCGCTGATGCGGCCGGTGGGGGCTACTAGGAGCCAATCGCCACCGTCGACGCTGTATTGCGCGCGCTCGATGCTGCTCCCCGCATCCTGCGCGGTGAATTGGACGATCGTGAGCTTGCCGTTGGGCATCGGAGAATCCGAAATAGTCCCCATGATTTTGACTACTGGTGCAGTATTGTCCACCTCGAAGCGCTCGCTTTCGCGTTCTTTCTTGAGTGCCAAAGCGGGGGGATTTGACGGCGCGTCGCTGGCGACGATTTTCAGGTAGTAGGCTCCATCCGGCAGCGTGGTGGTGTCCCATGAATAGAATTTCTGCTCGAGGTTTTCCTTAAATAATTTCCATTCGTGTTCGTTTTCACCGCGAAAGTAAACGGAGTAACGCATTTCGTCGTCGTTTTCGTCGTGCACGGTCCACACAACGGATTGATAACCCTTCTGCAGGGTGCCTTGCGGCGGGGGTTCGAACCGCGGCGGCGTGCTGCCCTGGGGGCTTGCCATGCCGGAAACGTTGGGCGGCTGTGGCATCTTGAGCATCACCGTCGTCGGCTGGCCCGACGACATGCCGACTTGGCCTTGCGCCCGCACTCCGGGATCCTGCAATGCGATTCCGTCGATGACCGGCGCGACGTTGCGAGGCAGATACGCCAGGCTAACCCAATCAATACCATCCCCTGGGCGTCCGTCGTGGATGACCGCCTTCCACTGAACGAACCGCGCCGACGGCGCTTCGACGGCACTGCCCGATTTCGCGTAGGGGCCGTACCAGCCGGACCACTCGCCGCCGGGGTCCTCCGTGTTTCCCGAGCGTACAAAAAACTCCAGGCGTAGTTCATTCGAATTGGCCTTGGCGGGGGCCGCCGGCGGGGGACTCCACCACTCCAGGCGGCCCCACTGCGAGAATAGTTGCGCGTCGAAAGAGCGGGACTCGAACGTGCCTGCGGCTTCGTATTCGGGGCCGACCGAAAAGACTTTTCCAGGATTTGAGGTGCACAGGAAAACTCTGCCGGAGGAATTGTGGGCGATGCCCGTGATTTGCGCGGAGCCGGACTTGGCGAGATGCGCAAAAACGCCGTGACCATCGATGGCCAGGAGAGCCCCGCTGTTGCCGGTCCCCGCCAGGAGGCGGCCATCGGAAGCAAGTCCAAGGGCGTAGACCACGTCTTCGCGCGAGGACCAAAGCTCTTCCGGGGCGCCATCGGCGCTGATGCGGTAGATGCTGCTGGAGAGCAGAGCAGGAAAGGGGACGAAGGGTTGCTGCGGAGGGGTTTGCCCGGGACCTGCCGGGACGCCGGTCATAACGGTTGGCGTGCCTTGTGCGTTGGAAATGATGGGGCTCGGAGCTTGCCCGACGCGTTGCTTTTCACCGATGGCGGAGAGGTAGATGGTGCCGTCAGGGGCCACAGCGAGGGAAGTGACTTCGCGCTTGGAAGTTTCATAGAGCACGAAGCCTTCTGCTTTCGCCATGGCTGCATTCTTGGAGTCTTTGGCCGATGCTTTCGACGAACTCCGCGAGATGCGAAGGATGCGGCCGCTGGGTTCGGTGCCGGCGATGAGATTTCCTTTTGCGTCAAAAGCCAGAACGCGCATGTGAGCTTCGTCGCTGGAGTAGAAAAGCTCGCCTTTGCCGTCGGGCCCGACGGCGAAGACCTGTCCTTTGTCACCGGTGGCGACATAAAGAGTTCCGTCGGGCGAAAAAGCGAGGTCCCAGATGTATTTCGTTTTGGGTTCAAAGAAAACGGATTTCTCGCCGGAAGTAGAGACCCGGTAAACCTTGCCGTCGGGAGAAGTGCCGACATAAAGAGCGCCTTTGGAGTCAAAGGCGATGGCTTGCGCGGAGAGATCAGAGGAATCGAAAACGATGGCAGGTTTGCCGTTCGAATCGAAGCGAAATACTTTCGCAGGCGAGCCGCCGGCAGCGTAGAGAAGGCCCTGGGGATCGAGGCGTACGGACCAAAGATAGGAAGCATCCGCGTCGGCAAGTAAAGTGACTTTGGGCGCGAGTTCGAGGCGGCCGTCGCTGCGCACCGCCACGCCGTGCGCGGTGCCTTTGAGAAATTCTTCGTAACTGGACTGGCGCCAGCGACGGGTGTGCTCGGCAAGCAGGGGTAACGAAGTGAGCAAGCAAAAAAGCAAGGAAAAAGAAAAGAAACGCCGAAATTCAACGGATGAGTGATTGCGGTGTGTGGAATTGAGATTCTTCGGAGCCGCTAAGGACGGCCCCTCAGATTGACAATTGTTCCTTAATTGTTCGCTTATCGGACGCGGTTGAGACAGTTGAATTGAGCTTTTCGGCAGGCTGCTCATATTAGTGATCACCGGATTTGGAGATTTAGAGAGATGACGCCGGACACGGGACCCCCGAGAGGGATGGAAGCTTCGCTGACCAACGATTCCCGCAGCACCTGGACGCTGCCTGGAGTGGGACGGCCGTCGACGACGTTGATTTGCGAGAGCGGGATGTTCGGCAGTTCCTTGTCGTCCCAGAGAAGCGTCGGGGCCGGGGCGAAGAGTCCAACGTAAAGACGGTCGTTCCGGCGCTCGCGATTCAAGAGCGCGATGAGTTGATCGAGGCCGGTCGGCCCGCTGCCGGCGCCGGCAAACGCGAAGCCACGGGAAGCGCGATTGAGCAGATCGGCGTCGCTGACAAGGATGCGGAGCGTCGTGCCGCGCGCCACCTGTTCCGGGATGCGAACGGTGGTCTCTTCCACGCGCGCGGCGCCGCGATAGGGGCGCAGCAGCACCCGGACGCGAAGAGTTTCGCCGGGAGCGGCTTCCCCTTTTTCGAGCCACGCGCTTTCAATGACGAATGATTTTCGACCCGGAACGCTTTCGACTCGGAGGGCGATACCGTCCACCTTGGCAGGTTCGAAAGTATTGACGAAAAGGCGTGTAAAAATATTTTGGACCGTGAGAGCGATGGGCATGCCATCGGGAGAAAGAGAATCGCCCGGAGCGAAAGTGTTTTCAATTCTAACCGGCGCATGACCTTGCAGGCGAATCTCGCCGGAAAGATGCAACGTGGTGCCCTCACCATATAGAGAATTTTGTGTCAGACCACTGAAGGTGGTGATGGCAACCAGGAGCGGCGTAAGCTTTGGGTGATTGACCAGTTCGAAGTGCAGGGTCTTCTGCTTCGCGGGCTCGGCGCCAGAAACCAAGAGGGTCAAATCCAGCGGAACCATCGCGGGAGGCGCGCCTAGTTTGCCGGTGACGGCCGTGAGATGGTCGCCGGTGATCGTGCCGATGGCGCCGCCCACATTGACGATCTTGGTGGAAGCGAGATTGGAAGACAGCGTGGTGACGACGCGGCTGCGCGCCATGGGCAGCTGAATGTCGCCGAGACTCATAAAAGGGTGGCCACAGAGATAAACACGGTCGGCCCGCACCGCCGTGACCGTGCAGGCGGAGTTGATGGAGGCATCGCCCTGAACAAGAACCATCCCGGCCATGTCGCCGGCAACCAGACGCGCATCATCGGCGCGAGGCGAGGCCGTTCCGCCTTGCGCTGCGACGAAGCCGTAGCCTTGTAACTGACTAGCGAATTGCTGCAGCGCGGCCGGCTGGAAGCCGGAGAAAACAAGGGGCGTTTCGATCGGCTCGAGTGCGGAGCCAGATGGCAGCGCAGTCCGTGTGGAGGTTTCACTGGGAAGCCCGAGTTGCTGCGGGGCCGCCTGCGCCGCAGGAGGCAGGGAGGGCGGGTTCAGTACGTCCTGAATGGGTGTGACGCCGGCGATGGGCTCTTTGCTGAAGATGCCCAGTTTCAGTGAAAGGGCACCAGCGAGTTTGCCATCGAGATAGACGGGGCTGCCGCTCATCCCCGCGACCACACCGGTGTGCTCGACCTTCGGCCCCTTCAACTGCACGAGGATAATGGATTGTTTGGGGCCTAGAAAATTATCCAGCACGCCGATGACTTCAAGGTCAAACTTTTCGACTTGATCGCCGGCAAAGATCGTATATGCGTACCCTTCCATGCCGGCGCGAACCTGGCTGAGAGGAAGGATTTCATTCGATTCTTGTGCGATGGCGACTCCCGGTCCCAGCCAAAGCGCGGCCGTACACGCTACGAAGGCGAAGAACAAGAAGCACCGAGAGTTCGATAGTTCAAAACGGACCGTGAGCATGAATCCTTAATAATACGCGGCGTGGCATCAGGAAGCAATGGAACCTAATCGAAGCATCTAAAATGTATCCGAAGTGCAAACGTCGCACGAAAAGTATGTTGTGACAATCGAGTTGTGAAGCATAGAATACGCTCCACTCTCCGGCACATCCCGGGGTGACGAAGGACTCTCGACGTATAAGCCGTGATTTGCCGAAGCAGTTTGTGAAAGTCTCATTCCGAATTTCACAATGGCAGTCTTCTTCCCCTTGGGTAAAGAGCCGAGAAAATGCTAGAGGAGGGAACCGTGCGCCGACGATTGCCGGTCCTCGTGGTGATGTTATTTGCAGCGGGTACCGCAAGAGCACAAGGCTCGCCACCGCCCGATCAGGCAGAGCAGGTGAGGATGCTGCTCGAGCGAGTCCAGAGGCTCGAGAAACGCCTTGCTGAGATGGAGACTAAGTTAGCCGCTGCTTCCGCTCCTTTGGAATTGGCCGCGAATGTCCCCGCTGCGCCAAAGCTGGAATTGGCCGAAGCAGCTCCCTCTCCCGGGCCCGGGCATCAGCACGAAGGTCGCGACGAACAAACTGCGGTCCGCCAAATGGAGACTCATTATCCTTCTCTCCAGATTCGCGGTTTTGGAGACGTGGATTTTTCCGCGACGGACCAGCAGGGGGCCACGAGCGGCTTCAATCTCGGCCAGCTCGATCTGCACATAAGTTCGCCACTCTCTCGAAAGGTCAGCTATTTCGGTGAAATGACTTTCAATGCCCAGCCGACTGGCTACACCGTGGAGGTAGAACGTTCCATCATCAGGTACGACTACAACGATTATTTCAAGATCTCCTTCGGGCGCTATCACACACCCATCGGCTACTGGAATACTGCTTTCCATCACGGCGCATGGCTGCAAACGAGCATCAGCCGCCCGGACATGGTCAAGATCGGTGGAACCTTTATCCCTGTCCATTTCGTAGGATTTCTTGCCGAAGGCAATATCCCCTCCGGAGGGGCGGGACTGAGCTACAGTGCCGGCGTAGGGAATGGCCGGGGGTCGACCATCAGCCGCCCTGGCGACGCAGGCGACAACAACAATAATCGCGCGTGGGTTGCCAACCTCTATTCCCGGCCTGTCAAACTCTACGGCTTGCAAATGGGCGTTTCCGTGTACCGGGACAAAATCACCCTACCCAACACGCTAGCTAATGGGAATAATTTCCGCGAGTGGATCTCCGCCGCTCATCTGGTCTGGACCAAGGAATCCCCGGAATTCCTGGCGGAATTCGCCAACGTCAATCATCGCAACATTCTTACCAACTTCGTCACCAACAGCCAAGCTTTCTACGCCCAGGTTGGCTACCGGCTACCATGGCTTGAAAAAACATTGAAGCCCTATTATCGCTTCGAACATACGCACACGTCGCTGAGCGAACAGGTCTTTACGAATCAGGACCTGGTGGGCTCGATTATTGGTCTGCGATATGACATCACAAACTATGCGGCTTTCAAAGCTGAATACCGCAATAGCAAGCGGCTACCCACGGATCCGCGTGTGAATGGTGTATTTTTCCAGACGGCCTTTACTTTCTGAGCGAGCTACCCAATGAATGCCACTATCAAACACGTCGTGCCAACTCTCTGGATAGCCCTCTGGATTTGCACCCTCCTTCAGCATCCTTCGGCAGCCCAGACAGCGCGAGGGACCGATATCGCCGTTGTGGTTCATCCTGACACTCCCGTTAGCGATCTCAGCCTGAGCGAAGTGCGCAAGGTCCTTCTCGGGGAGCGGCAATACTGGAATTCCAAACTCCCCGTGGTCTTGCTCATTCGTGCCCCCGTCGCCCGGGAACGCGATGTCGTGTTGCGCGTGATTTACCAGATGTCGGAAGCCCAGTTCAAACAGTATTGGGTGGCCAAGATCTTCCGCGCGGAGGTTGCCTCGCCACCTAAGATTGTCTACTCCAACGATTTGCAGTACGACCTCGTTACTGCCATGCCTGGCGCCATTGCTTTTGTGGATTCACGAAATGTGCGCTCTGGATTGAAAGTTTTGCGCGTGGACGGCCATCTGCCGGGTGAACGGGACTATCCCTTGCGATAGTCGCACCCGCCCTCGAGTGCGGGATTGCGGACCATAAAGCCGCGGTGCGGCAACCCTCTAATGCGCCAGTTTCATCCGCCTGAGGATGTCCCGGAATCGGGGGTCTGATCGAACCGTGTCGAACATGGGCTCGACGGCGAGGGAAACCAGCCCGCTGTCATGCTCCTCGTAGGCCTTTTCCAACCAGCCGAACGTTTTCTCCTGCTCGCCCATGCGCATGTAGGCCTGAGCAATGCTGTAGGAGGAGATGTAGCCATGCTTGGAGATTTCCGTCAGACCATCCAGCCAGCTTTGCAAGACTCCCTTGTACCCGGCCCTGGAGAAATCTTCTTCGATGGAGGCGGCGAGTTCGGGGCTTCCTGAGAGTGACAGGATTTTTTCTCTTTCAGCCACGGCTTCTTTTTGTTTCCCCATTTCCGCGTAGACTTCCTCGAGCATGCGCCTCGCCGGTGCAAACTTCGCATCAATATCCAGGACTTTGCGCAACTGCTCGGCGGCCTGATCGTTGTGGCGCGCGACGTACAATTGCCAGCCCAAACTCGTATTGATGATGAGCGAGAGGGGATCCAATTCCTGGGCCTTTTTTGTTTCGCGCAGTCCTTCTTCGGGCCGCCCCATGTTCGCCAAGTAGTCTCCATACCAGTGATGAGCGGTCGCGGAGTTTGGATTGAGCTCGATGGCCCGCTTGAACTCCCGCTCCGCGCCGGTCCAGTCCCACTCGAAGTGCTCTTTCACCAGACCCAGGGAGGTGTGCGCCTCCGCGAGTGTATCGTCTATGTCCAGCGCCTGCATCGCAGCGGCTTTTGCTTTCGGCCAGGCTTCCGAGGGCGGGAGGTAACCTTCGTCTCCCAGCAGACTGTAGGTGTCGGCCAGCCCCGCGTACGACAGTGCATACCGTGGATCCTTTTGCACAGCCAGAGTGAAGTAGTCCGCCGCTCTCTTGAAATCCGCCTGTGTCCATTTGTTCCAGTAAAAAAGACCCTGCAAATAGAGTTGGTAAGCCTCCACATTCTCGGTAGGCCGCTTGGCCAGCAACTTTTTTTCTTCTCCGGCAAGCCGCGGACGCAAGCGTCCGTAAATGTCCCCGGCAATCTCTTGCTGCACGGACACGAGATTGGAAAGCTTGCGGTTGTACTGCTCACCCCAGATCTGCCTGCTGTTTTGCACGTCTTCCAGATTCACGCTGATTAGCAACTCGTCACCTGTTAGGCTGAGCCTCCCCGTGAGAATGGCTCGCACATGCAGGTCGTGGCCGACCTTTTGCGGATCTGTGGCCTGGCCCTTATATCGGAAAACCGTGTTGCGCGACATGACCGCCAGGTTGGGCAGTTGCGAGAGGCTGTTGATCAGGCTCTCCGTAATACCGTCGCTCAGATATTCTGTTTTCGAATCGTTGCTCAAATTAGCGAAGGGCAAGACAGCGATCGATTCAATTTTTGCCTGGCTTGTTCCATTAAATAGGCTGTCCCGCAAATTGCTCACATTCAAGCCGAACAGGATCAGCAAAATAGCGAGAACCCCACCCCACACATAATGAGGCCAATACCGCCGCAGCTTTTGGCGTGAAGCTTGGCCGTATGTAAACGGCATCGCGCGTAATGAATCCGTGTCACGTTTCAGCCGCTGTAGGTCCGCCCGCATGTCCGAAGCGGTCCGATAACGCAGCTCTCGGTCTTTCTCCAGCGCTTTGGCAATAATCTGTTCCAGTTGGACGGGGATGGCGGGGTTTAGGCGCGCCGGCGGAGTAGGTGCGCGGTTCAGGATCGCATCGAAGATAACGCCAGACGTATTTCCTGTAAACGCCCGCTGGCCAGTGGCCATTTCATAGAGGACCAGGCCCAGAGAGAAAAGATCCGTGCGTTCATCGAGTTCCTGACCGCGAACTTGCTCGGGGGACATGTATGCGACCGTACCCAGGGCCACGCCGTCGCTTGTTAGATGGCCATCTTCGGTGGTGGCGCTGAAGGTTGCAGGTCCGTGTCTGGCACGATTCGCGGCCCTCCGCTCGGGCAGAAGTTTTGCGAGGCCAAAATCGAGAAGTTTCACCTGGCCACGGTTGGTGATGAAAATATTGGCTGGCTTGATGTCGCGGTGAATGATGGCCTTGGCGTGGGCCGCTTCAAGAGCGTCTGCCATCTGGTGGCCGTATTCTGGAACGCGCTCGAGGTCTATCGGTCTCCCGGTAATCCGGTTTTTCAGCGTGTGCCCTTCGAGAAATTCCATGACGATGAAGTTTTGACCATCATACTGGTCCACGTCATAAATCGTGCAGATGTGAGGATGGTTTAGCGACGAAGCCGCCCGTGCTTCCCGCTGAAATCGTTCGATGGCCAGAGGATCCCTGGAAAGTTGTTCGGGGAGAAACTTCAATGACACGTGGCGGCCGAGCCTGAGATCCTCGGCTTTATACACCACCCCCATCCCGCCCCCACCGAGCTTTTCCAGAATGCGATAATGGGAGACGGTTAGCCCGATCATAGGAAGGAAACCGACATTGGCAGGTCATATTAGGGTGCGGATGGGTACAAGTCAACGCGTGGCGCTGACAGCCAAGTCGACAGAGAACTCCGGAGAAAACTCTAGAGATCACCGCACGAAGCCAGCGACTGGTTATTCCATGTGGTGGTGCATGGCAAAGACCTTGTCGAGCGAGTCTTCATACGGGTAGACGTGCACCATCCAGCCGAAGATGACGGGCTGGAAACGGCCATTGGCTGCGTCGCACGCTTCTTCGGTGGCGATGCTGCCTTGGAGGCCAAACTTGCTCCAGTCGGCATTGCGGAACTGCCCCTCTTGCGGCATGCAAAGATTGGTGTGCAGATGCCACGTGGCCATGCTGAGTGGCACTCGTGTGTTGAGCTGCTCCTTCGTCGCGCGCTTGGGCATGGTGTACATGGCGCCAACAAGCTCGTAACCGTCTGAAGTTTTCTTGTAGAGCAGGGAAGTGGGGCGCGCCGGATCGAAAGAGAAGGCTTCGAGGAAGCCGTTCAAGTAATTCGTAAAGTGATATTCGGGCTGTGGCAGATTCGGCAGAAAGATTTTGTAACCGTCATTGAGAGCTACGTGGTAGTCCTTGTATTTCTCGATTCCGGTGCGAAGCTGCTTGACGATCTCGTTGGCCCGCGCGGCATCGGATGGCGTTTGCGGGCGCATTTCCGCCATGTGCATGTGGAGACTGTGCGCGTCCATGCGCCCAGTCGTCATGTCGTGGACGGCGTGGACTTCGTTGGCCTTGGCATCGTCCATCTCCATGCGGGACATTTTGCTATGGTCCACGGGCCGCGATTCGGAGCCGGTTGATTGCTGGGCATCCTCGACCGGCACCGCGGGCGAACGATGGCCAGGAATGGCGGCAAGGAGGACACTTACGAGAAAGAGTGCGCCGAATAAGATGCCGACTTCGGCGGCGAGATGCATGAACGTGCTGCGGGCTGACATGACAGTTCTCCTCACTTGATGATACGCATCGCCAAGCCGAGAGATTTCACTGCGTGGTACAGGGAGTGTCCGGTAAAAACTGGCTGGAAGGACAGGGCCGAGTGCTGAAAATGTAAATTTGGTCGCGGATCGTGGAATTCGAACCGGTGTGACGCCGCGTGCTAGAATTTCGCCGTGAAAAAAGAGACCATTCAACCCGCGAAGCACCTGACCGGCGGCCTGGACTTGCCAGGCGATAAGTCCGTTTCCCATCGATACGCAATGCTCGCAGCGCTGGCCGAGGGCACCAGCGAACTGCGGCATTTTTCCGCAGCCGCGGATTGTCACAGCACACTGGCATGCATAAGCGCGCTCGGCGCCGAGGTCAAAACCGACAAGGATACGGTTCGAGTGACCGGCCGCGGGCTGCGCGGCTTGAAGAGCAGTTGGCGTGCGCTGGACGCCGGAAATTCCGGCACGACCATGAGGTTGCTGTCCGGAATTTTGGCCGGGCAGAAATTTTCCTCCAAACTCACGGGAGACGGTTCCTTGCAGAAGCGGCCCATGATGCGCGTCATCGGGCCGTTGCGGGAAATGGGCGCCGACATTCGCGCGCGTGACGATAATTTTGCCCCGCTGGAGATTCGAGGTACCAAACTCAAAGCCATCGATTACCAGATGCCCATAGCCAGCGCCCAGGTAAAATCCGCGGTTTTGCTTGCGGGACTGTTTGCCGATGGCCTGACGAGTGTGACGGAACCGGCACGAACTCGGGATCACACCGAGCTAGCCCTGGAAGAATTTGGCGCCGCCATCGTGAAGGACGGGCGGACGATCCGAATTCACGGACTCGGCGACGCAAATGGCAGCGGCATGCTGGTCGCTAAATCGCTCAATGTGCCTGGTGATCTGTCATCGGCAGTGTTTTTTATAGCCGCGGCATCACTCTTTCCCGATTCGAACGTACTGATTCACAACGTGGGATTGAATCCGACAAGGACAGCGATTCTTGACTTATTTGCTGCGATGGGTGCCTCGATTGAAATCCTCGGGCTCAAGAGCGCCCATGGTGAAATCGTCGGTGATCTGGCCGTCAAGGGAGCATTACTGAAAGGCGGGGTGATCGCGGGTGAACAGATTCCACTGGTGATCGACGAGTTGCCGATGCTCGCCGCATTGGGCCCGCATACGGAAGAGGGGATTGAAATTCGCGATGCTGCCGAGCTGCGAGTGAAAGAGAGCGACCGGATCGCCGCGCTCGCGGAGAATTTACGCCGAATGGGCGCGTCCGTGGAGGAGCGCCCAGACGGATTGAAAGTGGAAGGCCGTCGCGCTGGAAAATTGCGCGGAGCAGAGATTGAGCCGCACGGAGATCACCGTATCGCCATGGCGTTTGCCGTAGCAGGCCTGGCGGCCGAGGGAAACACGGCGATTCGCGACGCGGATTGCGCCGGCGTATCTTTTCCAACTTTCTTCGACGAACTGAACCGGCTTGCTGAGCACTGATAAAGACCCGATAGGGAATTCAGGTATTTTTTCTGGCTTATTTTTATTGAACTTCGAAACCGGCAGCGCTTAGATTATCAACGGTCAATGCTCGAGAGTGGGTGCGTTAAAAGAGAGCGCGAAGCACACCATCGAAACGGCGCGGGCGGAGCCCTCCCTGACAGAATAATTCCGACAGTGAAATAGCCGGTCCCTTGAACGCTTGTTTCCGTGTAGCTCTCAGCTGGTCTTGCGGATGGCGATGGAGCCGTAGCTGGTTTTCAAGATAATCTTCGGCCCGCGTCCGCTTCCATACTTTCCTTCCAGATGTGAATCGCCCGACCCCGTGCCGGAAGTCAGCTTCAACGAATCCGCCTGAAACTCACTGTCAATATCCCCAGAATGGCAATCCGCGACAATCTCGAAGCTCGAGGACTCCGGCAAGCTCAGCGTAATCCCCGCGGAAGAATTATTGATTTCGATGTCGGCTTTCGGCGGCGTGGAGAAACGAACTTCAACGTTCCCTCGGCGATTGTCGACTTTGACCTTGCCGCCAGCGTTCTCCAGAGTGATGTCGTCCTGCGTGCGCACGCTGAGGTTGCCGGGAGCGTCAAAGATTGCCAGGTTGCCCGGGCCGGCCTCCATGTGTCCGGCGAGTTGCGAGAGGGTGAGATCAGTGCGCTGTGAAATGAAGCGCACGCCCTTTGCGACTTTGTCGGCCCGGATGGCTCCGTAGAATTCGCCGTCGACGGTAAGCCCCCCCGTGACACCTGATACATCTACATCCCCGCCGTGGCCGGAAATCTTGATGTTGCCGTTGGTGTCGGAAACTTTGATGTCGCTTTTTCGCGTATCGATACTGACGTCTCCCGCCGTGCCGCGAATCTCGATGTCACCAACGCCGTTGGTCACGTTTACGGGCTTGGCCATGTCGGCGACGACAATGTTGCCCTTCTCGTTCCGGATGGTCAGCGAAGCCCTCTTTGGTACCGCCACCTCAAGATCCAGGCTGATGCGCGAATCGCCCGTATTCACCCCAGTAGGGCGGATTTCGTAGCCGTCGCCATTCCGCACGATTTCGACCCCCACGCCATCGGCAACATGTTGGGCATCGTTCTCGTTCCAGGCCTTGGCATTTTTCTTCCCGGAGACTCGAATTTGCGCCTCGTCCGAAGGACGCACGTTAATGTTGCCGCGGCCGTTGCGTATTGTGATGCGGGCATCCGCGGGAACGGATTTGGGCGCGACCTCCAGGTCAAAGTCAAAATTGTTTCCCCATTCTCGAATGTGACCGGGGAGATTTTCTCTGCCGTACTCAACGGCAACCACTATGCCCAGAAGACTGAGCAGCCCCAGAACAAGAAAAACCTCGCCCGAGGTAATCTTCGCCGCGCCTGGATCGCCGGATCGGCTGGCAGCCATGCGTTCATACATTTTGATCGCGCCCCAAAAAATCAGGATGAGCGGCCACCAATGTCCGAGCACATTGACGATGCCGAGGCCCCGGTAGTTGTGAAGGAGCAGCAGCAGTCCAACGAAGAGCAGTAGCAGACCGGGAAAAAGTGAGCTGCCGCGTCGACGAAGATTCGCCATAGACGCTTATTGTCCTTGTCCCTGACCGGGAAATTGATTTTGGGGAACAGTTGGCGGGGGGCCCGGCGCCCCCGGAACTACTGGAGGAACCGACCCGGACATGTGTCCATCGCTTGGCGCAGCCGCAGCCGCAAGACTGATTACGCCGATGACGATGAGGATCACCGGATAAGTGTTGTCGAACGAAAAATAACCGCTGCGCATCTGGTCAAGGAGAAAAAGCACCCCGACGGTAATGATGACAGCAGGACCCATGAGCCCGCGAATCATACAGCGGCGGCAGGCGCAACGGATACGGTCACTCATGGAGAAATGCCTCCTAAGAACGGCGGTCTAGCCTTTTGCGCATCATCAAAACCCCCGCGCCGATCAAAACAGCCGGCCAGAAAAATTGTGAAATCCGGTACCAGGGAAACCAATCAAAATTATGCAGAAGCAGCAATACGCCGGCTCCAATCAGAAGAGCCGGCCCAATCGGACGTTCTTTGGTAAAGGCATCGAGAGGGTCGGACAAGATTTCACCGGCCTGCCGCGCCTTTGCCGTGCGGTAGGCATCGACGGGCATGTACACCCATAGCCCGGCGATACAAATCCACAGGGCCGCTGTGGCGCCACCACTCATGGAACTATCGATTCCGGTGATAAAAAGCACCAGGAAGATGGCCAGGTGAATCATGCCCTTGCCGTATTGCTCGTTATAGAACGCGCCCATCCCCGGCAAGAATCCCAGGAAGAACGCCAACACGGGGTTTGATCGGGCGTAGTTCGGCGAAGCCGGAGGCAAACCCGAAGCGGGCATCTGGTATTGCGAATCCGCAACCGGAGTTGCCATGGCCGGTGCCGCGGCGGGGATGCCTACGATGGTCGCCAGGCACTCTTCGCAGTAGAGCACGTCGCGCACCGGACGCACGCATGTCGAGCACATGGCCTTGCCGCAGTTGCGGCAGTACCCGACCGCCTCCACGTCGGAATGAACGGCACACCTCATGGCATTCTCCTCTGACCAATCGAGCCGCTCAGTACGGGGAATTGCGAAGCCAGAACCCGCAGATTCCTGCCGATTTCGTCGGCACGATTCTGCTGCTTGGGCGCGGACGGATTCGTGTTGTCGGTGCGCCCGGGTTGTTTGTCGGGAGAATTCTTCGGAATGGTTTGCTCTCTGGTAGAGGGATTCTGTTCGTTTTCGTTCAAGCGCGTTTGAATTTCATAAACGACGCGCAGGTTGCTGACGAACTTGGCGCTGCGGGCGTAGACGACATGCGCCCGGCCGTTAGCGTTGCGATAAATCGTGGCGGGAGAAAGATCTGCGAGCTTTGGCTTGCGAAACGAGAAACCGGTAGCCGTAAGAATGACGACGAAAGTCGCGGCGACGGAGACCGCGCTATATACAAAACGCGGCGATTGCAGGCCGCGCAGCCAGCGCTTCGCGCGGCGCCAGCTCTTGGTGCCGAGCGTGGCCGTCAGGATTGCATCGAAAAGTTGCGGCGGCGGCTCAATCTGCGCCAGGGTCTGCAGAGTACCGAGAACATGCGAAACACCGGCGACCAGCGGAGTACAGCGCTCGCACGCATTCACATGGAGGTCAAAAGCGGCTTGCTCGACAGGTTGAAGAAGTCCGTCGAGGTAATCGCTCAGCCGCGCTTCCGTCTGTTCGCAGGTCCAGTTCATAGCATGCTCCGCGCTCGCTCCGAAACTCCGGATCCGATCATGACGGGCGCACTCCCATCTGTTGCAGTATGCGCGCTAGTTCGATGCGTCCGCGATTGATTCTCGATTTTACCGTTCCTTCCGGTACCGCCAAAACTTGCTGAATCTCGCTGTACTCCAATTGCTGCAGGTCGCGCAGGATCACGGCCTCACGGAGTTCCGGCGAAAGCCGCTTGAGCGCCGATTGCACCTGGCCGCTCAATTCGCCGAGCAGCGCCTGCTCATCCGGGCGCCGTCCAGCGGACTCCTTGTTCTCCACCACGGGCATCTTGTCGTCCAGCGAGTCCGTAAGGCGATCGCGCTTCGTTCTGCGGTAATGGTCAATCAATAGATTGCGCGTCACGCTGGTCATCCAAGTTGCAAAACCCCCGTGGGCCGAACGATAACTGCCCAGAGTGCGATACACCCGGAGGAAAACATCCTGCGACAAGTCCTCGGATTGTGTGCGGTTTCCGGTGAACCGGTAACAGATGTTGAAAATGCGCCTGGTATGGCGACGCACAAGTTCCTCCCAGGCCGACCCGTCGCCCTGGAGGCATTGCTGGACCAGTTGGGCATCCTGCTCCAATCATCAGCCTCAAAACCTGCTACGGTGTAAGGCGTGTCTGCGAGTCGGCTTGTCTCAAAGCCGTCCGACAGTCCATCTCGGCCTGCCAACTATGGAACGAAAAATGCTCTCAAAATGTTCCCCCGCGGGATCAGCCCTCACTGCCGACCGTTATAACCGGTATCTTACTCAGCAAGTTGCGCAGAGACAAGAGAATCAATGGGGTGCCGGCTTGCTGGGTTCACAACGCTGCAGGAGGAACGAAAATATTGTGCCACTTCCCCACGGGAAGCCCGATTCGAAGGATTCCTCGGCCAGCAGCACGATCCTCATGGGCCTCACGTTCCAGTAAGTCGCTAATTCTACATAGCTTAAATGTGGATTGAACATGTTCATTTTTATCGACATGCAACCATGACAAAACTACGTGAAGCGGCCATGCACTGGTATCCGGCAGCGTTCGCTGGAAAGCGGCCGTCGGCCTGAATGCCGCGGCAAAGTCCTCTTCGTCCAGCTGGTCCGCTGGAACATCGGCAGCGCGCAATTCCCTCCCGGCCGCTTGCGCGAAATGACCGCTCTGCGCAAGCAGCTCGCCACTTGGACCCCTCCGTTCGACCTCTGTGGCGACTATCTCGACGGGCTCTCCAGCGAAGGCGCCCTCCGCACGGGCGAAGAAGCCGCCGACCGGATTGCGGCTAAGCTGGCGAAGTAACATAAGGTGTGCCACACGTGTATTGAGTATCCACAAGGAGTGATGCGCAATGAAGTTGCAGATTTTAAAAATGGGAAATCGCCTGGCCATGACGGTGGCGGAGACTGCCAAGCTTCGCCCAGGCGATGACTTGGAGTTGTCTGGGGAAGGATAAGGGGTCGGGAAGATTCGCAAGAAAAAAAGGAACTTCAAGACTTAGAGATGTCTATCTGAAGAGCCTGGATTGACGCCAGCGGCAAGCCCACCGGGCTGGAAACATCCCACAATCGATTCTGAGCAAGTGCGCGGTCGTGGCGCGGCTTTGCTGGACCTTTTCTGCTGAATGTTGTGCGCGTGCCTTGACGGCGGTGGCTGGTCCCGTTAGGCTGGCCAACAGATGCAATCATCGTCGAGGAAGCTTCTGGTCGTCGTGGCCGTGGCGCTGGCGCTGGCGTATGCCATCTATCGGTCAAGCGGAATGATTCACGGTGCGAGTTTCAGCGGGACAAAGCTGTTCGAAGCTGTCCGCGGCGCGAATCCCTACCTGTTGATTCTGTCGGTGGTAGCCATATACGTTTGTTACGCCTTGAGGTCACTGCGCTGGCAGCTGTTCCAGGGCAATCTTGGGAGTTCGCATTTTTGGACCATCTACAAAATGACGCTGGCGGGATTCTGCGCGGTTTTCTTGCTCGGTCGCGCCGGTGAGCCGGTTAGACCGCTACTTCTGGCGAGGAAAGAGAAGCTACCGATCGCGGACATGTCCGGGATTTACGCGCTCGAAAGAATTTTTGATTTAGTGAGTGCGGCAGTGATTGCGGCGATTGCCCTATTGCTAAGTAAATCACACTCGCTGGCGGCGAAAACGACGGGATCGCTGCTTTTCCTGGGAGTCGCCGGAGCAATCGTATTTCTTGTCTATCTGCGTTTGCGCGGGACGGCCCTGCTTGAACGACGCCTCCAAGGCTGGCTGAAAGCGCACGGTTGGCGAAGCAAGCTCGCGGGGATTCTGCTTGGGTTTGCCCGTGGCGCGCAGGCGATTCGGAGTTGGGGAGAGCTGACACTAGCGGTGGTGTATTCAACATTGCACTGGTTTCTGGTCCTGCTCGTGTATCTTTGGGTTTCGAACAGCTTTGGCGGGAAACTGGGGACGATTAGCCTCCGCGAGGCGATGGTCGTAATGGCATTCACATTAGCTGGCTCGGTTTTGCAGTTACCACTCGCCGGGGGTGGATCCCAGCTGGCTTCCATTTCTGTTTACACCACCTTATACGGGATAGAAAAGGAGCCGGCAACGGCGGCGGCGATTGTGCTCTGGCTGATTACGTTTGCGGCGTGCAGCCTGGCAGGAGTTCCCTTGCTCATCCATGAAGGGTTTTCGCTCGGGAAATTGCGCGCGATGGCCGAGCACGAAAAAGAAGCGGCGGGCGAAAGTGCGGCCCGGCAAGGAGAATCAGCCCAGTGAAGTGTCCTTTTTGCGCCAACGTTGACGACAAGGTGATTGATTCGCGGGAAGGCCGCGGCGGCGACACGATTCGCCGGCGCCGCGAGTGCTTGAAGTGCGGCCGGCGGTTCACAACCTACGAACGCATCGACGAAATTCCGTACATGGTCATCAAGAAGGACGGGCGGCGCGAGCGCTTCGAGCGGCAAAAGATTTTGCAGGGGCTTTTGAAAGCGTGCGAAAAGCGTCCCGTGGCTACTCCCAGGCTGGAAGCGATCGTGGATGAAATCGAAGCGGTGGTGCATGAGGCCACCGAACGCGAGCTAACCACCACGGAAATCGGCGAAATGATTATGCACCGGTTGAAGAAGCTAGATAAAGTGGCGTACGTTCGGTTTGCGTCGGTGTACATGGACTTCAAGGATGTGCAGGAATTCATGAGCGAGCTGAAGAATCTGCTCAAGGATCGCGTCAAGAAATAATCCCTTTGGTCATTGAGGAGTTTCATGAAAGAAATGTGCGGTGATTTTCTCGTGCGCCTCGTTTGGATTCGTAGGCGTCTTCGCGAGAGAGAATCGGGCGGCGGCGACATGGCCGCTGACTAAATCGGGAGACAATTTGTGTCGTATGGGTTGAAGCCGGCAGGAGACGACAGCACTTTTTCCCAGGAAGTGCCGATGGTGGGCGTGAAGACGCGCTCCCAGACACGACCTACAAATTCACGGTGACGGGCGGGAATCCTTCGAGGCGAAAAATCTAATCGAGTTTGTAACCGACGACGAGAGTCAGACGGAGACCGCCGACTCGAGGCGCCCATTGTGTTTGTGGGCTACGGAATCAGGCGCCGGAGTACGACTGGGACGAGGGTGGCGCTGCTCTTTGTCAACGAGCCGAGCTCGGATGATCCCGATTTTTTCAACGGGAAAGCACTGACTTACTAGAGCCGGTGACGTCCAAGTTCGAAGAGTCGGCGCGGAGCGGAGCGGTAGCCACGCTGATCATCCATCATCAGCAGCCGAGCGACGAATACGGCCCGCACATGGATTTACGGGTGACGCAGTTGTCGTAAGATTTGGGTTTGTACTCGGATCGAAAGCGGCGTGGCAACCCATGCAGGCGGGTTGGCTTCCCGGCGATGAATTTGAGGCAGCCCGAAAACAGAGCAATCCGTAAGTTGAACTCCATAAATTCATCGACGCTCAACCTCCATGGGGAGAGGCTATTTGACAGATCGTGAAGAGAGATCCTTCGTCGCTGGCCGCGGCGGGCTCTCCTCGAGACGATCGGACCGCCCAGGACGGGAATCCTCATCAGTTCACTGATTACCCCCCCGGGTAAAACAGTCTCAATGGGCCTGCCCTGGTGAAGGTCGACCTGGAGCAGAACGAGGAAGGAGCACTATGCCCCACTCGTATATTTCGAAAGCGGTTAAGGTCAGTTAAGGATGGCCTCTTGGAAATGGGGTTGCTAGTAGCACAGATAGCGAGCCACCCCTCTTGTGCCATTTGACGGGCCAGAAGTGCTAACGAAGGCGGGAACAGCATCCTCCGCAGCCCCTCCGTCCCGCTCTTTTCGAGGCGCAGGCGTATGAACCGACCTTCTCGCCGAGCTGGATAGCCGTGGTTTGGCCAGGTTGAACGTAAACAATCATTTTACAGAGTTTACAAGCAGTTTACACGTAATTTGCGGTTCATCAATGATTTGCGTGGGCATTGGGCATTAAATAGACACGTCGAACAGGTGCGGTTGTGAATCGGACGCTCGCGATCACACCGTCGGCGCCCTACCGCGGTCCTCCCCGGTACGGAAGGTGTTCCGTTCAATCGTTCCCCGGTTGCGCCCAAAAGCAGTAGTGCGCCCTGGTTGTCTCTGCTTTAGGGCCACGAGTTAGACGAGGCGGCTCAAAGTGTGCCCGGGAGCCGAGAGCTATTTGTGTGTGCAAGCTCCTCGCTCTCCCAGAAGCACTGACGATGAGGTGAAATTGTGAAAAGACATTCTCTTTTTATCTTGGACGTAAGTTTGGGGTTGGCGATCGTGGCCTTGGTGGGGGTCTCGGCTTATCGTCCCAGGGTCGTAGCGGGTAAGGGGCAGCAAGCTATCGACGCGCCGTTTCGCGATGGACTGTATCAGGCGAAACTCGATGTACAGGACGGGAGGGCGCCTCGCCTCAGCACCGGCCGTTGGGGTAACAACGCCGACCGGGCCGTGTTTATCGCTGGATACGAACAAGGTTACCGCGAGTACTCCGAAGCTCAGTCGGGAAAATTGGCAGAGCCCACGGCAGCAGAATTGGCGGGCTACTGCGACGGAACCTTGGATGGCGCCGCTGATCGTGTTAAGGCCCAGCCGTTTCAGGTGGAGAAGACCGCGAATTATCGCACCGCGGGCCAGGGCTACTTGGAAGCCAATGCTAATCCCGAAGTGTACGTCAAGTTCTATCGCAAGGCTTATTCAAACGGCTACCAGCAAGGCTACTACCTTCAGCAGCAATAGGGAGGACTCGAAGTTCGTTGCGAGAAACATCATGGCGGTCGAATCGTAGCAGCTGAGACGCTTGGCGTCGGATTCAGGCCGGGCCATCGAGCGGGATTGACCGCTGAAGGATTTCAACCCGAGGCAAATGTCAGTTGTAGCTGGCGCAGGGGAGAGCAGCACGGTGGATGACAGTTCATTTTTCTACGTGGCAAGCACCGTTCGCGGTGTTTAAGACATTACACAAGGGTGTCCGCAGGAGGGAAGTTTCATGCGACTCAAGGGTTTGTATTTCAGTTTGATGCTCGGTTTTTTTGGACTACTCCCGAACCTTGGGAATTTGGCAGCAACCAATCTGGGTTTGGCCAAACCCGACACTCAGGCGATTGGTTCGGTAGCAGGCCGGGTCACGATCGAGGGTCAACTGCCTCAGCCGAGCCGAATCAGTATGTCCTCGGATCCGAGTTGCGCCAAGGCGCATCCCGGGCCCGCTGTCAACGAAGAATTGGTGACGGGAAGCGGGGGCTCGCTCGGTAACGTGATTGTTTTTGTTTCGGATGGGCTTGGCAACCGCACCTTCGAGGTACCGGCTCAACCGGTGGTAGTTGACCAAAAAGGATGTATGTATCTGCCGCACGTGGTCGGGATTCAAGCGCAGCAGAAGCTGCGCATGGTGAATGATGACAGCACAACACACAATATCCATCCTGTTCCGACCAACAACCGCGAATGGAATAAGGCTCAGCCCGCGGGCACGACGTTTGAAGAATCCTTCGCGCGTGAGGAGATCGCAATTCCCGTCAAATGCAACGTGCATCCCTGGATGCGCAGCTACATCGCAGTGTTCAAGCATCCATTCTTCGCAATCACCGGCACGGACGGACACTTCGATCTCCGTAACTTGCCGCCGGGTGAATACACCGTGGAAGCCTGGCACGAAAAATTAGGGGCCATGAAACAAGTCATCACCGTTGCCGCCGGAGAAGCCAAGAACATGGATTTTGTGTTCAAAGCGCGGGGCCGTTGAGACGGCTTCCCCAGGTGTGATTTGCTTGCCAGGTGATCGTCAGCCGATTAGCTCTATTGCTTCGCGTGAGGCTTCCTGTTTTAGGAAGAAACACTGCACTAATGCGGCCAGACACCGGCAGTGAAGGACTTGATGGTGTGGAAGCGGAGTTTTTCGTAGAGCTTGACGGCGGTGCGGTTGTCCGATGTTACGGTTAGCGTTAATTCGCCGAATTTCATTGACCGCAGCGCTTCGGCGGAAGTTTGCATGAGCATACGGCCGAGGCCGTGTCCCTGGTAACCGGGCAGGACGCAGATTTGTGTGGTGTGACCGACACCGGGTGACACTTCGCTGGTCAGAACGGCGGCGACCAGATCATCGCTCCCGGGCTCGTGAAGAATGAATGATGCACCCGGCACGAATTGCCCGCACCCGGGAAGCAGGATGATGTTTTTTAGAAACTTCAGCGCCCCGCCGCGGCTGCAGTACTGGTCGTTAATCTCGCCATCGACGTGATTTGCATAAGCCAGATAGATCAACTTGGCGCATGGCTCGAAATAGCGGTCGTTCCAGCGCGTCAGGCGCATGCCGCCCGAGGTGTTGGATTTCGCCTCGTGCATCTTCTGAAGATCCAGCAGCATGAACTGCCGTGTGTAAAGGCGGAATCCCTGGTCGAGTAGTGGCGGGTGGAGCCGCCGGCCGATGGAATGCTGCGGAAATTTGGACGAGACATACAGCCCTCCGATCAGTCCTTTTTGATCTTCGAGGACGTAGAAGGAATATCCCGCTGCCGACCCGCCTTCGAACGCTACGCAGCCGGCAAGGGCGTGTGCGTCAAGGAACCGCTTGATGAGTTCGAGGGCGCCGCGATAGTCCCAATGCAATTCGTCGCGCCAATGCCGCGCTTCTTCTTCGAGCAGCGGCTCAATCTGACGGACGGTGGTCTGTCGCAAATCGACGATATTCATGGATGGGCGGAAATCCACGCGGCCCCAGCGGCGTGACCACTATCATAGCCGATTCGATGCGGGCGAGCGGCCACTGGCGTGCGCGGATGATACAAATCCGACACAAGGTCAGGGGACTGGAGGCTGAGGGCCGAAGGAGGTGTGCTAGGATGCCAACTATTGCGTTCATATTGTGAAGTATAGAAGTAGCGGCTTCTGCCGCCAGCCCAGTTGCGCAGACGACGAATGCAGATCCTGTACGAACTCCGCTATCCGACCCGCTGGTACACCAAGTTGCTGATGGCTCTATTGGCCTTGGCTTTTTTTGCCGTGCTGGCCACGATGGCCATAGCGGGCTTTCTCGTCTACAGGATCGTGAAGCCGCAACGGACCAGCTCCGAAATCAATATGGCGAGTTTTCCCGGGCGTCCGGAGGTGCTGGATTTCGACGTGCCGGGGGGAATCGGAAAGCGGGAGGGGTGGTTCTTTCCCGGATTTCGAGGCGCGCCGACGATTGTTCTTTGCCATGGCTACGAGTCCAGCCGCGGCGAGCTGCTGACGCTGGAATCGGCGCTGCAGGACCACCAGTACAACGTCTTCATCTTTGATTTTGCGGCGCATGGGGCAAACGCGGGAATCAGCACGCTCGGCTATCGCGAAGCGGAAGAGGTGCGCGTGGCGGTCGATCTCCTGGCCGCGCGGCCTGACTTGGACCCTACGCGGTTCGGGCTTTGGGGGTATAATCTCGGCGCCTACGCGGCGATGCGCGAAGCCGAAGGCGACAAGCGGATTCGCGCGCTGGTGCTGGACTCGGTGTATGACCAGCCGCAACAGATGGTCAAAGTGGGGGTGGAGCGCAACGGCCTGGGCGGTTTTCCGTTCATGGTCCGCGCGGCGGAGTTCAGTTTTGGGTACTTGAACTACGCGCACCGCGATGACCCGCCGCTTTCCAGGAAGTTGATTACGTTGCTTGGCATCCCGACACTCTATATTCAGGCGCTGGACGATCCGGAGCTCGCCGAGAGTACCCGGCAGATGTTTCTGAAGGCGGCGGAGCCGCGCGAGCAGGCCATCATCCCACATGGGAACTTTGTCAGCTTGAACGACGAAGACAAGCGCAGCTACGAAAACCGCGTCGTGTCGTTCTTTCTGGTTAGGTTGCCCGCAACGGGGAAAGCTATCCGCTAGTCGACACCCGGGTCCTTGCAAACGACTGGTTGAGAAATCCTATCCGATTCCGTGACAAATATGCAGTCCATTCCCTGGGTCCAATTGTCCCCGCCCATGCTCTTATGCCCAAACACCCAGCCTGGCTGCCGACGATCTGCAGACCACGTAGGTACCTCCCGGCGCATATAGAAATTCAGACCGTACTGATCACCGCGACTCAGATTCCAGCTTGAGGTTCGACTGGGTGCAAAATCTGCCCAGTGGTTCGTTGCAGCTTGAACGCTGGAGCGAACTGAAAGACCTTGGATGTCGGGTTGTTTGAGAGCGCGATGGATGGCGGTGATAGAGAAGAGCACGGCCACCAGCACCGTCAAGAAAGCAACTTGTGGACGGTTCGAAAAGGCCAGAATTAGAGCGAAAAATCCCGCGAGTGCAGAGAGGGAAACCCACAGCAGTGTCGTCTGCTGTAAAAGAGGTCCGCTGTCAGCGGGACCTAGCAGCTGGACATACCACCGCACCCCAGCAGGAACCATCAGCAACATGGCCACGAATATGGCGGCCCAGCGGGCAGCAGCCAAAGATCGCTGAATTCCTAACGTGAGATTTCGGGCGACGAGAGCTGCCAACGCTGGCAACGTCGGGAGAACATAACCGGGGAGTTTGGATCGTGAGAAGCTGAAGAATAGCAGCGGGAGAAGAACCCAGAAAGCGAAAAAATACGATTTTGATTCCGTACACCGGCTCTCGGGGAAACTGTAAACCGCATCGCTAACCACACCAACAAGAAGCACACTCCAAGGAAAAATCGCGATCAGAATGACAGGAAGGTAATACCAAAAAGGCTGGAGGTGTTGGAATTCAGGGGTGAGGTAGCGCTTGAAATTGTGGTCGACGATGAAGATACGGAAGAAATCGGGGTTGCGGCGGGCGCAGAGAATGTACCAAGGAAGAGCGGTGAGGCAGAAGGACACGAGAGCAGCGGGATGAAAAAGGCCCAGGGCGTCTCGCCAGCGCTTGGTAAGGAGCGCCCAGGAAAATACGGCACCGCCGGAGAGAATGACGGCCACCGGGCCTTTGGCAAGGACGGCCAGCCCAAGGGAAAAGCCGAAAAGGACAAGGGCGACCCACGGCGTTTGTGGAATGACGGGAGAATTCTCGTTTCGCGTGAGGCCCAGTACGACAGCGGCCGAAACCATGGCCATCGTGAGCATGCCGCTGAAAGGCATATCGGTGGCGGCGGCGTGCGAGAAGCCGATCATTCCGACGGTGGTCGGAAGCAGAACAAGCAGCCAGCGAGCGGTTTCCGCGCCGTACAGACGAAACGCCAGCCACGCTAGCCCCAGGGTGCAAAGTAGCGCGGAGATCGCGCTGGGCAAACGCGCCGAGGCTTCGCTCACGCCGAAGAGCTTGAAGCAAAGCGCGGCGCCCCAGTAGTAGAGAACCGGCTTTTCGAACCAGGGCTTTCCGTAGAGGCGCGGGGTGACCCAGTCGCCGGTCTCAGCCATGTCGCGCGCGATCCAGGCGTAGCGCGGCTCGTCAGGTCCGACGAAGCCGATTGCGCCGAGATGGCTGAAGTAGCAGACGTAGAGCGTCGCCGCGATGAGCATGGCCCAACCGACTCTTCGGGCGGTGCTGGCGCGCGGGTTGTTGGCGATGGAAGCGGTTGTTTCGGTCACGGAAAAGTGAGTCTAACATCGAAGCACTATCTTCCAGCGACAGACCTCTTGCATACTGTCGCTCGGCGAGAAAAAGCGCGAACTTGGATAGGTGATGAAAGAATGGATCGAATACGCAGCGGTGTGGGTCATTCTGAAAGGGCTGGGTGTCTTGCCGCGTTCCCTGGCACGGAGTCTTGCCGCAGGAGTGGTGCACCTTTTCTATGCGCTGCTGCCCGAATTGAGGAAAACCGCGGAAGTGAATTTGCGCATTGCCTTTCCGGAGTGGAGCGACGCGCAGCGCAAGACCGTCGTGCGTGGGATGCTGCGGAATTTGGGTTGGATGGCGGCGGAGCTCGCCCGGTTTCCGAAATATTCAAAAGAGAATATCGAGCAGATTGTCATGCTCGATGGACATGAAAACTTCCTGGAAGGGCAGCGGCGCGGCAAAGGCGTGCTCTATCTGACGGGGCACATCGGCGCGTGGGAGCTTTCTTCTTTTGCACACGCGCTCTACGGATTTCCGCTGCACTACATGGCGCGGCGAATCGACAACCAGAGGATCGATGCACTGGTAAACGGTTACCGGTGTTTGTCGGGGAATCGCCCGATTTTCAAGAACGAATCGGCGCGCGTGCTGCTGAAGATATTGAAAGAAGCCGGAACCGTCGGGATTCTGGCGGATCAGAACACCATGCCAGAGGAAGCGATGTTTGTGGATTTCTTTGGAAAGAAGGCCGGAACCACCACGGGGATTGCACGCGTGGCGTTGCATACGGGCGCGGCGGTCGTGCCGGGATATGCCATTTGGGATGAGCGCAGCCAAAAATACCGGTTGCGTTTCGAGCCGGCGGTGGAGTTGATTCGCACGGGCGACACGGAGCGGGATGTCTTGGAGAATACGCAAAGATTTACAAGAGTGATCGAAGAAATTGTCCGGAAGTATCCGGAGCAATGGATCTGGGTGCACGGGCGGTGGAATACCAGGCCGAAGGGCGAGCCATCGTTGTACGATTTCCACTGAGGTTGACAATGAGACGAACTGCACGGGAACTGGCTGTAGCCATTAGCGCAAGGCTGGAAGGCGACGCCGAAGTCGAAATTGGTGGAGTGGCCGCGCCGGAGCGCGCGGGAACGCGCGATTTGATCTATGTGGAATCCGCCAAGCATGCGCAACGGGCCGCGGCTTCGGCTTCGATCATTGCCATTGCGGCTGAAGGAATAGCGCTGCCGGGCAAAACGATATTGCGCAGCGCGCAACCTAAGGTGGCGTTCGCGCGGGCAGCTGAGCTGCTGCTCGGGCGCACCCCGATTGCTTCGGGGATTCATCCGACGGCGATCATCGCGCCGCTCTCGTGGGTAGCGCCGGAAGTGAGTATCGGGCCGTACGCCGTGATTGGCGAAGACGCACATGTCGGCACCGGCACCCAGATCGGCGCGCACGCGGTTATCGGCGCGGGCTGCTGGATCGGTGAGAATTGCCGAATTCACGCGCGGGTCACGCTGTATGGAGGCGTACGGCTGGGGAGTCGCGTGGAGATTCATTCAGGCGCCGTGATTGGAGCGGAGGGTTTCGGTTACGCGTTGGGTGAGGGGAAGCACTGGAAATTTCCCCAGGTGGGGATCGTGGAGATTGGCGATGACGTGGAAATCGGAGCGAACACCACGATCGATCGCGGTTCGCTCGACGACACCCGCATCGCGGAAGGCGTGAAACTGGACAATCTGGTGCACGTGGGGCACAACTGTCAAATCGGGGCGCATACGGTGATTGCCGCCCAGGTAGGCTTGTCGGGGTCGTGCCTAGTTGGAAAGCACGTGGTTGTGGGCGGGCAGGCCGGCTTTGGCGAGCGCTGCAAACTAGAGGACGGGTCGGTAATCGGCGGACAATCCGGGGTGCTGGGAGGAAAAACCGTTCGCAGCGGTCAGACGGTTTGGGGAACACCGGCTCGTTCGCTGGAAAAATTCAAAGAGCTGTTCGCATGGTATGGCCGGCTTCCGCAATTGGCCGCGCGCATCGAGGGGTTAGAGGAAAAGCTTGGCGGGAAATGACAAAAAATCGCCGAGCCGGTGGCGCTTGATCGTTGTTGGCGGGCACACGCGCAGCATTGGCAAGACGCAACTGGTATGCGACGTGATCTCCGCGTTTCGCCCCGCGAACTGGATCGCCGGGAAAATCACTCAGTATGGACACGGCGTGTGCGCGCAGAACGGAGAGAATTGCGGTTGCGCGCCGGATGAACACGTCTGCGCCATCAATTGGGAAACGCAAGCGGACACCGGCACGGACAGCGCCCGTTTTCTGGCTGCTGGGGCCCATCGTTCGTTCTGGCTACGGACTAAACAAGGATTTCTTGCCGAAGGCCTGCCGCTTCTGAGGGCTGCGCTCCAACAGACCATCGAAGCTGGTGCGACGGAACTTCGGCCGGTGATCGTAGAAAGCAATTCCTTGCTGCAATTCCTCAAACCCAGCTTGTATCTTGCCGTGGTCGATCCGGGGAAAGAAGATTTCAAGGATTCGGCTCGCGTGGCTCTGGACCGCGCGGATGCTCTAGTGCTCCGGGGATCGTCGCACACGTTCCCATCGAGAGGACCGGCGTGGGTGAAGCTTCCCTCCCAATTGCTTCGAGAAAGACCATCCGTATCGCAAGGCGAGGGTGAGCCCCTGCCCGAGCCTCTACGCTTGCTCGTTCAGCGAATGCTGGAGGGGCCGGCAAGTGTTTCGATTTGACAACGCGGAATTTGAGTACCGCATCTTAGCCGTTGACCGTCAACGCGAAGGCGGCGATAATTTAGTAGTACTCGTGTTACTCGAACCTTAACCGCCATGATGTTTTTGTGGGGAAGTAATACGCAGCAAGGCAGTTAAGTTCGTTCAAATGTTGGTTGTACCGAGCTGCTGGACACTCCAGCTTGAAGTTCCGCTTTGGGGGGAGCACTGATGGCTTCATTCGCCCGGATGGGAGAACAGATTCCCGTTGCACCCGTACCTGTGCCTTCACAGGGGCAGGATTGGGCGAAGCGTCTGGAAAAGACCATCGAGCGCGGTGCGCATCATCTTCTTTCCATTCAGGCAGAGCAAGGATGCTGGCAGGGCGAGCTCGAGGCGGACACCACCCTGGAATCCGATTACATCTATTACCTGCACGTTTTGGGAAAGGCCGATCCGCAGCGCATTGCCAAGCTCGCAAATTATGTGCGCCGCCGGCAGCTCGCCGATGGCGGCTGGTCCATCTATCCCGGTGGGCCTTCCGAGCTCAACGCTACCTGCAAAGCTTATTTTGCCCTGAAGCTGGCGGGCTGCTCCACCGAAGCGCGGCATATGGTTGAAGCGCGCGAAACGGTCCATCGTCTCGGCGGCCTGGAGCACACGAATTCCTATGTGCGGTTTTACCTCGCGCTGATCGGTGCCGTCGGATGGGAACTGGTTCCATCCATTCCGCCGGAGCTGATGCTCCTGCCGAATTGGTGCTATTTCAATATTTACGAAATGTCTTCGTGGACGCGCGGCATCGTGATTCCCATGGCTGTGCTGTCCTCGCTGCGGCCCGATTGGCGTTTGCCCGAGCGCGCGCGTGTCGATGAATTGTTCAAGGACCCCACACGAAAGACCGCGGCGTTTGACTGGAGCAAGCAACTTATCTCCTGGAAAAATGTTTTCCTGGCGCTCGATCGCGGTTTGAAGCTTTACGAGAAATCGCCCTGGAAGCCGCTGCGCCAGCGCGCATTGCGCGAAGCGAAGTCCTGGATGCTGAACCACCTCGAGCGGACCGAAGGACTGGCCGCCATCTACCCGGCAATGATGAATTCGATTTTCGCGTTGATGGCCTTGGGACACGGACCGGACGATCCGCTGACCTGGAGGGAAATCAAGGAGTTTTCGCGATTTGAAGTCGAAGAGGGCGACACCATCCGCATGCAGCCGTGCGTTTCGCCGGTCTGGGATACCTGCATCGCCATGGTCGCTCTGGAAGAAGCCGGCTTGCCGGCGGATCATCCTTCGCTGGTGAAGGCAGCGGAATGGATGCTCTCGAAGCAAGTGCTCGGGCCGGGCGATTGGCAAGTGAAAAACAAAGACGCCGAACCAGGCGGCTGGGCCTTCGAATTTCGCAACGATTTTTATCCGGACGTCGACGACACCGCGTTTGTGCTCATGGCGCTCCAGCGCGTGAAGTACCCCGATCCCCAGCGCATGGAAGGCGCTATACGCCGCGGAATTCAGTGGCTGCTCAGCATGCAGAACCGTGACGGTGGCTGGGGTGCGTTTGACCGTGACAACGACCAAAACTTCCTCTGCAACATTCCTTTCGCTGATCACAACGCGATGATCGATCCTTCCACCGCCGATGTCACCGCGCGCGTTGTTGAGTGCCTCGGCAGGTTTGGCTGGCCCGCGGAACATCCCGCCATTCAGCGCGCCGTGAAATTCCTGCGGAAGGATCAATGCGATGATGGTTCCTGGTTCGGCCGCTGGGGCGTCAACTACGTTTATGGAACCAGCGGCGTCTTGCGCGCCTTGGAAACCGTTTCGCTGACCGCGCGCGATTACTGCCAGCGCGCCGTGATGTGGCTTCGCACGGTACAGAAGGCCGACGGCAGCTTCGGTGAGTCACTGCGAAGCTATGAGATGCCGTCCACAAAAGGGCAGGGACCGAGCACGCCTTCGCAGACGGCTTGGGGTTTGATCGGGTTGCTGGCTGGTGCGGATCTCCACGAACCGGCCATCGTCAAAGCGGTTTCCTACCTTGTGCACCAGCAGAAGGAAGATGGCTCCTGGAGCGAGCCGGATTTCACCGGCACGGGTTTTCCGGGCGTGTTTTACCTGAAATACCACCTCTACCGGAATTTACCTGGCGCTGAAGTTCCAGCCCAGCCAATTCCGGCTGCGTAGCGGGTTTTAGAGCGCATGATGCGCTTTCCCCTGCGGCTTACTGTGGACCTCGCCCTGGCCCGGCTCGCGCAGACGTCGCGCGAGAATGCGGCACGTACTTCCGTACTTTTGCTCGCTCCCATGGAGCCAGCAAGTCCGTCCGGTCTCGATTCCAGTGCTCTTCATCCCATGGCGCCAAGAGCGGGAACCGAATTACTGGCACGTGTGCGGAATGCCTCCGCTCCCGTCGTGTGGATCGGGGGAAGCGAACCTCTTCTCCATCCGGAGATGGGACAGCTGACGCGCTGTATTGCCGGGACTGGCCGTGATGTTTTTCTGGAGACCGACGGCGCTCTTCTTCGGCGGCGCATTCACGAATTCCGTCCCGTCTCGCGGTTGTTTCTCACCATCCAATGGAATGGGCTCGAACGCTCGCACGACGTTAGGGCGGGACGCGCGGGCGCGTTCCAGGCAGCGCTAGAAGGAATGCGTGTTGCGAAGCTCTCCGGTTTCTTGATCTGCGTGCATGCGCGGGTTCACGCGGAGACTGCACTGGGAGAGATGGCCGAGTCAATCCACTTTGCGCGCTCGCTCGATGTGGACGGCATTGTGATTTCGAGCGCGAACGGGGGATCGAACTCCGCGAATCCGGAAGCGACG
>WNFP01000055.1_pt1 | contig 91578 bp, 89 predicted proteins | sample 5400201 | NCBI WGS metagenome assembly WNFP01 (sample SAMN13153355, study PRJNA577476) | soil metagenome | isolation source: 115 cm saprolite under Madrone tree | place: USA:California | collected 2016-06-14
ACGCTCACCACCACCGCTCTTAACGGCAGCAGCTTGCAGCGGTTTGCATCCGGCTCCTGATCGCCGGATGCGAGGGGCCTCCCCTCATCTCTTGCACAGCTCCATACCTCCTTCCTCGTCGGTATGTTCGTGGCACACTATGGTCGAGGCATTCTCGTCGGATCGAACCGATGGGCCTTTCAACGTATCCATTCTGCCATGGTGATCGGGGCGCGATGGGACGGTCGCGAATACCCATTGCTCGAAGCCGCCGTGTGAATGCCTCGCTATAGGCACCGTCATTGTCGCGGATGAGAAAGGCTGGAACAGTCGCCCATGGAAAAGCTTCGGTAATTTGATGGGCGAGCCATTCGGCCGTCGGATTGGTCGTGACGCCGATCCATATCAGGCGCCGTCGACCGAGCCCCAAAATGACAACCGCGGACAGTCTTTGAAATGTCAGCGTCAGAACGATCAGAAAATCCACTGATGCAATCCCGTCCGCGTGGTTGCGGAGGAAAGTCTTCCAACCTTGTGAGGGTGGACCTCGCCGTCTCCGCATGGATTTCGAAACCGTCGACTGTGCGACACCGAAGCCGAGCTTAAGCAGCTCACCATGAACGCGTGGCGCGCCCCAAAGCGGATTTTCCTTGCACATCCGGCGCACGAGATCGCGCAATTCGCGATCGATCATGGGCCGGCCGCCTGGATTCCGAGACTTCCAGCGCCACTACGCACGAAATCCCATACGATGCCAGCGAACGACGGTTTCAGGACGAATGATCGCGACGGCATTGCCGATATCCGGTAAAAGTCGATGGAGCCAGACGAAGATCGCCCGATCTGAAGCGTTTGGCCGGACTCGTTTCGGCAACTGGCGGCGCAAAATATTGAGCTGATGGCGGAGAACAACCACCTCCGCTTCAAGTCGCCCCCGCGACATTAAATAATCGCGTAGCACCCCGATCAGAAGCTTGAGGATCACAACCATCGCCAGTGAGCATGCGCCGATTCTGTATTCTGGGGCGAGTCCTCCCAGATAAGGTTTTCGGAAGGGACAATGGTTACAGGCACGGCCCATTAGGAGGGCGACGGCATCACGATTGGTCAATCAGCGACCGATAACTCAGCGAGCGGTATCGGCCGTTGTGGAAAACCACCTAGATGCAGACAGGTGCCCGCCGCAGCATCGCGACCGGCAAGGAGGCAGTCGCCGAGACCACAACCCTGGAGATGCGCATCGATGAAAGCGGCGATGAAGGTGTCTCCAGCTCCTGTGGTATCCACGACCTCGACCGGTGTTACTCCGGCCTCCACGTAGTGCGTACCGTCGGAGGCGATGCTGCCGAGATGGCCCCGGGTAACCACGGCGATACGCGCCCCTTGGTCTAGGGCCTGGCGCAGCAGCATCCTCGCTCGCTCCTGGGAGGCTCCGGCGGAGCCAAAGGCAATAGTTAGGTCTGCGCCTCCCGCATTCACCGCTAGGTCTTGGGATATAGAGAGGCCGGCGACAGCTAACTCGTGTTTGAAGGCGCTGCTGTCACTCAGCCAGCCCAGGTGTATGTGTCGCGCTGCCCGAAGCGCTTCAATTTCTGCCCCATTGGGGCGATAGCCACGACAAACTCCGAAGTCCTCGAAGGTAATTATCCGGTCCCCGCTCGCGTCCACGTCGAGATTGGTAAAGGCCGTCCTGCCCGCGACCGACCGAAGTTGCTCAATATTGACCTCGTTAGCGGCGAGGCAGTCTCGCGTCCAACGGCCTTCCTTGTCTTCGCCGACCGCGCCAAAATAGGCCGTCCGGCGGCCAAGGCGGCAAAGATGTACTGCCACATTAACCGCATTCCCGCCTACGGTCGCCCTGCCGATCGGCGGCAAGTAGCGGTCAATGCAGTTGTCCCCGACTGTCGCAAACTCGAAGCTGCTCATGGCGGCGGGCGGCCTGTAGTCGTTGATTCCATGCAGTGGTCAGAGCGCGGATAGTCCGCACCGATGAAACATCCTGTCGGGATCGACGTAGCTCCCGATTCGACGAGAGTCTAGGGCCTTTGGCCGACTCCGGAGTTTCCTCGGGACAGCTCCGCGCTACGGCGAGGGCGGAGCACACCCCTCACGCATTTCCCGAACCGAGGCGACCGCCCTAACGCTACGGCGAGGAGGTGATAGGCGTTCATCACCCAAAGAGCGGACGCGTATATTATTTCGTGGTCACGCAGACACAGTAGACAAGAAACAGGGTCCTCCGAACAGATCCCCGCTAATAAGCGACCTTCTTGTAGTATCGCCGTGTGGTCAACGGGTGGTTGCGCAGGACTTCAAGATGCGCGCTCACCCGCTCCAGCACGGTTGCCAAAAGGATGGGCGAGACAAGAGCGCGGACGCGCTCGGAGAGGCCCGGCAACTTCATCTCCTTGGTGTCCAGAATGGAGAGTTTATCCGTATAGGCGGCAGCGAAAGCCTCCATGCGTTCCACCAGCGGACGACAGGAGTCCTCACCCTTGAAGATGATGACGCTAACGCCCTTCTCCACCAATTCCAGCGTGCCGTGGAAGAAATCCGATGCATGCACCGGCCGGGTGCGGATCCATTGCATTTCCTCTAGGATACACATGCCGTAATAGAAGGCCTCTGGCCAGGTTGAGCCGGCGCCAGAGATGATGTGAAATGGCGAGTCTTTGATCGTCTCAGCCAGCCGGTGCGTCCGCGGCTCAAAAGCTCGCTTCACCTCGACCAGCAAAGCTGGCAGCAGACTCAACTCCTTCACCACGGTGTCATAGGCGTCGTATTCGTTGCGGTGCCTCATCACCGAGAGCGCTATCAGCAGGGCCTGCAGATAGAAGGATTCGGACGAGGTATCGTCCTCGGCGAAATTGACGAAGGCATAGTCGGCGCCGTCCGCCACTGGCGTGCGATCATGAGCGGTTAGGCTGATGATCGTCGCCCCTCGGGATTTGCAGTAGGCGAGCGCTTCGACGCTTTCCTTCGTAGTCCCCGAGCGCGAAGGAATGACCACGATCGACTTGGGACCAAGATGACGCGAGCCGCAGAGCATGAGTTCGGCGGAGAGGTCGCAGAAGGTCGGGAAGGTCGAGCACCGCTCCAAGAACTGGGCTGCTGGCTGCATCAGGATCGCCGCGCCACCCGTGCCGAGGAAGAAGATGTTTTCCTTGCCCGCCTTGAGCAGGCGGCCGACCGCCTCGTCGATCGGCCGGGCCAGCGCCACGGCACCTGATTGTATGCGAAGGAAGCGCGCCTCGTCGAAGTTCAGCATGGTCTTGGTCTCTCATCACTGAAACGATCGTCTTGTCTGTCGTCAGACGTTTGATGACTCTGCCTGCGTGCCTCGGTGATGTCAATGCGGCGGCGTCCTCGGCTTTGCGCGCCCACCGCATCCGCTGTTAGGCTGCATGCAGCTTGACTTGGATAGGGCACACTGGAACAGTCGTCGTTAGACGTCTTATGAGTGGCCACGTGAGCACTCCTTCTTCCCTGCAGCTTCGTAGCGTAAAGTCGATTGGCAGCCGCGCGCGCGAAGCGGTCATGGAGCTGATCGCTCGGGATGAGCTGAAGGCCGGGGATAAGCTTCCCTCCGAAGCCGAACTCGCCAAATTGTTCAACATCTCTCGCCCGACCCTGCGTGAGGCCCTGAAGCTGCTGGAGCAGGACGGCCTGATTCTCACTACGCACGGCCGCGGCCGCTTCCTCTCGGCTGCCGCCACGCTCCGGGTCGAGAGACCGATCACCGCCTACGAGAGCATCACCAGTATGCTCCGCGAGCTGGGCTATAGGCCCCAGACGCGCCTGATCTCGCTGCGGGAACATCCGGCGGACAAGGAGGTCGCGCGCGCTCTGCGCTGCCGGGCCGGCATGCCGGTCATCTCCCTGGAACGCCTGCGGCTCGAGGGCAACGACCCGCTGGTCTACTGCGTCGAGGTCGTGCGCCGCGACAGCCTGCCCGACGAGCTCGATAGGGACGCATTCAAGGGCTCCCTCAATGACCTGCTTGAGCGCAAGCGCAAGCGACCCCGTATGTCCAGCGCCTCGGTCTCGGCTGTGGATCTGCCCAAGGCGATCGCCCGAATTCTCGGCCCGAAGCATGCGGGCCCCTGGCTTTTGATAACCGAGATCTGCTTCACGGACCGAGGTGAGCCGGTGATTTTTGCGCGCGACTATCATCGCGGCGACTCCTTCTCGTTCAATTTCTCGCGTCGATAGCGCAAGAGGCGCTTCTCGGGCCCGCATCGCGGCCTGTATTTCTTCGGACCAAACCTTTCCCCCATGTCGATTCGGGTGAGCGCTGCGATACGCTCGTCGCTTCCTCCTGCACTTTGGTGACGTGAAGTGATGATATCTTGCAGCATGGAACGTCTTAATCCATGAGGGCGCCACCGCTGACATTCAGCGCCTCCCCCGTGATGAACCGCGATAGGTCGCTGGCCAGGAACAGCACGGCATCGGCCACGTCTTCCGGTTCCTCCAGCCGCGCCAGGGGTGTCAGTGCCACATATTCTGCCAGGACTGCCTTTTGGGTCATGCCGCGGAACCCGCTCTCCCAGGCAATCTCTCGCTCCTGCATCGCGGTGCGGACATAACCGGGGCACACGCAGTTAACGCGGATGCCCTCGGCAGCGACCTCCTTGGCGAGCGACTGGGTGAAGCCAACGACAGCAAATTTGCTGGCACAGTAGTGGGCCAGTAGCGGCGCGCCCGCCTTACCCGCGATCGAAGCCGTATTGACGATGACTCCAGGCTGCCGGGCGTCGAGCCAGAGCCGCACCACTGCCTGGTTGGTAAGAAACACACCCTTGGCATTGACCGCGAGATTGGCGTCCCACTCCTCCTCGCTGAGATCCCTGACGCGGTTCATCGTCGAGACGCCGGCATTGGCACAGAGTACATCCAGTCGCCCGAAGTGCGCGGCGGCCCGGCCGACCGCCCCCGCGACCGAGGCGGCCAGTGTGACGTCACAGGTCATGGTCAGATGCCCCCCGCCCAGCTCCGCGGCGAGGCTTTCGGCACCCGCCGCATTGCGATCCGCAACACAGACCCGGGCGCCGGCGGCAGCCAGCGCCAAACAGATCGCCCGACCGATTCCCGATGCCCCACCCGTCACCATGGCCGCTTTTTGAGCCAGGAGAGGTGCGTTCGGCGTTGCGTTCATCGTCGCGTCCTTTATCAGTCAATGAGTGGCCTGAGCCTGTCAGGTTCCAACGAGGGGCCTCGGTCTCGGCATTTCGCCGAAGCGGGAAAAACGAAATGGCCTGGGGTCCACGGTTGGCCTTCGGCCGGCCATCGCCGCAGCGATCATCTTGCCGGAAAGTCGCCCGCCACCGCGCACCGCGGTGGCGGGCTTCCCCACTACTGACCTGCTTTGAAACGGACCCAGCCGTCCGCGACCGCTTGATTCGCTACGGACGTCCGCGGGACTTGGACCACGATGCGCTTCTGGGATTCGGCATCGGGGTAGATCGTGTTGTTGTTGGCGATCTCCGGCTTGATCAGGGGATGCGCGGCGACATTCGGCATCGGATAGCCCAGCGAGTTGATGATGTCCGCCGCGACTTCCGCTTCCATGATGTAATTGAGAAATAGCTGCGCGTTCTTGGGATGGGGCGCGTCCTTTAAGATCACCATATTGTCGATATACTCCGGCATTCCCTCCTTCGGGATTACGAAGTGGAGATTGAGGTTCTTGCCGGCGTCATGGGCCTGCTTGGCCGCCTGGACGTCGTTGCCGACCCAGCCGATGGAGATGCAAATGTCACCTGCGGCGAGCGCATTCAGATAGTTGTTCGAATCCACAGTGCGCACCGTGCCCCGCACTTTGCTCAAGGTATCGTAGGCCGCCTTAATGTCAGCAGGGTCCTGCGTGTTTGGGCTCTTGCCGTTATAGAGCAGGGCAAGTTGGACTACGTCTTCCGGTGAGTCGACATAGTTGATACCGCAAGCCTTCAGCTTCCCTGCCACTGCTGGATCGAAGAGCATGCGCAAACTGGCGACAGGTGCGTCGGGCATGATCTTTTTGACGGCGTCTTCGTTGTAGATGAAGCTCGTATAGCCTTGGATATAGGGCATCGCGTAGACGTTGTCCGGGTCGGTCCCGCTGTCGGAGATCGTCTTCAGGACCGTCGGATCGAGGTTCTTCCAGTTGGTGAGCGCTGTCTTGTCGAGCTTCTCGTAGAGGCCGGCCTTGATTTCACGTGGGTAGAACATGGTCGAAGGCACCACCACGTCATAGCCGGATTTTCCGGCCATCAGCTTCGCCTCCATCTCGTTGTCGCTGCCGAACGTGTCGAAATGCACCTTGATCCCGTACTTCTTCTCGAAGTTGGCGACCGTGTCGGGTGCCCAGTAATCGGCCCAGTTGTAGATATTGAGCACCTTTTCCTGATCCATCTCCTGCGCCCGTGTTGGCAGGCTCGTCGCTGCAAGACCCGTTGCCGCCACTACCACGACAAGCGTGGCCATGATTGCCGATTTCATTGCGTTCCCTCCTGCGTTTGGTTTTGTTTGGTGACGTAACTCCGCCAATTCCCTGCCTGGACTCATGCCTCCGCTCTCCCGTTGTTGCGCCATCTCTGCACGCCGGCGATGCCGAAGGTTACCAAGATGGCGACCACAACAAACACCGTCGCAACCACGTTGATGTCCGGCTTCACGCCATGGCGCACAAGCGAGAAGACCAGCAGGGGCAGGGTTGTCGAGCCGGGCCCCGAGGTGAACTGGGTGATGACCACATCGTCCAAGCTGATGGAAAAGCCGAGCAACCAGCCGGCGACCATGGCCGGCATGATTAGGGGGACGGTGATCAGAAAGAAGACTGTGGACGGCTTTGCGCCAAGGTCGAGGGCCGCCTCCTCAAACGAAAGATCGAGGCCCGACAACCGCCCCTGGACGACGATCGCCACGAAAGCGGCTGTATAGGTGATGTGAGCCAGTGTGATCGTGAGCACACCCCGGCCCGCCGGCCAGCCGATCAGGTTTTCCAACCCGACGAAAAGCAGCAGCATGGAGACGCCGATGATGATCTCCGGCATGACGAGAGGCGAGGTGGCCATGATGGCAAGCAGCGCGCGGCCCTTGAACCATCCAAACCGCGAGAGGGCGAAGCCAACCAGCGTGCCGAGCACGGTGGCGCCGGTGGCGCTCATGATGGCGATAGTTACGGAGAGACGAGCGGCCCGGAGTATGTCCTCGTTGCCCAGCAGTTCCCGATACCAGCGCAGCGAAAAGCCGCTCCAGAGCGTCGCTGACGTGGATGAATTGAAGGAGAAGAGCACGACCGAGACAATGGGTGCATAGAAAAAGGCGAGCCCGGCAATCAGGACCGAGCGCAGGAGCCAGCGCCGCAGGGCGGGGGTGTTGCTCATGCCGCCGCCTCGGCCCGTTTGCGTACCCGGTCAACCAGCGAGAGCGGCAGCAGGAGCAGTAGCACGAGGGCCACTGTCGCTGCCGAGGCGATCGGCCAGTTGCGGGCGACAAAAAACGAATCCCACAGCACCGGTGCGATCATCAAGTTGACCGCTCCGCCGAGAAGTCGAGGGATAAGATACTCACCGGTCGCAGGCACGAAGACGAGGAGGCTGCCGGCGAAGACCCCGGGCAGCGACAGCGGGAGCGTAATGGTCCAGAAGGTGCGCAGCGGTCGCGAGCCCAGGTCGCTGGCGGCCTCCGTCAGCGACAGGTCGCGCCTTTCCAGCACTGCATAAAGCGGCAGGATGAAGAATGGGAGGTAGCAATAGAGCATACCGATGTAGATCGAGACCGAGGTGTTCAGGATGGTGAGCGGGCTGTCGATGAGACCGGCCCAGAGCAACACATTGTTGATGACGCCGTTGTCCTTCAGCAGCCCGATCCACGCATAGATGCGGATGAGGAAGGACGTCCAGAATGGAATCGTGATCAGCAATAGCAGCACCGGCCGGAGGGTCGCCCGCTCGACGGCGATGGCATAGGCAATCGGATAACCAACAAGGATGCAGAGAATTGTCGTGATCGCGGCGGTGCGCAGAGACCCCAGATAGGATTCGATGATTACCGGGTCGGAGACGAGTCGGGTGAAGTTGTCGAAGCTGACGCTGAGGCTTAGGTGATGCCCGACGAACGAGAAGAGCGGCGTATAGGGCGGGATGGTGTCGGTCAGCGAGGCGACGGAGATTTTCATCACGAACAGGAAGGGCACCAGGAAGAACAGGACATACCAGCACATGAGCGCCCCTATGACGATCTTCGCGCCATGTCTTGCCAGATATGAGCCGGCGCCGGGCATAGCCGGATTCACGAACGGAGCAGCATGCTGGCGGCGACGTCCCAGCCGATCTGGACTCGGTCGCCGCGGGCGAAGGGGGCAGGACCACCTACCGCATTGGTCTGGGTGACCTTGAAGAGCGCGCCGTGCCCACCGTCCGCCGCGGCCACCTCGACCTGATAGACCCGCCGGTCGCCCATGAAGGCGAAGCTCACCACCCGGCCTTCGAAGTTGTTCGGAAGGTCACAGCGCGCACCCGCCGGTGCCAGGGCGACTCGCTCGGGACGGATTCCGATGGCGAGGGCCGCACCGACTGGTCCACCGATGCTAGGGGCGAGAAGCAGGGTCTTAAGACTATCGCAGCGCAACGTCGCCCGCCCCTCGGAATCGGCCACCAGCACGGAATCGAAGAGATTCACCGAGCCCACGAAGTCAGCAACAAAGCGGTTGCACGGCCGTTCATAGATTTCGCTCGGCGTACCGAACTGGACAATGCGCCCCTCGGACATGACCGCGATGCGCGTCGACATCGTCATCGCCTCCTCCTGGTCATGCGTGACCATGATGAAGGTTATTCCGAGTTTCTCCTGGATGTTGACCAGCTCGAACTGCGTGCTCTCGCGAAGTTTCTTGTCCAGGGCGGAGAGGGGTTCGTCGAGCAGCAGGACCTGGGGCCGCTTCACCACTGCGCGGGCAAGGGCCGCCCGCTGACGCTGTCCACCGGAAAGCTGATGGGGCCGTCGGCGGGCGAACCCCTGCATCTGGATCAGCTCCAGGGCCTCGCCGACGCGCCGACGGATCTCGGGGCCGGGCAGGCCTTCCCGGCGCAGCCCGAAGGCAATGTTGTCTTCGACCGACATGTGCGGGAACAGCGCGTAGGATTGGAACATCATGTTGACGGGGCGGTCGTAGGGCTCGAGCGGCGCCATGTCGCGACCGCCGATCATGATCTGGCCTGCGTCGGGCTTGACAAACCCTGCGAGCGCGCGCAGCAGGGTCGTCTTGCCGCAGCCGGAGCTGCCGACCAGCGAGAAGAGCTCGCCCCGATCGACCGCCAGATGGACGTCATTGAGCGCCAGGAGAGAGCCATAGCGCTTGGTGAGGCCTCTGATCTCGATGTGAGGCGATAACTGCTGGGCCGGCCGGCCGCGCTCCCTGTCATATTGCATTACACGGTCCACATGGCGCTTTTGCGACGCGGCGGAGTTTCGCCGCGCTCCCTCGCCTGTCCTCCCGCCGCGTTGCCAACCCCGCACTGAAGATCGGTGTTAGCCACGCAGTCTGACGTCAGACTACGGCACTCAAGCAGCAAGTCAAGCCTCTCCGCCAATAGCCTCCCGCGTTCCCCTGCGCCCGAACCGAAACCAAGTAACCTAGCAGCGGTGGCTAAATGGGCAGGTTCCTCCGATGGCGCCCTCCTTGCCCGGCCGCCCGAACTCGCCGCTGGCCGTCGGCGGTTCAGCTACCGGCGCCTCATATCATCTTAGACCGGGAAGCCAGCCGACAATCGCGGTGCAGCAGATTTGGTGCTCTTCGCGGCGGAGACCGCAGAACTGGATGCCGCCACGCCGCGGTGTAGGGCGCAAATTGAAATCTGCTCTGTCATGCAGCTATCTGGTAGACGTGAAGCACTCCTCCGAGTACCGGCGTCGCTACCACTGTGCCGCTCTGGCGACCCGGCGTTGTAAGAGCCGGTGCGCAAGGGGCTCGTTGGCCTATCGACCGATGCGGCCGCCATCGGTTGAAGTAAGGTTGTGCCTCTAGAAAAGAAATTCATAAGCTGCACGCCCGACCAGAAGAACCGAGATCAACCAGAGCACAGACAGCATGGAGCGGCGATAGACCGCCTCGCCGGTGTGCGAGAACATCCGCGCGCCGCACCAAGTCGCGACCCCATATGCCGGAAGCAGCAGCAGCGAAAGCTCTAGGTCCCACCGGGTATAGATACCGTAACCGAGATAGGTAGCCCCGAGCACCAAGCTCTCGACGGTGAGAAAGATGATGGCGTCTGCGCGGATTCTGTGCGCTTCGGCCTTGCGGCCGAGGAGGTAGATCATGGCCGGCGGCCCGTAGATGCCGCAGATCCCTCCGGCGAAGCCGGACGCAGCGCCTGCAAGGACGCCGTTCAGCCGGGTCGTATGGAAATGGAAGCCGGGCCGCAAGATCATCGTTGAGACAGCTGCGAGGAGGACAGTCCCCAAGATCAGTTGGGAGTCCATCGGCTCTGCCACTAGAAGAATTGCAACACCGAAAGGGCTTGCGGCGAGGGCCCCGATCCCCATCCAAAGCATGGCCGATCGGTCGCAATGTGGCGCCGCGCGCCAAAGCAATGGTACGGCGGGCAAAAGATCGATTAAGAACAGCGTCACGACCGCCGTCCTGGCGTCATACGCTATCGTGATCAACGGTACATAGATCATCGCGGTCCCAAAGGCGGCATAGCCGCGTGAAAAGCCGGCGAGAGCGGCGGCTACGAATGCAAGGAGCAAGGGCGACATCGGGGCGATCCACCAATGGGGAGAGGCAGCTTCGCTGGCTCTCGCGGCGGGGAGCAGCCCCGAAATTGTGCTATCATTGATGGTGATAGGTGGAGCGGAAGGGCACCCGGGGTCGATGGCCGCGAGAGAGAGCCGACAGGAATTGGCGGACTTCCTGAGGATCCGGCGCGCACGGCTCGTCCCGGAGGATGCCGGGCTCGCCACCGGACGGCGTCGGACGCGCGGACTACGCCGCGAGGAAGTAGCGGCGGGCGCCGGTGTTGGGCTGAGTTGGTACACGCGACTGGAACAGGGCAAGCCGATCCAGGTCTCAACCGCCTTCTTGGACAACCTGGCGCGGACGCTGCGGCTCAGTGACGCTGAGCGCGCGCATCTCTTTGTGTTGGCACAGCGCCGACTGCCGCCTCTGCCCCCGGCAACGATCACCTTTGAGGCGAGCAAGGCTCTGGAGTCGATGCTGGATGCAGTTAGCTACCCGGCTTATGCACGCAACGGACGCTTCGACGTGGTCGCCTGGAACGCCGCGAATACCCGGATGTTCGGTGACTTCGCCCGCATCCCTCCGGGAGAGCGCAACGTGCTCTGGCTGATGTTTGTGCGGCGCTATCACCGTCGTGCCATGCCAAACTGGGAGGCCGATGCGCGCGCGGTCCTCGCCAAGTTCCGCATGAACTTCGCGCAGGCTGCGGGCGATGCACACTTCACCGGATTGGTCGCTCGGATGAACGAAGCAAGTGCCGACTTCCGCCGCATGTGGCTGGAGCACGATGTCAGTGATCTCGGCGAGGGTGTCACGCGCTTCTCTTCTCCGCGGCATAGGAAGGAACTGCTGTTTAGGCATCACTTGCTGATGCCGGAGGCCTTTCCGGACTTGCGCATCACGATATATGTCCCGATAGAGAAGGCCTGAGTTTCCCCGGGCTTTGGCTTGTGCCTCCAACCCTCTGCCATTCCAAGCGACGCGTTAGGGGGGCGATTGCGCTCCATTCGGCACAATCGCCCTATTATGTTGGTGTTGGCGCCAAAACTGGCCTCCAGAGACTTTCCCCGAAAAGTGGGGAAACACGCCTAGAGTCGGGCGTCTCTGCAAACCTACTAAGGCCAAAAACCGCCGACGAATGGGCCCTTTCCGGCCGTCTCCGGCGAACTCCACCGGGGGAGCAGACTGAGTGGTGGGCCCGGCAGGACTCGAACCTGCGACAACACCGTTATGAGCGGCGCGTTCTGACCAACTGAACTACGGGCCCAAGACCAGGCGACAGATGGCGGACGACACGTATCAGGAATTGAGCAGGAAGCAATCTCTCCCTGACGCCGATGCCTGATCCCTGTCCTCTGATTAGGTATCCAGGAAGCTGCGCAGTTTGCGGCTGCGGCTGGGGTGCTTTAGCTTGCGCAGCGCCTTGGCCTCGATCTGGCGTATTCGCTCGCGGGTGACGGAGAACTGCTGACCGACTTCTTCCAGCGTGTGGTCGGTGTTCATGCCGATGCCAAAGCGCATGCGCAGCACGCGCTCCTCGCGCGGGGTGAGGCTGGCTAGCACCCGCGTTGTCGTCTCGCGCAAGTTCGCCTGGATGGCCGCATCGAGCGGCAGGACCGCGTTCTTGTCCTCGATGAAATCGCCCAGATGGCTGTCTTCCTCGTCGCCGATCGGGGTTTCGAGGCTGATCGGCTCCTTGGCGATCTTCAAGACCTTGCGCACCTTCTCCAGCGGCATGGCGAGCTTCTCTGCCAATTCCTCTGGGGTCGGTTCGCGGCCGATCTCGTGCAGCATCTGGCGCGAGGTGCGGACTAGCTTGTTGATGGTCTCGATCATATGCACCGGGATGCGGATGGTGCGGGCCTGATCGGCGATGGATCGGGTGATCGCCTGGCGAATCCACCATGTCGCATACGTGGAGAACTTGTAGCCGCGGCGGTACTCGAACTTGTCCACCGCCTTCATCAGGCCGATGTTGCCTTCCTGGATCAGATCGAGGAATTGCAGGCCGCGGTTGGTGTATTTCTTGGCGATGGAGATGACCAGACGAAGGTTCGCCTCGACCATTTCCTTCTTGGCCCGGCTGGCCTCGCGCTCGCCGCGCTGGATGATGCCCACCACCCGACGGAACTCAGGCAGCGGCATCAGGGTTGCTTCCCCGATCAACAGGATCTGGCCGCGCAGGACCTTCACGTCTTCCTTATGCTTGCCGCTGAAATCGCGCCAGCCTTTGCCCGACAGCTTGGCGAGATTGCCGATCCAGCGCGGGTTGTGCTCCGTGCCGCTGTAGCGGGCAATGAACTCCTCGCGCTTGACCCCCGCCTTCTGCGCCAGGCGCAGCAACTGGCCCTCGAACCCGATGAGCCGGCGGTTCAGGTTATAGACCTGCTCCACCAACTGCTCGATCCGCCCGTTGTTCAGCTTGATCGTGCGCATGTGCTGGCTGAGCTCGGCGGTCAGCGCCGTAATCTTCTTCTCGCTCTGGGGGGTCGGCTTGATGCCTTCGTTATAGGTCTCCAGGCGCTTCACCAGCAGCTTGTCGATCTTCTTGAAGATGGCGGCGATCTTGTCGAGGGTCTCACCCACGCCGGGCAGCAATTCCTGCTCCATGGCGGCCAGCGAGACATTGGCTTCCTCGCCGCCGTCGCCATCGACCTCGGGCTCCTCAGTCTCCACTTCCGGTGGTTCGGCATCCTCGGCGCCGATGGCCGCCGCCGGGTCCGGCGCCCTACCATACGTGGCATCCAGGTCGATGATGTCACGCAACAGCATTTCGTTGCGGCTCAGGCGATCGCGCCATTCCAGCAAGGCGCGATATGTCAGCGGGCTTTCGGCGATGCCGCCGATCATCATGTCGCGGCCGGCCTCGATGCGCTTGGCAATGGCGATTTCGCCCTCGCGGGAGAGCAGTTCGACGCTGCCCATCTCGCGCAGATACATGCGCACGGGGTCGTCGGTCCGTCCGATATCGGCATCGTCCAGATTGCCGCTGCTGCGTTCTTCTTCTTCCTCGGTGGCGGCGGCCTCGCCGGCGGCGGGCGCCTTCTCGGATGCCGCGGGCGCACCTTCCTCCGGCTCCTCGCCATCCACCAGGTTGATGCCCATCTCGTTGAGCATCGCCATGGTGTCCTCGATCTGCTCGGAGGACATCTCGGTCTGCGGCAAGGCGGCGTTCAACTCATCATAGGTGATGTAGCCGCGCTCCTTGCCCCGCGCGATCATCTTTTTGACCGCGGCGCTGAAGCCGTCCATCAACGGGCCGTCGGCCGCCTCTTCGCGGGTTTCGTTGGTCTCGCCTTTTGCCGGAGCTTTCGCCGCCATATGAACTCTCAAATCCTGCAAAGCGGGGCGATCAGCCCCCCTGTTCCGGTCCATCGATATCGCGCCGGCGGCTCTCGCCCTCCAGCGCCAGGTCGCGCGCCGCCTCGAAACGGGCCTGCGTCTCGCCGGTCAACTCCTCGCCGAATTGGCGAGCCGCCGTGTCGGCCTCTTGCTGCATGGCCCGCTCGCGCAGCAACCCCAGTACATGATCCAAACCCTCGGCCGCGGTCTCGGCCGATGCCGACGACAGCGTAAAGCGACTTATTCCCGCCCGCCGAAACAGATCGGGCAGAATAGCCGCAAAACCCTGGTTCGTTAGATGGTCTTTTAGGGCCTCGGGTTCAAGGTCGGGATGTCGCGCCGCGTGGTCTATAATGGCTTGACGAAGCTTGTCAAGTTGTCCGGCCGAAAGAACCAGATGGGCCAGAGCCTCGAGTCGGGGGCCCACCAACTGCGGGTGGTTGATGAGGGTGGCGAGAATCACCTCCCCTTGTAAGCGCAGGTTGTCATGGCCGGGTTGGCGAGCCGCCTCCCCGCCGAGCGCCTGGGGCGGGCCAAACCGGCGCCGCTCCCCCGGCTGCCCGCCTGAGAACCGGGGTCGCGGCGCAGTGCTCAGGCCAAAGAATTGATCCAGCCGCCGGTCGAACTCCGCCCGATAGGCCTCCTGCACCGGACGGTCGCCGATGCGGGAAAGCCGCTCGCGGACCTCCTGGCGCAATCCTGCGCGCCGCTCCGGCGTATCGAAATTTCGTCCCAGGACGCCGCCGCGCCAGACCATCTCGGCCAGCGGCAGCGCCGCATCCAACACGGCACGCATGGCCGAAGCACCCTGGGCCAGGATCAGGGTGTCAGGGTCCTCCCCCGCTGGCAGCAGGGCAAAGCGCAAAGACTGGCCGGGCTTCAACAGAGGAAGCGCGCGCTCCGCCGCTCGCGCCGCGGCGCGTTCGCCCGCCGTATCGCCATCGAAGCAGAGCGTGGGCTCGGGCACCAGCCGCCAGAGCTCGCCCATCTGCTCCTCAGTCAAGGCCGTGCCCAGGGGGGCGACGGCCTGGGCAAATCCTGCCTGGGCCAGCGCGATCACATCCATATAGCCCTCGGCGACAATTATCTCGCCGCTGTCGCGGGCCGGGCGCAGGGCCTGGCCCAGGCCATAGAGGGTGCGGCCCTTATGGAAGAGCGGCGTCTCCGGCGAGTTCAGATATTTCGGTTGGCCCTCCCCCAGAATGCGTCCGCCGAAGGCAATGACCCGGCCGCGCCGATCGGCGATGGGGAAGATGACCCGGCCGCGCATGCGGTCGAAGATATTGCCGTCATCGGCCTTGCCGATCAGCCCGGCTTCGATGGCCAGTTCCAGGGAGACGCCGGCCTTGGCCAAGGCATCGCGCAGCGCCGTTCGACCGTCCGGGGCATAGCCCAAGCGGAACCGGGCGATGGTGGCATCGCTGAGGCCGCGCCGCTTCAGGTATTCCAGGGCCTCGCGTCCCGCCGGTGCCTTCAATTGCTGTTCGTACCAGGCGGCCGCGGTCTCCATGGCGGAGACCAGCGTCGCCTGGCGCTCTGTCCGTTCGCGCTCCTCGGGCGAAGAGACGGGGATCGGCAAGCCTGCCTCGCGGGCCAGGCGCTCGACTGCGTCAGGAAAACTCAAAGCTTCACTCCGCATGGCGAAGCCGATGACATCGCCATGGGCCCCGCAACCGAAGCAATGAAAAAAGCCCTTCTCGTCGCTGACGGTGAATGAGGGCGACTTCTCATTATGAAAGGGACAGAGCCCCGTCTGCTCGCGCCCGCGGCGCGTCAGCTTGACCTTGCGGGCAATGACATTCACCAGGGAGACGCGCTGGCGCAATTCATCGAGAAACTGGGGCGTGAAACTCATTCGGTCAGCCCCGCGCGGGGAGGCAATCTTGTCAGTCTAGCGGGTGAGGCGTTGCTTCACCAGCGCGCCGGCCTTGCCAAGATCCAGGCGGCCGGAGAATCGTTCCTTCAGCAGGGCCATGACCTTGCCCATGTCCTTCAGGCTTGCCGCGCCCGTCTCGCTCAAAACCGCCTCCACCGCCGCAGCGGCTTCGCCCTCATCGAGCTGCTTGGGCATGAAGCGTTCGATGACGGCGATCTCTTCTTCCTCCTGCTGCACCAATTCGGGGCGGTTGCCCTGTTTGTAGAGGACGATGCTCTCCTGACGCTGCTTCACCATCTTATGCAGCATGTCGACGATCTCGGGTTCGCCGATGCCGGCGGAATTTCCGCCGGGCCGAGCCGCAATGTCGCGGTCCTTGAGCTGAGCCAGCACCATGCGCATGGTCGAGACGGCGCGGGCATCGCGCGCCTTCATGGCCTCTTTGTAGGCATCGTTCAGACGTTGGCGGAGCACGACTTCACCTAAGGAATTCGGGGCAAAAACGAAGGCGCTGACGTTAGCCGAAGGAGGGCTGCAGGGCAATCCCGCTGGGCCCTGGGCAAACGTTTGATATTCTTCGACAAATCCCCGCAGCCGGGCGGCTTGACGCCAGCCTTGCTATGGCGTAATGGACCGGCCGCGCCCGCCGCTTCCCTTATGTCCCTCGAGGTTCCGCCCCGATGAGCGAGACCCGCACCGCGCACACCGCCCAGCCGAATGGCCGGGCGGGGGCCGTCGCCACCGGCCTGCTCGTCCTGGCCGACGGCACGGTATTGGAGGGCCAGGGCATCGGCGCCATCGGCAGCGCCGTGGGCGAGGTCTGTTTCAACACCTCCATGACCGGCTATCAGGAAATCCTGACCGACCCTAGCTATGCCGGTCAGATCATCACCTTCACCTTCCCCCATATCGGCAATGTCGGCGCCAATCATGAAGACATCGAGACGACGACGCCCGCCGCTCGCGGCCTGGTGTTGAGTGCCGCCATCAGCGAGCCCTCGAGTTGGCGCGCAGCCCAACATCTCGATGCCTGGCTGAAATCGCGCAACCTGGTGGGCTTGGCCGGCATCGATACGCGACGGCTCACACGGCGCATCCGAGATGGCGGCGCACCCAGCGGCGTCGTCGCCCATGCGGTCGACGGGCGTTTCGATCTTGCCGCGCTGAAGGCCAATGCCGCCCAATGGCCTGGTCTGGACGGCATGGATCTGGCGATCGAGGTCAGTTGTCGGCAAAGCTATCGCTGGGAGGAGACGCCCTGGGTCCTGGGCCCGGGTTACGGAACCCAGAAGGCGCCACGCTTCCATGTGGTCGCCGTCGATTACGGCGCCAAGCGCAACATCCTGCGCTGCCTTGCCAATGTGGGCGCTCGCGTGACCGTGGTTCCGGCCACCGCCACCGCCGGCGAGATTCTGGCGCACAAGCCGGACGGAATTTTTCTCGCCAACGGTCCCGGCGATCCGGCGGCGACCGGCAGCTATGCCGTGCCGACGATCCAGAAGCTGCTGGCGGCTGAGATTCCTTTGTTCGGCATCTGCCTCGGCCATCAACTGCTGGCGCTCGCGCTGGGCGGCCGCACGAAGAAAATGCATTTGGGCCATCGCGGCGCCAATCATCCGGTCAAGGATCTCACCACCGGCAAGGTGGAGATCACCAGCCAGAACCACGGCTTCGCCGTGCTTGCGGAGTCGCTGCCCGTGGGCGTCACCGTCACCCATGTCTCGCTGTTCGACGGTTCCAACGAAGGCCTCGCCATTGACGGCAAGCCGGTGTTCTCGGTGCAGTACCACCCCGAAGCCTCCCCCGGCCCGCAGGACAGTCACTATCTGTTTGAGCGCTTCGCGGCGTTGATCGAGAAATACAAAGCCAAGCAAGCAGGTGAACCACAGAGGCACAGAGGCACAGAGAAGAAAGAATGATTGACCCGCGCGATGGTCTCAGCGAGCAAGTGATTGGCCTTGCGATCGAGGTTCATAGAGGCTTAGGACCTGGCCTTCTCGAATCAGCCTACGAGGAATGCCTTTGCTACGAACTGAAAACGGCTCGACTCGATTTCGCGCGTCAAGTTCCGTTAGCAGTCACCTACAAGACTGTGAAGCTCGATTGTGGTTATCGAATGGATATGGTGGTGGATAAGAGATTGGTAGTCGAATTGAAAACGGTTGAAAAACTTCTGCCCATTCACGAAGCGCAGCTATTGACCTATTTGAAGCTCGGCCGCATGCCAACTGGCCTGTTGCTCAATTTTCATGCGGCCGTCCTCAAGGACGGCATCAAGAGGCTCGTGCTCTAATGCCCTTCTTTTCTGTGCCTCTGTGCCTCTGTGGTTCATCTAACTTTCTTGGCGCCTCTGGAAGTCTCTGTGGTTCAGCCTTCTTTTTTGAGCTTCCGGTTCGGTAGTTCATGCCGAAACGCACCGACATACGCTCCATCATGATCATCGGCGCGGGCCCCATCGTCATCGGCCAGGCCTGCGAATTCGACTATTCCGGAGCCCAGGCCTGTAAGGCGCTGCGCCAGGAGGGCTATCGAGTCGTTCTGGTGAATTCCAATCCGGCGACAATCATGACCGATCCGGAACTGGCCGATGCCACCTATATCGAGCCGATCACGCCGGAGATCGTCACGCGCATCATCGAGCGCGAGCGCCCCGATGCGCTGCTGCCCACCATGGGCGGGCAGACGGCGCTCAATACCGCCATGGCGCTCCACCGCTCCGGTCGGCTCCAGGAATTGGGCGTCGAGATGATCGGCGCCAACGCCCATGCCATCGAGATGGCCGAGGACCGCGAGCTGTTTCGCCAGGCCATCGCCCGCATCGGCCTCGACAGCCCCAAGGGCCGCATGGTGTCGAATTACGAGGAAGCGCTGGCCACGCTGGAATTGACCGGCCTGCCCGCGGTCATCCGTCCCTCCTTCACGCTGGGCGGCACCGGCGGCGGCATCGCCTATAACCGCGACGAATTCGAGCGCATCGTCAAGGGGGGCCTGCGCGCCTCGCCCGTGGGCAGCGTGCTGATCGAGGAATCGGTGCTCGGCTGGAAGGAATTCGAGATGGAGGTCGTGCGCGATTGCGCCGACAACTGCATCATCGTCTGCTCCATCGAGAACGTCGATCCCATGGGCGTGCATACTGGCGACAGCGTCACCGTCGCCCCGGCGCTGACGCTGACCGACAAGGAATACCAGATCATGCGCAACGCCTCGATCGCGGTGCTGCGCGAGATCGGGGTCGATACCGGCGGCTCCAACGTTCAGTTCGCCGTCAATCCCGCCGACGGCCGCCTGGTCATCATCGAGATGAATCCGCGTGTCTCGCGCTCCTCGGCGCTGGCCTCCAAGGCAACGGGTTTTCCCATCGCCAAGGTCGCGGCCAAGCTTGCCGTCGGCTATACGCTGGACGAACTCGCCAACGACATCACACGGGTAACGCCCGCCTCCTTCGAGCCGACCATCGACTATGTCGTGGTCAAGATGCCCCGCTTCACTTTCGAGAAATTCGCCGGCGCCGAGGCCCTCCTCACCACCTCGATGAAATCGGTGGGGGAGGCCATGGCCATCGGCCGCAGTTTCGCCGAAGCGGCGCAGAAGGCGCTGCGCTCCATGGAGACCGGGCTCTCGGGCTTCGACGATATCCCCCTCGACAACGCGCTGGCAGCCCGGGTTGCCTTGGCCCAGCCGACTCCCGATCGATTGCTGACCATCGCCCAAGCGTTTCGCTTAGGCCTCAGCGTCGAGGAGGTGGCGGCGGCCTGCCGCTACGATCCCTGGTTCCTGCGCGAGGTCGAAGCGATCGTCGCTACGGAAGGGACCATCAAGGCGGAAGGTCTTCCGGCGAATGCCGACGGCTTGCTGCGGCTGAAGCAGATGGGTTTCAGCGATGCGCGCCTGGCCTCCCTCACCGGCCTCGGCGAGGCCGAGGTGGCGCAGCGCCGCCGGGCGCTGCAGGTGCAGCCCGTCTACAAGCGCATCGACACCTGCGCGGGCGAGTTCGCCTCGGCCACGCCCTATATGTATTCCTGCTACGTGCCCGATCCCGCCGCACCCGGCGCCTGCGAGGCCGAGCCCAGCGGTCGGCGCAAGGTCATCATCCTAGGCGGCGGACCCAACCGCATCGGCCAGGGCATCGAGTTCGACTATTGCTGCGTCCACGCCGCCTATGCGCTGCGGGAGGCCGGGATCGAGACCATCATGGTCAATTGCAATCCCGAAACGGTGTCGACGGATTACGATACCTCCGACCGGCTTTATTTCGAGCCGCTGACCGCCGAGGACGTCATCGAACTCGCCCGGGTCGAGCAGCGTCGCGGACAACTACTGGGTTGCATTGTGCAATTCGGCGGCCAGACGCCGTTGAAACTGGCCGCAGCCCTCGAGGAGGCGGCGATTCCGATCCTCGGCACCTCGCCCGATGCCATCGATCTGGCGGAGGACCGCGAGCGTTTCCAGAAACTGCTGGCCAAGCTCGGCCTCAAGCAACCGGCCAATGGCATCGCACGCAATGCCGAGGAGGCCCGCCGCGCCGCGCAAGCGATCGGCTACCCCGTGGTGATCCGCCCCTCCTACGTGCTGGGCGGCCGCGCCATGGAGATCGTGCATGGCGAGGACCAGTTGCTGCGCTACATGGGTCGCGCGGTGCAGGTCTCCGGGCGCAACCCGGTATTGATCGATTCATATCTGCAGGACGCCATCGAAGTGGACGTCGATGCGGTGGCCGACCGCAAACAAGTGTTTGTCGCCGGTGTCATGGAGCATATCGAAGAGGCCGGCATTCATTCCGGCGATTCCGCCTGCTCGCTGCCGCCGTATACCTTGTCGACCGAGATCGTCGCCGAAATCGAGCGCCAGACCGAGGCGCTCGCCCGCGGCCTGGACGTGGTCGGGCTGATGAACACGCAATTTGCCGTCAAGGGCCGCGACATCTACGTGCTGGAGGTCAATCCGCGCGCCAGCCGCACCGTGCCCTTCGTCGCCAAGGCGACGGGAATACCCATCGCCAAGATCGCCGCGCGGGTCATGGCGGGCGAGCCACTGGCGAGCTTCCATCTGGCAAAGCCGACCCACCGTCACACCGCCGTCAAGGAGGCCGTGTTCCCTTTCGCCCGCTTCCCCGGTGTCGACATTATCCTGGGACCGGAGATGAAATCGACCGGCGAGGTCATGGGCCTGGATTTCACCTTCGCGCGCGCCTATGCCAAATCCCAGCTTGGCGCCGGGCATCGCTTGCCCACCAACGGCACCGTCTTCGTCTCGGTCAAGGACAAGGACAAGCCGGCGATGATCGAGCCCTGCAAGCGGCTGGCGAGCCTGGGCTTCCAGCTGATCGCCACCTCGGGCACTGCCCAATATCTGGCCGAACGGGGCATTGCCGTTCAGCGCATCAACAAGGTCTTCGAGGGCCGGCCCCATATCGTGGACGCCATGAAGAATGGGACGGTTCAGCTGGTCTTCAACACCACCGAAGGCACCCAGGCCGTGGCGGACAGTTTCAACCTGCGCCAGGCCGCCCTTCTGGGCGGCATCGCCTATTGCACCACTGTGCCCGGCGCCCGGGCCACGGTGGCCGCCATTGCCGATCTCGCCAGCGGCGAGCTTGAAGTCGCCCCCCTGCAAGCTTACTTTTAAAGCCGCGAACCGACGACTGGGCCGTCCCAAGACGGTCCGGCGTGGGTTTTTTACGCGAGGGGGATGTTCCACCAAGCGCGGAGATCGGCGTAGTGATGCAAAGAATTCCAATGACAGCCGACGGTTATACCCGTCTGGAAGAAGAATTGAGACATCTGAAGTCCGTTGAACGGCCGGCGGTGATCCGCGCCATCGCGGAAGCGCGCGAACATGGCGATTTGTCGGAGAACGCGGAATATCACGCGGCTCGCGAACGCCAAAGTTTCATCGAGGGCCGGTTGGGCGAACTCGAGGACAAGATCAGTCGCGCCGATGTCATCGACGTCAGCAAGCTGAGCGGCGCACAGATCAAGTTCGGCGCCACCGTCACTTTGGTGGACGAGGACACGGACGAGAAGACGGCCTATCAGATCGTCGGCCAGGACGAATCCGACATCAAGACCAAGCGCCTCTCGATCACCTCGCCGCTGGCCCGCGCCCTGATCGGCAAGCAGGTCGGCGACACGGTGGAAGTCTCCACGCCCGGCGGCTCCAAGGTCTACGAGATCGTCAAGGTGCAGTTCAAGTAGCGGCATGCGCAAGCGCCGTCGGCTATTCCTTCGCCGGCTCCACTTCGATGGGCACGCCGGGTTCGGTCTTGCTGCTGCGAATGGCGAGTGCGGTCTTGACGTGGCTGACGTTGGGCGCGGGAGTCAGCTTGGTGGTGAGAAAGCGTTGATAGGCGTCCCAATCGCTGGCGACGATGCGGAGCAGAAAATCCGCTTCGCCCGCCAGCATGTGGCATTCCCGTACTTCGGGATACGAGGCCATTAGCGCCTCAAAGGCGCGCAGATCCGATTCGGCCTGGCTCGACAACCCGACCTGGGCGAAGACGGTGACGGCGAAGCCGAGAGCCTCGGCATTGACCTCCGCGTGATAGCCTTTGATCAGCCCGGCTTTTTCGAGGGCACGCACCCGGCGCAGGCAGGGCGGCGCGGAGATGCCGGCGCGCTTGGCCAATTCCACATTGGTCATGCGTCCCTTGGCCTGCAGATCGTGCAGAATGCGTCTGTCTATGCGATCGAGCTTTACTCGTCGCATGATTCGCCTCCGACCCCGGGGAGCTGAAGTAATTATATTACACGGGCACGCGGCGCGAAAGCCCCGTCGAATCTGGCTGTTTCGCGCCATTCCTGGGGTGCCAAGGGGCCTGGGCAGCCCCATATCTGGCCCCGCAAGCCTTGTGCCAATGCTGCGGCGCCTCTATCTTTCCGTTGTCCCCTGGCGACGCCAACCGATGACCCTCATGCGTTGGCTGAATCAAGCCATGAAGGAATTCGCCTATGCGTGAGACGCATCGCTCAAAGGTTCTGATCATCGGTTCCGGGCCCGCCGGCTACACCGCCGCCATCTATGCGGCGCGCGCCAATCTGTCGCCCATGTTGGCGCAAGGCCTGCAGCCGGGCGGACAGATGACCATCACCACGGATGTGGAGAACTATCCCGGCTTCGCCGATGTCATCCAGGGCCCCTGGCTGATGGATCAGATGCAGGCCCAGGCGGCCCATGTGGGCACCCGCATCTTCACGGACATCATAACCTCGGTCGATCTCTCCAAGCGCCCATTCCGCGCCGAGAGCGACAGCGGCGATATCTACATCGGCGACACGCTCATCATAGCCACGGGTGCACAGGCGCGCTGGCTGGGCCTGGCGAGCGAGCAGAAATATCGCGGCGGTGGCGTCTCGGCCTGCGCGACCTGCGACGGGTTCTTTTTCCGCGGCAAGGAAGTCTGCATCGTCGGCGGCGGCAATACGGCAGTCGAGGAGGCGATCTTCCTGACCCATCACGCCAATAAGGTGACGTTGATTCATCGCCGCGATCGGCTGCGCGCCGAGAAGATCATGCAGGATCGCCTGTTCGCCAATCCCAAGATCAACCTGGTCTGGGACAGCGCCGTCGAGGAGGTGTTGGGCGAAGGCGAACCCGCGGTGGTCACCGGCGTCAAATTGCGCAATGTGAAAACCGGCGCGCTCTCCGAGGTCCAATGCGACGGGCTGTTCGTCGCCATCGGCCATACGCCGGCGACCGAACTCTTCAAGGGCCAGCTCGAACTCGATGCGGAGGGTTATATCGTCGGCCGGCCGGACAGCACAGCCACCGCCATTCCCGGCGTCTTCGCCGCCGGCGATGTCAAGGACAAGGTCTTCCGTCAGGCGGTCACCGCGGCGGGGATGGGTTGCATGGCCGCTCTCGAGGCGGATCGCTTTCTGGCACTCGCAGGCGATGTCCAGGGCAAGGACGAGGCGACGAAGCCCGGCGAGTCGGAAAGCGTCGCCGCGGAATGATGGATTGGGACAAGTTGCGCATTTTCCATGCGGTGGCCGAGGCGGGCAGCTTCACCCATGCTGGCGAGGCGCTGAACCTCAGCCAATCGGCGGTCAGCCGCCAGATCAGCGCGTTGGAGGAAAGCGTCAGCGTGCCGCTGTTCCATCGTCACGCCCGCGGTTTGATCCTGACCGAGCAGGGCGAATTGCTCTATCGCACGGCTCATGAGGTCTTCGCCAAACTGGCGATGGCGGAGGCACAGCTTTCCGAAAGCAAGGACCGGCCGAAGGGCCAGCTCAAGGTGACGACCACGGTGGCCCTGGGCTCGACCTGGCTGACCCCCCGCATGGGCGAATTCCTGGAAGTCTATCCCGATGTCACCGTCGATCTGCTGCTTGACGATCGCGAACTCGACCTCAGCATGCGGGAAGCCGATGTGGCGATCCGCATGGCCCCGCCCCGCCAGCCGGAACTTATTCAGCGCCATTTGATGACAGTCCATATGCATGTCTATGCCGCACCCACCTATATCAAGCGCTATGGCCTGCCCAAAACGGCGGACGAGCTCGACAGCCACAAGGTCATCGTCTACGGCGAGGAGACCCGGCCGCCGGTGCCGGACACGAACTGGTTGCTGCGCCTGGGGATCAAGGGCGAAGACCGGCGCCGGCCGAACCTGACGGTCAACAACGTCTATGCCATCCAGCGCGCCGCCGAGGCGGGGCTCGGCCTCGCCGCCCTGCCGGAATTCATGGTGCAGGGGAATTCAAATCTCGTCCGGGTGTTGCCCGAGGTCGAGGGTCCGCGCATCGACGCCTATTTCGTCTATCCGGAAGAACTGCGCAATTCCAAGCGCATTCAGGTGTTTCGCGATTTTCTGCTGCGCAAGGTCGCCGAAGCGGAACATTAAAGGCGCATCGGGGTTAAGTCCTTAGGGATTAACACGTATTAAAGCACTTCGGCATCGACATGCGCTATGCGCATGGCACATTTGTGATTTTGACTCTGGTAGGGTTTTAAAACTCATCTAAAGTGCATCGTGTGTTGTGTAGCAACACCTGTGATATTTCGGCAACAGTGGTTGCCAACCGAGGTTTGAGCGCGATGCTCAAACGAAGGGTCTTCGGATCCTACGTCTCCCAGACGTGAAGCCTCCCTGTTTGACTTGCCGGGCCCTTCGGGGTCCGGCCTTTTCTTTTCAGGGGATCGCCAGCCCTTCGGGAGGTTTGCCATGAAGCCGGCCCGGTGGCCTTCCTACGAGGTTGCCGATTACGAGATCGTCGCCGAGACGCCCGAACTGCGCATGGTGATGATCACACTGGCCGCCGGCCAGGAAGTACCCTGGCACTGGCACACGAACTGCACCGACAGATTCTTCTGCATACTGGGGCCAATGGTCGTCGAGACGCGCGCGCCGCGCGAAATATTCAAACTTCGGCCGGGCGAAATTTGCGCCGTACCCGCCAAGCGTCCGCACCGCGTCACTGGCGAGAACGGCGGGCCCTGCAAATTCAGCCTGCTCCAGGGCGTCGGCAGCTACGACTTCAATCCAGTGGGCGGATAGGCTTGGCGAGTCAGCCGATTTCGGCTTCGGCCTCGATCTCGACTTCGTAGCCGCCGATCAGCCGCGCAGCCTCCAGCATGATGTTCGCCGGCCGAACATCGCCGAAGTAACGTCCATGAACGCGCGCGACCGGCTCCCATTGATCGGCATCGCGAATGTAGATGCGGGTGCGAACCACGTCGGCGAGGCTGCCGCCCAGCGCGGACAGACTAGCGGCGATTTTATCCAGGATAAAGACCGTCTGGCCGGCGGGATCGCCGGGACAGATCATCTCGCCGCTGCCATGGGTCGCCGTCGTGCCGCTGACCAGGATCCGGTTGCCGATCCTGACCGCCCGGCTATAGCCGGCGATGGGCTCCCACAGGCTGCCGCTGTCGACACGCATCCGGCCCGGCCGTCCCGGCGAGGGTGTCGGGCTGTAGATACTGGGGAACTTGGCAAGATGGTGGCTCAAATCACCCGAGGCGGTGAGGTAGGGAGGCTTGCGATATTCGTCGCCGCAATCGCCCGGAATTCGCTGCGTGCGCGCGAAGGCTGCCTCGAGTTGCCCTATATCTTCAGCGTCGAAGGCAAATGAGAAGACGCGCATATTGTCCTCGCGATGTTCCCGTTCGCCCAACCGCGCGCCGACGATGACGGCGGCGACGGCGGGCTGATCCAGCACCCAGCGCGTGGCGACATTGGCGATGGAAACGCGATGCTTGCGCGCGATGGCGGCCGCCGCGGCAAGAATAGCCTGCAGCGCCTCCCAGCCGCCGATGGCGGCGATGAAGCGCTTGTATTTCATCTTGCTCCAATCGGCGATATCCGGCGCCAGCGGTTCGCTCTTGCCCAGCCAGCGCTCCGACAGGAATCCCCCTCCCAACGTGCCATAGGCCAGCAACTTGACGTCATGCTCGCGGCAGATATCGCTCATATCCTCCGCGGCTCGCCGGTCGAGGAGCGAGAAGCAGACCTGGTTGGAGGCGATGCGCAAGCCGTGCTTCAGCATCAGGCGCAGATGATCGGTGTTGAAGTTGGTGAGGCCGAGATGGCGGATCCTGCCCTCGCCCTGCAGGCGCGCCAACTCAGCCATGGCGTCGAGATAGGCCGGATGCTCGAACATCCACCAGTGGAACTGCAGCAGATCGATCCGCTCGAGACCCATGCGATCGAGACTTCGCTGAACGCCGGCCCGCACTACCGATGCTGTCATCGGCCCCGGTTCCGGGCACCATTTGGTGAAGGCGGTTGGCGGCTTGCCGCTGGGTGTCGCCACATCGCCGCAGCGGGCCAGATCGAAGAAGCGTCCCGTGACGATCTCGGCGCTGCCGTAATGGTCGGCCATGTCGAAACTGTCGAAGCCTGCCCGGGCGTAATCGGCCATGGATGCAGCGGCACGCGCGGGATCGAGGGTCTGGCCGCCTCGCTCCATATCGGCGATCTGCCACAGCCCGGTAACGATGCGGCTGATCTCGAGGCCGGGGGCCAGTTCGATGCGCTCGGGAAACGGCGGGTTTCGCGTCATGAAAGCCTCTGCGCCGTTGCGGGCATGGGCGAGCAGAATTAAGGTGAATCCGTCTCTGCCGCAACATGCGTGACATGAACATGGCGGCTTCCCCCCGCAAGATCGGCCTGATCGTCAACCCCATCGCCGGGATGGGCGGGCGCGTCGCGCTCAAGGGCACCGATGGCGCATCCATACTGGCCCAGGCGCGTGCTCTCGGTGCCGAGCCTTTGGCGCAAGCAAGGGCTGCGCGCGCGCTCGGCAAGCTGGCCACTGCGGGTTGCGCCATGGATCTCATAGCCTGCGCCGGCGCCATGGGCGCTGATGCGGCACATGGCGCCGGCCTGGCGCCGCGCGTGTTGGCGCAGGACATTGGACCGGTGACGACGGCGCAAGACACGCGGGCCGCGGCCAGCGAAATGCGCCGGCTGAAGGTGGATATCATCCTCTTTGCCGGCGGCGATGGAACCGCGCGCGACATTCTCGCGGCCGTGGGCGAGAGCGTTCCCATCCTCGGCATTCCCTGCGGCGTGAAAATGCATTCCGCCGTCTTTGCCGTCAGTCCCGAGGCCGCCGGCCAGCTTGCTGCCCTCCTTGCTACGGACGGCGCGGGCAAGATCGTCTGGCGCGAGAGCGAGGTGATGGACGTAGACGAGGAGTCGATTCGTGCCGGGCGGCTGTCGGCTCGGCTCTTCGGTTACGCGCGGGATCCCCTGGAACACAATCTGATCCAGGGGCCCAAAAGAGCGAGCCTGAGTGATGAGGCCGCCCTCCGCGGCGTCACGGTGGAGATCGCCGAGGCCATGGAGCTCGGCGCCCTCTACTTCCTCGGGCCCGGCAGCAGCACCAAGCTCATCTACAGGCATCTCGGCCTCGAGGGCACCTTGCTGGGCGTCGATGCCGTCAAGGACGGTCGACTGGTGGGCCGGGACCTGACGGCAAGCGACATGGCCGCGTTGGTCGGCGATGCGCCGGCAAAGATCGTCGTCAGTGTCGTGGGCGGACAGGGTTACATCTTCGGGCGCGGCAATCAGCAGTTCGACCCGCCCCTCATCCGCCGTATCGGCCGCGACAACATCATCGTGGTCGCCACCCAGTCCAAGCTGCTCGCTCTGCCTAGCGGCCGCCTGCTCGTCGATACCGGCGAGCCCGAGCTCGACCGGTCGCTGGCGGGATTCATCCGCGTCCATATCGGCCCCAGCCGCAGTACCCTCATGCGCATCGCCTGATTTGCCGCTGCTTCGGAGCGGCGATTGAAAGCGCGACAGGCCGATGCAAGAATGCGCCGCGCTCGCGGGGGCATCCGACGAGACGAGAAGCGCCGCGGATCGGGAGGATCGGAAGAATGCGACAGAACGAGCCAGCGGCCCATCCCTGGATGGCCAACTCGCTTGCCGATATCAAGCAGGCGATGCTGAAGGAGGTCGGCGCCCCCAGCATCGAGGCGCTGTTCGAACAGATCCCCGCGAGCCACCGGTTAAAGCGGCCCCTCAAGCTGCCCCCGCAGTTGAGTTCCGAGGTGGAGTTGAAACGCCATCTCGTCTCGCTTCTCTCCAAGAACGAGAATTGCGAGAAGAATCTGAACTTCCTGGGCGCGGGCTGCTGGCAGCACTACGTGCCGGCGGTGGTGGACGAAATCGTCGGCCGCACGGAATTCTTGACGCCGGTCTGGGGCTCGCCCCAATCGGACCATGGGCGCAATCAGGCTTGGTTCGAATATGCCAGCCAGCTGGGCGAACTGCTGGCCATGGAGGTGGTGCAGCTTCCAGTCTATAGCTGGGGCTGCGCCGCCGGTCATGCGATCCGCATGGCTTCGCGCCTGACCGGCCGCTACGAGGTTCTGCTGCCGCGCCTTATCGATCCGGAACGGCTTTCGGTTATCCGCAATTACTGCGAGCCGGCGGAGATGGCGCGCCATATCGACATCGTCCCCATCGGCTATGACAGCAAAACCGGCGGGCTCGACCTCAAGGAGCTGAAGGCGAAGATCTCCCCGCGCACCGCGGCGGTGTATTTTGAATCCCCCAGCTACCTCGGCGGCATCGAGGCCGAGGGCGGGACAATCGCCCGCATGGCGCGGGGGGCAGGCGCCGAGACCATCGTCGGCGCCGATCCCATCTCGCTGGGCGTCCTCAAGCCGCCGGCCGACTATGGCGCCGATATCGCCGTGGGCCCGACCCAGCCGCTGGGCGTGCATATGAACTGCGGCGGCGGCGTGGGCGGTTATATCGCCTCGCGCGACGAGGAAAAATATGTTCGCGAGTACAACGGCTTTCTGGTCAGCATCACCGGGACCAGCCGGCCCGGCGAATACGGCTTCTCGCTGGCCAGCGCACACCAGACCTCCTATGGCATGCGCGAGGCCGGCAAGGATTGGACCGGCAACTCGGTCTATCTCTGGGCCATCGCCAATGCGGTCTATCTGTCGCTGCTGGGACCCAAAGGCATTCAGGAAGTGGGCGAGCTGATCCTGCAGCAGGCCCATTATGCCGCCCAAGCCCTGGCGCGCATTAAGGGCGTTCGCATCCAATTCCCCAAGGGCTTCTTCAAGGAGTTCGTGGTGAACTTCGAGAAAACCGGGAAGACGGTGGCGCGCATCAATAGGGCGTTGCGCCGCCACGGCATCTTCGGCGGCAAGGATATCTCCAAGGAGTTTCCCGAATTCGGCCAGAGCGCGCTCTACTGCGTCACTGAGGTACATAGCCGGGACGACATCGACCGTCTGGCATCGGCCCTGAAGGAGGTCATCGGCAAATGACCGCGAAGGGCAGGCTCGGCCGCTATCACGCCGCCGTCTGGGACGAACCGGTGGTGATGGAGCTGGGATACCCGGGTCGGCGCGGCCAGATCTTCGCCGCCGCCGACCCGAAGATCCGCAAGGCGGTGGGCAACGCCAAGAGCCTGGTTCCCGCTGCCATGCGCCGACGCGAGGCGCCCCGACTGCCCGAGCTTTCCGAACCCGAGGTGCAGCGCCACTACCTGCATCTTTCGCAAGAGACCCTGGGCATGATGGGCATCAGCCTGTTCGGCACCTGCACCATGAAATACAATTCCAGGCTGAGCGAAGCCGTGGCGGGCCGCCCGGATCTGGCCGAACTTCATCCCTATCAGCCCGAGGAATCCCTTCAGGGAATTCTCGAGATCATCCATTCCTTCGATCTCATCCTGCGCGAACTCTCGGGCATGGATCAGTTCGTCTTTCAGGCCGGCGGCGGCGCCGATGCCGCTTACACGAACTGCTGCGTGACCCGCGCCTATCATCAGGCGCGCGGCGAGCTTGGCCGACGCGACGAGATCATCACCTCGATCCAGGCCCATCCCTGCAATTCGGCCACCGCCGCGGCCGCGGGCTTCAAGGTGGTGACCCTGCAATTGGAGGAGAACGGATATCCTTCTCTGGAAGCCCTGGAGGCCGCGGTGTCTGATCGCACCGCCGCCCTCCTCATCGGCAATCCCGACGACATGGGCATCTACAATCCGGAAATCCGGGAATGGACGCGCATCGTGCACGAGGCCGGCGGGCTCTGCTTTTACGACCATGCCAATTTCAACGGCGTGATGGGTAAGCTCCGGGCCCGCGATCTGGGCTTCGATGCCTGCATGTACATGCTGCACAAGACCTTCGGGGCGCCCAAGGGCGGCGGCGGTCCTGCCGTCGGCGCCTATGGTTGCTCGAGGGATTTGGCGCCCTTTCTGCCAACGCCCGTCATCGCGCGGGAGAAGGGCGGCTACCGCCTCGACCATGACCGGCCCAAAAGCACCGGCAAGATCCGCGAGTTCTGGGGCAATGTGCCCCAGGTGATGAAGGCCTATGCCTGGGCCCGCGCCATGGGGGCCGAGGGCATCGACGAAGCCTCCGACCTTTCGGTGCTGGCCAACAACTACATGGACAAGAAGCTCGGCGAGATCCGCGGCCTCTCCCGCTCCAATCCGGCCATCCGCAAATGGCGCATGGAGATGACCCGCTGGAGCCTGGGCAAGCTCAAGGAAGACACGGGCGTCGGCACGGCGGATGTCGCCAATCGCATGGCCGACTACGGCATCGATCCCTATTGGATGTCCCATGAGCCCTGGATCGTGCCGGAACCTTTCACCCCCGAAGCGGGCGAGATGTACGGCAAGGAGGATCTGGATCGCTGGGTCGCGGTCATCGCCCGGATCGCTGAGGAGGCCTATGCGGACGCCGCACAGGTGAAAAGCGCGCCCCATGCCCAGGCGATTCATCAGATCAAGGGCGGCCCGCTGGACGATCCGCGGCAATGGGCCATGACCTGGCGCGCCTATCGGCGCAAGCACGGCCATGGCCAATAAGCCCCCAGCGCGCAAACCGCGCCAGACCAAGAAAGCCGCATCGCCCGCAGCCGCGCCGCGGCACGCGCGACGGTTGCGCGGCACGGGTGCCGCCTATGTTTATGATAGCCTGAAGGCTCAGATCCTCGATCTCGAGTTGAAACCGGGGACACTGCTGGACGAGACGGTGGTCAGCCGGCAGTTCGGCGTTTCGCGCTCGCCGGTACGCGAAGCCCTCATCCGACTGTCGGCGGAGGGACTGGTCCAGAACCTCCGCAACCGGACCTCAATTGTCGCGCCTTTCGACATCGAGGCGCTGCCCGCCTATTTCGATGCCATGCAGCTGCTCTACCGCCTGACCGCCAGGCTGGCCGCGGCCAATGTCAACACCCTCCAGATCGAGGGCTTGCGCAAGACCATGCATGATCACGAGGCAGCCCTGCACCGGGGCGATATGCGCGCCATGGTCCGTTACAATCGCGATTTCCACATCGGCATCGCAGAAATGAGCGGCAATCCCTTCCTGACGGGCTGGATGAGCGGGCTGCTCGACCAGGGGCAACGCATCCTGCGGCTCTATGCCCGCAACCTCGGCGACAAGCTGCCCGACACCGGCCTGAAATCGCATCGGGAAATGCTTGCGGCGATCGCCGCCGGCGACGCCACCAGGGCCGAGGCGGCCGGTCGCGCCGACGCCCAGGTATTGATCGACGACTTCAAACGAAATCTCTCCGACCGGCCCGCCGCCCTGCTGGAACTCCACAGCGCCCGTCCGCGCCGCATGACCGAGCGCTAGCGCAAAATTCGACAGGCGCTAAGCGCCACGATTTTTCGGGGTCCGCCGCGCCCGAATCTTTGTAGACATGGAGTATACTGTTGACTCACCCGAGAAACCTGCGCCAACATCGGCGGAGCGGGACGCCGCTTTCCCCGGGGGTATAAGGGCGGCGATCCGGTGCCACGCGGCAATAAAGGCGCGGATCTCCGGCGCGCCAACCAGGGAGAAGCCTCATGTTTAAAAAAATTGCCTTGCCTTGCCTCGCTTTGCTGGCGGCGCTGGCCCTCAACCTTTCGACGGCCCAGGCGAGATCGCTCGACGACATCATCAAGGATGGCACGATCCGGATCGGCATCAACCCGAATTTCCCGCCCATGAGCTCGCGCGGCTCGGACGGCAACTGGCAGGGCTTCGATATAGACGTCGGCAACAAGATCGGCGCGGCCCTGGGCGTGAAGGTGGAATTCGTGCCCACCGAGACGCCGCAACGCGTGCCGTTCCTGGTCGCCGACAAGATCGACATTTCATTGGGCGCTCTTACCCGCACCGTCGAGCGGGCGAAGCTCATCGAATACACCGTGCCGCTCCACACCGAGGTCATGGCGGTGCTGACCACCGACAAGGTCACGGCAGACGACTGGACGCAGTTCAACGATGCCAAGTACACGCTGGCCGACATCCGCGGCGACTGGACGGTGGATTGGATCAAGCAGAACCTGCCGAACGCCAAGATGGGCCTGACCGACACCATCGCCGACACGGTCCGCATGGTGGCCCAAGGCCGCGCCGATGCCATCGTCGAGAACATCGACTTCTTCATGGCCCAGACCAAGAATTATCCGGACGTGAAGTGGCGGGTGCTGCCGAAGCCGATCAGCGTTTCCTATGACGCCGTCGGCGTGCAGAGGGGCAACTATCCGCTGCGCGATGTTCTCAACATCGCCCTCTACGACATGCACTCCTCGGACTTCGTCAACCAGACCTGGGAGAAGTGGTACGGCGCGCCAATGCTGGTGAAGGTCGTGCCGAGTCCCTATTACTAGACGGAATTGAGCGTGAAGAGCGGGCGGCCCTCGGGTGGCCCGCTTTTGGTTGAGAGCGCAGTTTCGGCCATCGACCGGCGATGAACTACACCTTTCAATTCGGCGTCGCTTTGCAGCAGCTCCCGGGGCTGCTCCGGGGTGCGGTCGTCACCTTCGAGCTCGGCCTTCTCACCTTCTGGGGCGGGGCGCTCATCGGGCTCCTGGGCGCCTCGCTCAAGACCTTCGGCGGCCCGGTGCTGCGTCGCGCCGCCGGCGCCTATGTCATCTTCTTCACCAACACGCCGGCGCTGATCCAGATCTACTTCCTCTATTTCGGCCTCCCGGATTTCGGCATCCGCTGGGATCCCTTCACCTGTACGCTCATCGGCCTCACGCTCAACGCCGGCGCCTATCTGACCGAGATCATGCGCGCGGGCTTCATCTCCGTGCACCGCAACGAGATGGAGGCAGCCGAGACTCTCGGCATGTCCCTCTGGCAGCAGATCCGCTTCGTCATCGTCCCCCATATCGCCAAGACGATCTATCCGGCGCTGGCCAATTTCTTCGTCGTGATTCTCGTGATGGGCACCTCGGTCGGCGCCGTCATCGGCGTGAACGAGCTCACTGGCCAGGCGATCAATATCTCCACCGAAAACTACCGCTGGATCGAAATGTTCATCGTGGTCGCTGGGATTTATGTGGTGCTGACCTTCATCGCCAGCCTGTCGCTCGCGCTCGTCGGACGCTGGGCCTTCCGCGTCAAAGCGAAGATCTTCTGATGTTCACCACCATACTTCACCAGATCCCGCGGTTCTTCTCTCCCGGCCATCTGGAGCTTCTGTTCGAGGCCATGGGCATGACGCTCGCGCTCACCGCCATCGGCTGCATCACCGGCTTCCTGCTGGCCTTCGTTCTCGTCCTGCTACGCCGCGGCGGCGGGCTATGGTCGCTGCCCTTCAAGCTGTTCGCCATCCTCTATGTCGAGATCTTCCGGCGCATCCCCTTCCTGGTCGTCACATATCTGGTGCTGTTCTTCATCCAGGCATTCGTCAACGATGCTTCGCTCTTCACCATCGCGGTGGTCGCCATCTGCATCTATGCCACCGCCTATACCGCCGAGATCATCCGCGGCGGGCTGGAATCCGTGGCCCGCCAGCAGATCGAAGCGGCAACGGCGATGAATTTCAACCGATGGCAGACGCTTTTCTGGGTGATCCTGCCCCAGTCCTGGGCGGTGATCCTGCCCCCGGCCGTGGTTTTCATGGTGGGGTTCATCAAGGATACGGCGCTGGTCTCCCAGGTCGGCGTCTTCGAACTCACCTTTCGGGGCAAGGAACTGAACAACGAGGGCTTTTCAGGCATCATGGTCTTCGGCAGCATCGCCCTGCTCTACTTCGCCATGTCTTATCCCCTGAGCCGCTGCGGCATGTGGCTGGAGAAGCGACTTGCATCATCTCGAAATCAAAGATCTGACCAGCGCCTACGGCGATCTTAAGGTCCTGAAGGGTGTGAATCTGAGCCTCAGCAAGGGCGAGGTCGTGGCACTCATCGGCCCGTCGGGCTCGGGCAAGTCGACGATCCTCCGGGTGCTCATGGGGCTTACGGCGCCCACCGGCGGACAGGTCCTGATCGACGGCGCAGCTGTGGATTACCGCAAGGCGGGCAGCGTTCGCGCGGCGCGCGACCGCATGGCCATCGTCTTCCAGCAGTACAATCTGTTCCAGAACATGGATGTGCTGCGCAACGTCACCATCGCCCCGGTCAAGATCAAGGGCAGGCCGCGCCGGGAGGTGGAGGCCGAGGCCCAGCGCCTGCTGGCCAAGGTCGGGCTTGCCGACAAGCATCATGCCTATCCCGACGAACTCTCCGGCGGCCAGCAGCAGCGCGTCGCCATCGCCCGCGCCCTGGCGCTGCGGCCGGAGATTCTGCTGCTCGACGAGGTCACCTCGGCGCTCGACCCCGAACTGGTCAACGAAGTGCTGGATGCGATCCGCGGCCTGGCGGCGGACGGCATGACCATGCTGATCGTCAGCCACGAGATGGCCTTCGTGCGCGAGGTCGCCTCCCGCGTGGTGATGATGGACAAGGGCATGGTGGTGGAGGAAGGCCCGCCCATACAGATCTTCGATTCGCCCCGCACCGAGCGCGCCCGCGAATTCGTCGGCAAGATCCTGAGACACTGACGCCAATTAGGCGCGGCGCGGCAGCGCCGAAAAGCCGGAAACATCGACGGGGGGCTTTCGCCCCATGACCAGAGCTGCCGTCACAAGCGCCGAGATCGGTCCGGCGGTGAACCCCATCCAGGGAAAGATATTCATGAAAAACCCGGGCAGGCCCGGCACCTCGCCCAGGATCGGCTTCCAATCCGCCGTGCCGTTGACGATGGCGGGCCATACCCGAAGCAGCCGGGCCGAGGCGACCCGGGGCACCACCGCAACGGCGATCGCCAGATTGCTGCGGAGCGAAGCCAGGTCAACGGCGGGGCGCTCGGCGCGCCCGCTCCAGCGCGCCGGCCAGCCGCCGCCGATCAGGAGCGATCCGTTCTTCGCCTGTTTCAGGGTCAGCTTCTCGCCGGCGAAATAAACGAGATGAGGGATGAAGGGCTCCACCGGCTCGGTGACGTTGACCTGGATCGGATGGCCTTCGATGGGCAGCGTCAGCCCGAGAAACCCGGCGATGCGGCCCGCCTCGGCGCCGGCGCTGTTGACGACCCGGCGCGCGCGGATCGGCCCGGCGCTGGTCTCGGCGCGATAACCGCCGCCTTCCGCCGCTAGGCCCGTGAGCGTGGTCTGGCTGTGCAAGCGGGCGCCATGTTTCAGGGCGGCTCGCGCGAAGGCGGGCGTGGCCTTCAAGGGATTGGCCTTGCCCTCGGTCGGGCAGAAGGCGCCGCCCAGCATGCGCGGCGAGGCATAGGGCGCCACTTTCGCCAGATCGGCGCGCTCGAGCCATTCGACCTCGAGGCCATGGGCCCGCTCGATGGTCATCTTGCGTTGGATATCGCGGCATTGCGCTTCGGTCTCGGCCAGCAGGATGCCGCCGCCGAGGGAGACCTCGAGATCGGCACCCAATTCGGCCTCCAACCCGCTCCACATGCGGATGGATTCGACCAGCAGCGAAATCGTCGGCGCGAAGGCCTTGGCCCAGCCCTCGCCCTCGGCCACGAACGGTTCATGGGGAATCTGGGCATGCAGGCTGCCGGCGTTGGATCCGGAGGCCTGGGTGTTGAGGTCGTACCGCTCGACCAGGACCACCTCGATCCCCTCGCGGGCCAGATAATAGGCGGCGGCCGTTCCGGCGAGTCCACCGCCCACGATCAGGACGTCGGTATGCATCGCGCGGGCGTTAGGGTTGTCTGCATTCGTCTTGCGCCGTAAGTATACAGTGAGTATACGCTAGTCGAAGCCGGTTGGCGGGCGATAAGGTGCCTGCCGCCGGGTGCCAGAGCAAGGAGCCAAACCCCGATGGCAAAACAATTCCGCGGCAGCTACACCGTCACCATCACCCCCTTCACCCAGGATGGTCGCAAGATCGACCTGCCCGCCTGGCGGCGTTTCCTCGATTGGCAGATCAAGACCGGCGTGCCGGGCGTCATCATCCTGGGCACCACCGGCGAGTTTCTCACCATTTCCGACGACGAGCGGCGCATGTTCCTCGAGGCGACGGTGAAGCATGTACGGGGCCGGATGCATGTGCTGGTGGGCACGATGAACGCCTATACGCCGCACGCGGTGCGCTACAGCCGGGAGGCCGAAGAACTGGGTGCCGACGGGCTCATGATTCTGCCGCCCTATTATTACACGCCGACGGAGGACGAGATTTTCGCCTATTACAAGGCGATCTGCGAAAAACTCTCGATTCCCATCATGCTCTACAACAACCCGTACACCTCCAACGTGGACATGTCGGCGAAGCTGGTCGCGCGCCTCACCAAATCCTTCGAGCAGATTCGTTACATCAAGGAAGCCAGCCAGGAGATGGGCCGGGTCTATGACATCGTCGAAGAAACCAAAGGCGTCATGAACGTCTTCGCCGGGCAGCGGATCGTCGAATCCTATCTCTACGGCGCGGTGGGCTACGTGAATCCCTATGGCAACTACATCCCGCGTGCCTCCCACCGTATCTGCGACTTCATCGTGGAAGGCCGCGTCGAGGACGCCAAGAAGATCGAGCGGGTGATCGGCCGGATGCAGGCGATCATCAACGAGGGCCATCCGACCTATGGCCACCAGTGCTACGCCAAGGCGCTGTCGGCGGCGGCCGGCTATCCCGTCGGCGACGTGCGTCCGCCTCTCACCACCTTCAAGGCGTTGGGTAAGGAAGGCGGGGCCCGGCTCAAGAAGCTGAAGGCGATCATGCGGGAGCTGGACGAGCTGATGGATCGCCTGGAGGGGCGCGAGGGGCCGGCCAAGCCGATACGCGCGGCGGCGGAATAGCGGTTCATGCCCGCCGCGGTCATCCGGCCCGGTGATCTGCCGCTGGAAAGCGAGACGGAAAACCCGCTGACCTACAAGCGCCTCGTGCGGCGCGAAAACCATGGGCCCGATTTGAGCGTGACCTGGATTTCGCTGCGCGGCCGGCATCGTCGGATCGTCTGTCGTGAGAGTGACCGCGTCTATTACATCCTGTCCGGGAGCGCTTCCTTCAATCTGGGCGACGCAGCGCCGCAGACGGCGAGCGCCGGCGACAGTGTCTTCATTCCGCGCGGCACGGCCTATGATTTCACCGGCGATATCGACTATCTGGTGATGAACGGACCCGCCTTTCGACTCGGCTCCGACGACTATCTCGACTGACCATTCAACATCCGGGGCGGTGGCGCGAACCCGCCGGGAGCTTCCTGTGACCAAGGCAAACCTATTCACGCCGCTGTCGATCCGATCTCTCACCTTGCGCAATCGCGCCGTGCTCTCGCCCATGTGCCAGTACCAGGCGGTCGAGGGACGGGTGCAGGATTGGCACCATGCCCATCACGGCCGCTTCGCCGCCGGCGGGCTCGCCGCCGCCTTCGTCGAGGCCACCGGCGTTACCCGCGAGGGCCGCATCACCCATGGCTGCACGGGCATCTGGGAAGACGGCCAGATCGACGGGTTGAAGCGCATCGCCGATCTCTACAGATCCTTCGGCGTCCTGCCCGGAATTCAGATCGGCCATTCTGGCCGGCGCGGGAGCGTCGCGCGGCCCTGGGATGGCGCAGCCCCACTGAAGACGACGGCTGGGCCCGAGCCGGCGTGGCAGACCGTGGGGCCGAGCCCCGTGCCGGAACGCGAGGGCTCGCCGGTGCCCAAGGAGTTGACGCTGCCCGAGATCGAGAATCTGGTAAACGCCTTCCGGGCCGCAGCAACCCGCGCGATCACTGCCGGCTTCGATATCCTCGAGATTCACGGGGCACATGGCTATCTGATCCATTCCTTCTTTTCCCCGGTCTCCAATCGGCGCACCGACCGCTTCGGCGGGAGCTTGGAAAATCGCATGCGCTTTGCGCTCACGGTCGCCGAAGCATTGCGCGCGCTCTGGCCCAAGGAGAAGCCGCTGTTCTACCGCGCCTCCTGCGTCGACAATGTGGCGGGCGGGCTTGTCATCGAGGATACGGTGGCGCTTGCCAAGGCGCTGAAATTGCGGGGAGTCGACGTCCTCGACTGTTCGTCCGGCGGCATGTCTGGCCCGGCCACGCTGTCGACGGCCAAGATAAAGCCCGGCTATCAGGTGCCCTATGCCGCCGCGGTTCGCCGGGGCGCGGATATCGCCACCATGGCGGTGGGGGCGATCATCGAGCCGAAACAGGCCGAGGCGATCCTGGCGGCAGGCGAGGCCGATCTGATCTCATTGGGCCGCCAGATGATGGCCGAGCCCCATTGGCTCTATCGCGCGGCCCTCGAACTCGGCGAGGAGAATCCCCACGCCGTGCTGTCCAAATACTACGCCTTCTACCTCGAACGCCGGGCCACGGTGCTGGAGCGTTGAGCGGCGGCACATTGCAGCGGTCGCTACACGTGTATTTCTAACGACTGCGAAGGGAATGCTGGATGCGCATTGTCCGGATCGACGTGTTTGCCAAATCCTACAAGATCGCCGGCGGCACCTTCGCCATGTCGGGAGGCAAGACTGCCTCGGAACAGGACGCTACGATCGTTCGCATTGAGACCGACGACGGAATCGTGGGCTGGGGTGAACAATGCGGCTTCAGTCCCCGTTACCTCGCCGCGCATGGCGAAGGGGCCCGCGCCGCACTGGCGCTTATGGCGCCCGCTGTGATCGGCCTTGATCCCCGCGCCGTGCAGCGGGTCTATGACGCCATGGATGGCGCCCTCAAGGGCCACGACTACGCGAAATCCGCCCTCGATATGGCATGCTGGGATGTGCTCGGGCGCGCCAGCGGACTTCCGCTTCAGGATCTTCTGGGTGGCGGTTATCGCGTGCAACTGCCTGTCTACATCGGCATTGGCATCGGCACGCCCCAGCGCATGCGCGAATCCTGTGAGCGGGCGCGCGCCGCCGGCTATCGCCGCATCCAACTGAAAGTGGGCAGCGACGTGCCCACCGATATCGCCCGTATCGAGGCCTGTCTCGAAGTACTCGCCGACTTTGAGAAAATCATCGTCGATGCCAACGGGTTTTGGAGCCAGCATGATGCGGTTCGGGTGATTGCGGCATTGGACGACCGCGATATCTTCTTCGAGCAGCCCTGCGCGGCTATGGAACAATGCGCGGCGGTGCGGCGACGCTCCAGCCGTCCGTTCATCCTCGACGAGAGCATCAATGGGATGGACGATATTCTGCGGGCGAAGCAGTCCGAAGCGACCGATGCGGTGATGCTCAAGTTTTCTCGCTTTGGCGGCATCACGCCCATTCGGCGGGCCCGCGATCTCTGCCTTCATCTCGGCCTTGCAATGACCGTCGAAGATTCGGCCGGCGGCGACATTGTGAGCGCCGCGATGGCGCAGGTTGCCGCCACCATCCCGGATGGCCTCCTGATCAATGCTTCGCTCATCGGGCGGATGGTCGAGGAACGGATCGCGACCGACTGGTCTCCGCTCGACGGCGGGGGGGTCGGCACGCTGCCGCCCGGGTCGGGCCTTGGAATCACGATCGACGAGTCTCGTCTCGGTACGCCGATACACACATTCGGCGCCTGACGGCAATAACCCAAATGGTACCGCGCGAACTCAACGAATGTAGCTGGCGCCGTTCACATCCATGGTGGCGCCGGTGAGATGCCGACAAGTGCCCGTGGCGAGGAAGGCGACCAGGGCGGCGATATCCCCGGGCGGGACCCATTCGCCCATGGCCAGACCGGCCGTCACCGCATTTTCGCCGCCTTGGGTGGCGGCGAAGCTTTCCGAGAGCCGCGTGCGCACCACGCCGGGCGCCAAGATATAGGCCAGGATATTTTCCTTGGCATAGGCCCGCGCGACGGTCTTGGTCGCCGCCATTACCGCCGCCTTGGAGGCGGCATAGGCGACGGTGACGGGGTTTGTCGATCCGCGCTGGGCGTTCCAGCTCGAAATGGTGATGAGAACGCCGCCGCCCGCCTCGCGATAATGCCGGACGGCCCCGCGCATGAGATCGGCGGGCGCCCTGACATTGATCTGCAGCGTGTCGGCCCATGCCTTCTCCCAAACCGCCTGCGGATCGTCGAAGCCGCCCTTGAAGGCCATGATCGCCGCGTTGTTCACCAGGACATGGATCCGGCCCTTCCAGGCCAAGGCCTCGGCCCAGAGACGGTCGGCCTCGCCGGGTTTGGCCAGGTCGGCACCGATCAATTTCAGGCGCTGCTCGTCAATCCCCGCCGTCGCGGCCTCGGCGCCCTTTCGGTCTTTTCCGTAATGGGCGATGACATCGGCCCCCTGCCCGCCGAGCGCACCGGCGATGGCGGCACCGATGCCCTTCGACGCGCCGGTCACCAGAATGGTCTTGCCCGTGAGATCGAACATCATGCCTCCTTCAACCAGGGCCGCGATGATAGCAGCAAGGCGGTCGCGTCGACCTATCCGGCGCCGGCGTCGACGACGATCGCCTGGCCGGTAACGCCCGAAGAAAGACTGCTGGCCAGGAATAATGCCGCACCCGCCACATCCTCAACGGTGGCCATGCGGCCGAGCGCAGTTTGGCCATAGCGCCGCAGCGCCTCCTTCTCCGACGAAATGCCTTGCTCGGCGCGGTCGCGCAGGCGGTCCAGCAAGGCCTGGGTCGCCACCGGCCCGGGGCAAAGCGCGTTCACCCGGATGCCAAAACGGCCGACGTCCAGCGCCGTGGCGCGGGTAATCCCAAGCACCGCATGCTTGCTCGCCACATAGGTGGCCTGTCGGGGGTGGCCCTCCCGCGCGCTGACCGAGGCCATGGCGATGATGCTGCCGCCCGCCGCCTTCATCAGCGGAACGCCTTGTTTGATGGTCGCCGCGACCCCGCGCACGTTGACGGCAAAGACATCGTCCCATTCGCCAAGATCGATCGCCTCGCTGTCGTGCCAAGGCGGCACCACGCCGGCATTGGCGACCAGAATGTCGAGACGGCCGAGCTTGTCCTTCACCGCCGCAAGGGCACCGGCGAGGCTTGCCTCCTCGCGCACATCGCCCGCCCGATAGTCCCAGCCCGCCGGCAAGGGACGCGGCGGCGGGACCAGGTCGAAGGCGCACCCACGGGCGCCGGCCGCGGCGAAACCCTCGAGGATGGCGAGGCCGAGACCAGCGCCGCCGCCGGTGACAAAGGCGGTCTTGCCTTCCAAGAGACCGGTCATGGCCTTAGCCATCGGAATTCGGCGGGCGATCGATATTGGGTGCGACCCATCCGGCCGGCGCCACCCGCCGCGCGGTGCGGTAGAGATTGACCGTGAAGCCAGCGTCGCAACCGTTCATCTCCATGCGCCGCCGGGCAATCCGCCAGCCGTCCGACCGACGCAGCAGAGAGTCGTGATACTGGCCCATCACGGTTGCCGTCGAGCCGTCGGGGCGCTCATGCCAGGCAAGCACATAGCTCACCGATCGGGCGAGATCGGGCCCATCGAAGGCGATCTGGACATTCGACAAATGATGGGATGTGCGCGCCCAGCGCCACATCCGTTCCAGCGACTTGGCCACACCCAGTGCGCCACGGCTGCGCAAGCGTTCTTCGGGTCCATATTCGACCTCGCAGTCTTCGGTGAAGACCCTGGCGATGGCCGGAAGATCCATGAGATCGAGGGCGCGGCAATATTCGACCAGAAGCTCGGCGATCTCCTGCCGGTCGGCCAGCCTATGGCGATCCGCTTCGCTCATGGAAGTTCCCCCGTCGCGACGCAATGTCTATGGCATTCAATGATTTGGCGCCGGGACTGTCAACGAATCGGCTTTGTTGACAGAATGCAGGCCGGCCGATGGTATGGTGTCCTCATTCGCTCGGGATTCCACATGACAGCCACTTCGGCCAGGAAAGAAACCGTCGCCATCGTCGGCACGGGCAGCATCGGCGCGCCCTGGGCCCGCTTGAAATGCCGGCGCAACGAGCCAGCCCTCAATGAATTGGACGTGCCGTCGTGAGCCCTTCCTATCGCGCCGTTGAGCTGGGGCCGGACAGCGACATCGTCGAATTCCAATTCGAGGGCCGGGCCATTCGCGGCCGGCGCGGGGAGTCCCTGGCCGCCGCCCTGACCGCCGTGGGCGAACGGGAACTTCGGATCACCCGCGAGGACGCGTACCGCGGCATCTTCTGCGGCATGGGCGTCTGCCAGGAATGCCTGGTGGAGATCGACGGCCGGGCGGGCGAGCGGGCCTGCATGACCAAGCTTGAAAAACCGATCGACGTGCGCCGGCAGAAGTTTCTTCCCGCTGCGCGGGAGATCTTCGGCGCAGACCAACCGGCCGATGTCCTCGAGCCGGATATTCTCGTGCTGGGCGGCGGCGCCGGCGGGCTGAATGCCGCCGCGGCCGCCGCACAAGCCGGGGCCAAAGTCCTGGTGGTGGACGAGCGGCCGGTGGCTGGTGGCCAGTTCTATAAGCAGCGGTTGGACGCGGCCGGTTTTGCCCAGGCGCTTCCCGACGATCCCCAATTCGCCGGGGGACGGGCGCTGATCGCGCGGGTCAAGGCGGCCGGCGTCGCCTTACTGCAGGGCGCCCAGGTCTGGGGCGCCTTCGAACCCTTGGATCTCATGCTTTTCGACGGCAAGGTCAGCCGGCTCTGCCGGCCGAAGCGCCTGATTGTCGCCACCGGCGCTTACGAGCGCGGCCTGCCGGTCCCCGGTTGGACTCTTCCCGGCGTCATGACCACGGGTGCGGCGCAGACGCTGTTGCGCAGCTATGGCGTGCTGGCGGGCAGACGCCTGCTTGTCGCCGGGAACGGGCCGCTCAATCTCCAGGTCGCCCTGGAATTGGCGCGCGCGGGCGCTGAGATCCCGGCCGTGGCCGAACTGGCTCCGAAACCGGGGGTTCGCTCGCTCGGTGCGCTGCTGTGCATGGCCGGCAGCACCCCCGATCTTCTCCTCCAGGGCTGGCGCTATCGCGGCGAACTGGCGCGGCGCAAAATTCCCTTGCGCTATGGCCATGTCCTGGCCGGCGTCGCGGCGACGCAAGGCAGGCTGCGGGCCCGGCTTGCGCCCTGGCCCGGGGCCGAGGACGCAACATCCCTGACTTTCGACGTCGACGCCGTTCTCATGGGCTACGGCTTCATGCCGTCCAACGAAATCCTGCGGGCCCTTGGTTGTCGCCATGGTTTCGATCCCGAGCGCGGCCATCTGGTCTGCGAGCGGCACGTTGATTGCGCTACGAGCGTCGCCAACGTCTATGCGGTGGGCGATTGCGCCGGCCTCGGCGGCGCGCGCGCGGCGGAGGCCGAGGGCAAGCTCGCCGGCATGGCCGCCGCGCTGTCGCTGAATCTTTCTCTAACGGTCGGACAGGATCGCGAGAGACGGGCGGCAACGGTGGCGCTACGGCGGCATCGGCGCTTTCAGGCCGGGCTGTGGCAGCTGTTCGCCGCACCGCGGCCGACCATCGAACTGGCCGAACCACATACCTTCATCTGCCGATGCGAGGAATTGTCGAAGGTCGGAATCAATGAGAGTTTCGCCGAAGGGCCGCGCGGCATCGGCACGATCAAGCGCGCGACACGGGCCGGCATGGGACGCTGTCAAGGTCGCTATTGCGGCCCGCTCCTGGCAGCCATCGCCGCGGAGCGCCAAGGCCAAGCATCGGACGAAGCCGGTTTCTGGGCGCCGCGACCGCCCATCAAGCCCATCGCCATCGCAGATATCGTCGCGGCCGGCGATTCATAGCGCCCTCGATTCGCCGCCTAAACCAGGCGGCGAATCGAAGCGAGATGGCGTTAATGAATATAGATGTCGACGACGCGATTGCGCGCTTCGGCAACCTGGTTGTAGGTACCGACGTCCTGCCTTTCCTCGCCGGTCCAGGCCGTGTCCACATGGGTTGGATCGATTTTGCCCAGGGAGAGCAATTTGTCGCGCACCGCCGCGGCCCGCTTTTGCGACAGCCGCATGTTGTAATCGGGACTGCCCGTGGCGTCGGTCCGGCCGACGATGGTCACCAGGGCGCGCTTGTTGCCGTCCACCACGCTGGACACGTCTTCGATCGCCCGCTGCCCGGCCAGATTGATCTCATAAGACCCCGGCGCAAAAGTGACCTGGTAGACGCTGGCATGGGCCGTGGCCGGCGGCGGGGGCGGCGGCGTGCTGACCATCTGCCGATTCTCCGTCCCGCAGGCGGCCAGAAAGGCTATGCCGGCGACCGCGGCGATGCGGCCCCATGGCTTCGAAGAAGAGAGCATTTTTGTCTCCATGAATTGAGTAAAATGGGATTCAAATACGAATGGCGCAGCTTGGCTTCGCCGGCCTTTGAAAGACCCTGCTGTAGGTTCAACGCAAAACGGGCCAGCTGGTTCAGTGCCGGATCGCGATTTAGCGATGAAATGCCGCCGCCGCTGGAACGCCCGGCTTTACAAGGATGCCTCGGTGAAAATGACCGCCAATGTGCAGGGCCTGAGCACCGGCCTGTTCGGCAGCATGAGCTTCGTCACCAACCGCTTCGCCAGACCCAGCCGGGTCGGCATCCAATCCATGCATCTGCATATGCCGATAACGGAGTGAGCGCGGCGCGCCAGGTGGGCCTCAGGCGTAGAGCCGCTCGTTCTGCAAGCCCTTGTAGATGTCGGCCACGTATTCGCCATAGCCGTTGAAGAGCAGGGTGGGAACCCGCTCGTCGGTGCCAAGCACCCGCTCGGTCGCCTGGCTCCAGCGCGGATGGGGCACGGCGGGATTGACGTTGGCCCAGAAACCGTATTCGGAAGCCTGGATGGCCTGCCAGAAATTCATCGGCTGCTTGTCAGTGAAGGTGAAGCGCACCAGCCCCTTGGCCGATTTGAAGCCGTATTTCCAGGGGGTGGCCAAACGCAGCGGCGCGCCATTCTGCTTGGGTGCCGGCTTGCCATAGGCCCCAGTGACCATAAACGCGAGATCGTGGGTCGCCTCAGCCATGGTCAGGCCCTCGATGTAGGGCCAGGGATACCAGCTCGCCTTCTGCCCGTCGGCGACATCGGGGTTCTGGAAGCTGGTGAGCTGGACATATTTAGCGCCCGAGGCCGGCTTGGCGAAATCCACCAGCGCCTTCATGGCAAAGCCGCTCCACGGCACGGTCATGGACCAGGCCTCGACGCAACGATGGCGATAGAGCCTTTCTTCCAGAGGCATCTTGGCCAGCAGATCGTCGATGGCGATGGTGATGGGCTTTTCCACCATGCCGTCGATATCGACGGTCCATGGCCGGATCGGCAAGGCCTGGGCGGCGTCGGACACATCCTTGGACGAGCCGAACTCATAATAATTGTTGTAGCCGGTCACCAGATCCTGGGGCGTCAGCGGCCGGTCGAGCTTGTAGAGGTCGTTGCGCTTGAACGGATAGAGCTTGGTGGAAGGGTCGGCGTCTTCGGCCTCTGCGGGCAATGCGAGGCCCGCGGCGGCCAGAATGGGACCGGCGGCCAGGACCTTGGCGAAGCTCCGGCGATTCAAATAGAAGGACTCAGGCGTGGCGGCCGATTCCGGCAGCTCCCAGCCCCGCTTGCGTCGGATATGCATAACCCGCTCCTTGATCCTGAACCCTGGCTTTCCTCAGCCTTGAGCTAAGCCAAAGCCTCGATCACGGCAAGTCAACAAGGGGTGATCGCCGACCGACGGCCCTTTCTGGGCGACAGGATCACGAAGGTGCCGGCGCCAGGCGCTGCTCGACGATCTTGTCGGCCAGACGGCCCATCAATTCCTGCAGATGATCGAATTTCCAGTCGAAGGTGCCCACGCCCAGGGTCAGCGAGCGCAGTTCGATGATCAAGTCGTGCAGCTCCGATTGGGGCAGAAGGGCCTGGACTTCATCCCAGCCCGGCCAACCGTCCTTGGCGCCGAATCCTTGTATCTGCCCGCGCCGGCCGCTGACCAGGCTGTGGCCCCGCGCCGTAAAGTCATTGGGAATGGCGATGGTCACCTGATAGATCGGCTCCAGCAGCACCGGATCGCATTTCGGCATGCCCTCGCTCATGGCCATGCGCGCCGCGGTCCTGAAGGCCATGTCGGAACTGTCGACGTCGTGATACTGCCCGTCGGTCAACGCAACCGAGACATCGACTACTGGAAATCCCAGGGGACCACGCTGGAGATAGTCGCGGATGCCCTCCTCCACCGAGGAAATGAATTGCCGCGGTACCGAGCCGCCTACGACCTGGTCGAGGAAGGTGAAACCGGTGCCGCGCGGCTGCGGCTTGATGGTGACATGCACGTCGCCGAACTGGCCATGCCCGCCGCTCTGGCGCTTGAAGCGGGCATGCTGCGACACGCTCTTGCGGATGGTTTCCTTGTATTTTACCTGCGGCCGACGGGTCTTGACCGGTAGGTTGTATTTGAGGCGCAGCCGGTCGGCGGCAATCTGCAAATGGATTTCGCCCTGTCCCCACAGAACCAGTTCATGGGTCTCGGGCTCATGGGTGAGCGACAGCGAGGGATCCTCGTCTGTCAGTTTCGCCAATGCAGCGGTCAGTTTCACCTCGTCGTTGCGATTGGCCACGTCGAGGGCAAGGGAGAAAAGGGGCGCCAGCGCCGTCGGCCAGGCTTCCGCCAGTTTTGCCTTGCCCGAGGCGGAGAGCAGGCGGCCGGTGGCCACCTCGTCCATGCGCTGCAGAGCGACGACCTCGCCGATCGTCGCCGCGGGAAGCTTCGCCATTTCATGGCCCTTGAGCCGGACTATGCCGCCGACGCGCACGCCGCTGAGGCTGGCACCGTCTGCCAACTTGCCGGAGAGCACGCGCGCGAGGGACAGTTTGCCGGTATGGGGCATGTGATAGGTTTTGAAGACCTGGGCCACTGCGTCGGTCTTCTCGGCCTTGAGGCCCAGGCGTTCGGCCGTCCTCTCCGGCCCCGGCACCTCGTGGCGCAGCGCCTTCAACAGGCGGCGAACCCCATGGTCGCGCTCGGCGGCACCGAAGAAGACCGGGACGATGAGATCGGCGGCGAGATCCTTGCTAAGCTGCTGATAAATCTCGCCCTTGGACGGAATCGCGTCCTCGAGCAATTGCTCTAGCAGCTTGTCGTCGAAATCGGCCAAGGATTCCAGCAGCCCTCGGCGCGCTTCCTGTTCGCGCGGGGCGGCGTCCTCGGGCATCTTGATGAGATCGGATGGCTGGCCCGGCTTATAGCCATAGGCCCGTTCGCTCACCAGATCGACATAACCGGTCACCGTCTCCGCGCCTGATTTCTCGGTGTTGCGCAACGGCACCTGGCGCAGCACCAGCGGTCGCGCTGAGACCGTCTGCAAGGCGGCCAGCACCTCGCGCACGCGATAGCTGGCGTTGTTCATCTTGTTGACGAACAGCATGTGGGGAACCTTGCGGTCGTCGAGAAATTTGAACAGCGGCGCCAGCATCAGCGCCTTGGCCGTTTCCGGTTCGCAGACGATCACCGCCACGTCGGACACCATGAGAGCGTTCTGCGTCTCCTGGGCCAGTTCGACCGAACCGGGGCAATCGAGGAAGGTCCAGCGCTCGCCCAGGAACTCGGTAGAGGCGGCGGAAATTTCGACGCTCATCTTGCGGGCGCGCGCCTCGGCGGCGGCATCGCCCACCGTGTTGCCCTCCTTCGCCGTGCCCTTGCGATTGAGGGCGCCGGTCACGGACAACAGACTCTCGAGCAATGTCGTCTTGCCGGTGAGATAAGGCCCGACGAGCGCGGCGCAACGAGGCGCCGCAGGGGATCTGTCCACCAAGTCAACCTCCCACGACCGTGGGTGCGGGGCGCGATGCCGCCCTCTGGACGGTCACCCCAAGACTTCCGCCGAAACGGGTCGATGGCAAGCGAAAACGCCATTTTGTCCCCGCCCCCCTTCAGTGGCGCCGGGTCAGGTTAGGGGGTGCTTCAGTGGACGATTTGTCGGACTTACTTCAATGCCTCGCAGGCGCGCTTGATGCGGGTGCAGGCGTCGCGAAGGGCTTCGGCGGAGGTGGCATAGGAAATCCGGAAAAAAGGCGAGAGGCCAAAGGCCGAACCCTGAACCGCGGCCACGCCCTCGGCCTCCAGCAGGTATGTCACGAAATCGTCGTCGCTGGCGACGACCTTGCCCTGGGGTGTCTTCCTGCCGATGGCGCCGGCGCAGGAAGGATAGACATAGAAGGCGCCGTCCGGCGTGTCGCAGGACAGGCCCGGCACCTGATTCAGCATCGCGACCACCATGTCGCGGCGCTCGCGGAACTTCACATTGTGCTCGGCGATGAATTGCTGGGGCCCGTTGAGCGCCTCGACGGAGGCGGCTTGGCTGATGGAACTGGGGTTCGTTGTGCTCTGGGACTGGATCTTGGCCATGGCCTTGATGAGCGGGGCCGGCCCGCCGGCATAGCCGATGCGCCAGCCCGTCATGCAATAGGCCTTGCTGACCCCGTTCATGGTCAGCGTGCGCTCATAGAGCCGCGGCTCGACGGCGGCGATGGTGGCGAATTTGGCATCGCCATAGATCAGATGCTCATACATGTCGTCGGTCAGCACCCAGACATGGGGATGGCGCAACAGCACCTCCGCCAGGGCCTTCAACTCGGCGGCGGTGTAGACGGCCCCCGTCGGATTGTTGGGGCTGTTGAGGATCACCCATTTGGTCTTGGGGGTGATCGCGGCCTCCAGATCCTCCGCCCGCAGTTTGAAGCGGTTGTTCTGTGGGCAATTCACCGGCACCGGCGTGCCGCCGCAGAGCAGCGCAATATCGGGATAGCTGACCCAAAAGGGCGCCGGCAAGATCACCTCGTCGCCCGGCTGGACCGTGGCGAGGAGCGCATTGAAGATCACCTGCTTGCCGCCGGATGAAACCGTGATCTGATCGAGCTTGTAGTCGAGCTTGTTCTCCCGCTTGAACTTGCCGCAGATGGCGGCCTTCAGCGCGTCGGTTCCGTCGACGGCGGTATATTTCGTGTCGCCGCGGCGGATGGCGGCAACGGCCGCATCCTTGATATTGTCGGGCGTGTCGAAATCGGGCTCGCCGGCACCCAGGCCGATGACGTCGCGCCCGGCGGCCTTCAGCTCCCGCGCCTTCTGGCTGACCGCAATGGTGGGCGAGGGCTTGATGCGCGACAGGCGTTCGGCGAGGAAACTCATGACTGGCTCCGGATTGAAAAGGGCGGCGGGACCTTAACCCGGATTTTCGGCCGGAACAACGTCACCACATCCGCCTTGGCCCGAGCCTGCTGGCGAGCCTATCGTTACGCAAACATGACCCCGGAAAGGGAATCCACTGTGCTCGACCATCGCCAACCACAACGCGCCGCCGAGGCTTGGCGCCATTTCGCGGAAACGCCCCTTGACCGTCTTCTGACCCATGCCGAGGCCGGCGGCGACCCTCGGGCTGGGGCCATCGCGCTGTTCCACGACATGCTGGCCCATGTGCCCGCCTATCGCAGCTTCCTGGCTGAGCGCAACATCGACCCGGCGGTGATTCGCGTACCCGCCGATCTCGACCGACTGCCGCTGATGACGAAGGCCAATTACGTGCAGCGCTATCCGCTGGCGGAGTTGGTGCGCGGGGGAAAGCTTGCCGGCTGCGATATGATGGCGGTGAGCTCCGGCTCGACGGGCAAGCCCACCTTCTGGCCGCGCTTCGTAAGTGACGAGCTGCATATCGCCCAGCGCTTCGAGCAGGTCTTTCACGACAGTTTCATGGCCGACGAACGGCGCAGCCTGGCCGTCGTCTGCTTCGCCTTGGGCAGCTGGGTGGGCGGGCTCTACACGCTCGCCTGCTGCCGCCATCTGGCCGCCAAGGGCTATCCGATCCTGACCGTCGCCCCGGGCATGAACAAGCCCGAGATCTATCGCATCCTGAGCGAACTCAGCCCCGGCTTCGATCAGACGGTGCTGCTGGGCTATCCGCCCTACCTCAAGGACATCATCGACGGCGGCCCCGCCGCGGGTATCGCCTGGCCCAAACTCAAGGTCCGGATGGTCATGGCGGGCGAGGTCTTCAGCGAGGAATGGCGCAGCCTGCTGGCCGAGCGCATGGGATCGAACGACCCCTGCTACGATTTCGCCTCGCTCTACGGCACCGCCGATGCGGGCGTATTGGCCAACGAGACTCCGCTTTCCATCCAGATCCGCCGTTTCCTCGCCTCGCGACCCGATGCCGCCTGCGAGCTGTTCGGTGAGGCGCGGCTTCCTACCTTGGCGCAATACGATCCCTATAGCCGCCTGTTCGAAACTGCCGAGGGCACATTGCTGTTCTCCGGCGACAACGGCGTGCCGCTGCTGCGCTACCACATCGCCGATCACGGCGGGCTGATCGCTTATGACGAGATGATGCGCTTTCTGACGCATCATGGTTTTGATCCGCTGCCGGGTCTCGCCGGGCACAGCTGGCGCGGCGTTCGCCACCTGCCCTTCGTCTATGTCTTCGGCCGGGCCAATTTCGCCGTGTCCTATTTCGGCGCCAATGTCTATCCGGAGAACATCGCGGTCGGGTTGGAGCAATCGGAGATCGCCGCCTGGACCACGGGAAAGTTCGTGGTCATGGCCAAGGAAGGTCTCGACGTCGCGCCCGAACTCTATGTCGCCGTCGAACTCGCGCCCAATGTGAGCCCCGACGAGGCCAAGGCCCAATCCATGGCCGATTCGATCCTGGGGCAGCTTCTGCGTCTCAATACCGAATTCGCCAATTACACGCCCGCCGAATATCGCCGGCCGAAAGTCGAGCTGAAGCCGGCCGGCGATCCCGACTGGTTTCCTGTCGGGGTCAAACATCGCTATTCAAGAAGGTAGGATATCCGGCCTTCTGTCATCCAGGCTCGGCCTTCGACCGCCTCTGGCATGACGAATGAGTCGAGGGATCGAACTCGAGTCAGCCTCTCTTTCGCCACGAAAAATCGCGGAATCGCCTTAATCCGGCACCGGTGCTGCCACGGGGCGCTGCTCTTATGCGCCTCATGTTTTCCCTTCAACGGCACGAGCCGGAAAGAAACGACGAGATGACGGAACAGGGTCTACCCTACCGATCGGCGCTGCCTGGTTTCCTGATTGCCACGCGCCCGCGCCGGCGGCGCCGGCTCTGGGCCAATGTCGGATTTGGCGCCGTGGCCTTTTTGTTGGTGGCCCTGGCGGTTCTGTCGATCCTCTATGTCGGCCCGGCGCCCTTCTCCGGACCGGCGGCTCCGTCGTTGCATCCGCGGCCGACGCCCTCGCTGGGCTGAGTGCATGGCGCCGCGTCGGCGGCGGGTGCTAGATTGCCCCGATGACCGGTGCCGCCGACACCCTCGCCTGGCTTGCCGACGGCGCGCGTTCGGCCCCGACCACGGAAGCCGTTCTCGCCGAACTCTGCGAGCGCCTGACCGCAGCCGGTCTGTCCCTGGCGCGAGTGGGTGTCTTCGTGCGCACGCTGCATCCCAATTCCATCGGCCGGCGCTTCGTCCGGCGCCCCGGCCAGCCGGTCGAGATTACAGACGGCGATTTCGAGCTTCTCCAGGACGAAGAGTATCTGCGCAGCCCGGGTGCCGTGGTTCAGCGCAAGGGCAAGGCAATCCGCCGCCGCCTCTGCGATCCGAATTCTCCGATGGACTTTCCCGTGCTGGCCGAATTCAAGGCCGCGGGCGTGACCGACTATTTCGCCAGCCCGCTGATCTTCACTGACGGCACGACCCATGTGGCGACATGGAGCACGGAACGCGCCGGGGGATTTTCGGCCAGCGACATGCAAACGCTCGAGGCCGTCGTGCCTTCGCTGGCCCGGGTGGCGGAAATCCGCTCGCTGCGCCGTGTCATGGTGACGCTGCTCGATACCTATATCGGCCATCAAAGCGGCGAGCGCATCCTCGCCGGGCGGATTCGCCGCGGCGATACCGAGGCGATTCGCGCCGTCATTTGGTTGTCCGACCTGCGGGGCTTCACCGCCTTGGCCGATCGTCTGCCGGGGCCTACCGTTATCGCGCTGCTGAACCGCTATTACGACTGCCAGATACCGGCGATCCTCGCCCGCGGCGGCGAAGTGCTGAAGCTGATGGGCGATGGGTTGCTGGCCATCTTTCCGGTGGCGGGCGAAGAAGCCGCGGCGACCGTCTGCGCCGCGGCGCTGGAGGCCGCGCGCGAGGCCCGCGCCCAGATCGCCGCCTTGCGGGACCCCGTCGGCGACGGCAGCGTCGACCGGTTGCGCTTCGGCCTAGCGCTGCATATCGGCGAATTGCTCTACGGCAATATCGGCGGCGGCAATCGCCTCGACTTCACCTGCATCGGGCCGATGGTCAACCTTGCCGCCCGGCTGGAAAGACTATCGGCGGAATTGGGCCGCAGCGTTCTGGTCTCCGCGGATTTCGCCCGCTATCGCCCGGCGAGATTGACACCGCTCGGCGATTTCGCCCTCCGGGGCTTTGCTCAGCGCTCGCAGGTCTTCGGCCTGCCGGAGGAAGCGGCCGAATCAATCGCCTGATGTTCGGCAGATATCCGCCAGCCGGACATTGCGTCCTGGCGTTTGTGCGCTATATGTTCCGCGATGCTGCGCGAAGCCCCGACCGGCCCCATCCTGTTGCCCTTCGTCCGACGCCCGCCGCGCGCCACCGGCGGCGTGCCGTTCAAGATCGTCTCGGATTTCAAGCCAGCGGGCGACCAGCCCCAGGCCATATCCGATCTGATCGCCGGGCTCGAGCGCCAGGAACGCGACCAGGTCCTGCTGGGCGTCACCGGCTCCGGCAAGACCTTCACCATGGCCCATGTCATCCAGCATTTTCAGCGCCCGACGCTGATCCTGGCGCCCAACAAGACCCTGGCGGCCCAGCTCTATGGCGAGATGAGGAGCTTCTTCCCCGAGAACGCGGTGGAGTATTTCGTCTCCTACTACGATTACTACCAGCCCGAGGCCTATGTGCCGCGGACCGATACCTACGTGGAGAAGGAAAGCTCGATCAACGAACAGATCGACCGGATGCGCCATTCGGCGACCCGGGCCCTGTTCGAGCGGCGCGACGTGGTCATCGTCGCCTCCGTCTCCTGCATCTACGGCATCGGCTCGCCCGAGACCTATTCCACCATGACGGAGACGCTGAAGGTGGGCGCCGACGTCGATCGCACCCAGCTTCTGCGCCGTCTGGTGGAATTGCACTACAAGCGCAACGACGCCAATTTCTATCGTGGCAGTTTCCGCCTGCGCGGCGATTCCCTGGAGATCTTCCCGGCCCATATGGAAGACCGCGCCTGGCGCCTTTCCCTCTTCGGCGACGAGATCGAATCCATCAGCGAGTTCGATCCCCTGACCGGCGAGAAGGCGGAGGATCTCGCCGAGATCAAGCTTTACGCCAACAGCCATTACGTCACGCCCAAGCCGACGCTCTCGCAGGCCGTCAAGCAGATCAAGTTCGAGCTGAAGATCCGCCTCGACGAGTTGAACAAGGCCGGCAAGTTGCTGGAGGCCCAGCGCCTGGAGCAGCGCACCACCTTCGACGTCGAGATGATCGAGGCCACGGGGAGTTGCGCCGGCATCGAGAACTATTCGCGCTACCTCACCGGCCGCAATCCGGGCGAGCCGCCGCCCACCCTGTTTGAATATCTGCCGGAGGATGCCCATCTCATCGTCGACGAGAGCCATGTCACCGTGCCCCAGCTGGGCGGCATGTATCGCGGCGACTATGCCCGCAAATCGACCCTGGCCGAATACGGCTTCCGCCTGCCCTCCTGCATCGACAACCGCCCCCTCAAGTTCGAGGAGTGGGAGGCGATGCGGCCGGAGACGACATATATCTCGGCCACGCCCGGCCCCTGGGAGATGGCGCGCACCGGCGGCGTCTATACCGAGCAGGTTATTCGCCCGACCGGTCTGATCGATCCGCCCTGCATCATCCGCCCGACCGAGACCCAGGTGGACGATGTGGTGGCCGAATGCCGTGAATGCGCGCGCCTGGGCCAGCGGGTGTTGATCACCACGCTCACCAAGCGCATGGCCGAGGATCTGACCGAATACATGCACGAGGCCGGCGTGCGGGTGCGCTACATCCACTCCGACGTGGAGACGCTGGAGCGCATCGAGATCATCCGCGATCTGCGCCTGGGCGCCTTCGACGTGCTCATCGGCATCAACCTGCTGCGAGAAGGCCTGGATATTCCCGAAGTGGCCCTGGTCGCGATTCTCGATGCCGACAAGGAAGGCTATCTGCGCTCGCAAACCGCCCTCATCCAGACCATCGGCCGGGCGGCGCGCAACATCGACGGCCGGGTCATCCTCTACGCCGATGTCATGACTCAATCGATGAAGGCGGCACTGGCCGAGACCGACCGCCGGCGCGAGAAGCAGCGCGCCTATAACGCCGCCCATGGCATCACGCCGGAGTCGATCAAGAAAACCATCGGTGACATTCTGCAGAGTGTCTATGAGCGCGACCGGGTGACCGTCGATACCGGCGTTGCCGGCGAGATTCACAATCTGGGCCATAACCTTCAGGCAACCATCGCCGATCTGGAAAAGAAGATGCGCCAAGCAGCATCCGATCTGGAATTCGAGGAAGCGGCGCGCATGCGCGACGAGATTCGCCGCCTTGAGGCCCTCGATCTCGGCGTCTCAGAGCCCGGCCAAGTGCGGGCGCGCTCCACCGGCGGCATGGCGGGGCGCGTGACGGGCCAGGGCTTCGGCGGCAAGAACGTGGGCCGGCCGGCCAAGCCGCGCGGGGGCCGGCCGCGGCGCTGATTTCGCGATAAGTTTCGATCGGGGGAAAACACTATGCCGAAGCATCCGAGACCGAAGGCGCCCGCCCTGGATCCGGCGACGGTGACGCCCCGAACCGGCTCGGGCTACCCGGCGCCCTTCCGCGCCGACGTCGCCGCCCGCGAGAAACGCGCCCTGGGCGATGCAGTAGGATTGAGCCATTTCGGCGTCAATCTGGTGCGCCTGCCACCGGGAACGGCATCGGCCCTGCGCCATTGGCACAAAGCCGAGGAGGAATTCGTCTATGTCCTGCAGGGCGAAGTCGAACTGGTCACCGACGCCGGCGCGCAGACTCTCGGGCCCGGCATGGCCGCCGGCTTTCCCGCCGGCCAGCCCGACGGTCACCAGTTGGTGAACCGCTCGAACAGCGACGTGCTCTATCTCGAAGTCGGCGATCGGCGGCCAGAGGACGAGGTCGAATATCCCGGCCTCGATTTGCGGCTCATATCCCTCGACGGCAAGGATACCTTCGTCCACAAGGACGGCAGGCCCTGGGAAGCGCCCAAGGATTCTGCAACGAGGAAGTAGGCATGCCATCTCCCATTACGCTGACGGTGTTCCTCTTCGTCACGGCGGTTTGCCTTGTAGCGGAAGCTGTCCGCGCCATCCGATGGCAAAATCGAAAGCGATTTTGGCGCTTCCTCGGCGCCGGCGTGCCTATCGCGATTATGGCCTGCTTTGCGCTGTGGGTATCGGTGCGAAATCCCAGCGCAGATGAGCCATGGCTTGGCAACATGGGCTTCAGTCCCGATTGGAACTGTACGAACAATACCGCGGGGGCGAGGGTCTGCACTCGGAATCCGATGAATCCCGCGTCGAGGCCATCGCCACCAACCCAAGCCCAATCCCCATCCTCGAACTGACTCGTATTTTTCGCATCGGTTGACCATCTATCAGCCCAAGAGGCATGTTCTCACCATGAGCGATAAAACCATGACCGACAAACCCGGCCACAAAACCATTGATAAAGTCGTCAAGACCGATGCCGAATGGCGCGCCCAGCTGACGCCGGAGCAATACAAAGTGGCCCGCCAGCACGGCACCGAACGCGCCTTCAGCGGCATCTATGCCGACCATCACGAGGATGGCGTCTATACCTGCGTGGGCTGCGGTGCGCCAATGTTCGACTCGGCCACCAAATTCGAGTCCGGCACCGGCTGGCCCAGCTTCTGGCAGCCTGCCGACCCGGCCCTGGTCGAGACCAAGACCGACCGCAGCTTCTTCATGACCCGCACCGAGGTGCATTGCGCGCGCTGCGCCAGCCATCTGGGCCATGTCTTCCCGGACGGCCCGAAGCCGACGGGCCAGCGCTTTTGCATCAACTCCGCCGCCCTGGGGTTCAAGCCGAGAAAACCGTGACCGGCCAGACTGCCCTCGTCACCGGCGGCGCCCAGCGCATCGGCCGGGCCATTGCGCTGGACCTGGCCCGTCACGGGTGGGCCGTCGCGGTGCATTACCGCCGCTCGCGCGCCGCAGCCGAAGCGGTGGTCGCCGAAATCCAAAAGCTCGGCGGTCGCGCTGCTGCGCTGGTTTGCGATCTGGCGCGTGAGGCCGATGTGGTGCGGTTGGTGCCGCGCGCCGTCGAGGCGCTGGGGCCGCTGACCTGCCTGGTCAACAACGCCTCCAACTTCGAGATGGACAAGGTCGATACCGCCACGCGCGAGTCCTGGGATCGCCATATCGAAATCAATCTGCGCGCGCCCCTGGTATTGAGCCAGGCCTTTGCCCAGCAGCTTCCCGAAGGTGTCGACGGCAATATCGTCAATCTGCTGGATCAGCGGGTATGGAAACTGACTCCCTACTTCCTGTCGTATACCGTGGCCAAGAGCGGCCTTTGGACCTTGACCCGGACGCTGGCCCTGGCGCTGGCGCCGCGCATCCGCGTCAACGGCATCGGACCCGGTCCGACCCTGCCGAGCGAGCGCCAGAGCGCCGAGCAATTCCGCCAGCAGCAGCTTGCCGTGCCGTTGAAGCACGGCTCGACGCCCGAGGAGATCGCCGCCACTTTGCGCTTCATCATGGCGACCCCCTCCATGACCGGACAGATGATCGCGCTGGATGGCGGCGAGCATCTGGGCTGGGCGCAATCCTCGCGCGGTTTCGTTGCGAGCGAATGAGAGCGGGAGGATAATGATCCATGAGCAAGGTCAGGACAGACCGAACGGCCAAGGCGGTCCGCGCGGCGTCGGCCACGGAAAGCTTGCGCGGCGAATCCCGCGTCTTCGTGCGCGATCTGATGATGACGGCCAAGATCGGCTTGCATCAGCATGAGCGCCTGGCCGGCCAGCGCATTCGCGTCAATCTGGATCTGACCGTCGCCGACAGCGGACCCATCGACGACGATTACGACAACGTGGTCTGCTACGGCGGCTTGGTGACCGGCCTGCGCCGGGTGGTGGGTGCGGGCCATGTGAACCTCGCCGAGACGCTGGCAGAACGCATCGCCGACATGTGCCTGGCCGACCGGCGCGTGCTTAGCGCGCGGGTGCGGGTGGAAAAACTCGATGTCTTTCCCGAAGCCACCAGCGTGGGCGTCGAGATCGAGCGCTTCCAGCGGCGAACCTGACCGTCTGTTCAGCAATATATCGACGTAAGGCGCGAAGCCCTTGAAATAACGCGACTCTCTCGGTGGCCAAAACGCCGCCCGCGCGACCGAGTTTTGCACAACCCCCGCCCGGGCCGCCGGGCCGGAGGCGAGTCAAGCCCGAATTTGTTTGAATGACAAAACTGTAACGTGACGGTCTTAAATAAGCGGCCAACTTCAATGACTTGACGTTTCTGCCCAAATTTTAAGCAAATAGATGAAAGTAACGGAATCGCTAGGCTTGGATACCGGTCGGCGCTAGTTTTCGACAAAGTTATCCACAGATTCCGTGGATATCTAACGGCGAGCGGAAACGGACCCTAGGAACGATGGCGGAAGACACCGCAGAGAACGGCCGGAATCTGCGCCCTCGCGGCGTATTGGCGCGCGGTCTCGACGTCATTGTCGAGGCGGTGAAGCAACTGCCCGCGAGCCCGGGCGTCTATCGCATGCTGAACAAGTCAGGTGATGCGCTCTATGTCGGCAAGGCGCGCAATCTGAAGAAGCGCGTCGTCGCCTATACCCAGATCGGCAAATTGCCCGAACGCCTGCGCCGCATGGTGGCCGAGACGGCGCAGCTCGAGGTCGTCACCACCAACACCGAAGTCGAGGCGCTGCTGCTGGAGATCAATCTGATCAAGCGGCTGATGCCGCGATACAACGTGCTGCTGCGCGACGACAAATCCTTTCCCTATATCCTGATCACCGGCGACCATCCCGCGCCCCAGATCGCCAAGCATCGCGGCGCCCGCGCGCGCAAGGGCGATTACTACGGCCCGTTTGCTTCCGCCGGCGCCGTCCATCGTACGATCACCGCCTTGCAGCGCGCCTTCCTGCTGCGCTCCTGCAACGACAGCGTCTTCAGCAGCCGCACGCGGCCCTGTCTGTTGTATCAGATCAAGCGCTGCTCCGGTCCTTGCGTCGGCCGCGTCTCGCTGGACGATTATGGGCAGCTGGTGGATCAAGCGCGCGACTTTCTGTCGGGCAAGAGCCGCGACGTGCAAGCGCGCCTGGGATCGGAGATGCAAGCGGCCAGCGACGCGCTGGATTTCGAGCGCGCCGGCGCGATCCGCGACCGTCTGCGCGCGTTGGCCCATGTACAGGGCCATCAGGATATCAACGTCGCCGAAATCAAGGATGCCGATGTCATCGTCGCGCACCAGGCCGGCGGCCAGACAAGCGTGCAGGTGTTCTTCTTTCGCGCCGGCAGCAATTTCGGCAATCGCAGCTATTTCCCCAGCCATGATCGCCATCTGCCGCTGGCCCAGGTGATGGCCGGGTTCATGGCGCTGTTCTATGCCAACAAGCCTCCGCCGCCACTGATCCTGGTCAATGAATTGCCGGCCGAGGCAGCGCTGCTTGGTGAAGCCCTGGGCGTCAAGGCCGAACGCAAGGTGGAGATCAGCCGGCCGAGCCGCGGCGCCCGGCGCCATCTGATCGACAACGCCCTGGCCAATGCGCGCGAGGCCCTGGCCCGGCGCCTGGCCGAGAATGCCTCCCAGCGCCATCTTTTGGAGGGCGTCCAGACAGCGCTCGGACTCGACCAGCTGCCCCAGCGCATCGAGGTCTACGACAACAGCCATCTCCAGGGCCGCAGCGCCTATGGCGCCATGATCGTCGCCGGCCCGGAAGGATTCATGAAATCCGCCTATCGCAAATTCGCCATCGCCGGCGGGAGCGCCCCCGGGGACGATTACGCGATGATGCGCGAGGTCATGAGCCGGCGCTTTGCCCGGGTCCAGAAGGAAGACCCTGATCGCGAACGCGGCCAGTGGCCCGATCTGGTGATGATCGACGGCGGCGCCGGGCAGCTCGCTGCCACCGAAAGCGCGCTCGCCGATCTGGGCATCGACGATGTGGCCCTGGTCGCCATCGCCAAGGGCCCCGACCGGGACGCCGGCCGCGAGCGGTTCTTTCGGCCCGGCCAGGCACCCTTCAGCCTGGAGCCGCGCGATCCCGTGCTTTACTACCTGCAACGCCTGCGCGACGAGGCCCATCGCTTCGCCATCGGAACCCACCGCGCCAAGCGCTCGGCGGACATCGCGCGCTCGCCGCTGGACGAGATTCCGGGCATCGGGGGAAAACGCAAACGCGCGCTGCTGCTGCATTTCGGCTCGGCCCGCGGGGTTGCCGCTGCCGGCCTGACCGATCTCGAATCCGTCGCGGGCATCAACAAAGCGGTCGCGAAAAAGGTTTATGACCACTTCCATGGGCAAAGCTAAGATGGGGCGGCCCTAGGAATCCCGGCATGACCGATTTACCCAACCTGCTGACCTTGTCGCGGATCGTCGCCATTCCGCTGGTGGCGATCCTGCTCTATTTCGACGGCGCCACCTGGCGCTGGGTTGCCTTGATCCTCTACGCCGTCGCCTGCATCACCGATTTCTTCGACGGTTATCTGGCCCGCAGCCGGCGCCAGGTCTCGGACCTTGGCCGTTTCCTCGATCCCATCGCCGACAAGCTGCTGGTGGCCGCCGTGATCCTGATCCTGGTGGCCGAACGCCGGCTCACCGGCTGGACGGTACTGCCGGCGCTCATCATCCTCTGCCGCGAGATCCTGGTGTCGGGCCTGCGCGAATATCTTGCCGGGCTGCATGTGGGCGTGCCGGTCAGCCAACTGGCCAAATGGAAGACCGTGCTGCAAATGCTGGCCCTGGGCTTTCTCATCCTGGGCGATGCCGGCCTGCCCGCTTGGCCCGTCACGCTCATCGGCGAAGGCGGTCTCTGGATCGCTGCGGGCCTCACCATGGTCACCGGCTACGACTATCTCAAGGCCGGCCTTCGGCATATGTAATGCGCATCATCGGCCTCGCCGGCTGGAGCGGCAGCGGCAAGACGACGCTGATCGCCCGATTGTTGCCCGAGTTGGTGCGCCGCGGCCTGCGGGTCTCCACCATGAAGCACGCCCATCACGGCTTCGACGTGGACCAGCCGGGCAAGGATTCCTATCGCCACCGCGAAGCCGGAGCCACCGAGGTGCTGGTGGCTTCCGACAAACGCTGGGCGCTGATGCATGAACTTCGCGGCGATGAAGAGCCGACGGCGGCGCAATTCATGGCGCATATGACACCGGTCGATCTGCTGATCGTCGAGGGCTTCAAGCGCGAGGGCCACGACAAGATCGAGATCCATCGCCGGGAGACCGGCAAGCCCTTGCTCTATCCCGAGGATTCCCACATCGTCGCGGTGCTGAGCGACGAGCTCTTGGCAAGCTGTCCCTTGCCGGTAATCGACATCGACGACGCCGCCGCGGTCGCCGATTTCATCATCGCCCATTGCGGCCTGCCGGCGCGCGCCGCCGCCAAGGCGCTCTGAGCCATGGTGCAGTTGACCAACGATTGCTTTGCCGCCGGCGATGCAGCCATGACCATCGATGCCGCCCTTGCCCTCGTCCTGCTGCGGTCGACCCGTACCGTCGAAAGCGAGACGCTCGCGCTTGGCGAGACGCTCGGGTGGTAGGCGCCGAGGGATTGGTGGAACTGTCGGAAGCGTTGACCCGGCTCGAGCCCGGCAGCATGGTGGATTTCCTGCCCTTCAACGAGGTCGGCCGATGAAGCTGCTGTATTTCGCCTGGCTGCGCGGCAAGCTCGGGAAGCCGGGCGAGGACCTGACTCCGCCCGCCTATGTCACCAATGTGGGCGAGCTGCTTGATTGGCTGGAGACGGTGAGCCCGGCCCATAAGGCGGCGCTGGCCGACCGGCGCGCGGTGCGCGTCGCGGTGAACCAGGACTACGCGGCAGCCGATCATCCCGTGCGGCCGGGCGACGAGATCGCCCTTTTCCCGCCGGTCACCGGAGGCTGAGGTGATCCGCGTCCAGGCGGAGGATTTCGACATCGGCGCCGAACTGAGCCGGATGACCGCCGGGCGCAGCGACATCGGCGGCCTCGCCAGCTTCGTAGGATTGGTGCGCGAAGTCACGGAGGAGGGCGCGCTCAAGGCCATGACCCTGGAGCATTATCCCGGCATGACCGAAAAGCGTCTGGGTGAGATCGAAGCCGAGGCGCTGTCCCGCTGGCCGCTTTCGGCCAGCTTGATCATCCACCGTTATGGGCGGCTTCTACCCGGCGAGCGCATCGTGCTCGTGGCCACGGCCGCCTCCCACCGCCAGGCCGCACTGGAAAGCTGCCAGTTCCTGATCGATTGGCTGAAGACGAAGGCGCCGTTCTGGAAGTTGGAAGAGACCGCGGCGGGCGGGCAATGGGTCGCCGCCCGCGACACCGACGATCACGCCGCCGAACGCTGGCGCAAATCCTGATCCCGTTCCCGCCGCCCAGACCCCGGAACTCCATCATGCAGAACGATCTTTGTTACCTGAGCGCCGTCGAGGCGCTCGCGGCCTTCAAGGCGCGGAAGCTCTCGCCCGTCGAGCTGATGCACGCGGTGATCGACCGGGCCGAGGCAGTAGAGCCGAAGATTAATGCCTTCCCCATCACGCGCTACGAGCAGGCGCTGGCCGAGGCGAAGACAGCCGAGGCCAAATACATGAAAACCGACGGCAGGATTCGGGCGCTGGAGGGCGTGCCCACGGTCATCAAGGACGAGACCACCATCAAGGGCTGGCGCACGACCTTCGGCTCGCTGGTCTTCAAGGACAATATCGATAGCTATACGGCGCCGCCCGCGGAACGCATCATCAAGGCCGGCGCCCTCATCCACGCCCGCTCCGCTGCGCCCGAATTCTCCTGCGCCCCCTATACCCATTCCCGGCTCTGGGGAGTGACGCGGACGCCGTGGAATTTGGACTATAGTTGCGGCGGCTCCTCGGGCGGCGCCGGCGCCTCGCTGGCCGCCGGCTCGACCACGCTGGCCAACGGCTCCGACATCGGCGGCTCGATCCGCATCCCTGCCTCCATGTCGGGCGTCGTGGGATACAAGCCCCCCTATGGCCGCAATCCCGACAGCAGCCCCTTCAATCTCGACCACTACAATCATGCCGGGCCGATGGCCCGGACGGTTGCCGATAGCGCGCTGCTGCAGAACGTCATGTCCGGGCCGCACCCCCAGGATATCGTCTCCCTCCGACCGAAGCTGCGCATCCCGAGCGAGCTTTCTGGCGACCTCAAGAGCTGGCGAATCGCCTTCTCGCCGGCCCTCGACGGTTTCGATGTCGACCCCGATGTGGCAAAAAATACCCGCGCCGCCGTCGAGGCGTTCCGCGATCTGGGCGCCACAGTTGACGAAGTGGAGATCGGCTGGAACAAGGACGAGATCGTGCGCGCCGCCTGGGCCCATTTCGGCACCATCTTCGGGCCCTGGATCGGCAAGGTGATGGCTCAGCATCGCGACCTGATGACTCCCTACGCCGTCGACTTCGCCGAGCGCGCGCAAGGCATGCACGTGGAAGACTTTCTCGAGAGTCTGGAGATCGAGGGCCGCATGTATGCCGGGCTCGGTAAGCTGCACCAGCGTTATCGCCTGCTGCTCTGCCCCACATTGCCGGTGCCCTCGGTCAAGGCCGGCAAGGACTATGTTGATGAAAAGCTCAAGATCAACGGCAAGCCCCAGGACAGCATCTGCCACTGGCTTATGACGGTCTGCTTCAACATGATGAGCCGCTGCCCGGTGATGAGTGTCCCCTCGGGCCTCGCTTCCACCGGCGTGCCCACCGGGCTCTCCATCGTCGGGCGCACTTACGACGACGTCAGCGTCTTCCGAGCCGCAGCGGCCTTCGAGAAGGCCCGGGCCTGGCTGGATACGCCCGCGCGGCGGCCGAAGTTGTGAGTGCGAGAAAGTAAAATTGGACCACAGAGACACAAAGAAGAATTCTTTTGTGCCTCAGCGGACTGAATGTCTGCCCGACGAGACCATCCACACATGACGCGCGGGCGCGCGAGAGAGAGACGGGGGCCGGCGACGATCTCGACCTCTCTGTCCCGTCCCGCCTCTGTGTCTCAGTGGCTTTCGTAAGCCCTATGCCGCCAGGCTCTTGCCGCGCACCAACGCGCCGTAATCCGCCACAAGCTGCCGCGCGAGCGGCCCGACCTGGAAATTATGCGGGCCGATTTCACCGACGGGTGTCACTTCCGCAGCGGTGCCGACGATGAAAACCTCGTCCGCCTTGTTCAGTTCCTCCGGCATGATGGCGCGTTCGGTCACATTGATGCCGCGCTTGCGGGCGAGGTCGATCACCGTGCGCCTTGTGATACCGTCGAGAAAGCAATCGGGCTTGGGCGTGTGCAGCTCGCCACCGATACCGAGGAAGACATTGGCGCCGGTGGCTTCGGCGATCTGCCCGCGCCAATCGAGCATCAGCGCATCGGCATAGCCTTCGGCCTCGGCCGCATGTTTCGACAAGGTGCAGATCATGTAGAGCCCAGCTGCCTTGCTTGCCGTCGGCGCCGTTTCGGGCGAGGGCCGGCGCCATTTGGCGAAGGTCATGCGGATGCCCTTTTGCAGGGCCTCCGGCGAAAAGTAGGCTGGCCACTGCCAGACCGCGATGGCGAGATGGATTTTGCTCTGCTGGGCCGAGACGCCCATCTGCTCGCTGCCGCGCCAGGCGATGGGCCGCACATAGGCGTCGGCGAAGCCGGAGCGCTTCAAGGTCGCATCCGTCGCCGCGTCGATCTCCGCCAGGCTGTAAGGAATCTTGAAACCCAAGATCGTGGCTGAATTTATCAGCCGCTGGCTGTGCTCCGTCAGCTTGAACACCTTGCCGTTATAGGCGCGCTCGCCCTCGAACACTGCCGAGGCGTAGTGCATGGCATGGGTCAACACGTGGATTTTCGCCTCGCGCCAATCGACGAACTTGCCGTCCAGCCAGATGACGCCGTCGCGATCGTCGAAGGAAGGGGTGCTCATGGGTGGAAGTCTCCCAGGTGGAGGTATCGCTGCAGAGGGCGCAATATACTGAGCATGCGCCTCTTGGATAATGGTAAGCAGCTTCCGGAAAATAAGTCAACATGGCTGACATAAAATCCCAGGCCAATCCGCTTTTCTTGCGCGAGGATGAGCTGCGCCAGGGCATCGAATTGCTGTTCTACGCCTATCGCGATTTCACGGCGGAAGCCGATGCGGTTCTCCAGACCTATGGTTTTGGGCGAGCCCATCATCGTGTCATCTATTTCGTGGGTCGCAATCCGGGCATGCCGGTTTCCGCCCTGCTCGATGTCTTGAAGATCACCAAGCAGAGCCTGTCCCGCGTGCTGGGCCAACTCCTGCGCCAAGGCTTCATCCAACAGCGGCCCGGATCGGACCGGCGCCAACGCCTGCTCGATCTCACGCCCAGCGGGGCCGAGCTGGAGCGGCGCCTGACCGAGGATCAGCGCGCGCTGGTGGCCCAAGCCTATCGGGCCGCCGGCGCCGATGCCGTGGAAGGTTTTCGCAAGGTGCTGTTCGGCCTGATCAACGAGGCCGATCGGCCCAAGGTTGCGCGCAGCGTCGCGGCCCCGCCGCGGCGGTGATACGTCATCGGGGCCATCGTCACCGCCTCGCCTTCCCCTTTGGCTTGGCCTAACATGAGGGTGTTCTTGTTTTCGGGGGCGCTTCGAAGTGGAACGTCGGCTTGCCGCCATCCTTGTCGCGGACGTTATCGGCTATGTGTCTGAATGAATTTAACTAACATCCCCTGTAGGGGAGTGGCCAAGAGTTCTTGACCGTTTCGCCGCGCCTTCTGATACCTAACCTAGATAGGGTGGCAAAACTCTTAGTCTTTGGTGGGGCATAGTCAGAGTCTCTGAAGAGATAGATGTATCCGAAGGACGCCGCCACGCTGACCTGAATCTCTCCCGCATGCGGAGCCTCGAGTTCGAACCATCCCAGCCTCCGCAGTAATAAATACAGCATCACTGGGATCGGGCCGTAAGGATCAGAATTGTCCTTGGCCTTCCCTTCCAGATGGACGCCGAAACGGAGCAATACGTTGTACAGGAATACCGACGCCGCTTGCCGTTCTTCTAACCGATCGGCCGCAAAGCCGAATGACAGGATATCGGCGCGGAATTCCTCGACGTAGATGAGCGGCCAAGCGGCTCTTCCCGCAGGTTGAAAATAGCCTTCCACATATTTGCGCCCCGTATCGTACCCAAGGCAATGGCCTCCCTCGTGTACGAAATAATCATTTGCAGCAACGCTCCCGACATCACCAATGAGGAGTTCAGCTTGGGCACAGGCTGCACGCCGCGCTCGTACCTGAACTCGGTCGCCTGACCACGGATCACCTTGCGCACCGTCGCGCGCGACACCGACAGTGTCCGCACGATCTCCTTGATCGGCCGGTGCTGCTCGAAATCGGCTCGCCGGATTTGCCCGACAATGTCCACGCCAATCATCCCCCAAACACCCTTCCCAGCCGATACCGCCATAAAGGAAGGCTGACACGCAGCGTTAGAGGGGGTCACTATTGGACGCGAAAACCTCCCCTCAGGGGGTCATTACTGCGCGCGAATTTACATTTCGGAACCGCCATCGCATACTCTGCCCAAAATTGCAGGGGGAATAGATGGCTTGGACGACGTTGCCGGCCTGGACCTACGAGAACGCCGAATTTATGGCGCTGGAGAAGGAATGGATTTTCCTACGCAGCTGGCAGCTCGTCGGCCATGTCAGCGAGCTCCGGCGCCCGGGCGACTTCCTGCGCTTTGACCTGATCGGCGAGAGCGCGATCGTCTTGCGTGACGAGACCGGCGAGCTGCGTGCATTCCACAATGTCTGCCGCCATCGCGCTTTCCGCCTGTTGAGCGATCCTGCAGGCCGATGCGACCGGTTTATCCGCTGCCGCTACCACGGCTTCACCTATGATCTGGGTGGAGCTCTGGTCGCCGTTCCCGGGGAAGAGCATTTCGAGGGTCTCGACAAGGCCGAGTTCGGGCTCGTCCCGGTAGAGATGGAGATCTTCCTGGGCTTTGTCTTCATCCGCTTTCTTCCTGACGACGGGCCCAGCGTCGCCGAGCAATTCGCACCGTTCAGAGAGGCACTGGCGCTCTATCGGACGGAAGAGATGGAGCCCTTCGGCGAGCGGAGTACTCAGGACATCCGCGCCGATTGGAAAGCCGCTGTCGACAACAATACGGAGGCCTACCACGTGCCGGTCGGGCATCCCGGCCTGCAGAGGCTGTATGGCACGACCTATAGCTTGGAGGTCCAGGCTCTCGGGGTCTCGCGTGGCGGCGGACCGCTGCGCGATCGACCATCCACCAACTGGAGCGAGCGGCATTACCAGCGGCTGCTGCCGGATATCGCCCATTTGCCCGGCGACCGTAAACGCTCCTGGCTTTACTACAGCATGTTCCCGAATCTGGCGTTCGATATCTATCCCGACATGATCGACTTCTTTCAGATCCTGCCGGTGTCGGCAGGCCGGAGCCTCAGTCGCTCCCGAAGCTACGTGCTGGCCGACGGGCGGCGCGAAATGCGTGCCGCGCGCTATCTGAATCAGCGCATCAACCGGCAGGTCGGCCTCGAGGACGTCCATCTGGTCGAGGGTGTGCAGGCTGGACTCGGCTCGCGCAGCTATAGCATCGGCCGGCTCTCGCGGAAGGAAGCCCGGGTCAAGCAATTCCACGACATGATCCGCGCGAGGATTCCCGTCGCCACCTGTACCGACATGCCGGAGCCCGGAACGGTTGCGGGACGCAACGGCCGGATGCATTCTGCTGGGAACGCCGTCGCCGCGAAATAGTGAGTGCTCGCTGCCGCAGCGAATGGCCCTCTACCGCGCACCCGCTTTCGTGAGGGCAAGGTTAACGGGAGAGGGAGCTCAGCGAGTCTTCGTCGCCTGACGGTGGCCCGCGCAGAGCGTGCGGAAGGGTGTGCCACGATATTCTGATTGCTCCCGCTAGGGCGCTGGCGAGGGCGCGCCATTGTGTCTGCGGCTACTCTCGATCTCGGCCCAGTCGGAAGCGGGTACGACGACGGCGGGCAATGCGACATCCTGCGTCCAGGCGTAGATCATCAGCAGCGGGTTAGCGCCCACGAACGTGGCATGGATCGCGTTTGCCTGGTTCCAGACGGGCTGACCCCCGCGACGCTGCGCCCACTGGCCCCTGTCGAAGCGCCAGGACGAAGGCCCGTTGTAGGGCAAGTAGAGCTCGGGCGCGGGATGGCAATGATCGCGGTAGAGGATGTTCGGTCCGATCAGGAAAACACCCATCGCGAAGTCGTCCGCCTGCAAGGGTGCCTCTTCCGATCCGATGAGCTCGGCAAAGGCGTGGTTGTGCAACATAGGCACCCCGATCTCATCTTTCGGGTAAGCGTCGTATGTAATCCAGCGAAGATACGGATCCGCAGCGGCGGTGGCATCGGCAAGCGACCTCATCCCCTGCCCGCTTGCCAGGCGAAGAACGTCATCAATCCTATTGCAGACTGGCTGGCGGCCGGGCTTTGGCAGATTGTTATTCCTCGGCCGAACCGTCAGTCCCCCGAGCCCGTCCAGAACCTCGCCGATTCCAACGGATCCACGTCCGAGCGTCTCGAGGCGGCGGCCATGGCCAAGGCGGTCGCCATCAGCGTCAGCTCGGTGCAGCGCATCTGGCGCGCGCATGGGCTCGAGCCGCATCGCGTGCGCCAGTTCAAGCTGTCCAACGATCCCGCCTTTGCCGACAAACTCAGGAACATCGCCGGCCTTTATGGCGATCGCGGGCACACGCCGTGGTGCTGTCGGTGGATGAGAAGAGCCAGATCCAGGCTCTTGATCGCACCCAGCCGGGCTTGCCGATGAAGAAGGGGCGCTGTGGCACGATGACCCATGACTGCTTCCGTAATGGCACGACCACGCTCCTCGCCGCCCTCAACGTACTCGAAGGCAAGGTCATCGGCCACTGCATGCGACGCCACCGCCATCAGGAGTTCATCCGCTTCCTCAACGCCATCGAAGCCGAGGTCCCGGCCGGCAAGATCGTCCACGTCATTCTCGACAGTTACGCCACCCACAAGCATCCCAAGGTCAGGGCGTGGCTGGCGCGCCATCCGCGCTTCGTCTTCCACTCCACCCCGACCTCCTGCTCCTGGCTCAACGCCGTCGAAACCTTCTTCGCCAAGCTCACCAAGCGTCGGCTCAAGCGCGGCGTCTCTTGCTCTTTCGTCGATCTCTAGGCCGCCATCAACGGCTTCATCGACGATGCCAACCATGAACCAAAGCCCTTCGTCTGGACCGCCGACCCCGACAAAATCATTGCCGCCATCAACCGCGGGCACCAAGCGTTAGATTCGATCCACTAGCATCCGCCGACCCCTGCCGCGATCCAACGTCCGTTCACTTCGACGCATCCGCTGCGGCAATGATCTGAGCCTGCGTCTCTCTCTCGGTGCGATAGACACGCTCCAACCCGACGAACTCCTTATCGAACAGGGAGACAACGCCACGGTATCGCGCTCCCGTTTCGAGCAACCCCGGACACAGCGAAGCCCACGGCGTGCCGTTGGATGCGACATCGCCGGTCGCCGGTTGATGGGTACGGCAGATCGATTCGGTTTTATCGAGCTCTGACGTGAGCGCGCCTTCGCTTGCCCGAAATTCCACCTCGAGGGCTTGAATCCCGGCATGAAGCTGCCGGGTCGCCAGGCCGTGGCGACCTATCGCATCGAGGAGTTCGCCCTTTCGCGACGAATCCATGCTCGACGTAGCTATCAAACCATTCAGCCGCTCCAGGTCGGCGCGCGCCTGGACAGTGGTCGAAACATATCGTGCGGCGATCGAAGGAATTTCCTTCAGATGTCGGTCCGCCGCGGCGAGCAGATCGTTCATTCTGTCAAGCAGAGCGCGCGCATTCTCGATTTGCCGCCGGATCTCCTGTTGGATTCGAGCCGCCTTCTCGCCGCCGCAGCCACATTCGTCCGCTGTACCGACAGCACGCTCCTGGCTCGCCTGCAGGTCGGCAGCCCGCGCCGCCAATCGGCTGCGCGACAGATCTCGAAGCCGGTCAGCCGCAGCGGCAAATTCGCGGGGTTCGCCACGTCTGAGAACATTGGGTTCGAGGCTTCGGCCCCCCGCTGCGCCGATAAGGGCAATTTCGTCGTCCCGCAGGATTGCGGGCAGCATCGTCGGGATAGCGGAGAACGACTCCGGGCTGAGCACCAGACGAAGGCCTGGTCCCTCCACCACGCCTGCGATGGTGGCGCGATCGTCACGCAGCCGACCGTTGCCGTCCACGGTCAGTTCGATCAAATCTCCGCTGACCGCGCCACCAGACGCTTCAATCAACTGGAGCTTCATCAGCGCATCGGCGCTCGCTCCGATATAGACGCCCGACACACTCGGCCCGGCGTCGCTGTCGATTGCCGCGAAAACAGCAAGGCAGGCGCAGAGCAACAGCAACGTCCAATTCATGCGCCGGCCCGCCGCCGCGGCGGCCGATGCAAACCAGTCATGCATCACGCTGGCGGCCACCCTGCGCGGCAAGGCCGGCAGCTGCCGGCCCCACCTCCCGGCGTGGATCAGGCCGCCTAAAGCCCCGCCTTCACCGATTCGAACATTTTCTGCAGATCAGCCAGCCTCTTGTTGTCGCGGCTGAAGACGCCCGTCTTCAAGAACTCTTCCGGGTCGGCGGGAAGACCGAGCCTTTCCACCTTCTTGGCGCCGGCCTCCGCGATGGCCTTCCGGTTCGAATGCCCATAGCCGTAATTGATCATCCACACACCGGCCTCCTTGGAGATCAGAGCGTCGATCATGTCATGGGCGAGGTCGGGGTGCGGCGCGTTCTTCGTCAGCACGGCGCCGCAGCACCAGGTGAGCATGCCTTCCTTGGGCTTCATGAATCTGACGGGGATGCCCTGGTCCAGCATTTTCGCGAGCGTGCCGTTCCAGGCGGTGGAGACCACAACCTCACCCGAAGCAATGGCCTGCTCCAGCACGGTCGTATCCGACCAATAGAACCGGAGCAGCGGCTTCTGTTTCAGGAGCGCCTGCTTGACCTTTTCGATGTCGGCGTCGTTCATGGCGTAGGGGTCTTTGACGCCGACGTAGAGGCCGCCGATGATCGCGGTGTCCGTGATGTCCTCGCCCATCGACATGGAGCCCTTGTAGCGCTCATCCCAAAGCAGGCTGTAGGAATCCTCCTTCGGCTCCACCTTGTCGGTCCGATACAGCACGCCCGTATTGCCCCAGTCGATTGGAGCGAACCATTGTTTGCCGTCCAGATCGGCGGTGTTTATCTTCGTCAGTACGGGATAGAGATCACCGAAATTGCTCAATTTCGATGTGTCCATCGGCTGGATGAGACCGGCATCGCGCCAGCGCACCAGACGCCCGGAACAGGGATGCGCGACGTCAGCCACGAACCCGGCGTGCAGTTTCTGGAACGCCTCCTGCTCGTCTGCAAAGACCGGCGTATTGGGTTTGCCATGTTTCTTTACATAGGGGGCGAAGAAGTCGGGCGTGTCGTAACCCGCCCAAGTAAAAAATGTCGCCTGGTCGCCGGCTGCTTCGGCCGCGCGACGGGTCACAGGCATAGCCACCAGTGCGACACCGGCCGCCGCCAGCAACCGATTCACCTGGCGGCGCGTAATCGCGCCGTCTTCCATGCGATGCAGAAGCTCTTGCTTTTTCATGATCGAAACTCTCCCAGTTGCAGCCGATTGACCCTGAGCGACATTGGTTGGATGGCGGCTTGAGACCATCTTCTGTAAGCAGAATACGACTGCCGACCGGCAGCAGCAATAGCCCGCACCGGCAGCGCGTATCGGCAGGGATCCAGGAGGACATCGTCGATGTCATCCCCGTCCCGCGACCGCATGGCCATACAAATCGGCCCGCGGATTCCCAGCCGCCGGGCGATCATCCGGCAGCAGGACGCCGGCATCGGCCGACCAGCTTACCCATACCGGGCGGCCGGCGAGAGAGTCGCCTGCGGCATAGCGGGTCACGTTCTGCGCCGCCACCGCCAGTGGCTTCGATAGGCCATCCACCTCGACATAATAATGATTGCGATCGCCTCGATAAGCCTGGGCGATCAAGCGGCCCTGCAGATGATTGTCGCCGCGTTGGGCGGGCGGTTGCTCGCCGATTTGCAGCTTCTCCGGCCGCACCGCCAACGTGACCCGTCCCTCCGGGAAGCGGCCGCTCTCGTCCAGCCTGACCCGGAGCTCGCCAAGCGCGCCCGCCTGAACCAGGCAGTGCCCGTCGATTACGTGCCCCACATTCCCCTCGATGAAATTCATGGAGCCGATGAATTCGGCTACTTCGCGGCAGCTCGGCGCCTCGTAAAGCCGCGTCGCGGTATCGAGCTGCAACACCTTGCCCTTCGAAATGACCGCGATGCGATCCGACATGGTGAGGGCTTCTTCCTGATCGTGTGTCACGAGCATGAAGGTGATCCCGACGGAGCGTTGCAACTGCCGCAATTCAAGCTGCATTTCCTCGCGCAGCTTCTTGTCGAGGGCTCCCAATGGCTCGTCCAGCAGCAGCACCTTCGGCTGGCAAACAAGCGCGCGGGCCAAGGCGACCCGCTGGCGCTGCCCTCCCGAGAGCTGGTCGGCGCGCCGGTCGCCGTAACCAGGCAGCTTGATGAGGTCGAGGGCGCGCTCGACGGTGGCGTCGATTTCGGCTTTCGTCAGGCGCTGTTTACGCAGGCCGTACGCAATGTTTCGCCTGACGTCGAGATGCGGAAAGATCGCATAGTTCTGAAACACCATGTTCGTCGGACGACGATTGGCCGGCACGGCCGACATCGGCTGACCGTCGATGAATATCTCACCCGTGGTCGGACTCTCGAAGCCCGCCAACATCCGCAGCAACGTGGTCTTGCCGCAGCCGGAGGGGCCGAGCAGCGAAAAGAACTCGCCGGCCCTGATATCGAAGCTGACATCATCGACAGCGCACACGCTGCCGAAATGCTTGGTAACGCCGCGGATTGAGATATAGCTCTCGACCTTGGTCATGCCGCCAGACCTCGCCCCGCTTCTTGTGGTTGAACGCCGCGGCGCCGGATCCATTCGGATAGAGTCACCATGACGACGGATCCCACCAGGATGCAGCTGCCCAATGCCAGGACTCCTGGCAGGCGTTGCGGAAAACGAAGCTGGCTATAGATGAAAACCGGCAGCGTCGTCTGATTGCCGCTCAGGAACGCGGCCAGGACATATTCGTCGAACGAGGCGCTGAAGCAGAGCAGAAGGCTGGAAACGATGCCGGGCCAGGCGAGAGGAAAGGTGATGCGCCAGAATGTCTGCCACGCACTCTCGCCCAGATCGAAGGACGCTTCCTCGAGATTCCTGTCGAACCCCTCGAGCCGGGAGATCATCACCAGCATCGAATACGGTAAGCAGAGCATCACATGCCCGGCCGCCACTGTGTAGAGCGACAATTCGGCATCGAACACTCGGCGCATGATGAAGAGGAGTGCCAGCGCCAGGACCAGCGATGGAATGACGAGTGGCAGCATGAGGAAGCCGGTGATTGGCCCCCGCCCTCGAAGATAATATCGGGTAAGAGCCTTTGCCGCCAGGACGCCGAGGATCGTGCTGACGACGGAGACGCCCACGGCAACCTTCAGGCTCGCCTGCAGCGATTCCATCAGCTGTTCGTTATCGACCATCTGGCGATACCACTCGAAGGTAAAGCCTTTGAGCGGAAAACTGATGTAGAGGCTGTTGTTGAATGAGAACAGAGGGAGCAGGAGAACGGGACCGTAGAGGAAGATGAGATAACCCACGACATAGGTCGTCAAGGCGCTATAGCGTTTGTCGACGTTCATTGCCTGTCAGATCTCCCGCGCCTTTATGCGTCGATAGCCGATCGCCCAGAGCAAGGCACAGACCAGCAGCGTGACGACCCCGATCATGCCTATCGATACGGCGGCGCCGAGGGGCGCGTTGCTGGCCTTGCCGAACAGGGACTGGATGATATTTCCGATCATGATCCCTGAAGTCCCGCCCACCAATGTCGGCGTGACATAGTCTCCCACCGTCGGAATGAAGACCAGAAGCGCCGCGGCGATGGTGCCGGGGGCTGAGAGCGGCAAGGTCACGCGCAGGAATCGCTTCACGGGCCCGTCGCCCAGGTCAGTCGCCGCCTCGAGTAACGAGCGGTCGATCTTCTCGAGCGAAACATAGATCGGCAGGATGGCATATGCAGCCCAGGCATGGGCGAGCGTGATCGTGACCGCCGTGGGATTGTAGAGCAGGAATTCCAGCGGCTTGTTGATAAGGCCGAGGGCGATGAGACCGGAATTGATCACACCATTGAAGCCCAGGATGACTTTCCAGGCGAAGATACGAAGCAGATAACTGATCCAGAATGGGACCGTGATAAGGATGATCCAGACCAGCTTGTGCTGCTTGACGCGGAAGGCAAGGAAATAGGCGACGGGATATGCAAGCAGGATCACCGCTACCGTTGCCGTGGCCGACATCAAGATCGACCGCCACAACAGCACGATGTAGATCGGCGAGTGCGGGTAGTCGAAGAAGGTGGCGTAATTGTCGAGCGTAAAGCTGGTATCGAGCGTGAAGTCACGCTGCGTCCAAAAACTGAGCACGATCAGCGCCAAGAGCGGCACGCCGAGCAACCCCAACATCACCAGCAATGTGGGCGAGAGCAAGGCATAGCCGCGCAACCAGTCGTTCCGCATCCAGGCGAGGCACAGCCGGCGCCGGAACCCGCCCGCAGCCTTGGCCTCAGTAGATTGTGCGACGCTAACCATCCGCTCGCTGGGCGCGATCAATGACCCGGCAGACTGGCATATGCCCCCAAACTCTCGGCAGTCTTGGCGCTGCCAGAACGGCTACTCTACCCACAACAGACGATGAAACAAGCGGATTTCCAGCCACCGGGCCTATGACCTCGGCATCGAAAGTCCGGATCAAGCACGTCCTGAGCGGGTCGTCTCAACCCAACTCCCGCTATCGCCTCGATCGCGCGGATGGTCGTCAGGCGCATCGCGTCGTTGAGGAAATCCGGCCAAGACGAGAGCTTGACCGCGACGATCTCGGCTTGCGGATCGATGTAGATCATCCCCCCAAACACCCTTCCAGCCGATACCGGCATAAAGGAAGGAAGGCTGACACGCAGCGTTAGAGGGGGTCACTATTGGACGCGAAAACCGCCCCTCAGGGGGTCATTATTGCGCGCGAATTTACATATTGGGCTTACGAAGTACTCATGCGTGCATCGCGTGAGGATGGGAGGTTGGCAATTACGACATTTTAGGATGGTTTGTTAAAACATCTCCTCTCCATATATAGAACCCACCATATAGGCCCTCGGAGCCTCGCGAACTGGTTTTAGGGCCGGGCCGACTCTCACGATTGCAGCTCGGGACCCGATTGGTCCGTCGATGGACGCGAGCGGACGGCCCATCCGATTGCCAGATTTTTGCCAGATAAGCGACCACCGTGTAATGCAGGTGGCTCTAACGTGTTGATAAGCTTGGAGCGGGTGAAGGGAGTCGAACCCTCGTTGTAAGCTTGGGAAGGACATCCGGTCGGGTTCGCTTGGGCACGCTTTGTAATTGGCTGAGAGGTAGCACCCCGCCCCGCTGGGTTAAGGACTGGCGTCTCAAATCCCACGCATCCTGAAATGGAAGCTTGAGAACCGGAGTTTTGGGATTGATTTGGGAGGGCAGGATTTTCCGCCCCAGCGGAAGCCCATTTAAAACAGACGCCCACCATTGGGAACGGGCTTATCTGGCCCAACCATAACCACTTCGCCCTCGCCATCGGGGAATCCGAGCACCAGCACTTCCGACATGAACTTGCCGATCTGCTTGGGCGGGAAATTGACGACGGCGGCGACTTGGCGGCCGACGAGATGTTCCAGCGGGTAATGCTTGACGATCTGGGCCGAGCTGCGGCGCTGGCCGATGGCGGCACCGAACTCGATGGTCATCTTGATCGACGGCCGGCGGGCTTCGGGAAACGGCTCGACGGCGACGATGGTGCCGACGCGAACATCGACCTTGCAGAAATCGTCGTAAGAGATCGTTGGGGTGGGCGCGTGGTCTTCGCTCATGGGGCGACGCTAGCCGGGGCGCTGGTGAAAGAAAAGCCCGGGCGCCTGGACCGGGCACAAAAATAAGACCGCCGCGTTCAGGGGAAAACGCGGCGGTCCTTCGTTAGGCGGCCCCGTTCAAAGGGGGAGGAAGCGAGACCGCCGATCTTAGGTGGATGCCAGAGGCGAAATCAGGCCGCCTTCCTGGAGGTCTTCGGCTCGAACGCCGCCTTCACTTCGTCGAAATTCTCGACGACGCGCTTGCGGATCACTTCGAAAGCCTCGGCGTTGGACTTCTGAACGAGACCGGCCAACTCGTTGACATTGGCAACGGCCGTCTCGAACACGTCCTTGGCCGCGCTGGCCTGCTTCACGAACTTGTCTTCGGTGCTGCCGGCGCCGACCAATTCCTTGGTGACTTTCTGCAGCTCCTCGGCAGCCTCGCGGACGAACTCCGCCTGGGCCTTGGCGATCGCCTGCACGCCCTCAAAGGCGCGCTGGTTGGCGACGGTCAGGGCTTCGATGTTCTTGCGCTGATAGGAGATCAGCCAATTCATGTCGAGATTGGCCGTCTTGCCGTTGCTCCAGAGCTTGCCGAAATCCGCGAACGCGCGGGTGAACTCAGCCTGCCAATGGGAGAAATCCGGGGTCTTGGCGAACTCGGGATCGAAGAAGGTGGTGGTGCTGTTCTTGGCCATTGTTGCCTCCGCTTGGGTTGAGATCGGAGCAGCCATGCTGCGCTGCACAATCTGGAGGCTATATACGCGGCCTTCGCAGCTGCGTCAAGGAAAATTATTGCACCGCAACATGAAACTTATCATCTAATTGAAATATAACAATAAAATCTATGCCGCAGCGCGCCTACCATAGCGCCCCAGGCCGCACGCCAAGCGCTCCGCCCGGCCGAGCGCCCGATCGAGCGCGGCCATGGTCTTGGCCTTGTCGGCGCTGTCGTCCTTGAACCAGGCCCTGAGTCCAGCCAGGTAAGCAGCGGCCAAGCCTTTCACTCGCAACGCGCCGCCCCATCCGCCGGCCGAAATTCCGGCCCCTTCCAGCATGGCCGCCATGGAACGATCGAGCCGCGCGAGGCTGAAGATCAGCGACAGGGGGTCACGGCCCATATCCTCGGCGATGCGAAGCATCCCCGCTTTATGCGCCTCGAGCTTGTCGATGCGGCGCATCAGTAGTTCGAACAGACGGTCCTTGGCAGATTCCTGGCCATCGCCCTTAGGTGCCTCGACCTCCGCCATGACGGCGCTGTCGATGCTGCGGCTATAGGCGGCAAGGATCGCAGATTTGGAAGAATAGAGAGCATAAAGCTCGGCCAGCGAAAGCCCGGCTGCCGCAGCAATATCGGCAAGGGCCAGATTGCGCCAGCCTTTTTCGGCGGCAAGATTGAGCGCCACATCGATGACGTGGGATGCGGGGTCGGCGGATGACGAACGAGACTTTTTCGCGGCCTTTGGCCTCGGGCTGCTGCGCTTTGCCATGGCGGGCGTCCTCCCTCTTTCCCTACAACATAGGCTCGCCTTGGCCCCAAAGGAAGGCAGTCGGCCAAGCTATTTCAGGCGTCGGACTCGGATTGCGCGGTTTCGGCCACAGGCCTCGGTTGGGCGATCCTGGCCACCTGCCCGCCCGTAAGCCGCTGAAGGTCATCGGGCACCAGGCGGAAGACCGCAAAGGGCGTTCCCGCCGCCGCCCAGATAGTCTCCAGTTTCAGGAGGTCCTCATCGATGAAGGTGACGGGCTTGCTGGCGTGGCCCACCGGCGCCACGCCGCCAATGGCATAGCCGGTCTTCTCGCGCACGAATTCCGCATCGGCCTTGCCGATCTTCTCCCCCAGCAATGCCTCGATCGCCTTCTCATTCACCCGGTTGATGCCGCTGGCGATGACCAGCACCGGACGGTTCGATGTCTTGGCGCGAAAGATCAGGGATTTGGCGATCTGCGCCACTGTGCAGCCGATCTGGGCCGCAGCCTCCGCAGAGGTCCGGGTGGTCTCGGCGAATTCGATGACTTGGGTTGCCAGACCCAACTCGGCCAGAATTTCCTGAACGCGCGCCGCAGCGGGGCGCAAGGGGCGATCGTTCATCCGGCGCACCTATCAGTTGGCAAGCTCGCGCGAGCGGCGCGTCGCCGCCGCAATGGCGCGATCGAACAGCAGCTGAATCCCGTCGGGCGCCATCAGGATCTTGAGGGCCTCCAAGGTCGTGCCCTTGGGGCTGGTGACATTCTGGCGCAGTTGTGCCGCATCCTCGGGCGAGAGGCGCGCCAATTCACCCGCGCCCGACACGGTGACGCGCGCCAGGCGCATGGCGAGATCGGCAGGCAGCCCCACCTTGCGTCCCGCCTCGGCCATCGCCTCGATGAGCAGGAAGACGTAAGCGGGTCCACCGCCCGATAGCGCCGTCACCGGATCGATCAGCCCTTCCTCCTCGACCCAGGCGACTTCGCCGCAAGCCGACAACAGGGTCTCGGCCAGCTCGTGCTGGGCCGGTGTGACTTGGCGATTGGCAACCGCGACGCTGATGCCCCGGCCGATAGCCGCTGGTGTATTGGGCATGGCTCGCACGATGGCTACCTTGGCGGCCGCCTTGGGTCCGAGATGGCGCTGGAAATAGGCGATGGTCTTGCCCGCGGCGATGGAGAGAAACAGAGTCTCCGGCCGGGCATAGCGCGCGTAGTGGCCGATTGCCTCGTCCATGAACTGCGGCTTCACCGCCAGCACCACGACGTCGGGCGTAAAGTCGTTGGGAATGGCGCCCGGTGCCATCAGATGCGCGATGCCGCGGCCGGCGAGATCGCCCAAGACCTCGCCCATCGGCTCGATCACGATGACGTTGGCCGGCAACATGGCGCGGGCCAGCCAGCCGCGCAGCAGGGCGCCGCCCATCTTGCCGCAGCCGACGAGCAGCAGTCGCGTCCGCGATAGATCGCTCATGCTGCGAGTTTACGCCTCGCCGACGGTCTCGAGCATGGCCGCTTTCACCGCCTCGTCCGCCGTCTTGCCGCCCCAGAGCAGGTAGTTGAAGGCCGGGTAGAAGCGCTCGCATTCGCTGACGGCGATATCCACCAGATCCTCGAGCTGTTCCACCGCCACCCCGCCCACGCCGCGCAGCAGCACCGTATGGCGGAACATGGGCACCGGCTCGTCGACGCAGAGATCGAAATGACCGAGCCATAACTTCTCGTTCACCCCGCCCAGCAATTCCAGGAACGCCGGCCGGCGATGGGGCGGAACGCGCAAATCGACGAGGCAGGAGAAGGAGATGGCGCTCAGATCCTCCTGCCAGACGAAATAGAGCCGATAGTCGGACCAGTGCCCCTTCAGTTCGACCATCATTTCTTCGGGGGAATTGCGGTCGAACTGCCATTCATTGGCATCGACCAGTTCTTCCAGGACATCGAGGGGATTGCTGCGGCTTTCGAACGTCTCGACCGTAAGTTCGGTCATCGATGCGCCCTCCATAGACAAAGACGGCGAAAGGCCCGGCCGGTAGCCGGCCGAACCCCAGTATTAGTTTAGCAATGCATGCTACCCACCAGATTTAGCGTGCCAAATCCGGACTCGGCGCGCAATAGGGGATTTGCGACATTTCGAAGAAAGTTGTGCATTACCGCGAAAATGCCGGAAAAGCCGGGTTCAGCTTTTACGGTCGAACAGAGCCTCGATCTTCGCCAGACGGGCGGCCAGGTCTTCCTGCTCGCCGCGGGCCTTGGCCGCCATGGCCTTCACCATTTCGAACTCCTCGCGCTTGACCAGATCCATGCCAGCCAGGATGCGCTCGAACTGCTGGCGCAGGCGGCCCTCGACCTCTTGCTTCATGCCGCTGATGCCGCCCAGCGCGCCGGCCGCGACCTTCGCCAGATCGTCGAGAATGCGGTTGTCGATGGCCATGCCTCAGTCTCCTTCCCGCCGAGTTCTGTTCGGAACGACCATAGCCGAGACGGGACGCCCATGGCAGTGATCTGCGAAATCGCACCGCCTTTGCATGTGGCGGCGCGAGCCGGCGGGCAACCGTCTTCGCATGGAAGGCCTTCGTCTTGCCGCCCGGGGAATCGCCGCCTATAACCGCCCGATGGTCTTCGCCATTCCGTTTCCCGTGATCGATCCGGTGCTGATCGAGATCGGGCCCTTTGCCATCCGCTGGTATGCGCTCGCCTACGTGTTCAGCATTCTTCTGGGCTGGCGCTACACCCGCGCCTTGGCAGCGCGCAAGCAGAGCCCGCTGACTCCTGCGATGCTGGACGATTTCGTCAGCTGGGCGGTGCTGGGCATCGTGCTGGGCGGGCGCATCGGCTACGTCGCCTTCTACAACGCGGCCTACTACATCGAACATCCCCTGCAATCCTTCGCGGTCTGGCATGGCGGGATGTCGTTCCATGGCGGCCTGATCGGCGTCATCACCGCCATGGCCATCTTCGCGCGCGCCCGGGGCCTGCGCTTTTTCCATCTGACGGATGCGATCGCCGCGGCCACGCCCATCGGCCTGTTCTTCGGGCGCCTGGCGAATTTCATCAACGGGGAATTGTTCGGCCGTGAAACTGATGTGCCCTGGGGCATGGTCTTCCCCGGCGCCGGTCCCAATCCGCGCCATCCGAGTCAGCTTTACGAAGCGGCGCTGGAAGGCCTTCTGCTCTTCGTCATTCTCGCAATCGTCGCCTGGCGCTTTCAGGGCCTGCGCCGGCCTGGCTTGATCAGCGGTCTGTTCCTGGCAGGATACGCACTCTGCCGGCTCAGCGTCGAATTCGTGCGCGAGCCCGATCAGCAACTGGGCTTTCTATTCGGCGGAGCGACCATGGGGCAATTGCTGTCGCTGCCCATGCTGGCCTTCGGCATCGCCTTCATCTGGCGCGCCCGGCGGCAGGACGCGTGACCACGCTTGCCAAGCTCCTGGCCCGCCGCATCGCCCTCACCGGGCCCATCAACGTCGCCGACTTCATGGCCGAGGCCCTGGGCCATCCGATCCATGGCTATTACCAGCGCCGCGATCCCTTCGGCTCCGCCGGCGATTTCATCACCGCGCCGGAAGTCAGCCAGATGTTCGGCGAAATGATCGGCCTCTGGTGCGTTGAAGTCTGGCACGCCATGGGCAGCCCCTCGCCCTGCCAGCTGGTCGAACTCGGCCCCGGTCGCGGCACGCTGATGGCCGATGCCCTGCGCGCGGCGCGCATCCGCCCGGCCTTCGGCCAGGCGATCCGGCTTCATCTGGTGGAGACCAGCGCCCATCTGCGCGAACGTCAGGCGACGGTGCTGGCCCCCCATCATCCTGCCTGGCATGCGGCGTTCAGCGAGGTGCCGCACGGCCCGCTCCTGCTGGTCGCCAATGAGTTCTTCGATGCCCTGCCGGTGCATCAGTTTTTCCTCGGCCCCGATGGCTGGTACGAGCGCGTCGTCAGCGTGAATGGCGAGCGCCTGGCATTCGCCTCCGCGCCGCCTGGCCCCAGTTTCGCGCTGCTCAGCGAACGCCAGCGCGGCGGTCCCGCAGCAGAGGTGTCGCCGGCCGCTCTTGCGCTGGCCGGCGATCTCGGCCGGCGGGTGTCGAGCGAGGGCGGCGCCGCCCTGATCATCGATTACGGCAGCAGCCAGAGCCTGCCGGGCGAGAGCCTGCAGGCGGTTCGCCAGCACCAGCCCGTCGACCCGCTCGCCGAGCCGGGCGTGGCCGATCTTTCCGCCCATGTGGATTTCGCCGGCCTGATTCGCGCCGCCCAAGCCGCCGGCGCAGCGGCACATGGGCCGCTCCCCCAGGGCGAATTCCTCCAGCGCCTCGGGATCGACGCACGGGCGGCCAGCCTGCGCGCGCGCGCAACCCCGGCCCAGGTGCGCGAGATCGACGCGGCGCGCCGGCGCTTGCTCGATGCCCGCGAAATGGGGACCCTGTTCAAGGCGATGGCGCTGACCTCGCCCAGCCTTCCGGCACCGCCGGGATTTGCCGAACTGACATGATCCTCGCCGAAAATCTCCGTGAAATTCCCGGGGTCCGACACGGTTTCTTCGGTCGTGCCGGCGGCGTCAGCGAGGGCATCTACGCCTCGCTCAACTGCGGCTTCGGTTCCGGCGACGATATCGCCCGCGTCGCCGAAAATCGCGCGCGCGCCATGCGCCGGGTCGAACTCGATCCGGCCAATCTCGTCACCGCCTATCAGACCCACAGCCAGCGCGTGGTCCTGGTCGAGGAGCCCTGGGCCCGCGCCGATGCGCCCCAGGTGGATGCCATGGTGACGACGAAGCGCGGCGTCGCCCTGGGCATTCTCCACGCCGATTGCGCGCCGGTGCTGTTCGCCGATGCAGATGCCGGCGTAGCCGGCGCCGCTCATGCCGGCTGGCGCGGCGCGCTGGATGGCGTGCTGGAAGAAACCCTTTGCGAGATGCAACGCCGGGGCGCCGATCTATTGCGCATCGCCGCCGCCGTTGGGCCTTGCATCGGGCAAGCTTCCTACGAGGTAGGGCCGGAGTTCCGCGCCCGCTTCTTCGACGCCGACGCCGGCAATGCGCAATTCTTCACCGCCTCACCCACCCGCGCTCAGCATTTTCAATTCGATCTCGAAGGCTACGCCGCGCATCGCCTGGCGCGAGCCGGCGTGAGGCGCATCGAACGCCTGGCGCGCGACACTTTCGCCGAGCCCGAAATTTTCTTCAGTTATCGCCGACGGACCCTGGATGGCGGCAGGGACTATGGCCGGAACATGTCACTGATCGCTCTGGAGGATTGAGCCATGGCCCTGCATTTTTCCCGCGAGGAGTTGGCCGGCCGACGTGCCGCCGCCTGCGCCGCCCTGCAAAAGCGCTGCCTCGATGGGCTGCTCATGTTCCGGCAGGAAAGCATGTTCTACCTGACCGGTTACGACACCTTCGGTTATGTCTTTTTCCAATGCCTCTACCTGGGTGCCGATGGGAAAGTGACATTGCTCACCCGGGCGCCGGATCGCCTCCAGGCCCAGCACACCTCCGTCATCGAGGATATCCGCATCTGGGTCGACCAGCCCGACGCAGACCCTGCTCTCGATCTGCGGACGATCCTCGAAGGCCATGGCTGCCGGGGTCGCAATTTGGGGGTGGAATACGAGGCCTACGGGCTGACGGCACGCAATGGCAAGCGCCTCGAGGCGGCGCTCGAAGGCTTCGCGACATTGGAGGACGTTTCCGATCTGGTGAGCCGTTTGCGCCTGGTGAAGAGTCCGGCCGAGATCGTCTATGTCCGCCGCGCCGCCGAGCTGGCGGACCTGGCTTTGGACGAGGCCCATCGCCTGGCCGGGCCCGGCGCCGACGAAGCCGAGATCCTGGCGGCCATGCAGAGCGCCATCATTCGCGGCGGGGGCGACGATCCGGCCAATGAATTCATCATCGGCTCGGGTGACGATGCCCTGCTCTGCCGCTATTTCTCCGGCCGACGCAAGCTGTCGGCGAAGGACCAGCTCACGCTGGAATTTGCCGGGGCCTATCGCCACTACCATTCCTGCCTGATGCGCACGATCCCCATTGGCGCACCGCCGACGCGCCAGCGCGAAATGCATAAGGTCGCGGTCGATGCGCTGGAGGCTTGCAAGGCGGCCCTCATGCCCGGGCGGCCCATCGGCGATGTCTTCGATGCCCATGCCCGGGTGCTCGACGCCGCGGGATATCAAGCCTATCGCATGAATGCCACCGGCTACAGCCTGGGTACCACCTTTGCCCCCAACTGGATGGATTGGCCCATGTTCTATCACGGCAATCCGGAGCCAGCCGCCCCCGGCCAGGTGTTCTTCATCCACATTATCATCTTCGACAGCGAGCGGGGCCTGGCCATGACCACCGGCCAGACGGTCCTGGTGGGCGAACGGGGGGTCGAATCCCTGTCGAAACGTCCGCTTGATCTGGTGGTGCGCTGAAGGTGCGCTATACTTCGGCCATGCCCTATCTTGTGATTTTTTTCGCGTTCTGCCTATTGGGTGCCGTCGTCAGTTGCAGCCTTTAAGGAGGTGCCCATGAGCGGGCCCATCGTGATCGCGGTCTACAATCCCAAACCTGACCAAGCCCGGGCGCTGGAGGAAATCCTGGCCGAACATGTCCCCCTCTTGCGGCGGGAGGAGTTGGCCACCTCGCGGCCCGTGGTTCTGCTGCGCAGCGCCGACGGCCGCTATCTGGAAATCTTCGAATGGGCCTCGGTGCAGTCGGCCGAGAAGGCCCACGACAATCCGCGAGTCAAAGCCCTGTGGGCGCGTCTGGAGGCGGTGGCTGAGGTTGGCTGTCTGGTCGATCTGCCTTGCGCGCACCGCAGCTTCCCGCATTTCGAGCCCGTGGATAACGTCATTACATAACTACAGCAGATACTTAGCACGGTTGCGCGCCTGCTCTGGCGCCGCCCCTACCGCGGTTTACAGAAACATGACGCCCCGATATAGTCCGCGCGCCGTCGCGGGGGGCGGGGCGAGTGCCGTTCGGCCGGCGAATTTCGATAACGGGTTGACTAGATGAAAATCCTGACCGGCAACAGCAACCGTCCGTTGGCCGAAGCGATATGCGCCGCTCTCAATCTGCCGCTGACCCAGGCCAGCGTGCGGCGCTTTTCCGACATGGAGGTCTTTGTCGAGATCAACGAGAACGTCCGCGGCGAGGACGTCTTCGTCATCCAATCCACCTCCTACCCCGCCAACGACAACCTCATGGAATTGCTGGTGGCGATGGATGCGCTCAGGCGCGGCTCGGCCAGGCGCATCACCGCCGTCATCCCTTATTACGGCTATGCCCGCCAGGATAGAAAATCCGGCCCACGCACACCGATTTCGGCCAAGCTGGTGGCCAATCTGATTACTGTGGCCGGTGCCGACCGGGTGCTGACCCTCGACCTCCATGCCGGGCAGATCCAGGGCTTTTTCGATATCCCCACGGACAATCTTTATGCCGCCCCGGTCCTGACCAAGGACATCCAGGAGCGTTTCGCCGGCAAGGATCTGACCGTCGTCTCCCCCGATGTGGGGGGCGTGATCAGGGCCCGCGCCGTCGCTAAACGTCTTGACGCCGACCTCGCCATCATCGATAAGCGCCGCGAACGGGCGGGCGTCTCCGAGGTCATGAATATCATCGGCGACGTCAAGGGTCAGTACTGCATCTTGGTGGACGACATCGTCGACAGCGCCGGCACGCTGTGCAACGCGGCCGTGGCGCTGATGGAAGCGGGCGCCAAGGCGGTCAGCGCCTATGTCACCCATGGTGTGCTGTCGGGCGGCGCGGTGGCGCGGGTTTCCGCCTCGCCCATCGAGAGCCTGGTGACCACCGACAGCATCATGGCGACGGAGGCCGTGCGGGTGTCGCAGACGGTGCGCCATTTGACCATCGCCCCGCTGCTTGCCGAAGCGATCAGCCGGATCAGTTTGGAGCGCTCTGTCTCCAGCCTGTTCAACTGAGTTGAATTTATGCGCCGCCCAGGTCGGGCGGTTTGTTGAGGACGCGGGTGGCACCCCTGGAGGCCCCCGCATCGGGACATGAAAGGAGAAATACAATGTCCGACGTCCAGAACTTGAGCGCGGAGCTTCGCAGCCGCGCCGGGAAGGGGGCCGCTCGCCAAACTCGTCGTGATGGCCGCGTCCCTGGTGTGATCTACGGCAACAAGCAGCCGGCCACGCTGATTTCCGTCGCGCCGAAGGAATTGCTGAAGGAACTGCGCAAGCGCGCCTTCCAGGCCACCCTGTTCGACATCGAACTGGGCGGCAAGAAGGAACGCGTCCTGCCCCGCGACGTGCAGTTCGATCCGGTCAGCGATGCTCCGATCCATGTCGATTTCATGCGCGTGGGCGAGCATACCCGCGTGCGCGTCGATGTGCCGGTGACATTCCTGAACGACGCGAAGTCGCCAGGTCTGAAGCGCGGCGGCGTGCTCAACGTCGTGCGCCACGAAATCGAGCTGATCTGCAACGTGGACAATATTCCCAAGATCATCGAAATCGATCTCGACGGTCTCGACATCGGCGATTCCGTCCATATCAGCATGATCAAGCTGCCCGAGGGCGTGCGGCCCTCCATCACCGATCGCGACTTCACCATCGCCTCGATCGCCGTTCCGACGGTCCAGACGGTGGAGGAAACCGCGGCAGCGACGGCCGTGGCCGAAGGCGATGCGGCAGCGGCGGCTGCAACACCCGGCGCGCCGGGCGCTCCTGGCACTCCGGCGGCGGCAGGTGCGGCACCAGGCGGTGCCGCTGCGGCCGGCGGCGCCAAGGCGCCGGCCCCGGGCGGCGACAAGAAGCCTGCCGGCGGCGAGAAGAAGGCGGGCGAGAAGAAGGGCGGCGACAAGAAGTAGGGCTGTCCCTAGTGGTCTGATCCCAACGCTTCCTACCCAAGCGTTGGGTGAATCAGACCACCAAATCATACAATTACTGAGTCGATTCAGCCAACGGATGGGGCATCCGTTGGCATCGAACCACTGGGAGGACGGCGTTGCGCCTCGTTGTCGGCCTGGGCAATCCCGGCCCGGGCTATACGTTCAATCGGCATAATGTCGGATTCCTGGCGGCGGACACCATCGTCCGCCGCCACGGATTCGGGCCCTGGCGCGCCCGATTCCAGGGTGTGGTGTCCGAAGGCGAACTGGCCGGCGAGAAAATCATCGCGCTCAAGCCGGAGACCTTCATGAACGAGTCCGGCCGGTCGGTGGCTGCGGCGGCGCAATTCTACAAGCTGCCCCTCGACCATATCTTCGTCATCCACGACGAGATCGATCTGGTCCCCGGCAAGGTCCGCGTGAAGCAAGGCGGCGGCGCCGCTGGGCATAACGGACTTCGCAGCATCGATGCCCATCTCGGGCCCGATTACTGGCGCGTCCGGCTGGGGATCGGCCATCCCGGCGCGCCGGAACTGGTCAAGGCCTATGTGCTGCAGAACTTTGCTAAAGAAGAGCAGCCGCTCATCGGCGCCATGATCGAGGCGACGGTCCAGACCTTGCCCTTGCTGATCTCGGGCGACGCCAACGCCTTCATGAGCAAGGTCGATGTCGCGATCAATCCGCCCAAGCCGAAGCCGCCGCGTCCCTCGAAACCCGACCCGAAATCCAAATCCGACTCCAATTCCAAACCCGATGACGGGCCCGACGGCGATCCGGCGGCCTGAGGCAAAGAAAGAACATGGGATTTTCCTGCGGCATCGTCGGCCTGCCCAATGTGGGCAAGTCGACCCTCTTCAACGCGCTCACTTCGACCCAGGCGGCCGAGGCGGCGAATTATCCCTTCTGCACCATCGAGCCCAATGTGGGCAAAGTCGCCGTGCCCGATCCGCGCCTCGAGCGCCTCGCTGTCCTCGCCAAATCGGCCAAAGTGGTGCCGACCCAGCTTGCCTTCGTCGACATCGCTGGCTTGGTGCGCGGCGCCAGTCGCGGCGAGGGCCTGGGAAACAAGTTTCTCGCCAATATCCGCGAGGTCGACGCCATCGCCCATGTCTTGCGCTGCTTTTCCGGCGAAGTGACCCATGTGGAAGGCTCGATCGATCCGCTGCGCGACGCCGAGACGGTGGAGACCGAGCTGATGCTGGCCGATCTCGACAGTCTGGAGCGGCGCCTCGAGGCCACGGCGAAAAAGGCCAAGGGCGGGGACAAGGAATCCAAAGCCCTGCTGGAGATCATCGAGGCGGCCTTGGTCGAGCTGCGCGCCGGCCGGCCGGCGCGGCGGGTTGCCTTGCGCGAGGAGCAGCAGCCCCTGTTCAACCAGCTTCAATTGCTGACCGCCAAGCCCGTGCTCTATGTTTGCAACGTCGAGGAATCCGCGGCCGCCACGGGCAATGCCTGGTCGGCCAAGGTGGCCGAGCGAGCGGCCAGCGAGGGCGCGGCGGTCGTCGTCATCTCCGCGGCCATCGAGGCCGAAGTTGCCCAGCTCACCGATCCCGCCGAGAAGGCCGATTACCTCGCCACCCTCGGGCTCGAGGAGCCGGGCCTGTCCCGAGTCATCGGCGCCGGCTATCGCCTGCTCGACCTCGTTACGTTTTTCACTGTGGGGCCCAAGGAAGCCCGCGCCTGGACCGTGCGACGCGGGGCCAAGGCCCCCGAAGCGGCCGGCGTCATTCATACGGATTTCGAACACGGCTTCATCCGGGCCGAGACCATCGCCTACGAGGATTTCATAACCTGCGGCGGCGAACAGGCCGCCAAGGAGGCCGGCAAGATGCGGGCCGAGGGCAAAGAATACCTGGTCCAGGACGGCGACATTTTTCACTTCCGCTTCAACGTCTGATCCTGGGTCTGACCACCGGAATTCGCCCCGTCTACCTCCTTCGGGCACCATCCCTGGAGAGGGCGTCAGCCTCTATGTTATTTTGGCGCCCTGTGGCAACCTGTGGAGCTTGCCGGTTCTGGGTCGGTTCGTGAGGGGGCCTATGCGAAGAATGTGGCGTGTTGCCGGTCTGGTGATTCCCATCGCCTTGGCGATCGGGGGCGCTTGTGCTTTCGCCGAACCGCGGATCGGCACCGTGGTGCAAAAATCCTTCAAAGGCGCCGTGGGAACCCGGGTCGCCGCTTCCACCGAGCCCCTCTATTTCGGTCATGAAGTCTTCGCCCAGGAGACGGTAGCGACACCGGCCAACGGCGCCACCGTCATGCGCTTTCACGATCAAACCCAGCTTCAGATCGGCGCCAATTCGACGGTCGTGCTCGATCGGTTCGTCTATGACCCGAATGCGGATTCGGCCGACGCCAGCATCAAATTCGCCAAGGGCGTCTTCCGCTACATCGCCGGCCAGGCGAAGACCGAGGAAAACGTCAAACTCAGCACGCCCACGACGACCCTTACCATCCGGGGAACCAAATTCCTCGTCTATGTCGCCGACGACGGCGGCACCTCCGTATCGGTCGTCGAGGGCGCAGTGGATGTCCAGCCCTGCGGACCGGGCAAGCCGGTGCATGCCACGAATGGCCAAAGTTATCATGTATCGCCCGCCTGCGACGTAACCCAGGTCGCCTTAGTGCCGCCCGATCCCGCCGTCGTCAGTGATTACAGCGCGACCGAGGATAACGGCGGGTTGACCGGCCCCGGCGGTAGCGGGACAGGTCCGACCGGCGGCGGCCCGCCGGCCGGCGGCGGAGGCGGCGGATTTGGCGGCGGCGGCGGCGGCAACGACCACGGCCACGGCCAATAACGGGCCCGATACTCAATAAGGGAAGCGCAAGCACCCTTCGCGGCGATATCGAACACTGCGCCCCGCTCGATGAAGCGGGGCGCAGTGTAAACGACGGCCAACCGGCCTTGAGAGTTAAGAGGACGCGTCATGAACAACTTCCATATGCGCGAAGGCAAGGTCGAGTTCCGTTGGAAGCGCTGGCGGAACAAAAAGCGCCAGGAAGTCTCGTCATGTCTCATGGTGTTGTTCAGCGGCATGGTTCTGCTGGGCGGCGGCGGGGTGGCCCTGGCCGGCCCGACGGGCGGCCAGATCACCGGCGGCACGGGCTCGATCAGCCAGACCGGGCCCACGACGAACGTCGACCAGACCAGCAACGTCCTGAACATCAACTGGCAGGACTTCTCGATCGGCGTCAACGAGACGGTCAACTTCAACCAGCCTGATGCGAACGCGATCGCCATCAACCGGGTGATCGGGGGCGTGCCCTCGCAGCTGGCCGGCGCCCTCAACGCCAACGGCCGGGTGTTCATCCTGAACAGCGCCGGGATCACCTTTACCGGCACCTCGCATGTGAACGTCGGCGCGCTGCTCGCGACGACGGCGATGACGGTGAACGGCGATCCGACCAAGGCTGCCAGCTACAGCGGCAGCGGCTATGGCTCGGTGGTCAACCAGGGCGAGATTACGATCTCCAACGGCGGGTTTGCCATTCTGGCGGCCCCCTATGTGCAGAACACGGGCTTCATCAAGGCCGATCTGGGCACCATCGCGCTGGCCGGGACCAACAGCTTCACGCTGGATCTGAGCGGCACGGGCCTGATCAATTTCGTCGTGCCGGCGGGCGCGGTGGAGAAGATCGTGAGCGCCGGCAAGGCCGTGGGGGTGGACAACAGCGGAACGCTGCAGGCGCGCTCGGGCCAGGTGATCATCTCGGCCAGCGTTGCCTCTGAAGTGATGAACGCGGTCGTCAATCTGAACGGCATTGTCGACGCGGACGCCTTTGCGGCGAACGGCACCGGCGGCTCGGTGCTGGTGACGGCGGCCGACAACATCAACATCGACGGGCAGGTGACGGCGCGGGGCGACGGCACGGGCGCGGGCGGCAAGATCGTCACCCATGCGGGCGAGGACGATGCGATCGGGGCGCTTGCCTTCGTTTCGGCGGCGGGCGGGGCGACCGGCAAGGGCGGCTTGATCGAGGTCAGCGGCAAGCAGGTGGGCCTGGGCGGAAATATCGATGCGGGCTCGGGCGGCAGCCTGCTGATCGATCCGACCAACATCACGATCATCTCCGGGGGCACCGGCAGTATTGCGGGCAGCCAGATCGGGGAGTTCTTCCTCCAGAACCAGCTGCGCCACAACGTCAGCGTGAGCCTGGTCGCCAACCAGAACGTGGAATTCCAGGCGCTGACCACCGACCATCGGATGGTGGGCGGCAACGGCAACCTGTCGATCACGGCCGGCGCCACGACAATCGGCAACATCGTGATCGATGGCACGAACGACGCCATCGTCCAGGGCGCCGGCTTCATTCATATGAATGCCAACGGCGGCTTCATCGGCGATGCCAGCCATGCGCTGAGCCTGACCACCGGCATCAGCAATTCGGTGGCCGCGCAGGGCGTGACCCAGGCGGGCGACATCGTGCTGAATGCCGGCACGGACATCTTCGTCAAGAACGTCAATATTCTCTCGTCGGGCGGCAACAACTTGCCCTTGACGGCTCTGTTCTCCGCCCATGCCGGCCACAGCTTCCACGCCCTGGGCGACATCAATGTGCGCGCGCGCGCGATCGGCACCCTTGATCAGACGGCCTCGGCGATAGTCGACATCGTCGCCAACAACGACATCACCCTGCACAACCTGTCGGTCGAGGCGAGTGCAACCCAGCACGCCGCGTCTCATTCCAACGATGCCAACGCGATTGCCAGCCTCAATCTGCACGCCGGCGATCATCTGAACGCCAACGGGGATATACTGACTCGCGCCATCGCCGTTGATAACGGCTCCGATGGCACTGCCAGCGCCAATGCGGTTGCCAGTATTATCTCCAACCGCGTGATGACGTTGAACGGTGCTGTCGACGTTCAGGCCACGGCAAACGATACCAATATCGACGCCGACACGGCGCAGGCTTGCGCGAACCTGCTGCTTGATGCCATTTCCAGCGCCCTCACAGTGAACGGACATATCGGCGTCACCGCCTCGGCGACGACGCGCGGGACCGGCTCGGTGGACGCTTCGGCGCAGGCCAACATATTCGGCAATACGAACGTCAACATTGGCGGCAACGTTTCGGTGACCGCCACCGTAGGCGAGCTCGGCATCAGTGGCGACAGCGCCGACGCCAGCGCCAACCTGCAAATCGATGCCAATCAAGGTAACGTCAACCTCGGCCAGGGGATCGAGGTCGCGGCTTTGGTACAAGACTTCGGTTCCGATCCTGTGGCCGCCAATGCCCAGGCCAATATCTTCGCCAATGAGAACATAGATATCGGCGGCAACGTCGAGGTGACAGCCAACGCCGGGCAGCTGGGCAACGATTTCGGCGACGCCACTGCGACGGCCAATCTGCTGATCAGCGCCGCGAATGGCCATGTAAACATCGGCCACGACGTGATCGTCGACGCCTTTGCCAGCGTGACCGGCAGCTCTGGCGCCTCCGCCAATGCCCAGGCCAATATCTTCGCCAACACCGACATCACCATCAACGGGAACGTCGAAGTCAGCGCGACGGCCAACAGTCCGGCCACCAATGCCACCTCGGCGACGGCCTGCGCCAACCTGCAGATGGATGCCGCGGGCGGCAACGTCATCGTCAATCACAACATCGACGTCGAAGCGTTTGCTCACTCCGACGGCACCGGCGAGGCGACCGCGAACGTGGCGGCGAACAT
>WNFP01000029.1_pt1 | contig 91183 bp, 76 predicted proteins | sample 5400201 | NCBI WGS metagenome assembly WNFP01 (sample SAMN13153355, study PRJNA577476) | soil metagenome | isolation source: 115 cm saprolite under Madrone tree | place: USA:California | collected 2016-06-14
CGGAATGAAATATGTGGACAAAGGAGCCGAGTTATATGAGGCCCAACACCGTAAACAGCAGGTCATCCATCTCAAGCGAAAAGCCGCTCAGTTAGGGTTCGAAATCATCGAAGTTGCTGACGCGGCTTAAAACTACGACGGAGAGTTTCGGACGGAGAGTTCCTGGAGAGAAATGTCCCCTTTTCGTAGCAAATGAAATGTCCGGTTTTAGTTAATCTCCCGCAGTCGCCGAGGCTGTGGGAAAGTGGGAATCCCGCGGGGGTTTGCGGGATTTCCAAGCGGGGTGGGAAAGTCGTTTTTTTGACTTTTCCACCCCGCGTCTTTTCCACAGCCCCGTCGCGCCCGCCATTTTTTCTGCTGCCTGCCCATCGCGTGATCTTTTTCGCCTTCGCTCGCGAAATGACTCCCTATACTTCGATTGCCCGCTCCATCGCGGTCTTCCATTAAGACAACATACGGGTCCATGCTCGCCTACTTTCACCCGCCGCAAAGCGGATATTTCATGTCCTATCTCAACTGGACATTTCATGGATCAACGACACTGGCGGTGCCCCTGGCTTGCTCCAGGGGCGCATCTTGCGATCGTCCTGCCGCCAAGGGTGATCCGCTTTGGGAGTGGGCGGCTTCTGTCTCTTGGCCGTGGCCTCCCTGGGTCTTACTGCCTGAACTGGAACCGGGCCTGGAATCTCCTCCCAAACCACCGCCCTCCCGCGATAGCGAATCTGTAAGCGCCCGTCCGCCCATTCGCACACCGTGACTTTGCTCTTGGCCGGCGCATACTGCCGGGCTTGCGCTTTCACCTGGAAATATCGGTTGTCGTGCCGCACCACCCAGTCGTTGCCGATGACTCGCCCGGTTTCCAGATGAAACACTTCCTCCAACTCCGCGGCCCGCGGGGTCGCTCGAGGATAGTTCTCGGGCTGCGCCGGGGTACGCCGAAACCGCCGATTGTGCTCGGGCAGATATTCCTTCTCCAGAAATCCATTCGCCTCGGCATGCGTTTGGATTTTCTGCAGCCGCATTTTCTTTACCAAGCGATCCTGGTGCGTGCCGTGGTTTCTCTCCACTCGCCCTTTGGCGTGGGTCTACGACTACATCTCAACGTGACGCTGGAAAACGACGATTTCGCGTCACTCATCCGTACCATCCCTGGTACGGACGCGAGTTTGAACTCATCACGCACAAGCAGGCTTGGGGTGAGGAACGAGTCTTCTTCCAGGACGAAGCGGAGCGATTGCTAGCGCTGCCTGCCGCATGGACCGATGTCGTTGCTCCGGATCCTTTCGTCCTGGCGGCCCGTGGCCGATCGTTGTTCCGCACACAAGACCTCTGGGAATTGGTTCGAATACTGCGCCGAGGGAGGTCATGAAGGCGGCTATGTGTAAAGCAAATTGTGCCCAGTATGTAAAAGGAATGGTGTCCCGTTGCAGCTGGATGACTGTGCATAAGCTCGCGTCGTTTAGGAATTATAGCATTTGCAGTGTTGGTTCTTCAGCGCAATGGGCGCAAGAAAGACTTGACAGGAGGCGAGGAGATGACATGATTGTATTTACAGACACGTTCCGCGGAGAGATCCATGGCCAAGGCCTCGGACAAAGCATCCAAGCGCCAGTTCTTACGCCAGCACGGCACGCTCAACCCCCGTCCCCAAGACGTCACCCACGAACTATTCCGTCACAGCGACTTTTTCGATCCCCACGATCTGGTACAGGTCAAGTACGAGATGTTGCGGCACTCACGCGTCGACCAGAAGCCTATCCAGCAAGCAGCAAAGATCTTTGGGTTATCTCGCCCCTCGTTCTATCAAGTCCAAGCGGCCTTCCAGGAATCCGGACTGGCCGGCTTGCTCCCGCAACGGCGTGGACCGCGCGGGGGTCACAAGCTTACCGACGAGGTAATGAAGTTTGTGGTTCAGGTGAAAGCCGGCGATCCTTCGCTATCGTTCAAGCAACTCGCGCGAGCCGTCCAACAAGCGTTCGGCCTCACGGTGCATCCACGCAGCATCGAGCGGCAGTTGCTTCGTCAAAAAAAACGGCTGTGACCTTGCCTGCGCCCGAGATCGCATCTACCCGCGATTCCCTCCTCGCCGCGTACGAGGAGGTGCGGCGTCAGATTCTCGGCGCTTCCGAGATAGGGAAACCGGGACCAGGTTTAGCGCTATTGCTGAGTCGTGGAATGCAGGAGTGGATGCAAGCCTGTATGCAGTTCTTCCGGGTGGCTCCGGAGAAGCGACCGGAGGAAAAGAACCGGGAAGAGCCTCTCCCCGCTAGCCTACGGGCGGAAGTGGTGGTCCTGCTCGCCGGCATGTTGCTGCAACGCTCCAGGACGATCCTATGATTCATGACACTCATCAGAAGGTCACAACCAGCCATCTGAAACGAAATGCGTATCTTTACGTACGCCAGTCCACTCTCCGCCAGGTGTTCGAGAACACCGAAAGCACGAAGCGTCAGTATGCCCTTCCGCAGCACGCCATCGCCTTAGGCTGGGCGCAGGACCAGATCGTCGTGATCGATACGGATCTAGGGCAATCAGGAGCTTCCAGAGATCGAGAGGGTTTTCAACGATTAGTGACAGCCGTCGGCCACGGTCTCGGATTCTGCGTCGGTGTTGAAGGAAAAAGGCGCGAGGAGCGCGTTTTTCCTGTGGGACGCTTTTGGGGTGCTACTGGATGGATTAGTTCGTGCCAGCCGCTTGCGCCCGGACCCTTGGCTTGTGCGCGGTTGAAACGCAGTCGTGCTTCTCAAATCCGTCTTGAGCGGAGCGGTTGAATGCCAGCGCGGCGACGGTGCTCTCCAGGCGCGGAGCGACCAAGCCCCACGGGCAACGAGAGCAACACCAGCCGGTGAAGTTTTCGTCTTCGGCCCAGATCATGTGTCTATTCATAGCTATACCCATTCCTGCATTTCCATGTACGGGGTTTCCTACTGGAGGCGAGGGGCGAACTACGAGACACTGGAGAATCGGAGCGCGGAAACTGAACCAATGCCCTCGCCGCAGAGAATGTGCCACAGAATCACCAGAGGTCAAAGTGACTAACGTGCTTCGTCCGGTTGGACAAGGGCCTTCGGGTCGGGGTCATTGGATACCCGGTCTTGCGCGGTCAGGTCACGGGATCTTCGTGAGGAGTGGGTCGCGGATTTTGCGTGGTGCTGAGATTAAGAAGCCGCACGGGAGTGCGGCCTTTTTGTACTGGGTGCTGGTAGAAACTGAAGCTCGAAGAATCTCGTTCCGCGCTGGTCTAGATTCATTCTTTAATCTTCTGTTTCTACTCTCGCCTTGCATCGCCCCTTGGAGTCTTTGAAGCACTCAATCCGTCCGGTCCTCGTTTTCGGGTCCTCTTTCTCTTTTGCAGTGGGTTCTATAATCTGCGCGGGTTTATCGACGTAAATGAAGTACATGACGTACGCATTTGCGGCACGATTCTCGGCTGAGGCCATGGCATCTATTGTTCCGCTCGCAGTTGCGTCGCCCGACCCGAAATTTCTCATTGTGTGTGTGTCAGATAGGTGTTGGAGCGCGTTAAGTTTGGTGTTGTATCTAAAGGTGTGCTGATGTGAACCAACTTGGTCCGACTGCAATGAGCCTACATGGTCATCAGTCGCGCCCTGTGTGCCTACGCTAGCGGGTATCTCAGGTCGAGGCGGCACTCTCGTCTGAGTCAGATCGCCGGGATCGGCGGAATAGGGCGATTGTGTGTGACCCTCGGGAGTAGTCCTCCCGTGGTCCCAGCTACGCAAAAATAGTCCGCGTAAATCCGGAAGGAAGAAAACGTTGGTCTTGTCCTGTGGGTGCGTGAGTGCGTGCTAGGCGGCTGCGCGGCGAGCTTCCGTCCCCGCTTCCTCCTTATATAGCCAGGCACCCGCCTGCGTAGCAATCACGATCTCGACCAGCGCCACGATACTCGAGATGACGAGCAACCGCGTGGGAAAAAGCCCCAAAGGATAGTTGCCAAGATTAGCGAGAAACACGGCAACGGCCCAAGTGACCAGACCAGCGCGGATTGCGGTCTTTGGTCCCGCGCCATAACGCGGTCGGATGGCCGCATAGAGCCAGACAGCAGCGATGCCCAGCAGGAACCCCCAGATGTTGAAAATCACGATCGCGCCCGCGGGGAGCTGTGCTGGTTTGCCCAGCGCCTGCATCGCATGGCCCCACGCTTCACGCAGGACAACGCCGTTTGTGATGAATTCGACGATGTTGATCACCAGACCCGCTAGCAGACCACCCAAGATGACTCGGCCCCGGTTTGTATGTGCCATAGAATCCTCCTCTGTGAGGCCCACTGTGCGCGCGGCCTTCCGCTGTGGACGGCAAGACAGCGCAATTATTGACCGTTTTTAGCCGGTTGCCAACTGCTAAGGGCGCTTGTTCCCAAGTTCTGCTGAGGGTGCAGGTTGTGCCGGGTGTGGCTTGAACGGTATTGGGATTTGAGGATGTACGAGGTCGCGGATTTTGCAGGGTTTTAGAGCGAAAAGACGCGCAGGGCGCGCCCTTTCTTGGGTATATGATTGTGTCAGTCGGGAGGAGGCTGCCATGCGGACCCCGATGCACTGGAGAACAGAGCGAGGCCGCCATTTCCAGGCGCACCCACTTCACGCAACGTTTTCGCTTGTAGCGAGCATGCTGTTGGCCGGGCTGGTTATATTGGCGCTCGTCTTGTCGGCAAGGTGAAGGATCACTCCGTCTCCGCGAGAACGGGTTGAGGTAGTGGCGAGAATGACGCGCTGCCCTCCACAATGCAGCGTGCAAGGTAGCCTACGTCTCTGGAATAGGGGCTTGCTTCCACGGTCTTCACGCGATAGTGCTAACCCATTGTCAGGGGCAGATCTCGGGCAGGAATTTTTGGCAGGAGCGCAGGTTACGGATTTTGCGCCCTTGGGTTTTTCGTGAGGCACGGGTCGCGGACTCTGCGTGGGGTTTCGGGGAACGGCGCGCGGCAGCGAGTTCCCCTTGCCCGAGGCTCGCAGCGAAGCAAATGCGGCTGCACACCGTTGTCAGATGTCTTGTTTCAACGTAGATTCCCAAGTAGCAACATTGCCCGCAAGCTCCCGAATTATTGTGTTTCCTTTATATTCGGTCGCAAGTGAATTCATAAACGTGCCCAGTTTCCCTTCGTCGGTCGCGACTTGAATGAGTTCACCCCATACATAAATCGCAGCCTGATTCCAGTTAATCATCCATACGGGAAGATCCGCAGAATAGGCATACCTCTCAATTTCACTGGTTCGGTGGAATAGGCGAGGGAGGGTGTTCAAGAGGGCTCGGCGTAGTTCTGAGAGACTGGTATTTACGATTCACCTGCACCAACACTTGTTCCAGCGCAGGCCAGAATGTATCAAAGTATCGCTTCAACCGGTCCTCTGAAAGAGCATCCGTATTCATTGCATAGTTTAATGAATTGAGCATTTCCAGAGTCTGCTCTTTAGTAGCTTCCTTTGATTGAAATTGGGAGAGGGGTCCTGTTATTGATCTATGCATAAAGAATGCAATAGTCTAGCGCAAAAAAGAAAGTAGTCCGGATTGCAGTATGCAGCCGCGCAATTTCTGAGTTGAGACACGAATACCGTTGATCGAGCGGATGACGTGCTCGACCAACTCCTCCACATCATTGGGGCAACTATTGGCGAGTATACGTTTCGCCAGAGACCAGACCCCTTCATCGAGGTTGAGCTCCGGAGCATAGGAAGGAAAGTGCTCGATATGCAGGCGGCTGTGTTGTCGCAGAAGTTGTTGGAGGGGCGCTCCTTGGTTAGCAATTGTTTCCGAGGGTGCCAAAACTGCTTTTAGGAGCCATCCGTGTCGCAGTTTTCAATTAGTTACGGGTGAATCGTTCGCTGTCACGGCAGAGGTCGCGGGTTCGGGTCCGTCAACACCCCCATTTTCTGGGCGAGATGGAAAGGGCGCCAACAATAACCTCGTGTGGTTTCCACGTGGCGAGCGCTTAGTGGGCTACCTCATCCCGCTACTTTATCTTGCCGGTTGTGAAACAGAGGGGAGATTCTCAGCCGGGGGTGTCACCTTACAGGTGACCGACTGCACCCGATTCTGCACCGGGCCTCCAATGTTCGGTCGCCACCGCAAGATGTTCAGTCCGTCGGTTGCTAGAGATGAAGGAACTGCACCGGATTTTGCACCGACTGCCTGCATCCGGCGCGTGCTGCGGGCTACTGGCCGTCTTTGGGTGGTTCGCTGGAAGTAACTGAGGCGATAGGTAAGAGCTGCAGGATCAGAAGTTTGTAAAGAATGGCTAAAGCGATGGCATCAGATGGTGTGTCTGCCAGTTCCACCACTTCCGCACGTTAAAAAGCTGCTTTATTATCAATAACTTGTAGCTACAATTTCAAGTTCTCGCAATTTTCCGTGTATGTGTTTCTGTATGCGCCCTTTGCACCATACCCGGGCCGCTTTTCTTCCACTGCTTTTCTTCGACAGCTCCGATCCGCTACGCCGACTCCGCTGGCTTCTTTCTTTGATTGATCCGCCCGAACACCCGGCTGACCGCCTCCGCCCGAGGGTGGACATAACGCATCGTGGTCTTGATGGTGTCGTGCCCGGCGATGTACGCGTAAAGGCGTCCGCGTGCTCTCCAGCCTCGGTCAGAAACGTGTGGCGCAGAGTTGTGAAGTCCGGCATCTGGATTGTGAGATGAGGTTTTCGAGAACGGACTTCGATTCTTCGTTGATCTTGAGCACGCGTTTGCGGGCCCGCCGTTTCCGTTCGAAATGCAGCAGGCAGTGCCGACAACCACGGAAGCGGCGTAACTCAAGTTTCGCCGTTCAACAAGATCTGGCGTGTCGCCGTGCCACCGCTTGAATCTCGTCTCACCTCAGGCGTAGTGTGGAAGAAACTAGGGGGGAAGTGGCCCATGGCATGCGTCATCGCCGAACCCTGCATTGGGACCAAAGACACTGCGTGCGTCGATGCCTGCCCCGTAGATTGCATTCACCCGAAGAAGAACAAGAGTTTCGAGGACGAACGCCCGAGCCTCGACGAGGTCACGCAACTGACCCCGTGGAATGCATTGACTGCGGCGCCTGTGTGCCGGTCTGCCCTGTTTCGGCGATTTTTGCGCTGGATGACCTTCCGGAGAAGTGGAAGCGGTACGCAGATATAAACACCAGTTACGGGCAAGGCGGCAAGGTTAGACCCCATGAGGACGGCAACATCGGCGAAGTAGCCGGACCTACCGTTCTCGATCGTAACGGAACCTACGAAGCAGGTTGCGAAGCTCTGGAAGAACGCCAGTCCGTAGCAGGAGGATAAAGATGAGACTCAGCGACCCGATTAGCTCGGTTTTGAAGCAGAAGAGCCACGAAATCTGGTCCGTAACGCCCGATCAGTCGGTCTACGAAGCAATAGAAAAGATGGCAGACAAGGGAGTGGGAGCACTGCTGGTGATTTCGGCAGGCAAGCTAGTAGGCGTCATCTCTGAGCGCGATTACGCCCGCAAAGTTATTCTCAAGGGAAGATCCTCAAAAGAGATCCAGGTGCAGGAGATCATGTCGAGTCCGGTGGTCTCCGTAACGTGGCAGGACACCGTGGATAACTGCATGACGATCATGACGAACAACCGCATACGTCATCTTCCGGTCATGGAAAACGGGAAAATCGTGGGGATGATCTCGATCGGCGACCTGGTGAAGTGGATCATTTCGGAACAAGAGGGAACCATCCAGCAGTTGGAGAGCTACATCGCAGGAAAGTACCCTGCCTGAAGCACGTTTTTGATCCGCAGTGGACGTCTAGAGATACGGGCGGCCTAGGATTTCAAAGCGGCGAACAGCTGGTTGAGGCTCTCCTTCGCGTCCCCGAAGAGCATCATGCATTTTGGGTTGTAGTAGAGTTCATTATCCACCCCGGCAAACCCTGGACGGAGGCTGCGCTTCAGGACGATGACTGATTTGGCGCGGTCGACCTCCAAGATCGGCATTCCGAAGAGCGGGCTGCTCTTGTTGTTTCTAGCAGCCGGGTTCGTCACATCGTTCGCCCCGACGACCAAGGCGATGTCTGCCTCGGGGAAGTACGGATTGATTTGCTCCATCGTGTACAACTGGTCGTAGGGTACGTTTGCCTCGGCGAGCAGGACGTTCATATGGCCAGGCATGCGACCGGCAACCGGGTGAATGGCGTATTTCACATCGATGCCGCGCGTGAAAAGGAGCTTTGCGAGTTCACTGACCCCGTGCTGAGCTCGCGCGACCGCCAGCCCATAGCCCGGGACAATGATGACGGACCTGATGCTGTCGAATAGAACAGTGAGCTCTTCGGGAGTGATGCTGCGAACTGTCCCCATCGCCGCCGCCGGACCGACCTCCTCCTTCGCGACCTTCCCGAAGGCGCCAAACAGAACGTTGACGGCCGAGCGATTCATGGCTCGGCACATCAGCAGCGAGAGAAGGAAGCCGGAAGTTCCGTCGAGCGAGCCTGTAATGATCTGAATCTTGTTCATCAGAACGAAGCCCATGGAGGCGTCTGCGAGACCACCGTAGGAGTTCAGCAGGGCTATGACCACGGGCATATCCGCCGCCCCGATAGGAATGACGAGCAGAAAGCCAAACAACAACGCCAGGCCGACCATCACGTAGAACAGGGTACTGGCGGCCGGTGCGAAGACCAGATAGATAACCGTCCCAACCACTGCAGCCAGCAAAGTGATGTTGAGGACGTTCTGCCCCCGGTAGGTGATAGGAGCCCCTGGGAGGAGTCCCTGAAGCTTCCCAGCGGCCATGAGGCTGCCGGTGAAAGTCAGGCTGCCGATGACCACCTCCAAGCCAATCGTGGTCATCTTCACGCTATCGAGACCGACGCCGACGTGGCGAACGTATTCGGAGATTCCTATTAAGCTGGCCGCCAGGGCTCCGAGTGAATGCGAAAGGGCCGTCCGTTGCGGGACGGCCGTCATCGGGATCCGCAGTCCCATGCTGCCCCCAATGATGGAGCCAATGGCGAGCCCAATAGCGATCCACCGGTAGTTGACAATCTCAGGGTGGAAAAGTGTGCCCACAATGGCCATCAGCATGCCGAACGCGGCCAGGAACATACCCCTTCTGGCGAACTTGGGCGAACTCAGACCTTTCAGTCCCAGGATGAACAGAACCGCTGACAGGATGTAGAAGTAGCGCAGTGCCGAAACTGATAAAGCGGCACCAGATAACTGTGTCCCCGTCCCTGATCGCCTGAACCAATGCATAAACACCAGGAAAACGACAAAAAGAACCGGGAAGGCGAGCAACAGCTTTGGATTGAACTTGATCCAACGGCGTTGAATGCCGATCTCGTGCCCTCGTTTGAACATCTTCAGCATCCGGTCGGTAATCAGAAAACCGCCAACCACATTTGTCGAAGAGCAGGTCACAGCAATAAACCCGAGGGCGGTACTCAACCGACTGTAATCGGCACCGGCGACAACCAGGGAGCCGATGAGCGAGATCCCTGAGATTGCGTTCGTGGCCGACATCAAGGGCGTGTGCAGCAACGGTGGCACTCGCGTGATCACGTGATAGCCGAGAAAGCCCGCCAAGATGAAGATGTAGAGTCCGATCTCGAGTTCAGTTGTCATTGTGTCGACCTTTCGAACCCGTTCAGAGCCTGGCTTTGACCACCTCGTGCACAATCTCTCCCTGATGCGTGACCAGCGGACCGCGTGTCAGTTCGTCGTCCAGGTCGAGGTGCGGTGTGCCGTCTTTCAGAAGATGAACGAGGAAACTCGTGACGGTCCTGGCGTACATCTCGCTACCCTGAAAGGGAATTGTGCTCGGCAGGTTCATAGGACCGATAATGATCACGCCGTATTTCACGACGTCCCGCCCGGGCTCGGTTAGAGCGCAGTTTCCCCCCTGCTCGGCCGCCAGGTCCAAGATCACGGAGCCTGGCTGCATACCGCGGACCATCTCCTCGGTGATGAGGATGGGAGCGCGCTGACCGGGAACCAGCGCCGTAGGGATGACGACGTCGGCGGCGGCCACGTACTTGAACATCATTTCCTGCTGCTTCTGGTAGAACTCCGCCGACTGCGCTTTGGCGTAACCGCTCCTATCCTCGGCGTCTTTGGCAGCAAGGCCCAGCTCTGCGAACTTGGCACCGAGACTCTCCACTTGCTCCCTGACGGCGGGGCGGGTGTCGTACGCCTCTACGACAGCGCCGAGCCGCTTCGCCGTACCGATAGCCTGCAGCCCCGCAACCCCCGCCCCGATGACGAAGACACGCGCAGGGGTAATCGTGCCAGCGGCGGTCATGAGCAGAGGGAAGAACTTAGGCAAACGGCTGGCTGCGATCAGGACAGCCTTGTAGCCTGCAATCGTGCTCATGGCGCTGAGGGCATCCATGGGCTGGGCCCGTGTGATGCGCGGCATGAGCTCCATGGAGAAAGCCGTGATTCTGCGCGCGGCGAGCGCTTTGATTGCTGTGGTGTTGCTGTAGGGCTGGAGGAAGCTGATGAGAAACGAGTCCTCCTTCATGCGGCCGATCTCGTCTATCGTTGGAGGCTGGACCTTGAGGAGGATGTCGGCTTTGCCGAAAACCTCGCCCTCAAGGCGTGCACCCTTCCTTTCGTACTCCGCGTCCAAGAATCCGGCCGACTCGCCAGCCCCCGACTGAACGACAACGTCCAAGCTGGCCTTCGTCAGCTTCGGAACGAGTTCGGGAACAAGCGCCACGCGCTGCTCTCCCGAGACCGCTTCCTTCGGAACGCTGACGATCATAGGCATCGGCGAACCTGCGCGAATACTGCTGGCCCGCTATTCTAATCCCGTGCGTCCAGGGCCTCAAAAACTTCGACGGCACTCGTGAACGGGAACCTGCATCGCATCGAGCGCGTTGAGCTGAAGAAGTCGGTCATCGTTGTGGGCGAGACCTACCCACACCGCATCGCCATCGAAGATGGCTCATACTTGAAAGGAAGCATGTTGGTCCCAGAAGGAGATTCCCACTCTCCAGACCAAAAGAGCGGACGATCCGGCTGCCGTGAGGGCGACCGACCCGCCTCATGGTAGTGCCGAGGCGAACTCGGAGGCAGCAGCCTCGATACCTGCTCCTGATGCGCATCTGTTGCAATGGGCCCTTGCCCTGACTTCCCGATAAAACAGGAGCGCTCGTAGGAGCGAGTTCACCTACGGCATCCCAAAAACAGCCCCGAGCCACTACGGAATTCCCTGAGAAGGCCGTGTGAGCTTGAAGAGGTCGACCCATTAAAAAGCTGTGTGTGGTCAATCTTGCTTTAGCTGTCATCCTCAGCACGACGGCCTTCGCACAGTATTCATCCAAGGAACCTACACAGAAAGATCAAGCTACCCAGGGTCCGCTCAACAGCATCGAAGGTACAGTCAAAGTAGAAGGTGACAAGATTCTGCTTGTCGCAGACAACGATCAGAGGTCCTGGTCCGTCGAAAATCCGGAGGCGCTCAAAGGCCATGAAGGCCACCAATTGCAGGTGAAAGCTCATGGGACGCCGGCAAGGGATCTATTCACATCACGGATGTCAAAATGCTGAAAGGTGGCGCAACGAAAAAAGAGGAGATGAAAAAATTTCATCGTTTCGCACGCCGGGCGGCGACCAAGCCGCCCTTTTTTCTGCGGTCGACTGTGACGTGCCGGTTGTGCCTTGGCCCGCCGAGCTACCTGAAAGGCGGCAAATTCACTACCCCTGACTCAGATCAGCGTCGCCTTCTTCTCCACCAAAGAAGCGCATCGCTTCTTCATCACCGATGTCTTGCGGGCGATTTACGACGGCAACCACTGCGCGCTTGGTACTAACGGCCTCGCCGGCACTGATGTTCTGTGCAATTTCTTCGAGGTCGCTCTCCTCTGGATCCCAATCACACCAGACCTCAATCCGAACCTTGTAGTACGCCATCGGGGGCCTCCTTCCTTTCGCGGGCTGGCTCAGACTGCCCGTAGCTTTCGAGTGTTCTCTCAGGCGGGGACATTGCGCTTTGATCCGAAGGCAGCGTGTGCTCTAATTTTGGTAATGTCTGCGCTACCCCCTCAGGTCCCTTGGAGGCGTTTCGTCCGCGTTCTGCGGAAGCTCGGCTATACCACCCAAAAGGGGAAAGCGGTTCGGCAAGATCGTTCTCTAATCCGCGACGTAGCCCAGCTGTTGTTTCGTTTCGAGAGCCCCACTCCGGTCAAAACATGCGCCAACGGATGATGCACGAATACCTTCGCAAGCTTTTTCTGACCCCAGATGAGTTCATGCGGCTATCGGAAGACCGCTAGATCGGATGAGCAAACGAAAGCGCATGTCCATCCGGGTCAGACATGTGAAAGTATCGTTCGCCCCATGAAGCATCCTGCGGGGCTTCCGGCCGCAGCCCTTTTTCCTTCAGGTAGGCACAGAACGCGTCAACGTCGGAAACGTAGAAGATGAGCCGCCCCCAATGAGCTACTGGATTGCCCTGCTCTAGATTGAGAATCGGGCCATTCGAGTCTCTCGCCCAGAGCGACGAGAAACATCCGTCTTCTCCGCCGTAGACAAGCTTCATCCCAAGAAGATCCCTATAGAACTGCACAGAGGCCTGCATACTCCCTACCCTAAGGGTAAAGGCAGAAATGTTTTCAACGTTCATCTCTTCCTCCCCGGGCACAGGTTGCGGCGGCATAATCCGAAATGCCACGGAGTCCACTCACCGCATCGCCTGACCCTTCTTGAGCCTCATCATCGCGGAAGGTCCGCGACTCAGGCACGCAGGATCCGCTACCGGTGAGCCACAATTTACTGCAGGCGAGTGCGGCAATGATAGGTGGTCGGGCTGATGTGATGGTGCGTACGGAAGGAATCGAATCTCTCGCCGGTTAACGGCTGATTAGTTGGCCGAAAGCCGAGATTTCGTTTCAAATCACATGACATCAACCACTTGCCGAGAAAACAAAGGCTGCACGGAGGTGCCTGAGGAATGCTGCGAGAATGGCGGCGTCGACGCATTCGATGACGACCGCGGGGACACGTTTATGACACGGTCGCCAGTGCTTGTTCGGTTCCACCACTGAAACTGGCATGAAGACAAAACCCAGCTCACGAATCGAACCCCGTTATCAATGAGCGGTATGGGGATTTCACAACAGTTAGGCGGCGAAGTGGGTGAAATGCCATTACGCCCGCTGTTAACCGTCTATTTATGAGTGGCTGCTCAGGCGACTTTGCAACCGGGCCGGTATTTTCGGGCCGCAGCTTCGCGAGGCTGTGCCTCGTGTTCGGTGAGCCTTTCAAGGACGCTACTAAGTAACGAACGTGGAACTCTGGGACCTTGCCCCTCGTATGTTCTTCCAAGTCGAAGCCCAGTCCTGGCTTCAGGAGAAAACCCATGACTCGCACGACGAACGCACGCCTCGCCGGGTTCACGTTCCTGGCATATATCGCCACGGGAATCGCCAGCATGGTCCTCTTCGGACAGGCAGCCTCCGGCGCCAATGCCGCTGCCAAGCTCGCAAGCATCGCCCAGCACGCGACCGCCGTGCGCCTGAGTGCCGTACTCACGTTGCTCACCTTCTTCGAAGCCGTCGTCTTGGGCGTCACGCTCTTCGCGCTCACGCACGAGGAGGATCTCGATCTCGCCGTTCTGGGGCTGTGCTGCCGAGTTGGCGAAGGCGTGCTTGGCGCCGCATCGGCCGTAAGCACCATGAGACTGCTGCCGGTCGCGGCGGCCAGCGCCACGTCGGCTGCCCCGGACGCGGCGGCTGCGACCGCGCTCGGCGCCTCGCTCCTGAACCAGGGGGGCTCGTCCACCGCGATCAGCGCCACCTGCTTCGCCGTGGGCAGCACACTGTTCTCTTACCTGTTCCTGCGAGCCCGCAGCATCCCCGTCCCGCTCGCGTGGCTCGGCGTACTGGCGTCGGTGCTGCTCGTGGTAGGACTTCCCGTGCAGCTAGCAGGATTCCTCCCCGCCTCGCTCGCCTGGCCCATGTGGATGCCGATGCTCGCCTTCGAAGTGACGCTGGCGTTCTGGCTGCTCATTAAAGGCGTTGCCGTGCCAGCCCAGCAGCGATCAGGCCGAGACTGACTCTGTCGTCGGGCAATGAAACGTTCGGTGGGACGAAGGAAAAGCGCAAACAAGTGCTAACGCGATATTACGCCAACTGACGATGGGGGCCAGGTTCGGAGTGTCCCTGAGCACACAAAAATTCAGCTATCTCCTGCTCACCCCTCGATGCTGATCGCGTCCTATATTGGTCGGACACCCACAGCGGGAGGGAAGCCAAGGACTTCTTGATTGCGCAAATTCTCGCTGAGGCAGAGGGTAATGGGGCGCGAAAGGAATCGTCGTGAGCGGCAGCTTAGGGAATTCGTCGGTCGCGATGGCTCTCCTCGTAATTCCCAGCCAGGTGATTTGGTCATATTTCTCCTTTGGAGTGGTTCTCGCAATCGGGCTGGTCGCGATGTTTCTTCGTGCCGATTGGCAAAAGGCGCGAGGATTGGACAAGGTGATTCTGTTCGGGCCGATTTTCTACGCGGCACCGCTCGCGGCCTTCGGCACCGAACATTTCACCCTGACGAAGGCCATCGCGTCGCTCATACCGGCGTGGATTCGGTGGCATCTGGTTTGGGCGTACTTCGTAGGCGCTTGCTTTATCGCAGCCGCGCTGAGCCTGGTGACGAGGATTCAGGCGCGCCTCTCGGCGAGTTTGCTCGCCTTGACGTTCTTCCTTTTCGTAGTGCTGATGGACGCCCCGGGTTGGGCACACAATCCGCGAAATCGGTTTGCGCTGGCGTTAGCGCTGCGGGAATTGTCCTTCAGCGGCGGCGCTCTGGCGCTGGCAGCCAACCTCAGCGAGCAGTGGCGCGAGCGCGGCACCCACATCCTTGCGACGGTAGCGCGCTATTTCGTCGCAATTCCCGTGCTGTTCTACAGCTTTGAGCAATTCATGCATGGCGATCACGTTCCCGGCATTCCGCTGGAAATGGTGACTCCGCAGTGGGTCTATGGACACGCCATTTGGACGTACCTGGCCGCCGTGGTTTACGCAGGCGCGGGCCCCCTGTTGCTTGTTGGCAAGAAAACCCGAGCAGCAGCGACGTGGCTGGGCTTGACCGTGCTCTTCGTGGTGTTGCTCGTCTACGTGCCGATAGCAGTCATGGAACGCGCCAGCCTCGAAAGTCTTAATTACACGGCGGATACACTGATGTATTGCGGCGCCGTTCTTCTGCTCGCGGGCGCCATGCCGCGCGAAGCTAGCGGCGGGAATCATCGGCTGATCAATGGTCCACGAAACCCGCGTCAAGCTTCACATGTATCACAAGCATGAATCGAATAGGTTTGATTTGATGACGTGAAGAACGGCTACCTAATTGTTGTAATCAATTTCACTCAGAACCGTTCGGTTATGAGCGTAATGGGGATGTTAGTGCGCCGGGATAAACCGGCATGGAGTAGAGGATGAAAGAGCCTTACGAGAAAGGACCAGCGATCCGCTCGGCCCCGAGTCTTGCGCTGATACCGTGAGGGACTCAGTGAAGCGTAGACAGGGGATAGGCGGGGTGGGTATTCAGCTCCGAAAACATACAACCCGGACGCCGTCTTTGGGGGAGGCGGGTGGCCTATTCAGTTGACCCGGTGAAGGCGCGTCCTTTACCCGGGAATCTCGCGGCGGTGATGAAGACCATGGGGCATAAGGATGTGAGAGCTGCAACGCAGTATCAACATCCGGAACTTGAAATGGTTCGCGCCGCTCTCAATCAGGGAAGAGAAACGGCGATTGGTGGTCAAAAAGGGCTTCCCCGCAGCAACTGCTGGAGTGAATCCAGTATCCGAGAGATTCGCGAACGTGCTGGTCAGCCCAGCATACCTTTTGACCACCCGGCACGGAACCACCCTTCAAATCACTCCACTCCGGTCATAGCCCAGATGTCGCCCCCCTGTGGCCTGAAACGGTCGAACAGTACCCAATTCCCATCTGGCGACCATACTGGGTAGTCAATTCTCACGTCAGAGTCGGCAAACTCGTATACCTTTTCCGGCTCTCCAGAGTTGATCGGCGAGGCCCACAGAACCCTGTGGCCCACAACGTCCATGATCCGGGAACGATCCGGCGAAAAGGACATGTGCGAGCCTCCCATGATTTCAGCAAACGGTTGCGGGTCGCCGCCGTCGAGCAACACTTGCATGACTGCAGGCTTGCCTCCGCACGTGCAGCGAAAAATCAGTCCTCGGCCAGACCAACGCATGAAGTGGCCCGTCACGCCGACGTTTGTCAATCGGTGGGAGTTGCTGCCATCGGCGTTCATGACCCAGACTTCTAACCTGCCGCTCTGGTCTGACTGGTAGGCGATGAATGTGCCATCAGGGGAAAAGAAAGGGTTCACGCTCATGCCAGAGTTCGATGTCAAGCGCCTCAATGCACCACTGGCGACCTCTCCTTCCCAGACGTTCGGGCTCCCCGAACGAGAAGAGAAGAAAACGATCTTGTTCCCATCGGGCGACCAGTTCGGTTGGAAGTCGCCGCCTTGCCCTGTCGTTAGCTGGCGCAGGTTTGAGGTTGCTGGTGAAAACAGCCAGATATTCATGTCCCCGGCGCGGTCTGAATTGAAGGCAACCATCCTGCCATCCGGCGACCATGCGCCCCGGCTGTCTTCGCGGGTCGTGCTGATCACCGCCTCAGGTGATCCGCGTGGCATTCCGCTTTGCGGAAGGACCGGAAGCTTCCAGATGTCGGCATTCTGCCGCAGCGTGGCAAAGGCGAGACGCCTGCCATCGGGTGAGGTGGCGACTTCAACGTCTTGTCCCGCCCCCGTCGTCACCTGTTGCAGCGGCCCGCCAACTGTTCCATCTCCTTTGACGGGCGTTCGCCAGATGTTTATACCGCCACTCCGGTACGAAGAGAAATAGATGAACTTGCCGGACGATGACCACGCCGGACGTATGTTGCTGAAGAAGTCGTTTGTGATCCAATTCATCTGTTTTGATTCGAGGCTCACGACGCGAATATCGAACTTCGTTCGCGCGAGGTTCTGGAAGACGATCCTCTTGCCATCGGGAGACCAAGCGGGCGCGACATGGGCAACTTCCTCGCTGGTATCAGTCGTGACCTGCTGCGGGTTGTGGCCTTCGCTGTCGAGCACCCAAATGCGGCGGGGGCCAGCCCAAGACGCGTCCACAGCTATGAGCTTGCCGTCGGGGGCATACGTCGGGTTAAAAGCGTTCTCGACAAGTTTGCTTTCGTTGCCCGATGCCAGATCGAGCACCCATACGTCCCCGTCTTGAAATGCACCGAAAACGTCGCCGGGTTGCAGCTTCACGCGGGGCTGACGGGCACGCACAAACGCGACGCGTTTTCCGTCCGGCGACCAAGTCGGCTGGAGTTCGTCAGAATCACCACGTGTCAACGGAGAGTCCTGCCCCGACGCCAAGTCTTTCCGAAAAATCTTGCGGGTGTTACCGACCTCGCCTGTGTACAACAGGTCTCTGCCGTCAGGTGACCACGCGGGATATTCTTCGACTCCCTCAGCAAAGGTAACTTGGGAGAGTGTGGTCTGCAAAGCCGACCCCGAACTTTTCCAGCGCAGTCCAATCACGAAAACCATTGCGATGACGGCTACGGTGCAAGCGACGGCGGGGATTAGCCAACGTGGCCACCTTCTCTGCTGCGTTGGTAACTGCACCGCCGAAGTGCGTGCCGAGTCTGTGTCGCGCTTCAGACGCTGCAGATCGGTGCGAACGTCGGAAGCGTGCTGGTAGCGCAGGTTTTGGTCTTTCTCCAGACACTTGGTCACGATTCGTTCCAGTTCGGCTGGGAGATCAGGATTCAGTCGGAGCGGAGGAACGGGCGCTCGATTCAGAATGGATTCGAAGATCACACCGCTGGTGTCGCCCCGGAATGGCAACGTTCCGGTACACATCTCATAGAGAACGGCACCGTACGAAAACAGGTCGGTACGGGCGTCGAGTTCCTTCCCTCGAACCTGCTCCGGCGACATGAAGGCGACGGTTCCCAAGGTAGAACCGGGGCTGGTGAGATGTTCCTCGAACTCGACGGTCGCGGCGCTCAGGGCAACTGTTTCCGGCATCAAGGTGACTTTCGCGAGCCCGAAATCGAGAATCTTTGCCTGACCTCGATTCGTGACGAAGATGTTCGCAGGCTTGATGTCGCGGTGGACGATACCCTTCGCGTGGGCAGCGTCGAGCGCATCTGCGATCTGGATACTCAGATCGAGCACCAACTCGATCTCCAGCGGCTTGCCACTGATCCGATGCCGGAGCGTTTGCCCCTCCAGCAGTTCCATGGCGATGAAGGTTCTCCCATCGGCCTCGTCGATTTCGTGGATCGTGCAGATGTTGGGATGGTTCAAAGAGGACGCGGCTTTGGCCTCACGCTGAAAACGGCTGAGAGCCTGTGCGTCGTGGGCGAGCTCTTCAGGAAGGAACTTCAGGGCTACGTGGCGACCGAGTTTCAGGTCTTCCGCCTCGTAGACGACGCCCATGCCCCCGCCGCCGATCCTGCTGAGGATGCGGTAATGGGAAACAGTTTGCCCCGCGGGTTGGGACGGCGTGGCCACAGCCTACACATGGTAGGTGCCATAAGGGGGAAGGTCAACGCAAGGGTGGCTCGCCCGATTTGCAGACAAGTCCGCATTGGGGGCGTCGCGTCGCTGAACCCAAATTTCCTCGTGTACCTGGTCCCCACGGTGAGGTGTCCTTAGGGTTTGTGCATCTAGGGCAAGGGGGCGAGAAAGCTGGCTGTCCGCTACTCGGACCGGTTGTCTCGAGGAAAAGCGGCAATGCCCAAAATTCGTAACCCGATGCCCATCCTGCTGCCGCTTCCTCAGCCTGCCACGCTCTGAAAATCAAGAAACCCTTTGACTTGGCTTGGGAATGGAGAGAAGCTGCAATGAAATGTTAAAGGAGTGTTACAGTTCGATTAAGAGAGTGTTAAAAGAAGCCCTGTCGCGCATGGCAAACACGGCCCGTCGCAACCTGGAAAAGCAGACCCGCCTGGCTGTTCCTGTCCGGACCATGCTCATCGTGACGCTCTTTGTGCAACTGCTGTGCTTAGGGGAACCGTGCGCGCAGGCAGGAGATCGGGTCAAGGCCCGGACCTTCATCGGAAACAGCATCGACTTCGGAGCCGAGGTGGAATCGGGGCCAGCGACGATGCCCATCGAGGTGTCAGAACTGAAGCAAGGCGCCGAAAGCGGAGATGCTCTCGCGCAAAACAACCTCGCCTACCTCTATACCTTTGGATTGGAGGTACCCCAAGACTATCGCGAGGCCGCCCACTGGTACGCCATCGCGGCCGCCCAGGGGTTCGCGGCGGCTCAGTACAACCTGGGCGCCCTGTACGAACGCGGGCTGGGAGTCCCACGGGACAGTTCGAGAGCCGCCGAGTGGTATCGCGCCGCCGCCGAGCAAGGCCACGTACTGGCGCAGTCACGGTTGGGGCTGCTGTACCAAGCGGGGTGGGGTCTCCACCGGGATGCGGGCGAGGCCATGAAGTGGTATCGCCTCGCCGCCCTGCAGGGGGACCGCGCGGCACAGTGCAATCTGGCATACGGATACTTCTCCGGGCGGGAGTTGCGCGCGACCTTCTCGAGGCCGCGATGTGGTTTCGAAAAGCGGCGGAGCAAGGCATGCCCGCCGCGCAGAATAATCTGGCAGCTCTTTACCACCACGGCTGGGGACAGCCCAAAGACTACCAACAGGCATTGCACTGGTACCGCGCCGCGGCGGAGCAGGGACTGGCAGAAGCGCAGAACAACCTGGGTGTCATGTATGAAGATGGCTTGGGCGTAGAGAGGGACTACGCGCAGGCTGCGCGGTGGTACCGTGCCGCGGCCGATCAGGGCGACAGCAGCGGGCAATATGATCTTGCCAGTCTGTACGCGGCTGGCCGGGGAGTCCAACTCGACTATGTGAGCGCCTATGTCTGGTACAGCCTGGCGGCATCGTCGGGCGAAGAGCGTAGCGCCCGTCAACTCAAGAGCCTGAGCAAGCGAATGACGCCCCGGCAGATGCAGCAGGCGCAAGCGCGCCTCGACGATCAGAACAGACCCGGGAAGCCCGTCGATGGACCGGAAGCGGCAGGGCTTGTGACCATACCGCTCCCGGCTCAGAAATAGCTAGAAACCCTCCGTTGCCGTTTTCGCGTGCGTGCGCCCATGCGGGCGCGAATTGGCACCTACTTCGCGCCTCCTTCGAAGCCACACTCTCCGAAGACATTGACCAGGAGGTCGAATGCCCGCTCGCGAAAACGACCTCGCGATGGATAATCGCGTGGAACGGCGATCCCTCATTTCTCGTGTCCCAACTCCCAGCGAAAGCCAAAGCCGTACGTCGGCTTGTAGTACTCACGCTGCACCAGGTGCTGTGGACTGCCGTTGTAGAATCCAAAGACCTCATTGTTGAGGTTCAGCCCCGACACGATGGCAGTGAAGCCCTTGCCCAGGTAGTAGCTGCCCTGCGCGTCCACCTGAAAGTGTGCGTAGAGGTAATTGTCACCCGCGGGTCCTTTGACTCCGCCAGGCTGCGGGTTCGGGCTCGTGGTGCCATCGGGATTACGGGTAAGGTCGTGATACTGATACTGGAAGATATTCGGCCCGTTGTAAGCCAAACCCACGCGGACCGAAAGTCGCTTCCGATCGTAGGTGGGACTGATGTTCCAGGTGTTCGGTGCCTGGCGGAGAAGCGCGGGGTTGTCTGTGCGCAACTGATCCACCTTGGTGGTCCCCGACGTGGTGTAGCTATAATTTGCCGATAGGCCGAGTCCGCTCAACACCCGTGGAAGATAGGTGAAGTGTTGCTGGAACGCCAACTCCAGCCCTGTCACATAGGCAGTGCCGGCATTCGCCGGGGTTGCTACAAAAAAGCCCGCGTACGGTCCGGTGCTCGGAAGAGTGACATTGGTGACGATAGGGTCAGTGATGCTCTTGTAAAAGAAGCCGGCCTGAATCAGCCCGAGCGGGGTCAGATACCTTTCATAAAGCGCGTCGTAGTTGTTGGCATGCTCGGGCTTCAGCACGGCACCGATGTTGTAGGTGGAAGGAACCGTGCTCGTATCGAGGGAAACAGCCGTCGTCAATTGCTGCGGGAGCGGACGCGAGAGGCCGCGACCGTAGACCAAGCGGATCCCGGAGTTGCTGTCGAGCCGGATACGCAAGGAGGCGCTCGGCAAAACGTCGATGTAGGAGCCGGACGCCAATACGCAAAGGCCGTTGCAGGGATTAATCGTTGTGCTATTGACACTGGCGCTGTGGAATTGCGTACCCTCGAACCGGACGCCAGTGACGAGGGAGAAGCGGCCGAAATCAATTGTGTTCATCAGATAGCCAGCGGTCACACGTTCCACGAGGTCGAAGTTGGCCGGATTGGTCCCGTACGTGTTGCCGCTGCCGTTGTTGAAGAAATTACCAGGGTTGGCTCTGAAGTACGCAAGGATTTTGTCCCAGCTGGCCAGGGGGCCGAGCGGGTAGTGGCTGCCATAGTAGTTTTTGTCAGTGAGACCGGTAGGAAATATGCTGATCGGCAAGTTCACTCCGGCATTCGGTGAATAGAAGTTTTCAAACGGATCGTCAAACTTGTGGGCGTTGCGAATCCGGAAACCGGTTTCGAATCGGCCAGAGTGGGAGCCTAGCTGATACAGCTTGCCAACCGACACTTGACCCTGCAAATTCAGTTGGCTGGCCTGTCCATGGTTGGCGTCCTCCACTTGAGAGAGTACGAAGTTGTTCGGGTTGTAGGCTTCGGCGTAGCAAATCGGTGTCCATTGCGGAAGGTAGGGGTTCTTGGTGGAGGCCACATCGTACAGACACTGGCTCTGCGGACCGACGTATGAAAAAGTGTCGATCGACTCGCCACCATTGATGGGATTCAGAACCCGGGCACGCGCCGCCGAGAGTCCCCAGTTCGCATAGTACTTGGTGAAAACATGATTGCCTCCAAAAAGGAGGCTTGCGACCTGATAGTGGGCGGCGCGAATCTCGGTATTGAAACCGGGTGAGTTGGGACCGTTGGCAGGGTTGGTGTTCACCGGAGATGTGTCGCTGAGGGTGTAGGCCCACCTGCGACCCGAGTCCTTGAAGTCAGAGAAAAGACCGCGAACGTAGATGACCGAGGAATCGGCTAGCTTGTAATCCAGGCTGCCGCCGAAGCCGTAGCGGTTCCGGTTGAATTTGTACTCGCGAATGTCCATTCCGCTGTAGGCAGGAGTCAGATCGTTGGTGCCGTTTTGGGCCCCCACAGTGGTTACACCCGCCGGTTCAATATCATTGATACCCCGGCCGTTGTAGTCGTAATACCCGCCGACCAGCACCCCCAGTCGCTTTTGAGCTCCGAAGCGATCGCCTGCGGTTAGACCGAATTCGGCCACCGGCACTTGGTTGATGATCGGAGTGAATCCGCCCGATCCGTAAATGGAAAGGGTGGGCCGTTCGGACGCGGTCTTGGTCACCAGGTTGACCGTGCCGCCGATCGAGTCGCCATCCTGGTTGGCCTGTAGCGTTTTGTTGATCTGAACGGCGTCGATCAGTTCGGCGGGGATGACATCCAGCTTCACTTGCCGGATACCGCCCTCCGGGGAAGGAACCTCGACGCCGTCAATGGTGAGATTGCTGAGCCGTGGCTCGGTTCCGCGAATCTGGACATACTTGCCCTCACCCTCATCACGCTCCAGGGTTACTCCGGGCAAGCGGCCGACAGCATCGGCGATGTTGGCATTTGGAAGGCTGGTGATCACCTCGGCGGGAAGGACGTTGAGAATGTTATCCGCAGTACGCGTCTCGTTAATGGCTTCGGCTTCGCCATGTGCGCGCTCCGCGGTCACAATGACGCTGTCCTGCTCGGTGGCAACGTTCAAAACGACATTCACATGTGCCGTTTGACCGGCAGCCACAGTCACACTGGCAGTGGAAGGCGAAAATCCCACATAGGAGGCCACCAGAGTGTAGCTGCCCGGAAGCAGATTCGAGATCAGGAAATGCCCCTGGGAGTCCGACACCGCCGAAGGGCCTTTCTGCTGCAGTTCGACCAGAGCTCCGGGCAGCACGGCGCCAGTCGAATCCGTCACCGTTCCCGAGATGATGCCCCGGTCCACCTGCGCGAACGCTGGACTGAGTGCGAACACCGCGGCCACGAGGAACACTGGGACGAAGCATCGAGACGGACTCATGACTCTTAGACCTCCAATTGGATTCGAGTGCGGTTGCGGGACTGTCATTGAGCGTCGCGCAGAGCGCAGAAGGCCCACGCTCCCAAAAGCAAGCGCCCGAGTCCTCTTCAGTTGAGCAATTTGGTTCCACGAAGCTAGCCGTGGAATGTGAACGGTGAGTCACACTCACGTAAATAGACGGTGAAAAGATTTCCTAAGAGATTAGTTCGGAATGATGCGTGCTCTTCAGGTTGTCTTCAGGTTCAGCGTGTTATGTTCCGAAATTGTCTGCGAATCACCCCCGCAAAGGAAGGGCCGTGGCAGAGGCAGGTGGGACTGCTTACGGGTGGAACTTCGAATCACCAACTCCGGTTCCAGCAAAATCGCTTTCGGCCGAAGGGGGTCGTCGGCCTCCACCAAGCGCAGCGCCAAATGAGCTGCGCGCCGGCCAAATCATCTTACTCCGCTGGTCCACGCTGCTCAACGGGACTCGAAGCGAGCTATCGAACTGGAGGTTACCGCACCCGATCAACGCCACATCCTCGGGTATCCTCAGTCCGGCGTCAAGAATTGCTGTCATCGCGCCAATTGCGACCGGATCATTGCAGCAAAAAATCCCTGTGGGGCACGGACTGACAGCAATGAGCTTAATCGCAGCTTGGTATCCGGCGAGGGACGCTGACGTGTCCAGCCGATCTGCGCTGACGATGTATTCCGGTTTCACCGGAATGCCATGTCGGGCAAGGGTGTGTGTGTAGCCCTTCAAACGCCCCGCGCCGTGCTCACGTTGGTTCCGCAAATGTGGGCTGTGTTGGCGGCAACCGATCTCAATCAAATGCTCGGTAGCAATGGCCCCGACAATTTCATCGTTGACGCCTACAAAATTGGCCGCCAGTCCCGAAAACCATCGATCAAGAAGGATATAAGGCACTCGCCTGGCTTCTATGCTGCGGAAACACTCTGCACTCCTTTGGGTAGGCGATCAGCAGGGCGTCCACGCCCCTGGAGAGCAGATGCTCAATCTCTTGCCGCTCCAGTTCCGGGTCTTCTTCTGACGAAGAAATGACCAGGCTGAAGCCACTTCGGCGCAAAACACCAGAGAGCCCGACCGCCAGCTCCGCAAAGAAAGTATGCAGCAGATCGGGAACAACCAGTCCCATCAGACTCGAGCGCCCGGTGACCAGGGCACGGGCTGCCAAATTCGGGCTGTATTTCAGTTCCTCAGCCCGTTTGAGAATCTGGGCGCGGGTGACCGGGCTAATGTCCGGATAGTTGCGGAGGGCGCGAGAAACAGTAACTACGGAAACCCCGAGATCTTTCGCGATGTCCTTCATCCGAACCATGGGCAATATCCTTCATCCTCAGAGGGGCTGGGAGCAATGGGCGGACGCTTTCGCGTGGATCGTTGGGCTGCCGATCCTCGCCGAAGGCGGGCGGCGCAATGGGTTTGTACTGCGGCCTGTGGGGCGAAGGACATCGAGTCGCGCTGGCAGAATGGGCATCGAGTTTGCCTTGCCACTACTCAGGCAATTCCTGTTGGCCTCGAATCGAGAGCGTGGCCTCGGCGCCGGGAGCAGTTCCCGGCTGTCCACCGCCGACGCTGATGCGGTAGATGCCGCTTGCGACAATTCGGTCCCCGCGTTCGTTCACTTGGCTCAAGTCACGCGACTGCAACGTGAAAGACAGATGTTGAGTGGCGCCTGCTGCGAGGTGGACCCGGGTGAATCCGCGCAGTGCTCGGATCGGCGCGCCGGGCGAGTTCGGGAAATTCAAGTACAGTTCCACGACCTCATCGCCGTCACGCCCGCCAGTGTTGCCGACATCCACTTCGACCCCGAGCGGGCCGCCAGCCTCGAGTTCCGTGCTTGAGAGTTTGAGATGGCTGTAGGCGAATCTCGAATAGCTCAACCCGAAACCGAAAGGGTAAAGAGGATCGCCCCCGAAGTAACGGTAAGTACGATTCTTCATCGCGTAGTCTTCAAAGGCCGGGAGCTGGTCAACACCCTTGTAGAAGGTCACTGGCAGACGACCGGCTGGGTTGTTCACGCCTGCCAGTGTCTCGGCAATGGCGCTTCCACCTTCTTCTCCCGGGTACCAAGCGTCGAGTATCGCGTTGGCATGTTGCGCTGCCCAGTTCACCGAAAGAGCGCTGCCGTTCATGAGCACGATGATGAGGGGCTTGCCCGTCTTGGCCACGGATTCGAGCAGTGTTTCTTCTTCTGCGGGCAAATCGAGGCTGGTGCGATCTCCACCCTTGAACCCGGGGATATCCACCTTCATCTCCTCACCCTCGAGCTGCGAGGTGATCCCCACAACCGCGACCACAGCGTCAGCCTGCTGGGCAGCGGAGACTGCGTCTGCGACCGGATCGGGAAGCGTTCGCAGCCAGACGAGCTTGATGCCCGTTCCGCCTTGGCCGTATTCAATCTTCAACGCGTACCGGCGCCCTTTTTCCAGTTGCAGAGTGGATGTCGTGGGCTTGGGATCGTGCAATACGAAGTCATCCACAACGAGTTTGTTGTCGAGCCAAAGCCGGTTCATGGAGCCTATCAGACCGATGCGGTAGGTGCCGGACTCGTCGGGTGTCAGGAAGCCAGTCCATCGGACCGAGAAATTGACCTCACCCGGAGGAGGCCTAAGGGAAGCTGGCTCCGGATGGAATGGCTGAATGTCTACTGAGGGATCGACGCGCACGACTGGGGGCGTTCCTTGGAAATTTTCACCCCCGAAGTATTCTCCGGTTAGCCCCGGCTGTTCACTCCCCGTGGACAAGACCGACGCAGGGATCAGTGTTTCCGCGCGCAGAAAATTCATTCCTGGCGAGAATGTGACCTTTGCATCAGCAAACTGTCTGCGAACGCCTTCGAGAGCGGTCGTGGCATGTGAGGGCGTGCCACTGTAGTTGCCCTGCAGCACGCGCGTGGATTCCGCGAGAGGACCCACGACTGCGATTCTCTTGATCTGGGCCGTGAAGGGAAGAGCGCCGTCGTTCTTCAGCAGCACCATAGATTCGCGCGCCGCCTTCAGGGCGAGTTCTCGGTGCGAGGCGCTGTCAATCTCGGACTCCGGCGTTGCAGCATAGGGAACGATGTCCGGGGGATCGAACATCCCCAGGCGAAAGCGGGCTGTGAAGAGGCGCTTAAGGGAGGCGTCGACATCTTTGTCGCCGAGCAGACCTTGCTTGACCGCATCCAGATATTTCACGTAGTCGGCATTGCTCGTGGCCTTCTGGAAAAAGTCAGCACATTCGTTATCCATTCCCGTCTTCATCGCAATCGCCGCAGCCTCGGCCATGGAGGCAGCGAAATGATGTCCGGTGAATATGTCCGTCACTGCATCACAGTCAGACACAACGTAGCCGCGGAACTTCCATGCTCCGCGTAGCTGATCCTCAAGCAGGAACTTGTTCGCGCAGGCGGGCTCGCCGTTCACGCGGTTGTATGCACACATCACCGAGCCAGCTCGTCCTTCAACAACGGCCGCCCGGAACGCGGGGAGATAGGTGTCCTCCATGTCGTGTTTGGACACTTTGACGTCGATGGAATGCCGCGAGGGTTCAGGTCCGCTGTGCACCGCGAAATGCTTTGGCGTGGAGATGACGCGATAGTATTTTGGATCGTCACCTTGCAAGCCAGTAACGAAAGCCACACCCATGCGTCCGGTGAGGAACGGATCTTCGCCATAAGTTTCTTGTCCACGCCCCCAACGGGGGTCGCGGAAGATGTTGATGTTTGGCGACCAGAAGTCGAGCCCCTCCATGATGTCGTGACGCCCGGCGCGCACCGCTTGCTCGTGTTTCGCTCGGGCCTCGGTACCGATGACCACCGCCATGTCGTGAATCAGCGGGGTATCAAAGGTGGCAGCCAAGCCGATGGGTTCGGGGAAAACAGTGGCAATCCCGGCATTGGCAACACCGTGCAACGCCTCGCTCCACCAGTCGTACTCAGCCACTTTGAGCCGCGGAATCGCCCGGGCCTGATTCACGACCTGCGAGGCTTTTTCCTCGAGTGTCATTCTCGAGATCAAGTCGTCGACCCGCACATCGATGGAAAGGCGTGGGTCGAGGTAGGCAGGAGCGCTGGAGGATGGAGTCGACTGCGCGAGCGAACCAGACGCGGCCAAGGCTAGAAAGGCGAGGACGGCGGTCCACAACCCGCGCGCGCGGCGTTTGTTCATCGGAGTCCGTTCCTCAATCCGGCCATCCATTTTGGTGGGCGACCAGTGTAATCCAGTTTGCCCGAAAGCGATTGTAGCCGTCACGAACAAACGTGTCTAAATCGTTTTAGACGGACGCTTGTAGCACAGCCACAGCTCGGAGTCAAGTTCGTGGCGCATTCAGCGTCGTGGCGCATTCAGGAAGGAACTCAACTGGCAGGCGAATAAACGCCGGATGTTTGATGCTGCGGCCAGAGACGACTGCGATCCTGCAAGGAACAGCGCCCATGCGTCGTGAGCTACACTTTAGCCACTTTCTTGCTCGTCCATGACCGTCGTACGACGGCCGTCGTTTCCCGTACCACCAGACGCGGTTCAAACAGAAGCCGGACAGGGGTGGATTCGGGATCTTCCTTGGAACGCAAGATACGGCGCAGAACAAGTTGTGCGGCGGTCTTTCCCATTTCCCGCAGGGGTTGTTGCACCGTCGTCAAGCCAAGGGTTTGATAGCCGGCGCTCTCGATGTCGTCAAAGCCGAGGACCGACACGTCTTGGGGAACTTGCAAGCCAAACTCGTGCAAGGCACGGATCACACCCATGGCGCAAATGTCGTTAAAGGCAAACAACGCAGTAAACGGCTCACCCGACACCAATAACTCCTGCGTGGCCTTATAGCCCAGGTGGGGCGAGGGGGAGTTTTCCTCGATCCGTGTAACCAGCTTGGGCAGGATCGGCAGTCCCATCTGGGCGGCAACTTTAATGATTGCATTCCAGCGGACTTGTGTGTCAGGCACGAATGTCTGTCCCTTGATGAACGCTATTTTGCGGTGCCCCAGCTCCGTCAGGTGCTGCAGGGCTATCTTGGCGGCCCGGTCATGATCGAGCAGGATGCGGTTTACACCCTTAACGTTGTGATGACTGGAAATCGTCGCGACCGGACAAGGCAGACTGCGATTCCAGGGCGTGCAGACCACAATGAGACCGTCAACGGATCGGTGCAGGAAAAGTTGTGTATATTCCTCAATCAGATCCGGCCGAAATCGGTGGCTGGCTACAAAGTAGAAGTACCCTTCCTGGAGCAGATCGTCCTCAATCCCGCTCAGCACCGACGCGTTGTAGCCTTCGCTGACCTCGGGCACCAGCACACCGATCGTGAAACTGCGGTGTGTGCGTAGGCAACGCGCGAAGAAGTTGGGCCGATAGTTGAATTTGCGCGCCGCAGCGAAGATCAGTTTCTTGGTCTCGGGTGCAATGGTGTCCGCTACTGACGAGCCATTCATCACGAGGGAAACGGTCGCCGGAGCCAGGCCGAGATGATCCGCCAACTCTTTCAAACCGAAGGGTCGCTCATGCTTGTTTGTGTCACCTTCCTTCGGCCGTGGTTCGCTCTTGGTTCCAGCCTTGCCTCTTGGCATGGCTGGCAGTGTGGCACAAGGAAAGGGAAGCGAGCAAGGCGGCCAGTTTTGTTTCAATTTAGCTTTTCCCGAGCAGTCATGAAAAGCTAATTCAATATAGATGCGAGTTAGATCAAATGTCTGCTGGAGCTTCAAAGTCTGGAACCGTCTAAGCCGCGTGAGGTGCGCGTACGAAGAGGAAACCGCGCGACCCAATCGATCAATTTGTTCGCCTGTCACTGACGATCGTGTGGGATCGTGAGCCTCGTTTGTTCCATGGCGGTGACATCGTCAATTCTTGAACGTCTTTCCTTCGCCAGGATGCATCTACCATTGGGTATCGTTGGGTGTGATTGTCTGGCTGGAACGCAATGGCGCAGGATCGGGACGTAGTCGTAATTGGCGGAGGAGTAGCGGGGCTAGCCGCCGCTTCCAAGCTGGGCGGTGCCGGCCTTTCCGTGTCAGTAATTGAGGCCCGCAAGCGGATCGGTGGCCGCATTTTTACTCAAAACGACCCGGGGTGCGATGCTCCGATCGAGTTGGGGGCGGAATTCATTCACGGCCTTCCACCCCAGATATGGGAGCCGCTTCAGGCGTCTGGGACTGAGATTACGGAAGTCGAAGGGCAAAACTGGTGCATCTCACATGCGGGGCTGTCCCCGTGTAATTTCTTTTCCCAGATCGAGGCAATCCTAGACAAGATGGATGATTCATTGCCTGATGAGCCATTCCTGGCTTTCCTGGAGCGCCATATTGGCAATCCATCCCATGACCCAGAACAACAGGAAGCCAAACAGCGGGCGTTGGGGTACGTGACTGGTTTCAACGCCGCCGACCCTGGATTGGTTGGGGTCCACTGGCTGGTTCAGGGCATGCGCGCAGAAAAGAAAATCCAGGGGCATCGCGCGTTTCGCACCAAGAATGGATACGCAGATCTGATTGAGGCTTTTCGGCGGCAGATTTCTAACTGCGACGTGATCGTTCACACGAATACGATTGTGGACAGTGTCAGGTGGAGACCGGGACGTACGGAGGTGATAGCCCACAATGAGGAAGGCTCATGCCTTTTTGCGAGCTCTCAGGTTTTGATTACGCTGCCTCTCGCGATCTTAAAAGCACCCGCTCGTCAACTCGGAGCCGTCGAATTCAGTCCCACACTGCCGCGGAAGAAGGTCGAGTCGCTGGACCAGCTGGAGATGGGACACGTGATCCGCATCGTGCTTCGGTTTCGCCATCGCTTTTGGGATGCCATTTCCGTTTCGGACGCTGGGACAGGGTCGTTATCCGACCTCAGTGTTCTGTTCTCCCAGGACGAGTGGTTTCCCACCTGGTGGACAACGATGCCGAACAGGGTACCGATGATTACGGGTTGGGCGCCGTTTCGTTCTGCCGAGCGCCTAACGGGGCAGACCCATTCGTTCGTCGTTGAGCGCAGCCTCCGGACGTTGGGCCGACTGCTCGGAGTGAGTTTGCCGGCCCTTGAAAGTTGGTTGGAGGGCGCGTCTTTTCATGATTGGCAGAGCGACCCTTTTTCAAGGGGAGCTTACAGTTACGGCAGAGTTGGAGCGGACGGGGCGCAGCAAACCCTGGCAGCTCCGGTTGAAAGCACACTATTTTTTGCAGGCGAGGCTACCGACACCTCGGGGCACAATGGGACCGTTCACGGGGCGATCGCGAGCGGCTACCGTGCTGCCTTGGAAATTCTGCAACTGCGGACCTGAGCGTCGGCGCGTTGCACCCTCGCCTGCCCGGCTGCTCGCGAGCATCGACCAAGATTTGCTTTGCGGTGGTATGGAACGTGCGCCCGAGCCGGCGCTCGCAGGGGGGCGGAGCTCCCCAGTCGCTCGGTGTGATTGCCGCCACGTAGGCCGCATATCTAACGACAAATAGGACATGTGGCGGACACCAGGGGGATCTCCCGCTGTTGCATCACGAACTCTCTGGCTGTGTCGCCGGGAGCTACACCGTGCTCACGCTCGCAACCGCGTTTGATCTCTGTTCCTGGCTCATCGCGTATCGCGAGCTGCTATGCAGAACCATCCGGATGAGAGTATTTGGGGCAGCGGCAATGTCTCATCGGACCTGTTTCACCAGCTGTAGCGATGCTACTTGAGTGTGAAGGTCACCAGAGCGTTCGCCGCGGGACGGATGAAAGTCGGGTCAGCGATTTCGGTCTCTGTGTCACAGGCGCCATCCTTCTAGCGGAGACCGAGAGCCAGTTGGACGTGTTTGTATTCGCTGGCAACCCTTTCTTGCCCCGGATACATCTCTGTAGCAGCGTGAAGTGATCTACAAGGCGCAGGTTGTTCCTGTTTTCAGCGTGACCCCAGGCCGGTCTTCTTTCAAGGCCTTGCGGAGGGCGCGACAGAGGAGCGGAAAATCTGGAGGCGCGACAAATTTGCTCCCTGCGAAACCGTCTCTTGCAACATTAGCGGGCGCCGCCGCTCGTTGCCGAGCCTGCGAGCTCTGGAAAACTGCCACGCAGACTGTCTTTGGCGAGGGGCCGCAGAGGGCAGCAATCATGCTCGTGGGTGAGCAACCTGGAGACATAGAGGATCGAACCGGTCGGCCCTTCGCTGGCCCGGCGGGAAAGCTGCTCGACGAAGCCCTGCAACAGGCAGGAATTGCTCGCTCGGAAGTCTATGTCACCAATGTGGTGAAGCACTTCAAGTGGTCCGCAGACGGGAAACGCCGGATTCACGAGAAGCCGCGGGATTCGGAAATCAACGCTTGTCGGGCTTGGCTAGACGCCGAGCTGGAGGTGGTACAACCTCATATTGTCGTCTGCCTGGGCGCCACGGCTGCCCAGGCGCTGCTGGGCAAGGAATTCCGCGTAACCCGGCAAAGAGGAAAGTGGATCACCTCGACGCTTGCTCCCAGGTTAATCGCGACGGTTCATCCGTCATCGATCTTGCGTGCCCGTGACAGTGAGTCCCGACGATCTCAGATGCAGGCGTTGGTTCGAGACCTGAAGAAGGTCGCTCGGATGAGCGCTCTGAAACAGAGCGCATAGGTACTCGCGCTCCCCATCACCGGGGCAACTTCCCAACCTGTCGGACAAGTCTGGTTGCTCTAAATGTCGAACACGCGAAAGGCCGTGGGCGGATCCTGCGCCTGGAGTAGGGTAATGGCAACATTGTGCACAGGTATTCCAGTCGTTGTTTTACCATCTAGACTTCCATGGTGGGCATGCCCGTGCACGACCATATCGGCTCCGTGACGGTCGATGACTTCTGCCAGGCGCGAGGTTCCCAGGAAGGGGAAGATTTCGAGCGATTCGCCATGGACGGTGCCGGCGATCGGGGAATAATGCAGCACCACCACGCGCTTTGCCGAACGTAACTGGGACAGACCTCGCTCAAGCTTTAACGCCTCGTCAATCCCAGCCCGCACGAAGTTCTTTATTTCTGGTTCCCCGAAGGCGGTTAGAGCGCCTCGCCCGAACCCACCGACGAATCCCTTGGTTCCGGCGAAGCCCACGCCATTGCGTTCATAGGCGTCCCCGTCCAGAACTTTGATCCCCTGTCCGGTCATCATCCGCGCAAGCTCCACCTCCTTTCCGCTCTCGTAGTCGTGATTCCCAAGAACCGCAACCGTGGGCACGCGCAAGCGCACAAGAGCATTGAGCAGCGGTTCCATTTCCTCGGGTTGACCGTAGTTGGTTAGGTCCCCGGCTAGAAGTAGCACATCGGCTTCGTCGCGTGCTTTGCTAAGCTGGTCGCCCAGAGCGGCCTGGTTCGCAGGTGAAAAGTGTAAGTCCGCAGTCGCTGCAATCCTCATCCCGCTCCTTCCTGTCAACCGGACATTTCCATCAGCCACAACGGGACCCGCGCGCGAAAGTGATTTTCGCGCGTCGTGCACGACATTCCGCGAGGACATCATCGAGTCCCCACTCTTGCACATCGATCGAGAACATCGCGTCGTCAATCAAGCTACCCCTGAACCGGGCATCAGGATTCGGAAAGCTTACTTCCTTACCTAACCGGATAAGCAAGTCCTGCCAGAGGGAATGGGGAACGCATTCGCTGCTGCGCGCGGGATAGACATAGTGAAACAGCACCAAGGCCCATAGCAGCAACTCCCAGTGCTCGCCCGCCAACTGAAGGACTCGGTTCCACTGGAGCTTCCCGCGTGAGGCGAAGATGATGTGAGCAATGTCTGCGCCATCAAAGCGCTCGCGGCGCGTAACGAAGAGCTTCGACGCCAGCAGTTCCTCGGCGGCAAGCACTCGAGTGTTGATCCCAAGAATCTTTGCGGGACATGCTCGCTCAATCCACGAAGGCTCGACTCCGATCACGCCGTTGCTCATGCCGGTGATCAGATCGACGAAATGCCCGGCATGCCGCGCCTTAGCCAGCCAAACAGAATCGGTGATCTCGCATTCGAAACCATGCTCCTGGAGGCGCGCCAGAGCATCCGACGCGTCCTGCGGGCACAAAAAGACGTCCAGGTCTTTTGTGGAACGGCTGATCCCCGTGTGCTTTCGCAACGCAAAGGCCCGCCCACCGCGAAGGGTAGATGCATTGTCTCAAACACGGTAAGCACCTCACGGAAGAGCGCCTCTTGCTCCTTGGGGAATGCCACCGGGATGGACGATGTGAAGAGTGCCGCGCCGGTCGATTTGTCTGCCCGTTTTCCCATATGTACCCCAATAGCCCTGAACTTCGTACGATGCATTGGTGGATTAAGACGGTTGATCGATTAGTGCCAACCATCAGAATCGAGACCGAAGATCGACCCTTGGATCACCAACAGCACGGTACCGGTGAGCAAGGCACGTACCTGGCGGATACCATCCAGGATGATCCTTTTCAAGTCCCGGACTGACCATCATCGCTGACGCTAAAGCCGCGAATATCAGGCAAAAGCTGTATTGCGGCCTCCAGTCACAAGCTCACAATGGGGTTAGAAGGCGGGCAAGAAGAAGGCACTCTCACTCCAATGACGCTGTTTAATATTTTCACGGACGGTGATCTCGTGCCCACATCCGGCGTGTATGCCGCTTTGCACTCGACGCCACATAAGTTGATCGAGCGCGAAATATACGCTGGAGGAGACCGGTTCCACCACTGCCGATTGTGCCCCTTCGGTGTCTTGTACCGTCTTGAGACGCCATCTGTCCCGACGGCCTCAAAGGGTGTCTTGGCCACCGAAAAGGTGGCGATCGGCTAGGAAAGGCGGAGGGCAAAGCCTTCCGGCAGAGTCCTTTTATGCGAGCGCCGAACCGCGGACCGTCGAACGCCCAACCCTGACCTTCACTCCAGCGACAATCAGGAATCCACTGTATTGGGTCCCGATTGCCCTTCGGGCTTGATTGGCTCGGGTCACCGACCCTTGGAGGGCTTTATGAGAGAAATCGCTGCTTTGTCGCCGGGGCCATCCCGGGATTGGCAGAAAGCTTTCATCAACGATTACGCCTCGGTTCAGTTTCTTGTCTTCTTGACAACTCTGTCGCGCCAGACTCTTTCCCAGCCGGCACGACAGAGGGATTTCCTATTCAATGTTTCTTCTGTGCGCCGGATTCGCCCGACTTTGGAACTCCGTTCACAACCCCTGCCTTGGCTGTGCAGCGTATCTCCTCACGGCGGTCAGCAACGGATCGCTACCTGCCGGAGGCGCAACTTTGCCTTGGAGAATGTCTTCGAAAGGCTCCATCTTTCCATACAGAACACGGGTCTCGTCTTTATCCTGAGTGATCGCCGAACCAGTTAGATCGACGCCGGCAAAAACCCCGCGAGCGCGAGAATACGTAAGCACCTCTGCTTTCATCTTCCAGTCTGTATCAGCGCCGGCGTCGCGCCCAACCGGGCCGACCGCGGCGGATGCGTCAGCGCCGATCTTGAATTTGCTCGCCAGCAGGTGCTGCATACCCTGGTCGTTGGTGATTACCATCACGAGATCAATCGCCTGCCCACCGAGTTGCAAGCCGAAGCTGCCACCAGTCACCGTGATCGGTGCAGGAGCACTCCACCCACTGTCGGTTCGACAGAGGGCGACACCTTTTCCGTGGTTGCCTCCGAAGCCGACTGCAATCTTCACCATCGACGGCACGATCGCTATGCACTTGGCATCGGCCATGACCTTGTCCGGGATCGCCTTGTCCGGAGTTCCCATAATCTCGTTGAGAACGTCCGCAGATTTCTCGATGCGTTTGGTAATGTCCGACTTATCTTTGCTGTCATCCGCAGCCCAACCCACGCTCGCAAGGACCAGGACCACCGCGGTGAGCAAAATAAGACAGCTGGACAGCCTACCCTGAGTTTTCATTACAACCCTCCTCGATGCTCGCGACCATGGTGGTCGCGCACTTTACTCCCCGATCAAACGTTAACCACCGGGCACCCCTGGTTGCTATCAGGTAATGGCTGTAAAAGCCAGATCGGGTCAGAGGTAATGTTTCCCTTTGCTTCCCGATCATCGGCCGTCCCACGAGCCATAGACGACCGTAAGCTGCGTTGCCGGTCGGGACGGTCCCTCTTGCAGTCCTTCGGGTCATGCGAAAGGACATTCAGAAGAGGGATACATGAATCGTTCCCTGCATATTAGGAACAAAAGGGTATTGAGGTTCAGTGCGGGACGGATAAATATGATCATCCATAACAATCCATGAAGGCATGGAGGAGGGTGACTTGAGTTCACGCAGTCTGCAATCGAGCTACGTCGCAGCTTTGGCGAAAATGGGAGCCATTAATGCGCCGAGGTCAGCGAAGAAGTGCACTCCAATATTTCAGCGCGATGCACGTACCGCCCACGAACAGGCTGTGAAAGATGCTGCGGAGGCTTTAAGCAGGCTGTGGAACAGCCGTGCCGGAAAGTAGTGGGCACTTAAGCGCCGTGTGGTGGGGGCCGGGTTTGTCCTCAGCGCCCGCGTGGTTCGAGTGCGTTAGTTTCCGACTCGGATCGAAAAACTTCCGGCGCACAAGTGATTGCGGTGCTTGGGAAGCGCTTCGGAACCCGGCCTCCGAAATTGAAGCATTGCGTTTGGGAGAGAAGCAGAAGGGCGAACGGAGTCGCCCTTGCCGTTCAAGGTGATTTCACCTGGCTTGCGGAATCAAAGGGATAGAAGTCGGCGGAAGAATGTGCGGTAGCGCTGGAAAGCCACTCGCAGTTCTTCGGTGGAAACATTGCCGCCGCGATCCCATTGCGGCTCAAGGTCTGCGCGCTCTTTTGCGAAAGCTGACGCCAGGTTCTGCATGGTCGAGGCAACCAGGCCATCGGCTTGCTCGACTGCAGCGCGCGGCTCGTCCACGAAGCTGGTTTGGATCTCCTCCCAGCGAACCTTGAGTTCCTGGAGTTGTCGATCAGGGAAGAGCGGGGTGGCTTCAGGGACGGCTGGGACGCTCCGCGGAGCAGGTAAATCCGTGGCTCCATAGACGGACCGAACCGACTGCGGGCCTCGTCTGTCCGTCTCTGTCTCGGTTTCTGTTTGAGAGACTTCGCGCGGGCGGCTCTCTCGTACAAGATCAGCCGTTGTGAGCTCTTCGGAGTCGGCATCGTCTCTTCTAAATGGTATGGTCATGCCCGGGCCTCCTTTTTTATAGCCTGTGTGTCGTAAAGAAGTTCATTGAAAAGTGAACGGTAATGCACCATAGCTTTGCGTAGGCCTTCGGTTGTCGATTGTCCGCGGTCGCGACGGGCGGCAATGTCGTGGGCGGCGCGATAGTTTTCGACAACCAGGGGATGGTCGACCGAGACGATCTCGGCCCGCTCCTCGAAGTCGATGACGGGATAGCCGCGAGCCTCCATGACTTCGGTTACGAGGCGGTCAGCGTCGGCGACGGAACCTTCGGGGTCATCGACGAACCGAGCCTGGACTGCATTCCACCGGCTTGAAAAATCGGTGCGCGCAGCGATGGGAAGCGGGCGAATCTCCAGCTTCGCGCGCTTTTTTTCACGGAACTCCAGGACTCCCTCGCCGAGACCGACGTTACCTTCTTGCCTGATAACCCGGTCGTATTCGGGACCGAACCGCTCGCGAAGCACCCGGCTGCGGCGCTCGCGCGAGTAGAACCAGGCAGCCACGCCCGCAAACAAGGCAAAAGCAATGGCAACGAGCACGACGGCTGTGCGTTGGTCCATAGATGACTCCTCTCCGATAGTCTTGGAATTCGGATTCGCAGGGGTGTTCCCGCGGTTGTATGGCAGGCAGATCGGCAATATACCTGATGCACCGCGATCTTCTGCGCTTTCACAACCGTTTGCGAAGTTCCCATAGGAGAACGGACACTCCCCCCTGCCAGAGTCGCACTGGGTAGCACCAGCCAAGCCGAATGGCCGGCTGTGGCTTGCCCATCAGGGCGACGAAGGCGGGTCAAGCGCCCTAATCGACGTCTTCGCCCATGGCCTGCGAGAACAACCCGGATCGTAGGTTCGACAAACGTGCGCCCAGGAGAGATCGCGAGCGCCAGGATCCCAAACTGCGCCGAGACGAAAATGGTGGAATCCTTGGAGGCAGCTCTCGGAACGGAAGGTGGCAAATACCTTTTAAGCAAGCGCTTCCAGAAGCATCCAGACTTCTCTCTTGCCGCTGCGGTTCGTCGAATCGTTGTCCAGGGCTGATCCGCTCGCCCACCTGGGGAAGTAACTGCTGGAGCTTGTCGACAATCGGATGCTCGAAGGTTCCGCATTGGGCGAGACGACGAAGTCGTATTCCAATTGATGGCTTTCTCCGTGGTAAATCAGGTCGACGCCGGGGTAAACCGCCGCGTATTTCACCCTGCTATAGTTTGCGACGGCACTGCTCCTATCTGATTCCATTCCGACGAGGTAGTTTGTCATCCAGCCCTGCTTGTCCATGCCAGTGATCTCAGGAGTCGGGTTCGAACCAGGCAACGTTGTGCGAAGGACGGCATCGCGACCATGGTTCCCGGCAACCTTTAACACGCTCCCCTGGGCTGTTAGGAAGAGTCGATACTGTCCCCCGCGCACCAGAAAACGAACGGCCGAGTCGGCCTGTCCCTGGTTCTTTTCAAAGAACAGTGGAACGTTCAAGGACACGTGTTTCCCAGACGGCAAGGCGGGAGTTTCGGCGAAAGAACTCGCGATCGCGAAGATGAGAAGAAAGGTGGAACTGGCGAAGCAGATCGCGTGGCAGCGCTGGAAAGGCAGGGAAACATCCATGGAGATACTCCTCGGAGTGTCCGGAACTTGCATTTTGGACGTGCCTTTGATGAAGGAGTCGAATGGATGGTTGGTTTGTTGCGGAGCAGCGATCGAAACTCGTGCCACCGGGAAACAGGATCTGTCTCTCTTCAGTCCTAGCCATCTATCTCCTCGACCTGCGTTGCAGCCCAGGGACCTAGGCCAAGGAGGACCGCCGCTCCGAACACCGTCTTTTGTATCCAAAGGGGAATGCCCGGCAGCAAACCCAGGCTGATCTTTGATGAATAGCCGGAGGACAAGTGGATCTCTCGGTACGCCATCCGCCCTGGGCCCCGCCGTCATTCGCGACTCCATACCCGAGCTGGAAGGCTGTTACGCCCCCGCAGGTTTGTACGCCCTGCCATAACGGATGTCTCACTGCCATGATGAGCAAGAGTATGCGGTTGCCCGCTCTGAGCAGTCGGGCTTTCTCCGGGTTCTACAAGAAAATGCTGATGCTTCCGGCCGAAATCAAAGTCTGAGAGTTCCTTGTTCACAGTGAAAGTTCACTCAAGGCGAGATGATAGTGCGTGGCAGGAGCCAACCGGTGCGCAGCAAGGAGAACTGGGTACTCCAGGGTGCGCCCCCATAGTCTTTAACGCTGACCAGCATGGTGAGCCATTCGCCGGTCTGATTGTTCCCAATCATTTGGGCTCTCTTCATGGGACATGGTCGGTTGGCGTGAACGAATATCGGTGGAGATAGCGGACCGAGGTTCCGGTCCGCATCCCGACCGGAACAATTTTCAACTGGCCTTCTTCTTCGGGACCTTAGCTCCCTTGCTTCGCGCTTCCGACAGACCGATGGCGATCGCCTGCTTTCTGCTTGTCACCTTTCCTCCTCTTCCACCCTTGCCGGAGCTGAGGGTGCCTTTTTTCCTGCGACGCATGGCGCTGGCTACGTTCTTGCCGGCCGCCTTTCCATACTTGCGACGGCTGGAGGTTCTTCGTGAGTGTGAGTTCTTGTTTGCTGGCATCGATGCTCCCTAAAATTTTAAGTTTGGATGCGGAACGAGAGACTGTTTCGAAAAAGCATTGCCCGTCCGCCCAGCACGTCCACCGAGTCGGGGCAATACTTCCTTCCGTGGAAATCCCTTTCTGTAGAAATCTATGACGCGTCTTCGGTCTGCCTGTCCGGAATGAACTTCACAACGGTGGCGCCATTGGCAAACAAATCATTCAAGGCTTTACCTGCACCTCGGGATCGGTACTCACAGGCCACCCGGTGCAGACCTCAAGAGGGTGCGCACGACTGGAACCATGAAGTTTCTCGAACCGCGTGGCCTACCTCGACATTGCTTCACAATATGGTGTGACAGAGCTTGCTCGCTATCGGGTCGGTCCTGTAGCCGGCGGGTTTTCGAGCGAGCGTGCGCACCGTTGGTTCCGCAACACGACTGAAGTCTTTCTGCCTTGCCCTGATCTCTGGAAACAACTGTCGCCGCAGTCATCGCCCTGAGCGATTCGCAGACAGCCTCCGAGGTACCAGTCCCAGCCCAATCGACTGTGGAGGAGCGAGGTCGAATCTCTCTTAAGCTCTCCTCCGGCAACCTTCCGTCCACGCTCTTTTGACGCAGCTGTTCCAAGGCGCACGAACGGCCAAGAGGTCCTACGTCATCGCTTGTATTGGGTGGGCGAAGCGACCGGGCGACAATGATTGCCGGTCGTGCTGGCGAAGAATGAAGGTGGCGACAAACACGCCCGCCCGGTTGCACGCCGGAAGGCTTGTTCCGATGCCCAGAGCTAAGCAGAAAATGCGCCGGGGAAAAAGCAATCGATGGGTGGCTCGAGTCAAGACAGATTCTACCCATCCGCCGCCCGGCTTGTTCACAAAGAGCGCGGTTACCATCGCTCGCGTCCTGGCGTCGCGCAGAGTATCCCCCAAAGGTCCGGCGTCGGGACTCCGAATGTTGACCTACTTTATTAATCGGGCGGGCAGGGGGCTCAGCACAGAAAGGCGGGCGGAGTTAGAACGGGCAAAGAGGCTGCTCTCCAAGCGACAACATCGTGCGTCTGCGCAGAGACCGAAAAGCCGTTCCCGGCAACCCTCCAACACCCGTTCGAGAGATAAGGGTAGGGGCATCAGGTGAAAGGGTTCGCTCCTGGAGTGCGTACGGCATTTCCCGCAACGGACGAGCCGGAGCGTAAGACCGCTGCCCCTCCTTTGTCCATGTCAGTTTTTGATTTTAGTGCAGTTGCGCTGACACTCCTTTCGCGTCCAACTCACGCCCAGGGAATGGAGTATGAGGGTATCTCCAATTGTGAGCCCGGTTGGTTCCACAACGGCCAGAAAGGCGTACCGAACAAATGGATTGAGTGTCATGCACCACGGCTCGTGATTGCGTATCCCGCTGCAATGTTCGCAGGCTGGATGTGCGTTGTATTGGTTGCGTTGACGCCAGGTGGTCGGGCCTGTGTTAGACATATGCGACCTCAGGGCTTTCTTTTCTGCAGAAACCGCCACCGCCCCGACTGTACGTATACGACACAGTGGAAGACCAAAGCGATTCGGATTCTGCTCGCTTGCGCACCGATTGAGATGCCCATGCCATACGAGTCGTGATCGGGGAAATAGCTTATTTTCGCTAAAAACTTCCGGATCTTCGTGGGCCACGCATTCAGGAAATGGGAAGAGGAGTCGTGGCGAGCGCGTGGGCTTGCAGCGTGGCGGTCTCCCTTATGGAAGAGTAGAGATGCAAGGAGCAGTTCATGTCGTCGATGGACTTTGCCAGAGGAAGGGGGCCCGGGACGAAAACTCGAAACCGGGGTTCTTCCAATTTTCATTCGGGGAATTGTTTGACAAGGGAATCTCGATGGGAAGCGGGCAGGCTCCGGTGAAGAAATACAGAGATACAACGGGCGCCATCGTCAATGGGCGAGCCAAGCCGAGCCGGATCGTGAGCCATCGCGTGCGCATCGATGAAGCCCCCAAAGGCGTACGAGAAGTTTGACAAACGTATCGAAGGTTATACGAAAGTGGTTGATCAAATTCGACAGCAATTCGCGGCCTGACTTGCCACTCACGGGCGCACAGCTCGGGGCAGTCCCTCCGCTCGCGGGGAGGTCTCGGAACGCGCGAGCAGTGGCCGGTGGTTTTATTCGTCGGTTTAATCTGAAACGCCTCTTCTTCATCTGCAATGCCTGTTCCCGTGTCGCATGCGAATTGATGGCGGTGTGTGAAGAATCAACAAGACCTCGTGGACGGGCCTCCGACACGAAACCAGCCCGGGCTTAAGGGCGGTCGCCATTACCCTTGGTTTTGGCTCGTGCCCTTGTGACACGTGGCCGATGGGACTCCGTCGTACTAGTCTTCGGAATAGAGAGAGTAGGTCGCCTGGTCGCCTTCTAGGGTAGTTGCGGTACGGTCGTTTTTCTCGCGGTGTGAACTTTTTGCCGACACAAGAACCCCAGCGGGTAGGCCGCAGCGATGACATCGGGCGCAAAGGCTTCTATTTGCAATCGATTCGTTGCCTGCGTGTCATGAGAACACTGGCCACTGACGTGCCAAATGAACAGACGGCCAGAAAATCGGGAAACTCTGCGAGGTGAAGGGAGCCTCTGAATGTCGGGTCTTGCGAAATGGGCGGCAGTTGGGGCCGTCATCGCCCTGCTTGGCCGAGCAGGTGTGGCCGAGCCGCCAGTTTCAGAACTGGCAACTTCCGCGGCGGATTTGTTACGCGCGGTTGTGATCAATGAACTCAATCAGCATCCGGGTCATGACCGCTGGATGTATGTCGTCGACAAAGAGCAAGACGGCCGGAGGCAGAGGAAAGAAGTAGTGCAGACTGAGAACGGCTCCCTGGAACGGTTGCTGGCCGTTGATGGGCATTCACTCTCCCCGCGGCAGCAGCAGGAAGAGACGGACCGGATCAAGAAACTGAGTGGCGATCCTCAGGAACTCAAGAATATAGAGGACAGTCACAGTAAGGATAGGGAACTGGGTGAAACGCTCTTGAAAATGATCCCCGATGCGCTGCTCTTCAGTTATGCGGGGGGCTGGGGCGAATTCATCAAGCTGACCTTCAAGCCCAACCCTGACTATCAACCTTCCTCCCGCGAGGCGCGCGTCATCCATGCCATGGAGGGCGAGATCTTGGTTCAGGCCAGCCAAAAGAGGCTTGCATCCATCCGTGGTCATCTCATGGAAGACGTAAAGTTCGGGGGTGGCCTGCTCGGGCATTTGGAAAAAGGCGGCCGCTTCAGTGCAGAGCGCACGGAAATCAGTCCGGGGCGCTGGATGTTGACTGCAATGGAAATTGACATGAAGGGTAAGGCGCTGTTTGTAAAAACCATATCCGTCCAGCAGAAGCAATATCGCGGCGATTTTCGCAAGTTGCCCGACGATCTCACTCCGAAAGCTGCCGCTGAATTGCTGGTTGGTTACACCCTGTTGGCCTCAAGACGCTAGTGGCGGTGCGCTTCAGCGCCTTCCAGACGCAGGAGCAGTCTCGCGATCATTGCTTCACGGCGACGCATGTCGCTGTCACCACGACCCCATCACACACCAACTTGCCATCGCTTCGCGGGGAGCAGGGCCGCGTGAAACTCTCCGGAACAATTCTTATGCAACGTCGAGGAACAACCAGGTTGGCGCGCTTGGGGGCCAGGCACCCTGGTGCCACGACGCACAACAGCAGGGCCAGCGCCGATCGTATCGCCATGATGATCACCTCAAAAGTATTCCTTGGATGCTGCCTGGCGACGCTGTGGCGCAGTCTAGGAAAACAAATGCACACGTCTAAGGTGGTCCATCAGTCGGCATAGGGCGCGCTTGCGAGGGTTGCTACACCACTTTCCCACGCGCCACGGTTTGGAGCGAAGAATCGATCGGCGAACCGGAAACGATCTCTGGTCTTTTCGGTCAGTCACCCCGCGTCCCCGTGGAGGGGCTTCCCATTGCACGCGACCGGACTCCGGTAGCTCGGGCCGCAATGTCCCTCAGGCTGCTGTTCACACCCGCCGCCTTATCACGAAGCGCTGCGCGTGTTTCTTGACCCGAGGCTGGCGCGAGCAGTATCCCAAGGCCAACACCGATGCCCGCGCCCGCCAGAAGGTTCGTTGCCCGAGCAAGCCAATCGCGAGTGGGCCGCGATGCGGCGCGTGTGCTCGCGAGTTGGTCAGCCGACTCTTCGTATTTCCGTCGGATGACGGCCCTTACGTCATCAGCCTGCTCTCTTAAGCGATCGTTCATAGCTGCCCAAACTCGTCCGTCGGTCGCAAGCAAGCCAAACTTCAGACCAAGCCTGATCCATTCCTTTGCCGTCTGTCGTCTTCTGAAAGCTCGCACGGCCGAATCTCCCCAATCTCGGTTTACACGCCATTTATAGTGACAGGCCCGGGTCGTTCGCCATCCGCTGGGTCGTGTAGTCCCCTCGGGAAAGTCGTGTACCGTCGGCGGTTTTTTTCACTTTGCAAATGGGATGGTTGCGCAGAAGAGAGTCCTGCGGGAGTGCTGCAACGAAAGTGGCTGGAACCCGGGAGAGTACTCCGGCGGAACGAACAGCTACGCGGCCGCTGTCGATGTCGATGTCGAAGAGGTCGCAGTTGGCAGGTAGGCTTTGACGACAGTGCCCCGGCCGTTGGAGGTGATTTCGAGCGTGCCACCCAGTTGCCGTAACCTTTCGCGCATGCCGCTGATTCCCACTCCGGGGACGCCGGCGGTTGCCACCGCGCTCAATTTATCGGGCGCGATGCCCGCGCCCTGATCTTCCACTTGCAGGCGAACCTCGTCATCGGATTGAGTAAGGCGAATTGCTGCCGTCGGACTTCCGGAGTGGCGGTGAATATTCGTTAGGCATTCCTGTACGGTACGAAATATGCCCATCTCCAATTCGCGCGGAAGCCGCCGGAAGTCGTCCGCAATTTCGAGGTCAACCCTTATTTTGCTGCGTTGTGAGAATCCGTCAATGTACCAACGCAGAGCAGAAACCAGTCCCGCTTCGTCGAGCAGGGGAGGGTGGAGGAGATGGGAAATTGTCCGGACCTCCTTGCTCATTTCCTGGACCAGAACAGCGCTGTCGGCCACGGTTCTGCCCGTATCGATCAGCCGCTGGATGTCGGCCCCCACGGTGGCCAAGTTCATCGACAGAGCCGCCAGGGTCTGCCCCACACTGTCGTGCAGTTCCCGGGCGATTCGTCGCCGCTCATCGTCCTGCAATTGCATCAAACGTGCCGTGAGCTCACGCAGGCCATCGTTGGCCGCGTCAAGTTCACCGGTGCGTTGCTTAACTCGATCTTCCAGATCGCCCTGAGCTTGGCGCAGCGCCGCGTTCTCCCGGCGACGCACTTCTCCCATCGCCAGGATCGAGCCCGATGCCAGGACGATGGTAGCGATGGCAAATGCCTGATTCGCAGTCTCAATCACAAAGCTGTGCACGGGGGAAATGAACCAATATTTCAGGCCGGCGACTGCCAGCACGATCGCTACCGCGGATGGGCCGGGACCGCAGTACCAGGCGGAAAACGCCAGTGCCGGGAACACGGCGACATAGGGCACGTAGTCGCCCAACAGAGGGCTCAGTCCCCGAGCGGCCAGCAGCGCAACCGCTGTCAGCGATGATGCAATCGCATAGCGCGTGACAGAGTTTGTTGTGACGCGCGCGGAGACGGGTGCACGGTTGGCCATAGGTTGTCCTCCTTCGGAAACTCATGTGAGCCCGAAACAACGGGGTGGTGGAAGATGCCGCCGGCAGCTCTTAGTTTATAAACCACGCGTCACAACCAAAGTTTCGTTGAGAATCCAGTCAGGACCTATGGTGTGCGCTGATCCGGCTGACTGCCTGCATCCAAAGGCCGATGCCCAGCCCGTTGCTCTCTGCGAGTGCGCTTCCTTTATTCTCGACATTGTGGTGGACCAGTCAAGCTATTTGATATTTGGATTAGGCGAAGAGCCGTTGCGCTTCAAGAAAGAAGATCGTGGGACGAGGGGCGTGGGTAGGAACAGCAACGCCAGTCCGGCTGTCGGGATACGCCGGCCGCGTGCCGACCTCACGCCCGAGCTTTGTCGATCAGGGCTTCCCATATGCCCTTTGACTTGAGGACCAGTTCCACGGCTTCGCGTATTGCACCGTGGCCGGCGATGGCTTTGGTCGTATAGTGAGCGGCTTCTTTCACTTCGGGAACAGCATCTCCCACGGCAATCGCCAGCCCGACCCGGCGCATCAGGGGAATATCGGGCAGATCATCGCCGACGTAGGCGACTCCAGAATCGGGTACTCCCGTGTTGCTGAGGATTTCTTCATAGGCCGGCATTTTCAAGGGCTGCTTCATATAGATAAATTCCATCTTCATTTCATGGGCTCTCCGCAGAAGTGCAGCGCTCTCGCGGCCGGTGATGCAGCCGGTACGCAACCCCGCAGTTTGCGCCAGGGTCAAGCCCTGGCCATCGTGTGCGTCGAAGGTTTTGATTTCAAGCGCGGTGCCGTCAATCTGCGAGAGCAGGGTGACGCCGCCCTCCGTCATGGTGCCGTCCACATCCATCAGGAGAATCTGGATTTGTGCAGCGCGCTTCTTGAGTGCGGCAGAGATTTTGGGAACAGCAGCCAAACAGGCCTCCACAGGAAAATATGTGAAGAGAGAGTCTAAGGCAAAGCCCGGTCAAGCGGCCACTGAGCCGGAGCCCGGGCCCCACGGCACGAATGACCTTGGAAGCTGATGAACGATGCCCGGGGCATCAGGAGGCGCACAACAGGTTTTTCTTCGTCGTCTGGTCGGTCGAGCGCGGCAAGACCGTTCGCAGCCAAGCCGTGAATTCGCTCATTGGCCGGCTAACGAAATGACGCCGGGCCCGTAAATAGCCGATCCGCCGGTAATTGGTTCCGCGCAGCGGGATCAACTTGCAGCCCATCGCATGGGGTGCCGCCATGGCTGGCACCACGGTCAATCCAAAGCCCGAGCGCACAAACTGGAAAATGCTGGCCAGTTGGTCGGTCGCGAATGAGGAGCGCAGTTGCGCTTTCGCGCGGGTGCAACTGAGCAGCACGTCGTCGCGCAGACAATGGCCTTCCTTGAGCAAGAGCAGGCGCTCGTTTTTCAGGTCGTGCAGATCGACCTCTGTTTTCTCAGCCAGGGGGTGATGCTCACCTACGGCCAGAAGCAATGGCTCCCGTGTCAGTTCGCTGCACACGATGTCAGGATTGCGCACCGGGAGCGCGGAGACCGCGAGATCCAGATCGCCCGCCTGGAGCTGTTCTACGAGCTTCGAAGTCGTTTCCTCCGTGAATTCAAGCTGGACCTCGGGAAAGCGACAGGAAAACTCGCCGATCCGGGGCGCGATCAGGTAGGGCATGATGGTTGGGATCACGCCGATCCGCAGATTTCCACGGACCCCTTGTTGCAGATGGGCCAGGGAAGACTTGGTTTCCGCGACCTGCTGCAGGATCTCCGCCGCGGGCTGGCGCAGGGCCTCACCATAGGCGGTCAAGCGGACTGACCGGCCCAGCCGTTCGAACAGTGGATTGCCGATCTGTTTCTCGAGTCTTCGAATCTGCTGCGAAAGGGATGGTTGCGTGATGCCGAGCTGTTCGGCTGCGCGCGTGAAGCTGCCGGCGCGCACAATGGCAGAGAAATAACGCAGCTGGTGAATTTCCATGGAAGCTAGCCCTCACTCGAAAGAGATGCCGGGGAACGACTCATAGCTTTATTCTATTTCACAGATCGTTTCGACGTCCTTCCTCCTATGGGTCAGCAGTCTCTAGACTGTTCCGAGCACACCCAGTAAACAGGAAAGAATCATGGTTGCGCCGGCCAGCTCCCGGCGGAACGCCGCGGACGACCCGCCCGCAGTTTTCATTCACAACGAATCAACGTCGCACGATAGGAGAGAATCAATGGCAAAAAAGGAAAAGCTGACAACCGCAGCTGGCCGCCCCGTGGGCGACAACCAGAATTCGCTCACCGTAGGACCGCGCGGTCCCGTCGTATTTGAAGACTATCTTCTGTTTGAAAAGATGGCCATTTTCAACCGCGAGCGCATCCCCGAACGAGTGGTTCACGCCAAGGGCTCAGGTGCCTATGGCCACTTCACCTGCACCAATGCGGACATGCCCAAGTACACCACCGCAAAACTGTTCTCGTCCGTGGGCAAGAAGACCCCGACCTTCTTGCGTTTCTCGACCGTCGGCGGCGAAAAGGGTTCTGCCGACACCGAGCGTGATCCGCGCGGATTTGCCCTGAAGTTCTACACCGAGGAAGGGAACTGGGATATGACCGGCAACAACACCCCGGTCTTTTTCATCCGCGATCCGCTCAAGTTCGGAGACTTCATCCACACCCAGAAGCGTGATCCGGAAACCAATTTGAAGTCGCCCACCATGATGTGGGATTTCTGGTCCCTTTCACCCGAGTCCCTGCACCAGGTGACGATTCTATTCTCCGATCGCGGAACTCCCGACGGCTACCGTCATATGGACGGCTTTAGCAGCCACACTTTCAGTCTCATCAACGCGAAGAATGAGCTGTTTTACGTGAAGTGGCACTTCAAGAACAAGCAAGGCATCAAGAACTTCACCGCGGAACAGGCAGAAGTCTTGAAGGGTAAGGATCCGGACTACGCGCAGCGGGACCTGTTCCACGCGATTGCGAAGGGGGATTTCCCCAAGTGGCGGGTGTGCATCCAGATCATGCCCGAAAAGCAAGCCGAGACCTACCACCTCAACCCCTTCGACCTGACCAAGGTCTGGCCGCACGGCGACTATCCGCTGGTCGAAGTGGGCGAACTGGTTCTGGACCGCAATCCCGAGAACTACTTCGCGGAGGTCGAGCAGGCGGCGTTTGAGCCGAAGAACGTCCCCCCCGGCATGGGATACTCGCCCGACAAGATGCTGCAAGCCCGGCTGATTTCGTACCCGGATGCTCATCGCTACCGGCTGGGTGTGAACTACGACACCCTTCCGGTCAACAAGCCGCAATGCCCGGTTCACACCTACAATCGCGATGGCGCGATGCGCTTCGATGGCAATCACGGGTCGGCGCCGAACTATGAACCGAACAGCTTCAATGGCCCGGTGGAAGATCCTGCTTATAAGGAGCGTCCGCGCGCAATCAGCGGAACGGTGGAACGGCACAATCACCGTCTGGACAGCGACTATTACACGCAGCCGGGTAACCTGTTCCGGTTGATGCCGGCCGATGCCAAGAAGCGCCTCATCGGCAACATCGTCGGCAGCTTGTCGTCGGTGTCGCGTGAGATCCAGGAGCGCCAGATCCGTCACTTCTACAAAGCCGATCCTGCTTACGGCAAGGGAGTCGCTGAAGGCCTGGGACTCAAGGCTGAAGAAGTGATGAACGGCGAACTTGCAACCGCTGGAGACTAAAACCCTGACCAAACCCGGCAACGGCTGCGTTCCGAACCCGAAAGAGGTGAACGCAGCCGTTCTTCATACGATTCGCAGCTCGCCATCTCCCCGCCGCGAGCGCATGCTTTGATCGTGCATGCCGCTCAGACGCTAGTACTTCACAATCGAGGTAAACGACTTGGGATCGAGACTGGCGCCACCCACCAGGGCGCCATCGATTTCAGCTTCGGCCATCAGCGCCTTGACATTTTCCGGTTTCACCGAGCCTCCGTACAGAATCCTCAGGTTGTCCGCGTACCCTTGCCCGAACGCCTTGGCTGCTTCGGTTCGAATCCGGGCGTGGGCATCCGCTGCCATCTTTGGAGTGGCCGTCTTTCCCGAGCCAATCGCCCACACCGGCTCATACGCCACGACGAGCTTGCCGGCTTTCTTACCCGAAACCGCGTGGAAGGCCCGCAGACACTGTCGCCGGAGCACGTCCTCGGTCAGTCCAGCCTCGCGCTCTTCCAGAACCTCGCCGACGCAGCAGATCGGTGCCAGCCCGGCCTCCAGGGCGGCCTTCAGCTTTAGATTAACGATGTCATCGGTCTCCCCGAAGTACTGCCGCCGCTCCGAGTGGCCAATGATCACATGCGTGACCCCGACCGCCAGCAGCATGCCCGGAGAAATCTCGCCGGTGTAGGCGCCTTCCTTCTCCCAATGCAGGTCTTGGGCGCCGACCGCCACGTTGGATTGACGCGCCTGTTCCACCGAGACCGGCAAATCCACGAAGGGCGGGCAGACAACAATCTCATCACGATCGTGTCCAGCGACGAGGGGAAGGAAGTCGCGGAAAAAGCTTTGGGCTTGGTCGGGTGACTTATACATCTTCCAGTTGGCGGCGATTACTTTCTTTCTAGACATGATTGGTTCCAATTTCGATGGGATAAGGTTCGCCCGGTCTTGCTTGGTTCTGGGAGAGAACTGCAGCCGCAAAAATGTCGAGCGTAACCCTGTCAAACAGCACAACGGAGACGCGCTTTAGGTGCTCGGTTGTAGGCATGGTTTCCAGGATGGTCCAGATCGAAACCGCCGCCTTTTCGGTGGGATATCGGTAAATGCCAATCGAGATAGCCGGAACTGCAATGCTCTGCAATCGCAAATCGTCGGCCACTTGTATCGATCGACGAGATGCACTGGCGAGGACGCCGGGTTCGCCTTGTTGCCCTCCTTCCCATACCGGGCCAACGGCGTGAATGACATATCTTGCCCGCAGGCTTCCAGCGGTCGTAGGGACCGCCTGCCCCGGCGAGACCGGCCCGTCAAGCCGCCGAAGCCGGGCGCACTCGCGTGCGATCTCGGCTCCGCCCTTATCGTGGAGCGCACCACACAAACCGCCTCCCGGCAGCAGGTCCGAGTTCGCTGCGTTCACGATGGCGTCGGCGGCGTACTCGGTGAAGTCTCCGCGAAGCACGTGCAGGTCGCGGGAATCGCTTATCCGCAACCGCAACCAGTACTCCTGATCGCGCGCCAAGATCATGGGCAATCACCGAGAACGAAAACCTGCGTGGCGGGTTCGACCGGCCCTCAAGGGCTTACTTGTTCGTCAAAGCTTCCACTCCCGGAAGCTTCTTGCCTTCCAGAAACTCGAGCGAAGCTCCGCCGCCCGTGGAGATGTGCGTGATCTTGTCGGCCACTCCCGCCGCCCGCACCCCCGAGACCGAATCTCCTCCGCCCACGATCGACGTCGCAGCAGCGTTGTCAGCAATCGCTTGTGCGATCTTGAAGGTGCCGCGCGCGAACGGCGCCACCTCAAAGACTCCCATGGGTCCGTTCCAGACGATGGTGCGGGCCCGTGAAATTTCCTCCGCGAACATATCGATCGTTTTCGGCCCGATGTCCAGCGCCATGAGATTCGCAGGAATGGGCTGCCCTTGATCCACCTTGGTCACGTGCGCATTGGCGTCGATCCGGTCCGCGGCCAAATGATCCACTGGCAACAGGAACTTGAGCTTGCGTGTCTTGGCGTCCTGAAGGAGTTGCTTGGCGAGGTCCAGTTTGTCTTCTTCCACCAGAGACTTGCCTACCTGCTCGCCCAGCGCTCTCAGGAACGTGTAGGCCATGCCGCCCCCAATGATGAGCGAATCGACCTTCTCCATCAGGCTCTTGATGACGGGGATCTTGTCGCTCACCTTTGCACCGCCCAGGATCGCCACGAACGGCTTCTCGGGATGCTGCATTGCCCGTCCGAGATATTGGAGTTCTTTTTCCATGAGCAGACCAGCCGCCGCCTTCGGCATGAATTTTGTCATGCCGGCGGTCGACGCATGGGCCCGGTGCGCAGTTCCGAACGCATCGTTCACGTAAAAATCCGCCAGATGGGCCAGCCTCTTCGAGAACGCTTCGTCGTTGGCTTCTTCTTCCGCGTAGAACCGGAGATTTTCGAGCAGCAGGGTCTGACCTTTTTCCAGCTTTCCGGCCATCTCTTCTGCTTCCGGTCCAACGCAATCGGGACAAAAGCCGACGTTCTCCCCGCGCGCCAGTTCCTTGTCGAGCAACATGCGCAGGCGTTCGGCGACCGGCTTCAGGCTCATTTTCGGGTTCGGTTTGCCCTTGGGTCGGCCCAGGTGTGAAGCCACAATCAGGCGCGCTCCATGCCGAAGGGCATATTCAATGGTGGGCAGGGTCTCGCGGATGCGGGTGTCGTCCATGACGCGGCCGTCCTCGAGCGGAACGTTAAAGTCGACCCGCATGAAAACACGATGGTCGTTGAGGGAAAGATCGCGAATCGATAGCTTGGACATGGCTGGTCCTCGAATGAAATGGCGCGCCGTGCTCCCGACGGCTCAGGTCTCAGGCCGCCGCCAGGGCGAGGGTGCCCTCGCAAACGCCGCTGGGATCACGGCGCTGCCAATGGCCGTTCGGTTACAGTCCCTTGGAACCCATGTAGTTGATCAGGTCGCGGACACGGCAGGAGTATCCCCACTCGTTGTCGTACCACGAGATCACCTTCACGCAGGTGCTGCCCACCACGAGCGTCATGTGCGAGTCCACGATGGAGGATCGTGAGTCGCCCTTGAAGTCGCTGGACACGAGTTCGTTCTCTTCATAACCGAGATAGCCCTTCAGCGGCCCGTCCTCGGAGGCCTTTTTCAGCGCGGCGTTCACTTCTTCCCGGGAAGTCTTTCTCTCGACCAACACCACCAGGTCCACCACCGAGACGTTCGGTGTGGGTACGCGCATCGCGAAACCGTCCAGCTTGCCTGACAGTTCGGGGATGACCAGCTTCAGCGCCTTGGCCGCACCCGTCGAGGTCGGGATCATGTTGATGGCTGCCGCCCGCGCGCGCCGCAAATCTTTGTGCGGGAAGTCCAGGATTACCTGGTCGTTGGTGTAGGAGTGAATCGTTGTCATCGTACCGCTGACAATCTGGAAGTTGTCGTGGATCACCTTGGCAATCGGAGCCAGGCAGTTCGTCGTGCAGGATGCGTTGGAGATAATGTGATGCTTCGCCGGATCGTACTTTTCGTGGTTCACACCCAGCACCAGGGTGATGTCTTCATTTTTCGCAGGAGCTGAGATGATGACCTTCTTCACCGGCCCGCGCAGGTGCTTCTTCGCGTCATGGGCGTCGGTAAAACGCCCGGTCGACTCGATTACGACTTGCGCCCCCACCGATTCCCAGGGCAGCTTGGCGGGATCCTTCTCGGCGAAAACCTTGATGGTCTTGGCATCGACCGAAATGCTGTCGGCGCCCGCGGTAATCTTATGCGGAAGGTTGCCAAGGATCGAGTCGTACTTGAGCAGGTGGGCCAGCGTTTTGGGATCGGTGAGATCGTTGACGGCTACGAACTCGAGATTCGAATCATGAAGCGCCGTCCGCAACACGTTGCGGCCGATACGCCCGAAGCCGTTGATACCGACTTTAATTGCCACGTTTCCTCCGTAAAGTTATGAGGACCGCCCCAGACCACACCCGGGGGCCTTCAGTAAACCTATGATGGTATCAGGCGAAGCGAGTCAGGGTAAATGATGGACCGCACGCTCCCGTTGTGATGTCGGAACCGGCAAAGGTGCGCGACGGCAGGAAATTCTCACAGCGAGATTTCCACAAATACGTTGCTCTTGCTCCACAAGAACGGGACGCGAGCCAGCCAGTACTTGGCGTGAATCAACTTGCGCGCGTGATCCCAGTCCGCCTCCGGCAAAATTCGGGCGCGGGCAGGGAACTCGGGGCCAGTGACTCTTCCCCTCATGGTCGACGGCGCGATCTTGACCTCGGGATGGTTGCGGATCCGCTTGTATTTGCCCGAATCGCTTCGAGTCATGACATAAAGCTTGCCGTTTTCCTCCGCGAACCAGACCGGGGTGTACACGGCCGCACCGTTCTTGCGGAACGTCGCAAGGCTGACATATTTCTGACCCTGGAGTTCGGCGGGCGGCGTGGTCGACATCCCGCTATTCTATGCTTGCCGGAACGCTTCCGGTCCAAAGGGTGGAACCTTGCTGCGGATTGCCCGGTCTGCGGTCCATGTGTTACAAGCGCTACATGCGCAAATGGATGCGCGAGCGCCTGAAGCGCCGCAAAAAGCCCACTGAAACCAAACCGAGCGAGCCTGCACAGGCTCCCCTGCAGCCTGCGTATTTCGACGCCCACCAAGCTCCAGCCGCTGAACCCGAACACGATCGCGCGCCTGAAGCCGCCGACGCGGCCGAGCCTCCAGTCGGTGAAGACACCGGGGAAGTCGCCTCTGCCGCAAGCGCTCCGGCGCGTCGCCGCAGAAGAAGCAGAGGTGGTCGGGGACGGGGTGGAGCTCGGTCCGGCAAGGCCCCAGTAGTTCCGGGCTCCGGAAGCGGTGAGGCGCCTGAACCGGTCCCCGCAGCCGGCACAGCCCCGCCCGTCTTATCCGAGTCCATCCCCCCCGAGTCCATCCCCGCTGCTCCGCCCCGTCCACCCAAGGGATCGGTGATTCTCGCGATCGGCCTTCCGGGCTCGGGCAAGAGTTCCTGGTTTAAGCGCCACAACATTACCCCCCTGTCCAGCGATGTAGTACGCATGCTCCTATTCGATGACGCGCAGGAACAGCGCTTCCAGGATCTGGTGTTTTCAAATCTGCGTTCCATGCTTAAGGCGCGACTGATTGCACGACGTCCTCTGAATTATGTCGACGCTACGAACCTGACTCCTCATGAACGCCACAGCTGGATCAAGCTGGCGAAAGATTACGGCTACGAAGTGCAGGCGGTTTTTTTCGATGTGCCGGTCGAGGTCTGTCTCGAACGCAACCGCCGTCGCGAGCGCTCGGTCGACGAGGATGTCATGCGCCGCATGGCAGCCAAGCTCAGGCCGCCCACGTTTGAAGAAGGATTTTCGAAGGTCACCGTGGTGCGGGTGAAGAAGAAGGACGGGGAAGCGGGATAGGTTGTGCTCGCCCCTGATTGTCCACCAACAAGAAACGTCGCCCGCAGTTCCGGGTGGCGTTTGCGCGCTTTGCCACGAACGTTCTGTTACCGGTGTCCGGAATGTCCACCGCCGGGCGATCCGTGGGACGATCCCCCTCCTCCCCCACCGCCGTGATAAGACCCACCACCGCCGCCGCGATACGATCCACCTCCAGCACCACCGCCATGGTAGGAGGGTGCCGCCCCTCCCCCGCCATAGGACGGCGTGGATGAATGATAAGACGGCATAGACCCGCCTCCGCGATACGAAGGCGGTGCGCTGTATCGAGGAGATCCGCCGTATGAAGGTGAACCTCCGTAGCCGCCACGATAACTGGGCGAACTGCTGTATCCGCCCCGGTACGCTGGCGCGTTCTGCCGTGAGCCGCCGTACGGGCTAGTGCTCATTCGGTTGTATTGGCTCGCCGGACGGACTGGATCGGTCGGCCGCGGCACGGATGTACTCGGACGGTTCCGCCCGGAATCCATGGTCGGACCGGAGCGCTGTCCCATGGTGGACTGGCCCGCGCGCGAGTTGTAGTTCGCCGGGGGGCGTGGCACCGATCTCTGCCCCGGTCCACCGGAGAAGGTTCCGTGTGACTCGCCCGAATTCCCCCCCGGATTCCCCATGGATGGTCGCGGCACGTTGTTGCGTGCGATTTGCGAGGCACCCATTTGAGGCCGCCCGCCCATGGCGCTTGGCGGACGCGGCACCGATCGGCCACCCATCGCGGCTGCGCTGTCGGGTCCTCGAGACATAGCGCGTTGCGGCCCAGCCGATGGAGATCCTGCCCTTCCGGCGAACGGCTTGTTGCCGCCCATTTCCGCGCTGCGCCCTAACCCACCTGATGCTCGCGAAACGGTTGGACGCATGGCTGACCGCGGCGGCATCATGGCCCGTTCTCCCGCGTGCGCGCCCAGGATTGCACCCCGCGAAGGTGCGACATTCACGCGTCCCATTGGAGCGTTGGCCAGTTGCCGTCCTGAAACGTGAATCGCTGTTCCGCGCACCGGCAATCCGTTTGCCAGGGTGCGGCTTGGGACCGCGGTAAACCCGCGCATATTCGCGTAATGGTAGCCAGCTTGACCGAAACGCTCGGGTGGATGTCCCCAATAGCGATTGATGTTGACGATGCGCGTGTTGTAAATGTTCACGCTGCGGAAGTAGCCAAAGCTTCCCCCGTACCACGGAAAGAACGGCTCACCCCAGCCTAGAGGACACCACCCGAATCCACCCCCGAAACCAAACCCGAAGTTCACGCCCCAGCCCGGTCCGCCAAACCACGCAACCAGCGCGGGCGCGTAGAACGGGCGAGCATAGATCGGTCCCGGAGCCCATCCCCAGTAGCCGCCCGTATAGACCCAGCGGCCATAATGGAACGGCGCGTAGCCCCAGGCAGCGTCATCCACCCACGTCCAACCCCAAGGCTCAACCCAAACCCAGTGTCCATACTGATAAGGCGCCCAGCCTGGCGTAACCGCGGTCGGAACCCACACCGGCCCGTAGGGCGGGAGCTCACGCCACACTCCGTTGTCATCGAGGTCCCCGACGCCTACGGTGCCCTGCGCAACATAGCGGGCCGAGAGCGAACTGTCCTCGCGCTTGTCACGCACGGCGCACCAACCGTCGAAACCGTCGTAGGGCGGCGCTTCTGCCACCGAGTGATGCAGGGATGTGCCGTCGGTAAACCGAACCTGCTCATCCGACCTCACGCGAACCGCGGGACCTTGTCCGGTGGCGTCCCCCTCACCCTTGCGAACCGTCACAACGGTTGCATCTCCGTTCGGATCCACGTCGAAGCGATAGATGCCCGACTTCTGAACCGTGAACGCCATGTTGGGTGTATCTACCTCATAGATTTCCCCGCCAAAAAGATGCCGCACATTGAGGTCCAGGGTTCCCTGGTGTAGTTCGACCTGCACCGAGTTGTCGCTGATGTTGGTCAGCGTGAGGCTGGTTTCGTCGCCCATGCGGAACACGCCGGTGCCTACACTCAATTCGGCGCGCGAGGACTTGTCGGTCCACACGTTGTCCGCGCTCGTAAGCGGACGGTTCAGCGAACCTTCGACCCAGTCGCCGTTGCCTTGCGGCTGCAGCGAGACCGCTCCAGACATGTACTGCAAACGAACAGCTCTTCCGGGAGGGTCTTTGCGGGAAGGGCGCTGGTTCTGCGTTTGGGTGGGCTGATCTTGCTCCCAGGCGGGCTGATCGTCAGCCGGTGTTTGCTCCTGTGCCCAGCCGAAAACAGTCGTCAGGGAAAGCACGACAACCACTGCGAGAACGGTGCGCCTGAGGTTCATCATGGCCTACACTCCTTGCAACCCGGCCTTTCGGATCCGGACTTCTCAGTGGCACTCACGGCCGAAGCGGCGGCGCGGGTGGCCCGGCAAAACCCTAGTGTCAGATATGTGAACCCGATTCGGGGAGTTAAGTTGCGGTGGGGGCGGGAGTTGGGCGGGCTGTGATTGACAGGCATAGGATTGGCTCCTAGGCCAGGGACGAACGTCCGCAATAGAGACCGTTAACTACTTTAGATACTTCAACATATCCCTGAAGGCTTGGGTTCCAGACGACCTTAGGGTTTCGTAAATCGCCATCTCGGTCGAGGAGATCACCGCCCCGGCGGCTCGCATGCGCTCCAGCCCGATCTTCCAGTTCAACTCCGTCCGGGAACTGACCGCATCGGCGGCAACATGCACCAGATATCCGTCCCGCAAAGCCGCGAGCGCGGTCTGGGCCACGCAAATGTGACTCTCGATCCCGCACAGGAGAACGGTATTGCGATTCCCCGGCAGTCGTTTGAGCGTCGAACAGAACACGTCGCTGCCAAAACAGGAGAACGCCAACTTCTCGATCGCCTCGGTTTCAGGAACCAGGGAAGCGACCTCCGGAACCGTGCTGCCCAAACCCTTCGAGTATTGCGTGGTGAGCAGCGTTGGAATCTTCAAGATACCCGCGAGCCGAATCAGCAGCTGGGAGTTTCGCAGCACCCGCTCCTTCTCGAAGATCGGCGGGAGAAGCTTTTCCTGGACATCAATGACGATGAGCGCACAATGATCGGGGTCCAGCGGCCGGCGGGCAATTTCGGCGTAGTCGGTGGCTTCAGGCGTAATGCTGCCGAGCATGGTCATTGAAACAACTCCTCGCAGGAGCGGCTGCTAAAGATTTTACTCTCGCAAAACAGACACCATGGGTCTGCCGCGCATGGTTTGCGAGCGAGAAAGCCTTGGCCCGAGCGAGCGCGCGGCTTGGCTGGCCGTTTACAGCTTCAAGGACGCCCAAACTCGCGTGATATAATTTTTTTGAGGTGCCCCCTCGTTCAACGGCTAGGACACCTGCCTCTGGAGCAGGTTATCGGGGTTCGAATCCCTGGGGGGCAGCCAAATTCACTCCCGTTTCCGCGCTCACTCCTGTTCAGTCAGTCCTTGCCATAATCAGTCCTGCACCGTTTCCCCAACTCACTCCGGTCACGAAACGGTCGCCCGAGTTACTTTTCCAAATCAGCAATGTAAACGCCAAACGCCGGCAACGAGACCTCCCGGCCCTTCGCGTCGGCTCCCGGCGTCGCCAACAGGGCCTTGAAACTTCCCGAAGTCGATCCGCCGCCGGGCAAACTCAAGCTGGCCTTCTGCGGAGTGCCCGACATGTTTAGCGCCACTAGAACCGAGTCCCCGTGGTAGCTCCGCAGATACGACAGCACGTTCGGATCATCCGTGTTCAGAGCGACGTAGTTTCCATCCAGGAGCACCTTGTTGGTATGGCGAAGCGCAAGCACCTTGCGGTAGAACTCCAGCACCGAATTCGGATCCTTTGATTCGCTGGCGACATTGTGCGTCTTGTAACTGGCGGGCACTGGAAGCCAGGGGGGAGCGGTGCTGAAGCCGGCATTGCGAGAGTCGCTCCACTGCATCGGGGTTCGTTCGCCGTCCCTCCCCTTCTCGACCGGCCAGCCTAGCCGTCCGATGGGATCACGAACGTCTTCGCGCCGCTTGGCATCGTTGTTCTCCATGCCCAGTTCCTCACCGTAATACATGATGGGAGTGCCTCTCAGCGTCAGGTAGAAAGCGGCCATCAATTTTGCGATGTCGTCGTTGTGAATGCCGTCGCCGTACCGGTTGTAGGAACGGACGATGTCATGGTTGCTGATGACATACGTCGGCCACCCTCCGGCCGACTCGGCTCCTGCGATCTGGCGCCGGAACTCGACCGGATCAAGTTTGTCGACTCTGGTGAACATGAAATCCATGGGAAGCTGCAACTCGTTCGCGTGCGCGCCGTAGTACTCCTTCAACTCGTCGAAGTTCCGGGTCCAGGTTTCTCCGATGAGCACGGCATTGTATTCGTTCGCGACGGTGCGCAGATTTGTCAACACGTCGTGGACTTCGGGAAGTTTCTTGTTGTACTTGTCCTCCATGTTCGGATCGCCGTACTTGTTGGTGCCGGGAAACGTCGGGTTGTCGCGGAGATCGGGGTCTTCGAAGAGTGTATCGACCGCATCGAGGCGAAAACCGGAAACGCCCCGCTTGTACCACCAGCGGGTGACGTCGAACATGGCCTTCTCCACCGCAGGGTTCCGCCAGTTCAGGTCGGGCTGTTCGGGGTAGAAGTAGTGGTAGTAGTACTGCCCGGTCTTGGGGTCCAGTTTCCACGCCGAACCACCGAAAGTCGAAAGCCAATTGTTCGGCGGCTGGTTCGCAGTTTTGCCATCGAGCCATATGTACCAGTTGCGGTACGGGGAAGCCTTCGAGGACTTCGACTCCAGAAACCACTTGTGCTGGTCGGACGTGTGGTTGATGACATAATCCAGGATGATGCGGATATTGTGCTTCCGGCTTTCGGTCGCGAGCCGGTCAAAATCGGCCAGCGTGCCGTACATCGGGTCAATGTTCTCGTAGTCGGAAACGTCGTAGCCGAAGTCCACCTGGGGTGACGGGTAGCATGGACTGATCCAGATCGCATCCACGCCAAGTCCCTTTAGATAGTCCAGCTTGCCGGTGATGCCTTTAAGATCGCCAACCCCATCGTGGTTGCTGTCGGCGAAGCTGCGTGGGTAAATCTCATAAAAGACCGCGTGTTGCCACCATGGATGGCCTTCGGCGTCGACCGCATTTTTCTGGGTGTGCGTTTGAGCCGTGGCCAGTGCAAGACTGATCGATACGAATGCCTGCAGTACGAAGATTGCTCGCATGATTTTCCTCCCACCGGGCAGGCGTGGCTGGCCCACGTGCTCGAAATTACGGGACCGGCCAGCTGCCCCCCGGGGAAATCGGGTTCGTGCTACCTCTGCGTGTCCCTCATCGGGACATGCTGCGGTGAAAAGTGAAAGACGACTTTCTGTCGCCCGTAGGTGTCCGGTGGCCCGGACGGAATTTGTATTCTGAGCTTGGCTTGGTTGCTACCGGTTCTCAAGAATTCTGCGCCTTCCACGTGACTCACCACGGCCGCGCTGAGCACCGTCATCTCATAGGCCGAGCCCGTAACGCCAGCAATTTCAAAATCAAGTCGATCCTTGCTTGCACTCCAGGTCTCTTTCAAGACGCGGAGTCCACGGCTGGCGCTTCCGAGAGCCGGCCGGCCTGGCGAGAAGCCCAATCCAAAGTCATTATGGATCATGATGCGCAGCTTGCTCTGGCCCTTGGGAACTGCAAACCGCACCGACAAATGTTGGTCCACGGCACTCTTGACGACGCGATAAGGCACCAGGTGGCCGTCCATCTCTGCTGCCAAAACTTCGGCGAGAAAACTGATCGCAGGCGAGAACTCCAGGTTGCAATCTCCGCTTCCGCCGCGGTTCATTTCGAGCGTCATGTCCTCATCCGATCGTCGGTATCGCAGATCGAGCGTGCACCCGCCCACATGAACATTCTTGACCGACAACATGGTCCAATCGGCGGGAACATGGGGCGCGAAGGTTAGAACGTGCGCGTTCGCATTGCTGCCCAGTCCCAGTAGTCCGCGCAGGATCGGACTCAGCACCATGGCGGCTGACCAGATCTGGTGCGGAGAACTCGTCGAGAGCGGTTGATAGTAGTCGCCGGAAAGCACTTCAGTGACATGTCCCAGTGAACCGTCGAGTGCGAGCAGTGCATTGGCGCGCAGATTCAAGTATGCCGGCAGGGCGCGATGATAGCGATACTCCCCGACCGAGGCCCAGCCTGTAAACAGCGGCCAGACCGCTCCGTAGTGATATCCACCGCCGCTGTATCGGCTCGCCTCGGAAGAGATGATGCGCATGCCCCAGTCGGTCTGGTGATCGGCGCCCGCCAGCTCGCTGATCATGGGCAGAGCTTTTTCATCCCGCAGCAAGCCAAACCACATGGGTACGGTGGCCAGCACGCTGGGTTCGTCCACCGGCTTGCTATTGCTGTCGAGAGCGAAGGCGAAGCGTTTCTTGTCTGTCAACCAGAAGGTCTGGTTGAGCATCTGCTCCTGCTTGGAGAATTCATCGGCGAGGGCTTCGCTGACATCTGTCTTGCCCGCGAGCCGGGCCAGATTGGACAGGGCCCGCAGAGCCTCTGCCCCCAGCGCGCTTTGATACAGTTCGCTCTTGACCGGCAAGAGCGGGCCGCCTTCCACCCACCCGTGCCCGATGCCCAGATTCTGCGGTACTCCTTGTGAATCGTAGGTCGAGCGCAGAAACTGGTAGGCCTTCCACAGGGTGTCCCATTTTTCCTGCGCGAAGCCGGTGTCCCCGCTGGCGGTCACGTAGTCGTTCACGGTCACGATGTAGAGCGGAGTCGCATCGGCCGATGCATAGGGATAGGGATAGCCCTTGAACCAGTCAACCAGGTTCGCAGTCTGTGCGATCTCGTGCGGGATCTTGCCGTCATCCCGCTGGTACTTGCTCAGAAAATCGAGTGCCATCCGGGCGCTGGCAAAATCTCCTTCGGCATTGAGGGCGAATGAGGTCCAGAGGCAGTCACGGCCGAAGAACCACGCGAATCCCGGTCGCTGGCTGGTGCCCGAAGTGCGATATCCGGCGATCAGCCCTGTGCCCAGAAAGGGATTATTTACGAGGCCCTGCAGAACGCTGATCCGCGACCAATCGTAGGCTTGCTGCAGTTCGGTATCTGGAAGTTCCAAGTTGACCGTTCTTTCCAGATACGCCTGGTAGTACTCGGTCGACTGGCGCATCAACATGGCATAGTTCGCCGAAAGAGCCTGGTATGTGGCTTCAACTTCGGTCACGCCGTGCGCCGAGCCCGCCAGGACGATGATCCTGGGTTCCTTTCTGTGGCTGGTTGCGCCGAGATCGAAGGAGTCTTCGTCGGAAGAGGAATAGTTGGTCTGATACTCCAGTCGTTGGTTCTGGGCCGTGGGCGACCCCACCAGGGCCCAGAATTTCTTTTGCTCTTCCCCAAAGAGAAATGCGCGCAGCTTCGGGTCCCAGTTCGCGTAAGTTGCTCCCAGAGCTGCCGGCCATTCCAGCTGAAAGTCGCGTTTAAATGCGGCTCGAATGTTCAGGGGCTGCGCGCTATCGATGTCAAAAAGGATGAGCGCGCCGCCCTCCTGTACGGGCACAAAAAACGTCTCGCGGACCGCGAAGGTGTCGCCTGTGTAGAGAATGGTGTAGGACTCCGGTCGAGCTGTAACGGTGCGCGCCAGGCTCTCCGCCGGGATCGTGTGACCTTCTACGTCGAATTGCAGGTGAAAGTCGCGCAGGATTTTGAGGGGGTACACCCAGGCTTCCATCCGTCCGGATTCGTCCCCAAACAGGCCCCCACGGGTGCCCACGGCGGAGACGAATTCCCAGGGGCGGACAACTCGAGATAGCTGGAGAGAGTGGGAAGGCTCTTGAGCGGCGGGCGCTAATCCTAGCAGAGCAACCATTGTGATGGTGAGAGCCGACGAAGGCAGCATTCTCCTGATGAGGCGAAGGCGGGGTTTCCGGACCATCGTGTGCGAAAACTAGGTACCCGAGCTCAATTCATTCGTGCCGACGAACTTGCCAACGTCGCACGCTTCTCACTAGAGTAGGGGCGAATTCTAGCACGGCCAATCCGGGAAGGTATTAACCATTTGTTCTCCTCGCGGCGCGGGTTTCTCCGGTCATTGAGCAGGTCAGCGGTCGTTTTATCGTTGGAAAGTGTTCTCCGACATGCGCTGCCGCGAAGTCTGCTCGCTCAAGGCGCCGCAATTCCGCAGGCCCCTTCAAAAACCGCTACGGACGTGGGTCTCAGCTTCGTGAACGTGGCTCGGGAGGCTGGTCTGAATGCGAAGACCGTTTTTGGCGGCGAGCACAAAAACAAATATCTGCTCGAGACCACTGGCTGTGGCGTTGCGTTTTACGATTACGACAACGACGGCTGGTTGGACATTTTTCTGGTGAACGGGTCGCGCCTGGAGGGTTTTGCCAAGGGACAGGAGCCTCGTTCGCACCTTTTCAAAAACAATCGAGACGGCACGTTTACAGACGTAACCGTGAAGGCCGGTGTCGGACACTCCGGATGGGGCCAGGCCGTTTGCATCGGCGACTACGATAACGACGGCTACGAAGATCTTTTCGTCAGCTACTTCGGCAAGAACGTGCTTTACCACAACAACGGCGACGGGACCTTTACCGACGTCAGTGAAAAGGCGGGCGTAGCCGGCGATGGCAAGCGATGGAACACCGGCTGCGCCTTTGTCGATTACGACCGCGACGGAAAACTTGACCTTTTCGTCGCCAACTACATCGACCTCGATCTGGCAACCGCCCCGTTGCCTGAGTCCGGCCCATGTCTTTACAAGGCGGTGATGGTGGCCTGCGGCCCTCCCGGGCTCAAGGGAGGGAAGAACCTCCTGTATCACAACAATGGAGATGGGACTTTCACTGATGTTTCAAGCGCTGCGGGCATCTTTTCGGCAAATGGCACCTATGGGTTGGGGGTGCTGACAGCCGATTTCGATAACGATGGCTGGCCGGATATTTACGTGGCGGACGATTCGACCGCCAGTGCGCTCTATCAGAACAAGAAGAACGGAAAATTCCAGGACATTGCCCTGGAGGCCGGTTGCGCTTTGAGTCCCGACGGCAAGCCACAAGCCGGCATGGGCGTGTCAGCGGCCGACTACGACATGGACGGCAACCTCGATATCGTGAAGACGAACTTCGCGGGCGACACACCATCCCTCTACCACAATCAAGGCGGCGCGAACTTCGAAGACGCCACCTTCGCTGCCGGGCTTGGGTTGCACACCCAGTTTCTTGGCTGGGGGTGTGGATTCTTCGACATGGACAACGACGGTTGGCCCGACATCCTCATCTGCAACGGTCACGTGTATCCCGAGGTCGAGCAACTCAAGACCGAAGCGGGCTACGCGCAACGAAAACTGCTGTATAAGAACCTGCGTAATGGCCGCTTCGAGGACGTTTCCTGGTTGGCGGGCCCCGGAATCTCCGAGCCGGTCGCTTCTCGCGGGTGCGCTTTTGGCGATTTCGACAACGACGGAGATCTCGACGTCGTGGTGAACACGGTCAACGACTTTCCGCAGCTTTTGCGATGCGACTCCCGTTCGGCAAACAACTGGATCAAAGTGCGCACCATCGGCACCAGGTCCAACCGAAGTGGAATCGGCGCGCGCTTGAAGTGCGTGACACAGATCGCAGGAGAACCCAAGCCGCATGAGCAAATCGACGAAGTGCGCAGCGGTGGCGGCTATTTTTCACAGAGCGATCTGCGCGTTCATTTTGGGCTCGGAAAAGCGGACAAAGTCACGCTGCTTGAGATCCGATGGCCGAGCGGCCAGGTCGATAGCGTGAAAGACATCAAGCCGAACCAGGTCATTTTTGTGCGAGAAGGCGAGGGAATCATTCGCACGAAGCAGTTCGACAGTGCGAAACCCAGTCGGTCCTGATCCTTGAACGTGAGACGCCGGCGTGCGGCCTCAACCCGGCATCAGGTTACCTCCGAAGGTGCGCGAGCGTTCACGGCGTGTCATACTAGCGTTCGACGGGCCATCTCGGCGCCCGAACAACCGTGCTTGAACCTGTTCCCTTCAGAATCAGCAGTCGGCTCCTGGTTTTCCTGTTTCTTTGTCTCTACGCCCTGCTGGCACCAGCTCAAAACAAGACCGAATCTCTTGCCAACCTGGCCTATCAACAAGGCCTGACGGCATTGAAGCAAGGTGACCTCAAAGCAGCGCATGCCGCATTCAATCGCGCCCTCAAGCTGGCGCCTGACAGTGCAGAAGCACACAACTCCCTGGGCTGGGTGATGGGGGAGCAAGGGCAAACTGCGGAGGCGATTGTCCAACTAAAAACGGCAGTCCGCCTGAAGCCGGATTTTCTACACGCGCGCATCAATCTTGCCAACGCCTTGATCAAGGTCCATGACTTCGAGGCCGCCGAGGTCGAGGCGAAAGCGGCAACCGAGCTCGATCCCAAGAGCGCCGAATCCCACCGCACGCTTGGACGCGTTCTGAGCCTTCGCGGCGATCTGAAATCTGCAACGGCGGAACTAAAGCAGGCCGTCGAACTGGAACCGCAAAGAGCCGAACTCCACGACGAGTTCGGAGCTCTTCTGGCACTAGGCTCCCAAAACGAGGAAGCCGCGACGCAGTTCGACAAGGCCCTGACCCTGCAGCCGAATCTTGTCGAGGCCAAGTTCCACCTGGGCGTCATTCGATGGCAGCAGAAACGTCTCGATGACGCGCTCGATCTGTTGAGAAACGCCAGCCAACTCGCCCCCCGGTCCGCCCCATCCCACTACTACCTCGCTCGTGTGTTCGAAGACCGCGGCCAGGTGGGAGAGGCGACTCGGGAATTGCAGGCGGCGGTTCACCTACAGCCGGATTGGATCGAAGCTGAGAGTCAACTTGGTCTGCTGCTGCAGCATCACGGAGACGCCGAGGGTGCGATTACAGCGTTTCGCCGGGTCACTGAGTTGCAGCCCGACAATCCCGATGCTCACAACAATCTGGGTCTGGCACTCCTGCAAGCCGGTCAAGCGAGCGAATCGATGCAAGAGTTTGAAGCAGCCCTCCGCCTCCGCCCCGACGACGCAGGCTATCGCACCAACCTGGGCACGGCCTATCTGCAAAAGACAGATTTCGACAGCGCCGTAGCCCAGTTCCAAACCGCTCTAAAAATAACTCCGCAAGATGCAACTCTGCACTACGACTTGGGTCTGGCATTGAAATTGAAGGATCAGCTCGGGCAAGCGGTCGAGGAACTTCGCAAGGCGGAAGCCCTTGATCCGTCGCAGCCCGACGTCCACTACACCCTTGGCGTCACGCTGTGGCAGCAGGGACAATTCGACGAGGCAGTGAAGGAACTGCGCGCCGCGATCGCAGCGCGTCCCGACTATGCCGAGGCCTACTACAGCTTGGGCAGCGTGCTCAAGCAGCAGGGGCAACTCCAGGACGCCGCCGCCGCGCTGCGGGAAGCCATCCGCATCCAACCCGACTTCGGCGGAGCTCACACGACATTAGCCGCCGTGCTGCGCGCGCTGGGCGACAGTGACGCGGCGGCCAGCGAAGCGCGCGCCGGTCAACGCATCCAAAAAGAGACCACCGGACTGCAGGCGGCTGCTCTTGCCACCAGTTCCGGACGCCGTCTCCTCAATGCCGGCGAGCTGGACGGGGCGATTGAGCAATTTCGCTCAGCCATTAACTCCAGTCCGAACTTCGCCCAGGCTCACTACCAGCTGGCGATGGCACTCGAACGCAAGGGAGAAAAAGAAGAATCCGCAAGTGAGTTTCGCAAGGCCGCCGAACTGGACAGTCGCCTGGCGCCTCCGCCCTCTGCTCGGTGAAGACAGCCGTCATTGCACCGCGGGGGCTTCTTTGCGGAAGGCCACCAGCGCGGTCTCTACCGGCACGCCACGAGCAACTTTTACACGCAGCACCGCCTCGAACGATGCCACTTCGCCACCCGCGGGCACATTCAATCGCGTCAGCAGCTGTTGAACAGAATCTTCGCGGCACACGAACTCGACCGCGGCCTGGGTTCCAATCGTGGTCGTGCCCGCCAGGATCATGACCCATTCCGAAGGATTGATCCCCGGCTCAAGTGCAACGACGGCATAATCTTGGGTGAGCGGTTGGGCCGACGGACTTGCAATGAAGTAGGCCGGCTCGCCCGTTTGCGGGTGGACATTAAAAACAGCGAGCTCATTTTTTTGCGGCCCCGAATCAAGTCGCCTGAAAACGAACTCGCGGTTTGAAGGCAGGTCGCGCAGCGTAAGGTTTTCTGCTGGGGATCCCACAAAAATCAAGTCGTTGTTTTTCGCGTCATCGAGCGAAAACAAGCTGCCGCGCTTCACACGCAGCTGGCGATTCAGTAAATAGAAAACCCGATCGAGTTCGTGCACCGCTAGAACTTCTCCGACTCCGGTGTAGTGATCGAGGATCAATCCTTGCGTATCCTGGACGGGATTTCGATACCGCATACCCGTTTCGGGACGCCCAACGAACGCCGCGTTGCTGAAAATCACCCACGGGTCGCCCGTTCCGGAGAGAAATGGCTTCCAGAAGGTCTTGAACGCTGCGGGAGCCGTGCGGGAACCGGTGGTTGCAACCGCGGTGTGTGCCCGATTTGCCCAGAGGCCAACCAGCGCTGCCACGGCTGCTGCGAGCAGAAGCGACAGGCCGACCACTGCCGCCGACCAGTTCCAGAGAATATGCCGCGCCCGCGCTCTGTCGGTTGCTGCTTCGTCCTGTGCTCCCGCTTTCACGGCCGGCGGCTGATGGTGAAACACCAGCAAGTAGGAGCCCTTAGGCAACTCAATGGAGATTGGGTCCTGTGCTCCCTCCGAGGCGTAGTACTCCGCGAGCTTTACGCGCAAGCGTCCAGCCTGGACACGGATCGCGGAATCGACGTGGGGATCGAAATCGGCAGGTCGCCCGAACACCTCAGTCGCGATCTGGTACTCCTTGATCGGAACTCCGGGATTTTGTAGGGTCTGGTCCGCCAGGTACCGAAGCAGCTTGCACAGGGATTCCGATCCGTGGAGCACTCGGCTGTTCACCAGCGTGTCCACTGCGGCCAGATACTGTTCCCGCGGGTCGGCCAATTCGGTGACGCTCATGTAACCAAGCGTAACAAGGCCCGCATCTCTCTGCAATACATGGACTTTGCGGAGTGTAACGGTATCAAACCCTCTGAAACTTTAATTCATCGAATCGAGGGAACAGATTGCCAGCGCCTAGCGTGTGGGTCCTGCAAGCGCGAACACTCTAGGTGTCTCGCGTTACGGGAATGAACTGTCAATGAGGGCGCGGGTTGCGGAGATGGTTGCAGAGTGCTTTTTCGGTTGTCCGTCATTCGCTCGCCGCAACCCGAGCTCAGATTCCGGTTTTCATAGTTGATTCGTCAATTGCTCCCGAATGTCATACGAGCCAACCACAGCGCACCACGTAATTTTCAGCCGTTTCAATAACCTATGAGCAATAACGATTTAGGAGAGCGAAGTGCAGGTGTGGGTAGTCCGCTAATAGATTTCTACTAGTGCTTGATTATTGAAGCACGAGATGCAGATCAAGACGCGGTTCTTGGCGAAGAAGCTGAAATCCGCAAACGCACGAGCATTCACGATCTCCGTTACTCGAGATTAGCAAGAAAAACAAATTTCTAACCTGTATGTACATTCGCTACTTCAAGGGAGCGTGTCGGGCTGCTCGGGGTTGGTGGGATTCTTAAGCTCGAAGCCACCGAGAGTGTCCGCGCGAGCGCAAAAAGCAAACCGTTGCCTGTGTCGAGACGAGGTTGGAGGAATTCAATGAGAGTCAAGAATCTGGCGGTGTTCGCCGCACTGGCCGTTTTCGCAGTGATCAGCATCACTTGCACGCCCCAGGCATTTGGGCAGGCAGTTTACGGAAGTATCCTTGGTACGGTGACCGATCCGCAAGGGGCGGCAGTGTCGGGCGCCAAGGTCACGGTCATCAACCAGCGCAAGGGCACCACGGACGAAACCACCACGAACGCGGATGGCAACTACTCCGTGACCCACCTAGTCCCGGATACTTATTCGGTTCGGGTGGAAGCGCCTGGTTTCAAGGTAAGCGAGCAAAAGGACATCATTGTTTCTGCCGACGCTGGTTCGCGTGTCGATCTGCAGTTCCAGGTCGGCGGCACCACTGAGACGGTGGAGGTCACGGCGGAAGCTCCGCAGCTAAAGACCGATCGTGCCGACGTAGCGGTGACGTTCAATGAAAGGTACGTTGAAGACGTTCCCATCCTCAATCGTAACTTTACGCAGCTGCAGTTGCTGGCTCCCGGCTCTCAGAAAATCGTTGGCTGGAGCCACGCCGCGACCGAGAACCCGCAGGGCGGCCAGCAGATCTTTACCCAAGGGCAACACTTCAGCGGCACCGGGTTCGAATTGGATGGAACCGATAACCAGGACCCGATCCTCGGGATTATTGTGGTCAATCCCAACCTCGACGCCGTGACCGAGGCCAAGGTCTCGTTGCAGAACTACGACGCAGAATTTGGCAAGGCAGTAGCCAGCGTCGTGACCGCTCAGACCAAGTCGGGCAGCAACGACATCCACGGCACTGCCTTCTACTATCGCCGCACCGACGCAACGCAGGCCCGCGATCCGTTTGCACAAAGCGCGGCTGATCCGCTTACGCATAAGTTCATTCCGAGTTCACGGTGGCAGCAGTTCGGCGGTACCGTTGGCGGCGCCGTCATCAAGGACAAGTTGTTCTACTTTGGTGATTACCAGGGAACACGCCAGAGCAACGGCGTTAGCGGCTTATTCACCATGCCGACGGGGAACGTCCGGACGAGTTGCAGCCCAGCCACAAACACCACAGGGTTCTGTGATTTAAGCCAATATGCGACCTCAGCGGTCACCGGCGGAGGACTCATCTTCGATCCCAATACCGGGAACCTGAACAAAGGAACCGGCCGCATGCAATTCTGTGGTCCCGCAAGTGTCGGCGACCCCACCGGCTGCATCAATCACCCGAACTGGATTCCGATGACCGCTGCTGCGGCTACTTCCGTTGGTCACCCAGCGACGAGCATCGTGTCCCCCGCGGCGGCGGCGATTCTCGCGGCGCTTCCAGCTCCGCAGAATTCGAATCTTCTCAACAACTACGTCGGAGCCGGTTCGGGCCCGTTTAAGCAGAACAGCTTCGACACTCGTATCGACTACAACGCCAGCCAGAGCCTGAACTTCTTTGGACGGTTCAGCCTGGCCTACTTCAGCCTGTCCGGCAAAGGTCTGCTGGGTGCCTTGGGCGGCCCAGGCAATGGGCTCCTTGGTCTGGCCGGTAGTTCGGTCACGCACAACTACAGCTTAGCCGCGGGCTTCAATAAGACGATCAGCACAACTTGGCTGACCGACTTCCGATTTGGATATTTCAAATACAACCCGCAGACCCAGAAGCCGGACGGCGGCACTCCGATGACGGCTTTCGGAATTCCGGGGGCGAACATTGCCGGCGACACCAAGACGAATGGTCTGGGTTCCTTCCAGTTGGGGGCCGATCCGATCAGTGGCTACAACGGGACCCAGAACAATGGGAATGCCGGCCTGGTGATCTCGAGCTTCGGCGACGGTCTGGGAATCGCCCGTTGCAACTGCCCTCTCACCGAGAGCGAGCAGCAATTCCAGTTCGTCAACAACTGGACCAACGTGCGCGGCAACCATCAGATCAAGTTCGGCGCCGACATTCGCTACGCGATGAACCTGCGAATCCCAAGCGACAACAATCGTACGGGCGAATACAACTTCAGCCCGGAGGCAACGTCGTTCGGTGGCGTCGGCGGACTCGATCTGGCGACCTTCTTGCTGGGTGACGTGACTTCGTTTGCCCGCTATGTCAACAATCCAAACCTGCCCGGCGCCGGCAACGCGGCCGAACGCCAGAAGCGCTGGTTCTTTTATGGGCAGGACACTTGGCGCGCGACTCCCAGGTTGACGATCAACTACGGGTTGCGCTGGGAGATTTATTTCCCTGAGTCGGTGAACGGCAAAGGCAATGGCGGGTTTGCCAACATCATCGATAACGGTGGCACCGGCGGCATTCGTGTTGCTGGATTTGGCCCCTACAATTTGTCCGGCAATGTCGCCAATACCTACCACGCCTTTGCGCCTCGTTTTGGGATCGCTTACCAGGCGACATCGAAGACCGTAGTTCGCATGGGATACGGCCGCAGCTACGACATCGGCGTATTCGGTTCCAATTTCGGACACACGGTCACGCAGAATTTGCCGGTGCTGCTCAAGCAGAACTACGATGCCAGCAGCTTCAACTCGGCAGCCTCCGCAAACTTGGTCCCGCTCTTTAGTTTGGATCAGGGCCCCAGTGGAAACCCGGTCACCGGGCCTTTCATTAATCCTGCGACCGCCTTTCCGGCGATTCCCTCCAATGGGTTTATCCCGCTGACCGCTCAGCTGTCGGGGACGCACATTCGCCCGCTGAAGCAGGTTCTGCCGTCGGTGGACGCCTGGAACGCCACCGTCCAACGTCAGATCACTAACACGATGTCTCTGGAAGTGTCCTATGTGGGCAGTAAGGGCACGCATGGATTCGCTGGCGACGGTCCGAACTATGACATCAACCAGCAGGCGGTCGGCCAGGGACAAAACCTGACCCAAGCATTTATTGTCGGCAGCAATCCACCCGTACCGTGTCTTGCGGGCTCCATGCCCAATACCGGGAACTGCGGACCAGCGAAGTATGCCGGATTCAGTGCTTTCACTTCGCAAAACAGCCGCCGCCCTCTCTATCCCACCATCCCGTTTGACCTGGGCAACTACTACGGCAACGACGCCTCCAGCACGTACAATGCCTTCGAGGTCAAGATCGACAAGCGTTTCTCCAAGGGACTGCAGTTCCTGTCGCACTACACCTACTCTCACGCGGACAACTACGACAGCAACTACTATGTAGACAGCCATCCGCTCTCGTGGGGCCCGGTGGATTTCAGCCGAAACCAAGTGTTCGTGGTTAACACCGTGTACGAACTGCCCTTCGGGAAGGGAAAGACCTACATGGGCGGCGTGAGCCGCGCCATGGACTACGCAGTAGGCGGATGGCAATTGAGCAACACCACCAACTGGAGCAGCGGGCTGCCTTGGACGCCGAGTGTCGGCGAATGCGGCAACGTCAGCGATACGGGCCCATGCCGTCCCAACATTGCACCCGGATCGCTGCAAATCGGCGTGGGTCCGCTAGACCCGGTGCACCACACGCGGACGTACTTCACGCCAGTGGCCCCGCTGGCATATCCCGATCCCAATACATTGCCGGTGGGAACGGATGCTTGCACTCTGGCCCGCCCGGCTTCCGCCGGATTCGTTCTTCCCGCTTGCGGGACGATTGGCAACATAGGTCGCAACAGTTTCCATGGACCGCGGGGTTTCTACTCCGACCTGTCGGTGTCGAAGCTGTTCCCGGTTTCCGAACGGGTGAAGGTAAAGTTCGTCATGGACGCCTTCAACATCTTCAATCACCCGGTGTACGCCTTTAGTGCAAACAACGGAGCGAACAACTGCGTGGACTGCCAGGGCGGCAACAACGGCAAGATCACGCAACTCGAGGGCGGCACGACCATGCGCGAGCTGCAGTTTGCCCTACGTCTCGAGTTCTAAGACGAAACGTTTGGAACTTCTTCAAAGAGGGGGCGGAAATCGCTCCCTTTTTTTGTTTGCAAACAACCAGCACAGGAATGCAATGCAAGTCGTAAGCTAGTCATAAACCACTGCCGAGTGATTTCTGAATGAAACCGTCGCTTGCGATTGTCTTCCTGCTGATGATCTCGCGCCTGGGCTTGCCGGCACAGTCCGAACCATCGGCGGTGCAGGAGGATAAATCGGTCCCAACCGCTCCTTCACAATCCGCGACGGCGGACTTCGCCACGCCTCGTCGTCTTCTGCAGCAAGGCAAGAATGCAGAAGCCGTAGCGCAGTTGCAAGAATTGGCCGTCCGGAATCCTGCCATGCCCGGCCTCCAGCATGAACTCGGGATCGCCTATTACAAAGGCGGCGAGTACGTGAAAGCCATCGACGCTCTTGGGAAAGCCGTCCACGACGAGCCGAAGGACAACGAGGCGGTTCAGTTGTTGGGGCTTTCCAACTACTTGAGCGGCCGTCCCGCTGAGGCGATCCCCCTGCTCGAGAAAGTGCAGGGCTGGTATGCGCGGGCCAACGTCGATGCCTCCTACATCCTCGGGATTTGCTACATCCAGACGAAGGACTATCCGCACGCCCGCCAGTCGTTCGCGCGCATGTTCGAGGTGCCCGCGGACTCGGCGGCCGCTTATCTGCTGACAGCACGCATGCTTCTGCGGCAGGAATTCGACCCGGTCGCCGAGGAGTATGCCCAGAAGGCAATCACCCTCGACCCAAAGTTGCCGCTCGCCCACTTTTTTCTGGGTCAGCTCCGTCTCTACAAATCGAGGATTCCTGAGGCCATCGCCGACTTCCAGCAAGAACTTGCCATCAATCCCGGCCACGCCGAGACCTATTACAAACTGGCGGACGCCTACTCCCGCGTCCAGAAATTTGATGACGCCGAACGCCTTCTCCAGCGCTCAATCTGGCTGGAGGCGAGTTCCACCGGCCCCTATATCCTTATGGGAAAGGTGCTCGAGAAGAAAGGCGAGGCGGAACTTGCGGTCCGGGCGCTCCGGCATGCGCTCACCATGGATCCCAACAACTCCATGGCTCATCACCTGCTCGGCCAGGCCTATCAGGACATGGGTAGGAGCGAAGACGCCGAGCGAGAACGCAAACTCGCCCAACAGCTCCAGGACGTACCAGACTCCAAGCCGGAATAAGCACGCAGGCGCGTGCTCTCAGCGACGGGGCTGCCGGGGACACGAGCATTGGCTCGCCAGATTGGCCGAACCCACTGCAGGCCAGGTCGTCGAAGCCGACCGCCCCCAGGAAGATCTTGGACCACTGTGAGTTACCTTTGTCCGGACGGTGCTGCGCATAACTCGTTTGCTATCAACGATTTTGATGGCATCCCTGCTTAGCCATTGATTCTCGAAGGAGCGAGGAGGAGGGCACAAGCCTTTGGGTGGCGGCAAATTTCCAAAATGGCACACTCTAGGAGACCTACAAAGTTCGGCCCGAAGGCTTTGCGGCTTACGGCGTGGCTGGGCTCGGTCGGGACTGTTCCTCTGCCAGCCGGTTTACCCAGTCGGCCGGAAGAGCGTGCAGCAGGGCAAGAAACGCTCCGTTCGTCCAGCCGAATCCGACGACGTTCTGATCGTAGCCAGCCTCGATGTGCGACTCAGACGACCGCGTCTCCACGTTGTACTTCTCACGGATCGTGCCGTCCCGGCGAAAATTCTCGGCAACCGTTGACAGGAACTTGTAGGACACTCGATTGGCATCGTCCTGGAAGCCGTAGCGGCGCAGTCCTTCGATCGCGAGCCACTGCGTGGGAGCCCATCCGTATGGGTAGTCCCACTGCACTCCGTTGTCGCGATTGCTCATGGCCAGACCCCCGGCGCGTTCAAAAATGCCGATGTTCTTGCGCACCGCCTCTGCCTGTTCTGGAGTGGCGAGCCCGGCCCATAGTGGATAAAAGGTGGTGATGTATTCATACGTCGACCGCGCGTGCTGGTCGAGGTTGTAGTCGAAGAACATCCCGCGACCCGCGTCCCACAACAGTTTCTGGACCCGATTCTTTCTCTGTTCCGCGCGGGCCTGCCACCGCCGGGCGTCATCTTTGCGCCCCAGGATCTCGCTCATGTGCTGTAGATCCGTTTCGGTCTTGTAGAGCAGGCTGTTGAGGCACACCGGAGCATAGTGGTGAGTGGCAGCGCCGTAAGGTCCGAAACGAAAGGAGATATCGAAACCTGATTCGCGCATTGCGCGGTCGCCCTTGTAGTAATCCGCGGTCAGCGCGATGTTTCTGGCAGGATCACATTCCGGCCGTGCCACTGTCCCGGCAAGGTCGCAGACCTGCACGGAATACAGCGCTCCAGCGACCGCGTCGCCGGCTTTAGGTTTGCTCATGTCCTCAACGTAATTTCGTCCTTCGCTGTGCACCAGGAAATAGCCTGCGACCTTTCGATAAAAGGCGGTTTCGTCTTTCAAGCTCTCGGGAGCCGGTCCGCTGCCGAAGTCGAAGTAGCGAGACAACCCAGTGTCGCCTGCCGCGTGGGGATCACGGTTCCACATCTGGTAGTCTTTGCTGGCGAACTGGTAGCCCTTTTCAAGCCAGGCGCGGTCCGCGTGACCCGCTGATTTCTGTGCTTCATAAACGGCCATGATCATCGAGGTCAGGAACGGCGGCTGGGAGCGCGTCAAGAAGTAGGTCCGGTTCGCGTTCAGCACGGTTCCGTAGTGTTCGATTTCAAAGAAGAAATTTTCGACCATGCCGCGGGCGAGCGCGACACGGTTGTTCTCGAGCAATCCGCGCACAATGAAGTAGCTGTCCCATCCATACATCTCATTGAATCTTCCGCCCGGTACCACGTATTTGTTTTCCAGGTACAACAGTCCCGGTGGACGAATGGTCGTCGACACCTGCCCCGGCCCGGTCATTGCGACCGGCAACTCCTTCACTTGGATGTTGCAGCGCTGCTCGGTTTGCCGGACCGCTTCCGGGGCGGGGAAGTGGGACGGGAGGTAAAGGATAGAAGTCTCGTTCAGCTTGGGATCGACGACGGTGTGGCAGTCTGACATGGAGCGAGTCAGGGTATCCCAGCCCGACGAGATGTAGCCCAGGATCGGAGAAAGCGCCGGCGGGGACGGGACTGCTCCTTGCCGGGGAGCCGCCAGCGCCCCATCGACGAAGACAAGCCACAGTGCAAACCGCGTCAGGAGACGGAGACGGCGAACGGGGGTTAGCACAGGAGCCCGTTCAAGCAGAGTTTGTCGCATATAGCTCATGAAGATAGATCAGATGACGGCCAAGCGAAAGCTGAGATCCAGTTTTTTTCCGAACATAAGCCTCAAATCCTGGTGGTGCCGAAACGCTTGGCGGAAGTCTTGGAGTTGCCAGAAATCAGGGAAGTCGACTCGCGCAACACCAGGTTCGTCTTCAGCACATACTCGCTGCCGTTGGGGGCCGGAGTCTCCCGCTCCACATCGGCCAGGAGCGCGTTGAAGGCGAGTCGTGCCAACTCCGCCTGGGACATCTGGACGCTGGTGAGCGGCGGAATCACGAACTGCGCCAGGCGAATGTCGTCAAAGCCAATCACGGACAGATCACGAGGAATCACGATTCCGGCGTCGTGGCTCTTCCGCATCACTCCGATCGCCGTCATATCGTTTGAGCAAATCACGCCGGTGGGGCGGACGGGCTGATTCAACAGCCGCGTCATGGCAGCCATGCCACCTTCCAGGGTGTGGTCTCCCTCGATAATCAGCTCCGGCTCGGATTCCAGTCCGATTTCACGCATCGATTGCACGAACGCCTCCCGGCGTGCGACTGCCGATTTGAGACGCAGAGGGCCGGTGATAAAAGCAATTTTGTCATGACGGAGGGCCGCCAGATGTTGGACCGCCTGCCGGATACCATTGAGGTAGTCGATGCGAATATTGCTCACCCGCGGGCGTGCCGGTCCCACATCCACGAACACCAAGGGAACGTTGCGTATCTTCAGACCTTCCAGCAGGGGTTCTTCCATACCAAAGGTGAGGATCGCGACCCCTTCGACCCGGCGTTCAATCATGCGCCGGACCGAACTCTCCATTCTCGCGGGATCATTCTGGGTGGAGGTCAGAAGGATTTCGTAGTGGCGCTGTACGGCAATGGTCTCAAAAACCTGAACGACTTCCGGAAAGAACGGATTCGTGATATCAGAGATGACAAGTCCAAAAATACGGCTGCGTCCGGAAACCAGCGCGCGTGCCTGGGTGTTAGGGTAGTAACCCAGTTCTTCGATCACGTTCCAGACGCGCTTTGCCAATTGGGCGTTGACGGTCGGAACCCGATTGATGACACGCGAGACAGTTGCGGTTGAAACTCGAGCGCGCTTTGCGATTTCGCGGATGTCCATACGGTGGAGGGGTGCGGGACGGATTCTAGCACGGTAAACGTTCCCCCAAAAGAGTCCTCAGGCGAGCTTTTTCGGGAGTTCGATGAGGGAACCGAGTCAAGGGAGTTTCGCCAGGAAAGGCGGAAAATCGATTGACAACAAGTGCGTCGGTGCTCTACTTTCACGGAGCGCTGTAAACGATTACTTTGAAGAGGGCTGCGCCCGCACGGAATTACCCAGATGCTGCTGCCAAGCTTGCGCGAACAGGTCCTGGAAGCCAACCTTGAATTGGTACGACGCGGTTTGGTGCTATACACCTTCGGCAATGCCAGCGGTGTTTCCCGGGACGATGGGCTGGTCGTGATCAAACCCAGCGGTGTTCCGTATGACGTCATGAAGCCCGCTCACCTGGTGGTAACCGACCTGGACGGCAAGGTCGTCGAAGGGGATCTGCGTCCGTCCAGCGATCTGCCGACCCACATTGCTTTATACCGCGCCTTCCAGGGCATCGGCGGTGTTGCGCATACCCACTCCGAGTATGCCACAGCCTGGGCGCAAGCCCGCGTGCCGATTCCTCCTTTTGGCACGACGCACGCCGACTATTTTCACGGGTCAGTTCCGGTCACCGAGGTCATGCCGGATCACCAGATCGCGTCCGACTACGAGCTCAATACTGGACATGCTATAGTGCGGGCGTTTCAAAAAATCGATTATGCGGTGATCCCCGCCGTCCTTGTGGCGAACCACGGTCCCTTCTGCTGGGGCTCGGATTCCGGCGCGGCAGCGCACAATGCCGTGATTCTCGAGTCGGTCGCTCGCATGGCGTTCTTTACCCGCCAACTTAACGAGGACGCCGAACCCCTCGGACGTGGACTGCATGACAAGCACTACTTAAGAAAGCACGGAACCACCGCTTATTACGGGCAGGCAAAGGAAAGCAAATGATGCCAGGGTTGGCGCTGTTTGTGACAGAGCGGCTTGTGCGTTTGTCGGGAGTCGACATCGCGATTGTTGTTTTCTACTTCGCGCTCGTCCTCGCCATTGGCTTTTACCTGAAGGGACAGGCCAATACCAGCGAGGACTTCTTCATGGCGGGCCGCGAGATGACGGCGTGGGTGGCCGGTCTCAGCTTCCTCTCCGCCAACCTGGGCGCGCTGGAACTGATGGGCTGGGCGGGATCGGCGTATCAATACGGCATCCTGGCGACGCATTGGTATTGGATCGGCGCGATTCCGGCAATGTTGTTTCTCGCGCTGGTGATGATGCCGTTTTACTACATCTCGAAAACCCACTCCGTTCCCGGGTATTTGAAGCTACGGTTTGGGGAACCGGCGCGCGTTCTGTCGGCAGTCTCGTTCGCGTTCATGACCGTGCTGATGAGCGGCGTCAACATGTTCGCGATGGCCAAGGTCATGCAGATCGTGCTGGGGTGGGACATCAATTTCAGCATCTGGGTTTCATCGCTCACGGTGGCTATTTACGTTGCGCTGGGGGGGCTGCGCTCGGCCATTTTCAACGAAGTGCTGCAGTTCTTTCTGATCTGGGCGGGTGCGCTGCTCATTCCGATCCTTGGACTGTACGAAGCCGGAGGTTGGACGAACCTGAAAGCGCAAATTGCCCACAATTTTTCCGCGCAGTACGTTCACCTGTGGTCCGGGCTGGGCCACTTCAATACCAATCCGATGGGGATTCACTGGACAGGAATCGTGTTCGGACTGGGAGCGATCATTTCCTTCGGTTACTGGACCACGGATTTTCTGGTCGTGCAGCGCATCCTGGCGGCAAAAGACATTCGCAGCGCGGAGATGGCGCCGATCATCGGCGCGGGCTTCAAAATGATGGTGCCCCTCATCGTGATTCTGCCTGGCCTGCTGGGATTGGCGCTGCTTCCAGAGAAGCTGGTCCCGGAATCGGTCGCAGCGGTCACAGGCGGACACAGCTACAACGACGTGCTGCCCTTGATGCTGGCCCGCTATTGCGGACCGGGGCTTCTCGGCCTGGGTGTGACTGCGCTCATTGCCGGTTTCATGTCGGGCATGGCGGGCAACGTGAGCGCCTTCACGACCGTTTGGACCTACGACATCTATCGCCCCCTGATCAATCCCCGCGGCAGTGACCATGACTATGTGGTGATGGGCCGCTGGACGACAGTGATCGGAGTGCTGATCAGTGTGGGAACGGCGTATCTGGTCATGAGAGCCGCCAGCATTATGGATTACGTGCAGGCGCTTTTCAGTTTCTTCATTGCGCCGCTGTTCGGAACCGTCATCCTTGGGATGCTTTGGAGACGGGCAACCGGTGCGGGCGGCTTTTGGGGATTACTCTGTGGATCTCTCACCTCGATTAGCATGTGGGGATGGGTGCATCACGATCCCTCCGCACTCCGTTACGTGGCGCTCTCGGCGGACGCCAAAGTCATGGCGCAGGATATGTACCAGGCGCTGTGGTCTTTCGTCGTATGCGTCCTGGTGACGGTCGGAGTGAGTCTGGCGACCCGGCCGAAGCCGGACGCTGAGTTAGAGGGCTTGGTATACGGTCTCACGAAAGTTCCGTCCATCGGAGAGCTGCCTTTGTACCAGAAGCCGCTTTTCTGGGCGGGTGTGGTGGTGGCCGGTTTCGTGGCGCTGAACATCATTTTCTGGTAGAGGGAGGTTGGCAGGATGATTTCAATCTGGTTTTTTATCGGCATCTCGCTTGCCGTCAACGGCGCTCTGATCCTGGCTGCCGGTATGTACCAGCTCGTGAATCCTCCATCGAATCCCGGGGTGGTGCTCTTTCACTTGCACGCCAACGTATGGTGGGGGGCTGCGCTGCTGCTTTCCGGTCTCTTCTATTGCGTGCGCTTCGCCCCGCGTCGGCGGGTCTAAGATCCTCGTAGTCTTTGATGGTGTGTAAGGGAGTTTTATGGCAACGAAGAAAATGACGATGGGCCTGATCGTAGGCAACCGCGGCTTCTTCCCGGATCATCTGGCGAAAAGCGGCCGCGAGGAGATGTTACGGGTTCTCGAAACTGCGGGCATGGATGTGGTAGCTCTCACCCCGGAGGAAAGTAAGTACGGAGCGGTTGAGACACGAGAAGAGTCCAGACGCTGTGCCGACCTTTTCAAGCGCAATCGGAACCGCATGGACGGGGTCATTGTGACCCTCCCGAATTTCGGCGAGGAGCGTGCGATTGCGGATACTCTTCGTCTCGCCGATCTGCATGTGCCGGTGCTGATCCAGGCCACTCCCGACGATCCCAAGAAGATGACAATCGCCTTTCGCCGCGACAGCTTCTGCGGAAAAATGTCAGCCTGCAATAACCTGCGCCAGTACGGCATCCGGTACTCGATCACGACGCTGCACACCGAGAGCCCGGACTCCCCTGAGTTCGCGAAGGACCTGGACTGGTTTGCGGCAGTCTGTCGGGTGGTCAACGGTTTCCGCAATCTACGGGTCGGCGCAATCGGGGCGCGGCCGACGGCTTTCAATACCGTCCGCTACAGCGAGAAGATTCTTGAGTCGCAGGGGATCTCGATTGAAACGCTGGATCTCTCCGAGGTGTTGGGTCGGATCGGGAGAATGAAGGACAGCGACGATGGCGCCCAGGCGAAGCTGGCGGCCATCAAGAAATATGTGGACGCGAGCGGCGTTCCCGCGGCAGCTCTGATGAAGATGGCCAAGCTCGGCGCGGTCGTGGACCAATGGATGGCCGACACCGAAGTCGCCATCAGCGCGGTGCAGTGCTGGACCTCGATCGAGGAAAACCTGGGCGTGGTTCCGTGCACGATCATGAGCATGATGAGCGACAGCCTGCTCTCGAGCGCCTGCGAAGTCGACATCTGCGGCGTCCTGGGCATGCACGCTCTCCGGCTTGCCTCGGGCACGCCCTCGGCGCTGCTGGATTGGAACAATAACTACGGATCGGACCCCAATAAGGCCGTCTGCTTCCACTGTTCGAATCTTCCCAAACACTTCTTCCGGTCCGTGAAAATGGACTTCCAGGAGATCATCGCGGGCACGGTTGGCAAGGAAAATACGTTTGGCACCTGCGTCGGGCTCATCAAGCCCGAGAAAATGAGCTTCGCGCGTTTCTCGACCGACGACACCGCCGGGCGGATGCGCGGCTATGTCGGAGAGGGGCGGTTTACCGACGATCCACTGAATACGTTCGGGGGCGCAGGGGTGGTGGAGATTCCTGGAATGCAAAGACTCCTTCACTACATTTGTGAAAACGGGTTCGAGCATCACGTGGCGGCCAACCTGTCCACCGTGGCGGCCGCGGTTTACGAAGGCACAACCCGCTACCTCGGATGGGACATGCGGTGGCATCAAGGACCCAACGGAGCCTGCTGATGGCTATCGTCGCCGGCGTCGATTTCGGGACTTTGAGCGTCCGTGTCGCGATCGTAGACAGCGAACGCGGACTGCTTGAATCGGCAACCGCCGAGTATCCACTTCATCGCAAGCGCGAGGACCCCGAGTACGCCACGCAATCGCATCAAGACCACATGCGGGCTCTGGCCGCGGCGACCCGCGAAGCGCTCCGAAAGGCGGACGTGGCGGGCGATCGGGTCGAGGCGATCGCGCTCGACACCACCGGCTCTTCGGTAATTCCCGTCGGCAGAGGCCTGGAGCCCTTGGGGGAATACTATCTGTGGTGTGACCACCGCGCCAAAGGGGAAGCGGCCGAAATCACCGAGGCCGCTCGTCGCGAAGGCCTCGAGGCGATTCAGTGGTGCGGCGGCGTGTACTCCTCCGAGTGGGGTTTCGCGAAGCTGTTGCATTGGCTGCGTCACAACTCCGCGCAGCGCTCGCAGTTCGTTTCTGCTTTCGAACACTGCGACATGGTGGCGGCAACGCTGTGTGGAATAACCGACGCCGGCAAGGTCAAGCGCAGTGTCTGCGCGATGGGCCACAAGTGGATGTGGAACCCTGCCCTGGGGGGGCTTCCGCCCGAGGAATTTCTTGTCAAGGTCGATCCGCTCCTGAGCGGCGTCCGTGAAAAGCTGGCCGGCGAGTATGCTGGGTCCGATCAGATCGCCGGGACCCTCTGTCCGTACTGGGCCCAGCAACTCGGCCTGAAAACAGGGATCCCTATTCCGGTGGGTGCTTTCGACGCGCACTGGGACGCCATCGGCGCAGGATGCCGCACCGACGATATGGTGAATGTGATCGGGACCTCCACCTGCATCATCGGAATCACACCATCGGCACAGCTTGTACCTGGAGTTTGCGGCGTGGTGCAGGGAAGTGTCCACCCCAAACGGACCGGAATTGAAGCCGGGTTATCCGCGGTCGGGGACATTTTCAACGCGATTGCCACGCGGGCCGGTACTGACGTCGAGACGCTCAGCCAGGGCCTGAAGCAATACCGTGCAGGTCAAACTGGTCTGCTTCGCCTGACGTGGGACAACGGCGATCGGACGGTTCTGGTGAATCCGAACCTGCGCGGCGTGACCCTCGGCTGGAACTTACAAACCACCGCACAGGACGAGCTCTTCGCTGCCATCGAGGGTACCGCCTTCCATACTCGGGTGATCCTGGATCGCATGGCAGAACACGGGGTACAGGTCAAGCGGGTGATCAACGCAGGCGGTATACCTCAGAAAAACGACGTCCTCAACCGCATTTACACCAACGTTCTCGGGTGCCCTGTCCTGGTGCCCGCCCAGAGCGTCGTCAGCCTGGGCTCGGCGATTTTTGCCTTTCTGGCCGCGGGAACTTTCAGGACGATCGAGGACGCCCAGGACAGGATTTGTCCGCCGCACAAGGTGTATGAACCTGAACCCGACGCACAGCGCGCGTACGCCGAAATCTTTCCGCTGTACCGCGATCTGTATTTTGCTCTGGGCGAACCAGGCAGGAATCCCCTGGCCAACGTATTACCGACATTGATTCGCGTGGCTGAGTCAGTACAAAAGGATCGAGCACTCGCTCCGGCATAAACGGGGTCTTCGGCTGTCGAAGACCAAAGGGGGCAAGATCCACGGCAGTTGGACTGGGAGGAAATCGTGAGCTTTCGTGTCGTCGTGACCACACTCCTGTTATTTTGGATGGCGGGGATTTGCATGGTGCTGCCACAGGCCGAGGCCAAGTCGAACATGACGAAGCAGCCGTTCGGGAAAACGGAAGACGGACAGGCGGTCGACCTCTACACCTTGACCAACAAGAACCGCATGGAAGCAGCCATCACGAACTTCGGCGGGATTGTTGTTTCCTTGAAAGTTCCGGACCGTCAGGGAAAACTCGACGACGTCGTCCTCGGTTACGACAAAATTGACGACTATCTCACCAACAAGGCGTATTTCGGAGCCATCATCGGTAGGTACGGAAACCGCATTGCGCATGGAAAATTCACGCTCGATGGCAACACCTATACGCTTCCCAAGAACGATGGAGACAATACCCTGCACGGAGGCACGCGCGGGTTCAACCGGCGGCTATGGACTGCCAAGGACGTGTCTTCGACCCGCGGGCATGCCCTGGAACTTAGCTATCGCAGCCGGGACGGCGAAGAGGGTTTTCCCGGCAATCTTTCGGTGAAGGTGGTCTACACCCTGACCGACCAGAACGAATTGGAGATCAGTTATTCGGCCACGACCGACAAGGATACGGTCGTCAACCTCACCAATCATTCTTATTTCAATCTGGCGGGGCAGGGAAGCGGAGACATTCTGGAGCATCAGTTGATGATCCATGCGGATCGCTTTACGCCGGTGGACCAGACCCTGATCCCTACGGGTCAGTTGCGCGCCGTGAAGGGCACTCCGTTTGATTTCACCAAGGTCGCCACGATTGGGGCGCGCATCAATCAGGAGGATCAGCAGCTCAAATTCGGGAAGGGCTACGACCACAACTGGGTGCTGAACGGCGGGAGCAAGAGTTCCCCCGCGCCTGCTGCCGAAGCGTATGAGCCAAAAAGTGGGCGCGTTCTTGAGGTACTCAGCACCGAGCCCGGCGTGCAGTTTTATTCAGGGAATTTCCTGGATGGAACGATTCGGGGAAAGGGCGGCAAGGTGTACAACCTGCGATACGGATTCTGCCTTGAGACCCAGCATTTTCCCGATTCGCCGAACCATCCAGACTTCCCGTCGACGGTTCTCAAGCCGGGCGATAAGTACGGGACCACCACGATCTTCAAGTTTTCGACGCGCTAGCTTGCGCGTGGGCAAGGCATACCAGACTCAATCTCTGGTCCCGAGCTGAGCCTGTCGCGTTACCCACGATAGCCGAGTTCCTCTACTGGGCGGCGCCTCCCGGGCCGATGGGGAATGTATCTTCCCACCCCTGGGTCGCCCCCAAGTCGGATCGACGACCTACCATTCACTTTCGTGAATCCCCGGAGCTCTCCATCCCATCCGTTTATGGAAGGCTCTTTTCAGCGGTCGCGATTGATTCGCCTTTGTTTATTTGCTCGCGGCGAAGGGGGCCGAGGTTTTTTAAGAGAAAGAGGCTCTTATGGAAAAGCGCAGACTCGGTACCACCGACACGAACATTACTCGCCTCGGCTTTGGGAGTTGGGCCATCGGCGGAGGCGATTGGGAGTTCAGCTGGGGACCACAGGACGACCGGCAATCCATTGCTGCGATTCACCGGGCCATCGATCTCGGTATCAACTGGATCGATACAGCCGCCGCGTACGGGCTCGGCCACTCCGAGGAGATTGTTGCGCGCGCCTCAAGGGCCGCTCGAACCGTCCGTACGTGTTCAGCAAGGCCCGCCTGGTTGGCGAACGGAATAGCCTACAGAAGAATCTGAAGGCCGCCTCGCTCAGGAAGGAAATCGATGCGAGCCTGAAGAGGCTCGAAGTCGACACCATCGATCTCTACCAGATTCATTGGCCGACGGAAGACATCGAGGAAGGATGGAGAACCTTCGCTGACGCGCAAACGACCGGGAAGGTTCGCTGGATTGGCGTTTCGAATTTCGACGTGCCGCAGATGAAGGCGATCCAGAAAATCGCACCGATTAACAGTGATCAGCCTCCGTACTCGCTTTTGAACCGCGAAGCGGAGAAAGAAGTCCTGCCGTTCTGCCTCGCGAACCATATTGGCGTAATCGTCTTTTCGCCCATGGCCTCCGGCCTGTTGAGCGGAGCCATGACGCGCGAGCGGTTCGCCAAACTTCCGCCCGACGACGGGCGCGCAGGAGCAAGAGCGCCTGGTTTCAGGAACCGGCCTTCACGTGGAACCTCAGGCTTGCTGACCTGCTGAAACAGATTGGCCAGCAAGACGGGCGCTCGGCCGCCGAAGTCTCCATTGCCTGGACACTACCGAACCCGGCTGTTGCCGGTGCGATCGTTGCTATTCGCGCTGCCCAGCAAATCGAAGGAGTCGTCGGGGCTGCCGATCTGAGACTCAGCGACGCTGACATCGCCCGGATTGAAGGGCACTTTGCCGAGCGCTCTCAGGCGGCCTAATGCGGTTGCTTTGTAGAAGCACGGTGTCGCACTGCTCACCGTGCCTCTCAACGGCCCCGGGGCCGGTAGAAGAATGGCCGGTCGAAGAACCGGTTTGCAAAGGAACCGGGCCCGGTGCATACCCGCCGGGCGAGGTTCATCCCGCTCTCGAGCGCCCCTGGGTCGAAGTGCGCACGATCGTGCTAATCTGTCTCTCCCTTACAGGCGACCTCATGAAGCCGATCAACCCCATGCATTTGCTCATCAGGCAGTCCGGTATCCACGGCTCCGGCTGCTACACCACCGTTCCCATTCCGGAAGGCACGCATATCGTCGAGTACACCGGCACGCGCCTTTCGAAAGAGCAGGCGGATGAGCTCTACTGCGATCGTCCGGATACCTACTTGTTCTGCATCGGGGAGGGAGATTTTGTCATCGACGGCGACGGCGTGGCCGCCTTCATTAACCACTGCTGCGACGCCAATTGCGAGACCGATGAATTTGACGAGCACATCTGGATTATCGCTCTGCGCGATATCGCCGCCGGAGAAGAGCTGACCTACGACTACAACCTCTACGACGGAGATGACGATGACGAGGCCCTCTGCCAATGCGGAGCCAAGAATTGCCGGGGCAGCATGTACGGCGACGAAGAAATCGAGAGGCGCGCCAAAGCCGCGAAGTCCTCCGCCCATGCGAGTTAGTTTTCCAGCCGCGGTCGGTGTGCCGCCGAGAAGGAATTCATGCCGCTAACCATCGTCCATGTCGGTGACCCGATTCTGAGGCAAATCGCGCGCCCATTGTCGCGCACCGAGATCGGTAGTTCCGAGATACAGCACATGATCGCAGACATGCGCGAGACCATGCGCGCTGCGCCCGGCGTCGGCCTGGCTGCACCCCAGGTTTCCCATTCCATCCAACTGGTCGTCATCGAAGACCAGGCGACCTATCATAAGGACATTTCCCCGGAACAACTCGCTGCCAGGGAACGCAGGCCCCTCCCCTTTCACGTGCTGATCAATCCGGAAATGGTGTCGCGGTCGGAAGAGAAAAAAGAGTTCTTTGAAGGGTGTCTCAGCCTGGGAGGCTACTCGGCGATCGTGGCTCGCGCGCAGAGCGTGAAAGTCAACTACCTCGATGAACGCGGCAATCCCCGATCGGTGGAGGCGAGCGGCTGGTACGCGCGCATCTTGCAGCACGAAATCGATCACCTGCAGGGCAGCCTTTACATCGATTGCATGCAGAGCCGCACGTTCACCTCACTCGACAACCTGGCCCAGTTCTCGAAAACCGGGCCTCCCGCGGACGTCCTCGCCGACGTGGAGTGAGTGTCGGAACAGCACCCTGAGCAGTCAACCCCCGGGTGCAGCCAGCCAAAGCCAGCCGTTGCATACAGAACGAGGGCTTGGAAGGGCTGGCGTCCGGTACATGGGGCACGCTGGGGGAGTGATCCGAATCACAGGGGGGGTGGTTTGGGGGTCGACGACCGGTGGTTCATGGATGTTGGTGGGGAATTCGCTGGGGACCGGGTCTTTCTGCGGGTCGCAGCTATCAATGGCTCTGTACGTTCCGGCGCCTCCAAAACGAAAAGATCGTGGAGGCGGTGGGATAGGATGGGACCAGGTCGCATGGCGGTTTCGTCCAACCCGATTCTCCTCTATGACGGGATCTGCGGGCTCTGCAACCGGCTCGTGCAATTCACTCTCGGCCGCGATCATGAGGGTGTCTTCCGCTTTGCCTCGCTCCAGAGTTCGTTGGGCCTGGGCATCCTCGCTCGCCACGGCGCTTCTGCTTCCGATCTGAGCACGTTCTACGTGATATTGCGCCACCAGCAGCCTGACGAACAACTCCTCGCGCGTTCCGACGCCGTGGCCTATGTGCTTCAACGTCTCGGCGGGGGCTGGCGTGTCTGCGGTTCCGTCTGGGGGTGGCTTCCGCGCCTGTTTCGCGATGCGCTCTACAGCCTGGTCGCACGCAATCGCTACCGGGTCTTCGGGAAACTTGACACCTGTCCCATGCCTGAGCCGCGGCAGCGCTATAAGTTCCTGGACCTATAGCCGGGAGCGGGTTGCCGTGGGGGACCGCCCTTCGGGACAGCGGTTGGCTTCACTGTGCGTTCGGAGCCATCGATCTATCCGGGGTTTTCTTGGAGCGGGTCGGGAAGTCCTTATTGTTGTGGAGCGTTCCGCGATAGGTGTAGGATTCCGTGGTCCAAAACCGGCTGCACGCCACGATGAGTTGTCTGTTCATCCATCGTGTTTGGAGCAAGTCATGAATACCTTTCCGATTCTGCTGGGCGCACTGTGCGTGTACGTTCTTTTCTACCGTTACTACAGCGCGTTTATTGCTGCGAAAGTGCTGGCGCTCGATGACCGTCGCACCACACCGGGGCACGTTTACGCGGATGGCCACAATTATGTGGCTTCCCCGAGATGGGTTCTATTCGGACATCACTTCGCAGCGATTGCGGGAGCCGGGCCGCTCGTCGGGCCGACTCTGGCAGCCCAGTTTGGCTTCGCCCCGGGTTTCCTTTGGCTCCTGATCGGGGCTGTGCTGGCGGGATGCGTTCAGGACTTCACGGTTCTGGTGGCCTCGACCCGGCACCGAGGCCGCTCCCTGGCCGATATTGCGCGGACTGAGATTAGTCCATTCGCCGGTCTGGTCGCGATGATCGCCGTGCTGTTCATTCTCCTGGTAACGCTTGCCGGTCTGGGAATCGTCGTGGTGAACGCCCTGTCGAACAGCCCTTGGGGAGTATTCACGATCGGCATGACGATCCCCATCGCCATCATCATGGGATTGTGGATGTTTAAAAGCCATGCGGGGAAGATCACGGTTACCGGTCCGAGCATCTTCGGCGTAGTCTTGCTGATTGCGAGTGTGATCGCAGGGCGTTGGGTAGCTCAGGGCCCGGCGGCCGGAGCCCTGACGTTCACGCCCCATGAGATCACGTTTCTGATGGCTGTCTACGGGTTGGTCGCATCCGTGCTGCCCGTTTGGCTTTTGCTTGAGCCACGCGATTATCTGTCCACCTACGTGAAGTTGGGCACGATCGCCATTTTGGTCATCGGCGTATTTGCGGTACATCCAGACATCAAATTCCCGAACTTCACCGAGTTTGTCAGGGGCGGCGGACCGATCATCAAAGGCAAGCTTTTTCCGTTCCTGTTCGTGACGATTGCCTGCGGAGCGATATCGGGTTTCCATTCCCTGGTGTCATCCGGTACCACACCGAAGATGCTGGACAAGGAGACCGACGCCCGCTTCATCGGCTACGGAGCCATGGTTGCCGAGTCGCTGGTGGGGGTGCTCGCGCTGATTGCTGCCTGTTCCATGTATCCCGGCGACTATTTCGCCATCAACACGACCCCGGAAGTCTTCAGCAAGCTGCATCTCGCCACGGTAAATCTCGACGTGTTTTCGCGCGAGGTCGGGGAAAAACTGGCGGGTCGCACCGGCGGCGCAGTATCGCTTGCCGTCGGCATGGCACAGATCTTCAAGGGTCTTCCGGGCATGGATCGCTTGATGGGCTACTGGTACCACTACGCCATCATGTTCGAGGCGCTGTTCATCCTGACCACGGTCGACACCGGTACCCGGGTGGCGCGCTATGTGCTCCAGGAACTCATGGGAAAGATTCACAAGCCGTTCGGCAACAACGCCTGGCTGCCTGGCAACCTGATCACCAGTTCTTTCGTGGTTCTTGGTTGGGGATACTTGATCTACACAGGGTCGATTTCTACCATCTGGCCGCTGTTCGGGACCGGAAACCAGTTGCTGGCTACGATTGCGCTGGCAGTTTCCACGACCTTCCTGATCAACATGGGAAAGGCCAGGTATGCCTGGATCACCGCCGCGCCCATGTGCTTTGTCGGAGTCACTACCATCACGGCGGGAGTGCTTTCGATCAAGAACATATTCTGGCCGTTGACTTCGAAACCTGGCCAGGTGTTCACCGGCTATCTGGATTCAACCTTGATGGTGATCTTTGTGACGGGCGTGGTTCTTGTTCTGCTGGACTCAGCACGTCGCTGGTATATGGCGCTGCACGGAGCGCCCGCGCCGCAGGAGGCTTTTGGTCCTCCGCTGACCGCTACGGGCGAGGTCAAAATGGGGTGCTGTTAGGTTCAGCTTCGAAGGACGCGGGAGAGCCCGTTTTTACGGTTCAGCCCCAAAGTGTGTCTGAGAACCGGTGCCGTCCCGCTGGGGCTTGCTCTTTATTTCCAGCTTACCCCAGCGCGGTCGCGCTGGGCGAATGAATTTCGCCGCTTTCGGCGGCTGCAGTTGGAATGTTTCATTCCATATATTTCATTACAAAGGCTGGTTCTCAGGCACACACTACAGGGACCGCTGAGACAAACTCCTTACGGCATCACTAAAGCGATGCCCTGATCCGAATCGTGCGCTCGGCCCCATTTCCACGCGAAAGACAACGGCCTGCGGAGCGGAAAAATGTCCGCCCCGCAAGCTGTTTTCGAAATCAAACTTCGCTCGAACTAAAAAACAAACACGGGCCCAAATTCATTCCGCCAGTTGTGTGCCTGGGTTACGAGTTGTCCCGCGAAAAGCTTCGAGTGTGCGGTCGCAGCCCGAGTGTTGATGTAGCTGACTTCGTCGACGAACGTAACCCACTTGTTCAGTTTGTAGGTGATGGAACCTGTGTCCAGATCGGTGCGAGCCAGTCCGTTTCCGTGGCGCACGTCCGCGGCGTTGGCCCGGTCGGTGCTGTAGGTGAGATGCAGCACCCAACCGGAGTTATACCCTTCCAGGTTGGCGTGGAAGATGCGGGAAAGCGGGAAGCTCATCTCGGCAAAGCCGCCCAGTCCGCCAATGGGTTGGAGCTTGGAAACGATAATCGGGTTGCCGTTGCAGTTGAGGGTGGCGCCTGAACCGGTACCTCCAGGGCAGCCAAACAGGATGGCTCGGCCGCTGAAAGAGGTGCCCGCTCCAACTTCGGTGGTGCCGTGGAGGTTGGCGAAGACGTCGTTGAATTGGCCGCCGAAGAAGAATCGCATGTCGTCGCCCTTGTAAAACTTGGCCACCAACGTGACCCAGGGCGTCGGCAGCTGGATTTCTGTGGTCCAGACATTCTGCGGGTAGAAATTCTGAATTCCCCGCGGGAAGAAGCCTCGGATCGAGCATCCGCCCGTGGGCACCGGGACTGCGCACCCGGTGGCCCCGGGCACGAGGGTGTTGGGGAGCCCGGGCGTCCCCGCCGCAGTCGTGGCGGTGAGCGCCGTGCCGGGAATGATGTCGTTGATCTGCGCGTGCGAGCCGCTGAAGATAAGCTGCGCGGGCACGACTCCTTGCCAGTGGTGCAGCGGGAACTGGAATACGATCCGGCCCTGCACGCCGGGCTGATTCGATTCCGCACCGGCACGGTCGCCAAAACGTGCACGTTGTTCGTCGGTCAGGGTCGAGGTACCCGCGATCGGCAAAGTGATGGCGAACTCGGGCTGGATCTGCAGGACTCCGGCCTTGAACTGAACGCCGGTCTTGAACATGGGCTGGCGCTCCCACAGAGTGCCCATGCCGAGACCCAGTCCGGTGGTTTCGAACAGGCTGGGCAGTGAGGTCGAGATCAGCGCCCAATCCTGTCCAAATTCGCCGAACCAGGGCAGCCTGCCGCCTAGCTTTGTATCCAGCCTCATGTAGGCAAGCCGTATGGAGAATTGGCTGGACCGTGCACTGCTGATGTTGCGGTTATTGACGTTGGTGTAGTCGCCCTCAAAGTCCGCCTCAAGTCTTCCGGTTAGGGTGAGGTTCTTACTCTTGGGAACCCACTCGAACTGGCTGCCGATCCGGAAACTGCGGTCCTTGATGTGGAACTGCGGATCCGATGTCGGACCGGTGTCGCCGCCGAGCAGCAGCGGCAGCGGAAAGTCATTGCTGCCGAAGGTGGCACCCCCGCTGGAGGCGGTGTCGGAAACGGCGGTGGCTTTCAGGAAGCCATATATCTTGATATTGGCTCCGCTTCCCAGCCTGATGTCGGGGATCGTGCCGCCCTGTTTTGGCAAATCAATCGGCAAGACCCGCAGGGGCGCGACTGCCGGAATGATGGCCCGCTCTTGGGAAGTCGCCGGCGGACTGGTTGCTTGCGTGCCATATGAAGATGTTTGCTCCACGGCGATGGCATTTGCTGGCAGCGCCGTGGCCAATTTGGCTTGCACCAGATCGGCGTCCGTCACCACACCTTTCTCCTTCAGGAGGTTGAGCAGTTGCGGCACGCCGCTTGCAGAGGGCACGTTGCGCAGAGCGTTAGCCTCAGCGCTGGTTATAACTCCCTTCATCACGAGTATTCCCAGTAACGCGGGGCTGAGGGCTGACTCACCCTCAGCCTTCATGGTGGAACCGGTCAACGAATCGTTGGCAGTGGCAGAGGCTTTTTCCGACGCCGGGTCTCCGGCACCCGCGCAGAATGGGACAGACGCCGAAATCACCAGAAGCGTCTGCAAAAGTCGCTTACGGAAATCCTGCATAGATCCTCCATAGGTAGTCGCTTGAACTAGGGTGTGGATTACTGTGTTCCCAGGGCCCTGGGGCCGAAATACGGGGAAGAGGTTCACAAAAATAGGCCTGCCCCCCATCCCCAAGCGGTGATGGAACTCATGCCTACCGTGATAAAGCGGTCACCCGTGGTGACCGTCGAGAGGCCACTTTGAACCTGCGGAGGGTTCGAGTGGACCAGACCATTTCGCCGGGATATCGTCGGCTCCGTGCTCAAAAAGCGCTCACTGGTTCCGACGGAATTGCGGAAGGATATATCAGTATTTCCGCGCTGGTACACAAAAAACCTTGGGGTTTCGCGGCGACTTGCGTCCGGCTGGAGGGAGATGGTTGGCGAGGCCCAGTCTTTTCGGCGCCGTGCCTTCCCCGAGTTCGGTATGGTTCGGTATGGTTCCACTGGACATCGGCGCTTGTGGGAGGTAGGCTGCCACAGTTCGAGGGCCGCTCGGCGCGCTTTCCCTGTAGGCATCTTTCGATGCAGAGTCGGCCCTGGCTCTACGTTTCGGAACGGAATTCGATCACACTCAATCACAGCCTCACGATACTTGTTGGGAGGATCCATAGCACAGACCGCCGCCAAGTTCGAAGCCAGCAAAACTGAGTGGGATCGCATTGCGTTCCAACCCAGGACTGGGTGCCGAGAGAGCAGGCGCCCACTGAGGGCACTGAGGGGGGCCTGCAAGACAATCCGGGTGAGGAGTTGTAGAATTTTTGGGGCAATTTCCCGTTTGAGAGGCGTGACCGATGGCCGACAAGGCGACCCTACCCACCGAAACCAGCATTGATTCCTTACCCACCGAAACCAGCATTGATTCCTTTCTTCAGGAGGACCGGAAATTCGAGTGTCCTCCGCACTTCGCGGAAAAAGCTCATGTGAAAACGCTCGAAGAGTACGAGCACCTGTACAAGGAATCGGTCGAGCAGCCGGAGCAATTCTGGG